>Ga0070698_100004944_pt1 | contig 14614 bp, 12 predicted proteins | sample KBSK1502metaG_FD_65477 | JGI IMG/M metagenome (GOLD analysis project Ga0070698, IMG submission 65477) | Corn, switchgrass and miscanthus rhizosphere microbial communities from Kellogg Biological Station, Michigan, USA - KBS K1-50-2 metaG | ecosystem: Host-associated > Plants > Roots >...
TTCCTTCAGACCCCGCCTCACGGCGACGCCCTTGCGCTTCGCTATCACTTCTCCTCTATCAGGATGTGAAGAGGACTTACACCTCCAAGCTGTCGATCATGCTCGGCGTACCAAAAAGGGCGGCCCGGAGACCCGGGCCGCCCTTTTGTTGGTTGAGGCTGTGGCGTGCTGGTAAGGCTTAGTACATGCCGCCCATGCCGCCGGGTCCGCCAGGACCGGCCGCAGCGGCGCCCTTCTTATCATCTTCCTTGACTTCCGCGACGAGCGCTTCGGTGGTGAGCATCAGGCCCGCGATGGAAGCTGCGTTCTGCAGCGCCAGGCGAGTGACCTTGGCCGGGTCGATGACGCCCATCTTGACCATATCGCCGTATTCGGCGCTCTCGGCGTTGAAGCCGAAGTTGTCGTCTTTGGACTCGCGGATTTTGCCGATTACGACAGCGCCCTCGAGCCCCGCGTTGTGAGCGATCTGGCGGGCAGGCTCTTCGAGAGCGCGCTTCACGATGCCGACGCCGACGGCTTCGTCATCATGGAGCTTGAGTTTCTCGATTGCGGGTAGGCAACGGAGTAGGGCGACGCCGCCGCCGGCAACGATACCCTCTTCCACAGCAGCGCGGGTGGCGTGCATAGCGTCCTCAACGCGAGCTTTCTTCTCCTTCAGCTCGGTTTCGGTAGCCGCACCGACTTTGATTACGGCAACGCCGCCAACGAGCTTGGCGAGGCGCTCTTGGAGCTTCTCCTTGTCGTAGTCGGAGGTCGTGTTTTCGATTTGCTGGCGGATCTGCTTAACGCGACCCTCGATTTCGCTGCTCTTGCCGGCACCTTCGACGATGGTGGTGTTGTCCTTGTCGATGGTGACCTTCTTGGCGCGGCCGAGATCCTCGAGCTTCACGTTTTCGAGCTTGATGCCGAGGTCTTCGGTGATGGCCTTGCCACCGGTCAGAGTTGCGATATCTTCGAGCATGGCCTTGCGGCGATCGCCAAAGCCAGGGGCCTTGACGGCGGCGCACTGCAGCGTGCCACGAAGCTTATTGACCACGAGAGTGGCCAGGGCTTCGCCTTCCACCTCTTCCGCGATGATCAGGAGAGGCTTGCCCATCTTGGCGGTCTGCTCCAACAGAGGAAGCAGGTCCTTCATGGAGCTGATTTTCTTTTCGTGGATGAGGATGCGCACGTCTTCGAGCACGCACTCCATGCGCTCGGGATCGGTGATGAAGTAGGGGGAGAGATAGCCGCGGTCGAACTGCATGCCTTCCACTACTTCGAGGGTCGTCTCCATGGTCTTGGATTCTTCCACGGTGATGACGCCGTCTTTGCCGACCTTCTTCATGGCTTCGGCGATGATGCCGCCGATCTGCTTGTCGTTGTTGGCGGAAATGGTGCCGACTTGAGCGATCATCTCGCCCTTGACGTCGCGGGAGAGCTTCTTGATCTCGTCGACGGCGACTTCCACGGCGCGCTCGATGCCGCGCTTGAGGGCGGTGGGGCTGGCGCCAGCGGCGACAGTCTTAACGCCTTCGCGGAAGATGGCCTGCGCGAGCACGGTGGCGGTGGTGGTGCCGTCACCGGCAACATCGCTGGTCTTGGAAGCGACCTCGCGAACCATCTGCGCGCCCATGTTCTCGAGGGGATCGCGGAGTTCGATTTCCTTGGCAACGGTCACGCCGTCTTTAGTGATGACCGGCGCGCCGAACTTCTTTTCGATCACCGCATTGCGGCCCTTGGGACCGAGGGTGATCTTTACTGCATCGGCAAGAACATTCACGCCGCGTAGAATCGATTGGCGGGAATTCTCACCTGTAACAATCTGCTTCGCCATACTGGTATTTCCTCCTGAGATTCTCGGTAATTCTTGATGCTCATGCTATGGAACGAAAACCGGTTTGAAGACCGGTCACTACGAAACCTTACTTTTTCGACCCTGCTGCTTTGGCGGCGCCGCTGAGCTTCGCCAGAATTTCTTCCTCGCGAAGGATCAACAGCTCTTCGTCCTCGATCTTGATTTCCGTGCCGCTGTACTTGCCGAACAGGACGCGGTCACCGGGCTTGACGTCCAAGGGAATCAGTTCGCCCTTTTCACGCTTGCCAGGGCCGACGGAAATGACTTCGCCCTCTTGCTGCTTCTCCTTGGCGGTATCGGGAATGATGATGCCGCCCTTGATGCTTTCCTTTTCTTCTATGCGTCGCACGACCACGCGGTCGTGGAGCGGAGTGAGATTAACTGCCATCTTGAAAGAACCTCCGTAGGTGGTGTAGCGAATTTGAACCGCTGGCCGGGAGCTGAAGGGATTTAGCACTCCTCGAAGCCGAGTGCTAATATAACAGAAGCAGCTTTCATGTCAAGGGATTAGGCGACAAATTTCATTTTATCCACAGATTCGGCGCTGTACATAAGTGACTGCAAATCAGCTATTTGCATGGTGCCAGAAAAATATGACACATGGCGATTGTGGTGCGATAGGTGTGCGGCATAGTATCTAGCTCCGAGCCATGGGATCACTCGTCTATATTCGGTTGATCGGACTGACTGCCGGAACGCTGCTGCAGCTCTTTTGGATGGTGGTGATTCTCGGATACCGGCGGCAGCGGAATTTCGAGCGAGTTTTCTTCTTTGTTTGCCTGGCGCTGTTTCTGTTCTACGCCGGATCCCTGTTGGCGCTGAACGCGCAGATTTACTACCCGCAGCCCCCGCTTGGTGTGCAGGAATTCGCTATCGCCCTGATCGTCACGGGCCTGTGCCTGCTGCCGGCCCTGCTGCTTCACATGCACGTGGAGTTCGCGGAGACGCGCGGGCTGCTGAAGGACAAGCGATGGAAGTGGGCCATCCTGCTGCTTTTTTACGCTGCGAGCGTGCATTTGGTGATTCACAGCGTGCCGATTCGAATCACCGCGCGGCGATTCAATTTTCTGTTGCCTGGGGAGTCGCTGGGCGACGGCTTCCAGTGGCTCTTTTCTTTGGCGCTGTTCTGGTGCGCCACTTGGGAATTCCGGTTTCGGAGGAACGCTCTGGACAGGCCGCAGCGCTACTTCCATGGATTCTTGACGCTGGTCTTCACGCTCGCGTTTTTGTCGGTGATTGCTCTGCATATAGCGCGGGTGCCGCTCGGCTCAGAGACCCGGGAAGCATTCGGTGTAGCGTTTTCGTTGTTGCCGATCGCGCCATTCGCGGCGCTGATTTATTTGGTTTACCGTCACAATTTTTTGCAAATCGGCCGGCAGAAGAGCCTGGTGTACGCGGTGTCCGCAACTTTTTTGGCATTGCTGTACTTGAGCCTGGTGCGCCGGGTGAGCGGATGGCTCGAGCCGGTGCTGCCGCCGGAGGCTTCCGCGGCGATCCTCGTGTTCGTGCTGGTGATTTTTATCGAGCCGCTGCAGCGGGTGCTGGGACGAACGTTGCAAGAAGCAGCGCATCGCGAGATGGAGCGCGTGCAGCGATTGAGCGCAGAGATTCAGCAGGAAGCGCGTCAGGGAAACCTTAAAGAACTCGTGAATTTTATCGAAGCGCGAGTCAAGGCGGAGTTTGAGCTTGCTTCGGTGAGCTTCACGCTGCTCGATCCGAGCAAGGCGGAACTGCGCCTCGTGGTCACGGCATCCGGCGAGCGGCCGCAGCGAGTATCCGAGGCCGTGGCAAGTCAATATTTTCCGGTGCGGCAAAAGCAAGGATACGTCGCGATGTTGAGGGCGGAGCCCCATGGGTCAGCCATTTCGGGGGAAACCCGGGCTGCACTGGAATTTTTGTGCGAGCAATTGCCGGGAGCGCTGGATTTGTGCCGGCTCATTGAGGAGAAGCTGCGGCTGGAGAGAGAGCTGGCGGAGCGCGAGCGATTGGCGGTGCTCGGGCAAATGGCCGCCAGTATTTCGCACAACCTGAAGAATCCGCTCGGCTCCATCAAGACGATCCTGCAAGTGCAAATGGAGAACCCGGAGTTGCCGGATTCGGTTCGCGGGGAGACGCGCATCGTGCTCGAGGAAATTGGGCGGCTGTCGGCGAAGTTGAATCAATTGTTGCAGTTCAGCCGGCCGGCAGTGCGCGTAGGAAGTTCCGGGGCGACATGCGAGGCGGGAAGTGTCATCGAAGAGGTTGTCAGTGTGCTGCGGCATGAAGCAGAACGCCGGGGAATTGAGTTGGAGATGCAGGTTCCCGAGGGCGTGAAGGTGGCGGCGGCTGGGGATGCAGTCAGCGAGATCGTGTCGAATCTGGTGGTGAACGCGTTGGAGGCAACGCCTCGCGGTGGACACGTGAGCGTGAGCGCCGCGGCGAACAATGGAGCGTGCGCGTTTACGATCGAGGACGACGGCCTGGGAATCGCTCCCGCGGCGCGGGAGAAGATCTTGCGGCCATTTTTTACGACCAAGGCGCAAGGAACGGGCCTGGGGCTGGCCATTGTTGCGAGGCGCGTGGCGGAATTCCGAGGGCATTTGGAATGGGAGAGCCCGGTAAAAAATGGGCGAGGATCGTTATTTCGCGTCACGTTACCGTTGGAGCGCGGGAATGAAGCAAAGAAGTAATGAAGTAACGAAATAATGAAACACCGAAGAGAATCGAGACAGCCCGGACGGAGACCAAGTGACGAAGACTATCTTGATCGTGGATGATGAGCCGGCGGCGCGCTACGGCCTGCGGCGAGCGCTGGAAGCGAGGTATCGCGTGGCAGAGGCGGAGTCGGCCGAAGCGGCGCGTGAGGCACTTTCGCGTGAACAGCCGGATTTGGTGCTACTCGATGTGGTGCTACCGGGACAGGACGGAATTTCGTTGTTGCGCTGGATGCGCGAGCAAGGAAGCGAAGCGCCGGTGCTGATGGTTTCCGCGCTAGATACAGCGAAGACTGCGGTGGAAGCGCTGCAACTGGGAGCCGCGGATTACCTGGTGAAAGGATTCGAGCTGGAAGAGTTGCGGCAACGAGTAGCGAATCTCTTGAAGCTGGCGACGCTCGAAAAAGAAAACGATGCGCTGCGGCGAAGGCTGGCTTCGGAAGGACAGTTTGGGCAAATGATTGGGCGCACGGCGCAGATGCGCCGCGCTTTCGAGATTGCCGATCGCGTGGCGCCGACCGATTCGACGGTATTGATTCTTGGGGAGAGCGGAACGGGGAAGGATCTGCTGGCGCAGGAAATTCATGCGCGATCGCCGCGATCAGCGAAGCCGTTTGTGGCGGTGAATTGCGCGGCGTTGCCGGAAACGTTGATCGAGTCGGAGCTGTTCGGCTATGAGCGAGGCGCGTTCACAGGAGCGGCGCAACAAAAGAAGGGGAAGTTCGAGCTCGCCTCGGGAGGAACGTTGTTCCTGGACGAGATCGGCGATATGAATCCGGTGACGCAGGCAAAGGTGCTGCGAGCGCTGGAAAATCGAACGATCGAGCGGCTTGGCGGATCTCAGTCGATTCCTGTGGATGTGCGGGTGATCAGCGCGACGCATCGCGATTTGGCGGCGGAAATCCGCGCCGGGAGGTTTCGGGAAGACTTGTTCTATCGCTTGCGTGTGGTGACGGTGGAGTTGCCGCCACTGCGCGCGCACAAACAGGACATCTCGGTACTGGCGGAAGCGTTTCTGCAGATGCATAGCGCACGGCTGGGAAGAACGGCGCGGCTGAGCCGCGAAGCGCTGGAGGCGGTCGAGCGGTATGACTGGCCGGGAAACGTTCGCGAGTTGAAGAATGCGCTGGAGCGTAGCCTGGTGCTGTGCCGTGGCGAGGAGATAGACGTGGCGGATTTGCCCGAAGAAGTCGCGCGAGGAGAAGCTATTTCGCATAGGCCCTCGGGCGATGGGCATGATATCGGCATGGGCGAGCGAGATTTCCGCGAAGCCAAGCGCAAATTTGAAGTGGCGTACTTGACGAAACAATTGGCGGATCACCGCTGGAATGTTTCGCGGACGGCGGCGACGGTGGGACTGCACCGGCAGAGCTTGCAAGAAAAATTGCGCGAATTGGGAATCCGGCGGCCTGGGCGAGAACCAGTCGAAGACGGTGACTCGTGACTGGTGAAGAAACTTGCGCAGGCTTTGTGCTCGCGGGCGGAGCCAGCACGCGTTTTGGCAAAGATAAAGCGCTAATACATGTAGAGGGCAAGCCGATGTTGATGCGGCTTTGCGCGATGCTGCGCGGAGTCGCATCCTGTGTATCAATCGTTGGTTCCCAACAGAAATATGGAAACTTTGGAGTGGAGTGCGTCGCGGACCAGTGGCCCGGTGAGGGGCCGTTGGGCGGCATCATCACGGCTCTGATGCACGCGCAGGCGCGAGTTCATCGGCAAATGTGGTGCCTGATTGTTGGGTGCGACATGCCGTTTCTTACCTCCGAATGGCTGAGTTACATGGTGGAACGCGTGCCCGCGAGTGGCGCAAGTGTGATTACGCCGCAGTCGGCGCACGGGCTCGAACCACTTTGCGCGTGTTGGCATACGCGCGCAACCTCAAAGCTGCAATATGCGTTTGAAAACGGCGTGCGAAAAGTTACCGAAGCAATGAAACACTTGGAGATGGAAGTTCTTGACGAGGCACAGTGGAAACGTTTTGATAGCGACGGGCGGCTATTTTGGAATATGAACACGACCGCCGATTACGATGAGGCGAAGCGCATCTTAGAAGCGAACCACGCATGAACGATTCCCGCATCGATTCAGAGTTGCTGTCGGCTGCTGCTGGGCAACGGACACCTACACGCGCGCCCGAAGATAGCGACAACTTTTTTGAATTTCGCGACGTAAGCAAAGGCTTTGACGATCGCGCTGTACTGCATCACGTCAGTTTCGCGGTGAAGAAAGGCGAAACCTGCGTGATCATGGGGCGCAGCGGTGTGGGCAAATCCGTTGCGCTGAAACACATCATGGGATTCCTAAAGCCGGACTCGGGGCGCATCTTTATCGATGGCCAGGATGTCACGGATTTCAGCGAAGAAGAGTTTAGAGAAGTGCGGCGCAAAGTGACGATGGTGTTTCAGTCTGGCGCGCTGTTTGATTCGCTGACGATTGCCGACAACATCGCGTTCCCTTTGGAGGGGCAGCCCGGTCTGACCGACGAAGATATCGATGCGTATGTGGACAGGCTCGCGCACACGTTGGAAGTTGAGGAAGTTTTGGACAAATTGCCGGGCGAGCTTTCGACGGGCATGAGGCGCGCGGTGGCCATTGCCCGAGCATTAGCGCAAAATCCTGAGGCGATTTTGTATGACGAGCCCACCACCATGGTCGATCCGATCATGGCGGCGCACATGGGCGACCTGATTTCGCGTTTGAAGCAAGCATTCCACAAAACTTCGATCGTGGTGACGCACGATACGCATCTCGCCAAGCGCCTCGCGGACCGTGTGGTGTTCCTGCAAGAAGGCAAAGTGGCATTTTTTGGACCTTGGCGGGATTTTGAAAATTCTCGCGATCCGTTTCTCTGCAATTTCCAGATGCAAGACAAGCTCATTCCGGCGCTGGACGTGACTTTGTGAGCCGGGCTGCGAACGGCTCCTCGGATCCGATCCAACAATTACGCAAGGAAATGGGTTTCTGGGATGTGCTGCTATTCAACATAGCGGCGGTTCTTGGTCCACGCTGGATTGCGGCAGCCGCGCACAATGGAACATCGTCGATAAGCCTTTGGATGTTAGCTGCTGTGTTTTTCTTTGTGCCCATGGCATTTGTAGTGACGGAGCTTTCGACACGCTTTCCGCACGAAGGCGGCCTGTACGTCTGGTCCAAAGAAGCATTCGGAGAATTTCATGGCTTTGTGGCCGGGTGGACGTACTGGACGTATTCGTTCTTCTATTTTCCGGGACTGCTGGCGGCCAGCGCCGGCATGGCTGCTTTTATGGGCGGTAGCTCATGGGCGCATTTTGCGCAAGACCGCGCGTTTTTGTTGTGGGGATCGGTCGGGCTGCTGTTCGTTGCGGTGGCAATGAATATCGTCGGGCTAAACATTGGCAAATGGCTGCAGAACGCCGGCGGCGTGGGAACGTACATACCGTTACTGCTGCTGGTGGGAGCGGCGGTGGCGATTTGGTGGAAGCAAGGTTCAGCGACGAAATTTACGTGGTCGAATATTTGGCCGGTGTGGAACTGGGACACCGTGAATTTTTGGCCGCAGATCGCTTTCGCGTTTACAGGACTAGAGCTGGCGTCCGCCATGAGCGACGAAATTCGCGACGCGCGCCGCACGCTTGCCCGCGCGACGTGGGCATCGGGCTTGCTGATTGCGGTGATGTACATTGCAGGGACGACGGCTGTCTTAGTGATTCTGGAGAACACGAAAGTATTTCCCGACTCTGGTGTATACCAGGCATTGACGATCGCTTCGGGAGCGTTGAGAGTTGCGCTGCTGGGAATGATTGCCGCGATTCTCGTGACCTTTGGAAACGCGGGCGGCGTAGGCACAACGGTTGCGGGCTTGTCGCGCGTGCCCTTTATAGTTGGCGTGGACCGGTATTTGCCAGCAGCGTTTGGCAAGATTCACCCAAAGTGGAGGACGCCGTACATCGCGATTCTTGTGCAGGCGGTCATTTCGACGATCGTGCTGTTGTTGTGCCAGATCAAAGAGTCGCCGCAGAGCGCGTATCAGTTTTTGGTGGATGCGGCGACGATTCTTTATTTTGTGCCATTCCTATACATGTATGCGGGGGTGATCCGGCTGGCGTCGCGCAAAGACCGCGGCGAGAACGAACACGCCGTGCTGATTCCCGCAGGAAAGGCTGGCGCGTGGATCGCCGGAGGGCTCGGCTTCTTGGTGACGGTGGCAGGAATCGTGCTGTCGTTGATTCCGCCCGGAGAGACGCCGAACAAGCTGGTGTTTGAAATCAAGCTGGTAAGCGGCACGGTGGCGACGGTTTTAGTTGGGCTATTGCTATATGTGCGTGGAGCGCGCGCCAAGGCGAGGGAGATCCGCCCAGCGTCTGCGGTATAGACGTAAAGCAGGGCAGAAGAGCGGGCAGCAGCGCGGTGGAGTCTAGAAACCTTCTTCGAGCAGGCGAGCCAGCGTGATGGAAGTGGGTGCGGGAGGCGCTGCGGAGCGAGCGGCGAGATGGCGCTCGATGTATTTGCCCAAGATGTCGGCTTCGAGATTGACCGCGTCGCCGGGCTTGCGTTCGCGGAGATTGGTGTGCTCGTAGGTGTAGGGAATGACGGCGACTTCTACGGCGAGCGATTGCGAGCCTGGCGTCACGAAGTTGTGCCAGCGCGCCACGGTCAGGCTGATACCGTCGATGGAGATGGAACCCTTGGATACGACGTGAGTCGCAAAATCTTCCGGGATCTTGACGCCGAACCACCAATCGTCTCCTTCGGGCTGCAGATGCGAAACGTGGCCGACTCCATCCACATGCCCAAGTATGAAGTGTCCGCCAAATTCTTTGCCGGCGGTGAGAGGGCGCTCGAGGTTCACGACGGCGCCGGTTTTCAGCGGCCCATCGGTCGCGCCGAAGGAGGTGCGGGCGATCGTTTCGCCGGAGAGGTCGGCGGAAAAGCGCTCGGCGTCTCGTGAGACAACCGTGAGGCAACAGCCGTTGACAGCGATGCTGTTCGAGACCGCCAAGGATGCAGCGACTTCTGGCGCATGAATGGTGACGCGGCCGCCGTCGCTGCGCAGCGACAAAGATTCGATCGTGCCGGTGTGCTCGATGATTCCGGTGAACATCAGGGCCTCAGAAACCGCTGCAAAGCAGCATTAGACCGCAGCTTCGTTTCGGTTGTCATCTGTTCTCGGTCAATTTTGTGGGGTCGTCTGCACTAGGCTTGTTGGCTCGTGTCCACTAGCCTTGGGTCATTGTCAATCGCCTCGCCTCGTGTGGGGTTCGCGAACGTAAGCTTCGATGCAGAAATCCGGGCCAATCTGACGGACACGAGTATTTTGCAGCAGCAGGCGATCGGGTCTCGCCATGTGCGCAAACGGCACTCCTGTTTCTCCGACGACCTTTGGCGCGTAGAACAGAACAAGTTTGTGAACCACGCCTGCGGCGAGCGCCGATCCGTTCAGGGAAGGACCGGCTTCGAGGAGGACGCCGAGAACATCGCGGCGTCCAAGCTCGCCGAGCACCGCGCGCAGATCGAGCTTGCCTTGCCACGCCTGAACGCGCACCGGCTCGACACCGGCATTTTGCAGCTTGCGCGCCTTTGCCGAATGGAGCGACGCCGCCGTGAAGACGAGAAGATCGTTCTCGCACGTCTTGACGATGCGAGATTTTGCGGGCAGGCGAAGCCTAGAATCGAGCACGACACGCAGCAGGCGCCTGCGCCGTGGCCAACCGCTGCGATCGGTAAGCAGGGGATCATCGGCGAGCACTGTACCTATACCCGTCAGGAGCGCGTCGGAGGCGTGACGCATCCGCTGCACTTCAGCACGAGATTCTTCGGAAGTGATCCATGTGTCGGTGATGCGGTTCTTCGGTTTCGGAAGAGACAGTTGGCCGTCCAGAGTTAGTGCAGATTTTAGGGTCACTAACGGCTTTTTCGTCCGAATCCAGCAAGCGAACGCTTCATTTAGCTGCTGTGCGTCCTGCTCGAGCACGCCCGAGAGAACTTCGATACCTGCGGTCCGCAATCGCTCGAATCCGCGGCCCGAAGTAGCCGGATTTGGATCTTCCATCGCTGCCACAACGCGGCGCACCCCGGCGGCAATGATCGCCTCGGTGCATGGTCCGGTGCGGCCGGTGTGATTGCAGGGCTCGAGATTGACGTAGAGCGTAGCGCCGCGAGCTTTGTCGCCTGCGGATTTCAGGGCGACGATTTCGGCGTGGTCACGCGATTCGTACTGATGAAAGCCTTCGCCTACGATTTGGCCCTCTCGCACGATCACACAACCGACCGTGGGATTTGGGCTCGCCAGGCCAATGCCTTTGCGCGCGAGATCCAGCGCGTGCTCCATAAAAACGAATGTCGTCATCGTTCACGAATCAGTCAAACAGCGAGTTGACGTAGGTTTGGGAGTCGAAGGGAACTAAATCGTGGATCTGCTCGCCGGTGCCGACGAAACGAATCGGCAGGCCGAGCTCGCGGGAGATGGCGACCACAATGCCGCCCTTCGCGGTGCCATCGAGCTTGGTGAGGATGATTCCCGTCACACCGACAGTAGAGGTGAATTCGCGCGCCTGCGCTAAGCCGTTCTGTCCGGTGGTGGCGTCGAGCACGAGCAGCACATCGTGTGGCGCGCCGGGAATCACTTTGGCCGCGGTGCGCTTCATCTTTTCGAGCTCAGCCATGAGGTTGGATTTGGTGTGAAGGCGTCCGGCAGTGTCGACGATGACGGCATCCGACGCGCGAGCCTTTCCTGCCGCGACAGCGTCGTAGACAACGGCAGCCGGATCGGCGCCGGACTTCTGCTTCACGACTTCCACGCCGTTGCGCTGCGCCCAGATTTCGAGTTGTTCGACGGCGGCGGCGCGGAAGGTGTCTGCCGCACACAAGATCACGCTAAGGCCGTCCTTGCGGAAGCGGTTCGCCAGTTTGCCGATGCTGGTGGTTTTACCGGCGCCATTCACACCAACAACGAAAATCACGCGCGGTCCCTTGCCGTTCGGCGAAGACGCAAGCGCGCCTGTGGAACGATTCGCCACAGATGAACCATCCGCGGCATTCAGAATTCGCGCGATGTGCGATTTGATTTCGCGTTTGAGCTGGGCGGAGTCGGCGAGCGCGTTGCGGTCCATTTGTTCGCGCACGGCATCGAGAATTTCGCGGGTGGTCCGGACGCCCAGGTCGGCGGACAGCAAGGCTCGCTCGAGTTCCTTGAGCACCGATGGGTCGATCTTCCGCTCGCCCAGGAAGATGGTATCGACCGTTTCCGAGAGCGCAGTTTTGGTCTTGCTGACCGAAGCCTTCAAGCGCTCGAGGAGCGTGGGTTCCGGCTCGTTTTTTCCGAAGAGTGAAATCATGGCGTCTCGCCCATAAATAAGGCGCAGAAGAAAATTGTAGCAGAAGGCGAGAACTGCGATGGGGCGGCCGGGGCCCCCGCGATCTCAGCCCGTTTCCGTCACGCCACGATTCCGTCTCCGAGCCGACAAAGGCGTTCGGCTCTTCGGCCGGAATGACAGGCGTTTGCCTGACCGTCGAGCTGGTCTCCTGTCGTTACACCGTTTCGGCTGAGCCGTTTGAGGTGGCGTACTAGGGCAACTGGCCTTTTGCGACCTGGCCGAGAACTGTCCTTTGGGACAGGTAGCCGCGCTTGGCGATACAGCGTAACGTCCGCTGATCTAGGCCTAACCCAAGAAGGTGTTCGGGTACCAAGAATGCGCATGGCGATGTGTCTCGGTGTCCTCTTCGAGGAGGCGATTCGCATTTTCGCCTGAAGTTCTTGCCTGGAAATCCAGCCGTGTCATGCGACTAAGGAGATCAAATGACCACGCAAACACACTCGTCCAACGGAGCAGAGCTGAATAATCCGGACTCCGAAAAGCCGGCGAAGGGACCCAGCCGGCGTGCCTTTCTGAGCCGAGTGGGCAGTGCGGCGGCGGCTACAATCGCGGGGAGCGCAGTAGCCAGCGGGCCGCTGGCAGCCTCCGCTTCCGCCCAGCAGCACGGCGAGGACGAGTCCGGGAATGATGCAAGAGCACGCGCGGTCAAATGCTTCAATATTCGTGTCGCCGCCGCGCAGGCCGATTTGAACCTGCCGACTCCGAATGAGGTCACAAATGGGGTGCACTAACGGCACGACTATGCGGATTCGCTGCCTCTAGGCGAGGCGATCGCCATATCCATGCTGCGGGACATGGCGCACTGCTGGAACGAAGAGTTCGAGGGCTTTTCGCTGACGAAATTCGGCGGCACGCGGATTACGGGGGTCGGCGGAGCGAGTTAGAAAACATGCCGCCGAAAGTCCGGCGGCTTTACATTTCGGAGCCGCGCGTCAGACCTGCACTTCAACCGCGCTGAGCCGCAGCTTTCCGGCGGTGATTGCGGCATCGAGCGCGTTTACAACCACGGCATCAAACTTAGTTCCCGTCAGGGCCTTGATCTTATCGAGCGCATACTCGAGATCCATAGCGGACTGATACGGGCGGTTCGTGGTCATCGCGTCCAGAGTGTCAGCCACAGCAATGATCCGCGCCATCAGGGGAATCTGGTTTCCTTGCATGCCGTATGGGTAGCCGCGGCCGTCCATGTGTTCGTGGTGCAGTTCAATTCCAGGCAGCATCTCCTTGAGCTGTGAAACGGGCCGCATGATGTTGGCGCCCTTGATGGTGTGCTGCTTCATCAGCGCAAACTCTTCCGGGGTAAGCGAACCCGGCTTCTTGAGCACGCGATCCTCCACGCCGATCTTGCCGACGTCGTGCAGCAACGCGGAGATGCGCAGCGTGTCTAACTCGGCGCTGGAGAGACCGAGTTCCTGTCCGATGAGGGTGGAATACTTGGCCACGCGGCCGGAGTGACCTCGCGTGTAGGGATCCTTTTCGTCAATGGCAGCCGCGAGCATGCGGATCGAGCCGATGAAAAGCTCGCGATTCTCTTCGGCGGCCTCCTTCAGGCGCTCGATATACTCCTCGATATCGCCAGCCATCTTGTTGAAATTTTCGGCGAGCTCGCTGATTTCCGCGGCGCCGCGGACGGGCGAACGCTGATGGAATTCGCCGCGGCTGATGGCGCGTGTGGAAGCCGCAAGGCCGCGGACGGGCCCGCTGATGCCAACGGCGAAAAAGTATCCGACCAAGATCGCGGCAAAAACTACAACGGTGACGAAAGCCAGCGCTTGGTGATTCAACTCGGTGACGCCTGCGTCTGTACGCGCTTCTTTCAGGCTGCGCTGGGCAACTACGGCCCAGTTGACTTCAGGAAAGGTGCTGTAGGTGCCGATCATTTCCACGGAACGGTTTTTCTCTTTGGCGGTGAAACGAACGGTTTCCGTGTTACGCAATTCTTGCGGCAAGGCGCGAATTTGCGCGACGAGCTGCGAGTTGGCCGTCACGTCTGTTCCAGGGACGAAGTTCTTCTTATCGGGATGCGCCACGATGTGGCCGTAGTGATCGACGACAAAAACGGTGCGGCCGCGCACGCTGGCATCTTGCAATCTGCGCAAGATTGTCTCCAGCGAGACGACCGCCGCTAGCATGCCTGTGAAATTATCGTTGATGTCTTTCAGCGGCACGGCGATCACGAACGCCGGCCGGTTGTCGGGAGCGAGCGCTAAAGGATCGCTGCGGAACTTCATCGATTGCATGGACGAGGCAAATGCCCGTTGCAGAGCCTTCGCTACGAAGGGATCCTGCTCAGCGCGAAAGTTTCCTTGCGATGCGCTGGTGCCTTTGCCGGATTTGCCGACTGCGGTGAGATAGAGGAACGTATTGCGGTTACTGTCGGCGAAGTTTTCCAGCAGGCGTGTCACTTTGGGTTCTGCGGCTGCATCTTCGACGTTGTCGCTGAGCCCCATCAACGCCAGAATCTGCCGCTCGCTGATCAGTTGCTGCGTCAGGTTGGCCTCGAAAAACTGAATTTCCTGCGCCAAGGAGCGTGTCATGTCGGTTTGCTGCACGCGTTCGGTGTCGACCAGTTTTTCTTGGCTAAGCTGCAGTACCTGGCGGTGATAAAGCGCAATCGGCAGCGCGCTGACCAGCAACAACGCGCCGAGGACAAGCCACAGAATACGCACGCGACCGGTGCGAATGCGGCCCCACAAGGATGCAAGATGGACAGGCATGGGCTATCCACCAGT
>Ga0070698_100004945_pt1 | contig 14612 bp, 14 predicted proteins | sample KBSK1502metaG_FD_65477 | JGI IMG/M metagenome (GOLD analysis project Ga0070698, IMG submission 65477) | Corn, switchgrass and miscanthus rhizosphere microbial communities from Kellogg Biological Station, Michigan, USA - KBS K1-50-2 metaG | ecosystem: Host-associated > Plants > Roots >...
GGGTCCAGCGCGCGGCCCGTTATCGTGGCGAACGCAGAGCTCTGGGCATAAGCGCCGTTTCCGCCAGCCAGGCACACCAGCACGACAAGCAGAATGGAAATACAAACACCCCACCGCCACTTCTTCACACTCAAATTCATAGGTTTCCCCCACTTCTCGAGAGAGTTGAGATAAAGACCACCGCAATTTTTGCTATTTCTGCCTAAGGACCGAGCCCCGAACATGGAGGCTATGCTGCCACACCCCAGCGCAAGATTGTTGCCACGACGTGCCAATCTAGGAATTATTAGTAAGTTCTTGATTCAGTTGTGCTTAATCGTATATCAAGAGGCAGAAAACATGTCCACAGCCTCGAATATATGGAGATATGCATTCTTGATATGACAAATCGTAGACACTACCAAGACAATTGCCCGTCGCCGTGACCGTTTTTCAAGCCCTGCTACGGATTCGAGTTAAAGTGACGCCCGATTGCGCGAGCTCACTTCCGCAGGTCGATACACCGGGATCTAGCGAGATCGCCGATCAGACAGGGAGCCCGTGGCAGGAATGCAAAGACCGAGCTGAAGCTTCAGAGATGGAGAAATTGCGTGGGAGAGCTGCCTCGGGTGCCGCACCCTGCGGGTTTTCAGGGTGCGGGTGTTGACTTTGTGGTCAGAAGACTCAAGGCGGAAAGCGCACTGCCGTCGTTCACCGTCCATTCGAGTAATACTTGACGTCTACCGGCTCGTACATCGTCGCCGTAGCCGCGTGAGCCTTCTCGTATTCAGTGATCTTACTTTCGTATTGGAGGCTCGTACCGATATCGTCCAGGCCCTTCAGCAGCACTTCTTTGCGCGACGGCGCGATCTCAAACCTGTACTCCAACCCATGCCCGTCCCTGACCGTCTGACTCGGCAAATCCACTGTCACCGAATAACCTTCTTCCTTCTCCGTCCGCTGAAACAATTCCTCGATTTCTTCCTCGCTCAGCGTCGCCGGCAGAATCCCGTTCTTGAAGCAGTTGTTGTAGAAAATATCCGCATAGCTCGGCGCCAGAATCACGCGAAACCCATAGTCCTTCACGCCCCAAGGTGCGTGCTCGCGGCTCGACCCGCACCCAAAATTCGCGCGCGTCAGCAGCACCGAAGCCCCTTTGTACCGCGGAAAGTTCAGCACAAACTCCGGATTCGGCTTCTCCCCCGGCAAATACCGCCAGTCATAAAACAGAATCCGCCCAAACCCTTCCCGCGTCAGCGCCTTCAAAAATTGTTTCGGCACCATTTGATCGGTGTCCACGTTCACCCGATCCAGCGGCATCACCATCCCCGTATGCTTCGTAAATGGCTGCATCCCGCGCTCCTGAACGTGTGTGACAACGTAATAGCCTTGCAGGTCGCGGCTTCGGCCGCGACATAAGCCGTTTGCATGTTCCGCGTATTTCCCGCTTCCTCTGACATTCAACTCTGTGGTCTCTGCGCGCTCTGTGGTGAATATCATGCAATCAGGGCAGTGCGCTAAAGCGTCCACAGGATGCGCTGAGTCAGCCTCATTGCTTACTTCCTTACTTCTTATTCCACCGCCGCCACATCAAACTCCCGCACATCCACAAAATGCCCCGCAATCGCCGCCGCTGCAGCCATCACCGGACTCACCAGATGCGTCCGCGAATCGCGTCCCTGCCGTCCCTCGAAATTGCGATTTGACGTGCTCGCGCTCCGCTCGTGCGGCGGCAGTACATCGGCATTCATGCCAATGCACATGCTGCATCCCGCGTCGCGCCACTCGAATCCTGCCGCGGTGAAAATCTTGTCCAAACCCTCTTTTTCCGCCTGTGTCTTGATCCCGCGTGACCCCGGCACGATCAGCGCCTGCTTGATATTGCGGGCCACATGCTTCCCCGCCACCAGATGCGCCGCGGCGCGCAAATCGTCCAGACGCGAATTCGTACACGATCCGATGAACACGCGATCCACCGAGATATCCACGATCGGTGTACCCGCCTTCAGCCCCATATACTTCAGCGCGCTTTCCGTCGCCTTCTGATCGTTCAAGTCCTTGAACGATCCAGGATCAGGCACTCGCCCGTTCACGCTGGTCACCATCCCCGGATTCGTGCCCCACGTCACCTGCGGCGCGATCTCTTCCGCCCGCAGCTCCACCGTCATATCAAATTTCGCGCCATCATCGCTCTTGAGCCGCTTCCACCGCTCCACCGCTTCCTGAAACGCCTTGCCTCGCGGGACAAATGGCCGCCCTTCCAGGTACGCAAATGTCGTCTCATCCGGCGCCACCATTCCCGCGCGCGCTCCGCCTTCAATGCTCATGTTGCAGACCGTCATGCGCCCGTCCATCGACAGGCTGCGAATCGCTTCGCCGCCGTATTCGGCAACGTGTCCGTTGCCGCCGCCAATTCCAATTCTCCCGATAATCGCCAGTATCAAATCTTTCGCCGTCACACCCTTCGGCCGCTTGCCATTCACCACCAAATGCAGCGTCTTTGAGCGGCTCTGCACCAAGCACTGCGTGGCCAGCACATGCTCCACTTCGCTCGTGCCAATTCCAAACGCCAACGTCCCGAACGCGCCGTGCGTCGACGTATGACTGTCGCCGCACACAATCGTCTGCCCCGGCTGCGTGATCCCCAGCTCCGGCCCGATAATGTGCACAATCCCCTGATTCTGACTGTGCATGTCAAACAGGCGCACGCCCGTCTCCCGGCAATTTTTTTCCAGCGCCTCGAATTGCAGCCGCGCATCTGTATCCACGATCGGCAACAGCCGGTCTTTGCTGATTGTCGGAACCGAATGATCCATCACCGCAAACGTCAGGTCTGGCCGCCGCACCTTGCGCCCTTCCGCCTTCAGTCCCGCGAACGCCTGTGGCGACGTGCCCTCGTGCACCAAATGCCGGTCAATATAAATAAGAGCCGGTTTCCCCGGCTCTTCGTGCACCACGTGATCGTCCCAAATCTTTTCGTACAGCGTCTTCGGCGTCATGGCCTGCCCTCTCGCCGCCGATTTTAGCACCGCCCCAACATCCTCCGCTACCAACCACGCACTAATCCTCCGCCCGTGCCTAGAGTCCCATCGTCCTTCCGAGCGCAGCAAGCCGACAGTTTTCTTCCCGCTTCGCACCTGTGAAGCGTCGGCCTACGCAGCCAGGAATCTCTCCTCGTCTTCCATCGACAAGGTGATCCTAATGTGTCGCAACAATTCCCGTGACGCCGCCCCATCACCCCGCATCGAATTCCGCATCTGCCCCAGGTTCGGGCAGAACTCCACAACGAGGGAAACCAGATGACTCCTTACGGCGGAAAAGAATTGGCTGACGGCTTTCGCACCGTTCGCAAAAACACCATTCAAGTCGCGGAAGACATCCCCGAATCGCAATACGATCACATCCCGGCGCCGGACTGTCGCTCCGTACGCCGCATGTTGACCCACATCGCCATGTCCACCCAGATTTGGGACGAAATTCACCGCAAGCAGCGCCTCACTAGCATGGCGGGCATCAACTTTATCCCCATAATGGAGCGCTTCCAGGCCGAAGAAGCCAAGCCCCGCACAAAAGCCCAAATTCTGGACATGCTCCGCACCGATGGCGAGCAATTCGCCGCCTGGCTGGAAACCACCACACCGGAATTCCTCGCCGAACCGGTTACCGATCCCGACGGCAAAACCGCCAAGTCTCGCCTGGAGCGCCTCCTCAGCGCCAAAGAGCACGAGATGCATCACCGCGCCCAGCTCATGCTCATCCAGCGCCAGCTCGGCATCGTTCCTCACCTCACCCGCCAATTCCAAGAGCGCGTCGCCCAGATGAAGGCCGCCTCCAAAACCGAAGCCGCCGCCCGCGCCTGACCCACCTCCGATAGGTGTCGGTCGTTCCTCCAACGCGGGCGTCGTGGCCCTCCTCGGCCGTCGCGCCGCTGAATTCAGTGTGTAGGGGCGGGCTTTTAGCCCGTCCCTCCGGAGAGCGGTGGCTTGCCGCCGCTCTCGAGACGGCCGCTCGTAGCGGGCGGCTCTGCGCCCTCGAGACGCCGCGCCGTCGAATCCGCCGGATGATCGCTGTCAGTTTCCAGTCCCGCTCCGTGTGCTCTGCGCACTCTGTGGTGAGTCTGCTCCTTCGCATCATGCCAAGAAGCACAATCCAATCTCCCCACGTCTAACCAATCAACTCCAGATGGGAGGCCGCCATGCCCATCACCAGAATTCTTCTGCTTCTTGCCGCATTGTCCCTGGGTTTCGTTGCCGGCCTCGCTATAGAAGCCCGCACCTCGCGCCAAGCCCCATCGCAAACGCCCGAGCAATCAAGCCCGTCTCTATCCCCAGAAGAGCGCACCCGCCTCCTCGCCCAAGGCAAAGAGCTCTTCATGGCTCGCTGTGCGAGTTGCCACGACGAGCACGGCGACAAGCCCCTGAAGACCGGCCCGCCTCTAAACGAGCGCGGCCTTTCCAGCGAGAAAATTGCCCGCCTCGTCGACGGCCGCCTGCGCCAGAAAACTGAAGAAGAGCGCCGCGCCGTCACCCTCTACATCTCCAGCCTGATGAAAACGAAAGCCCCAGCAGACGAGCTCCCCGCCAAGCCCTAATCCCAGCTCCGCCCCAAAGCTCGCGCATCCCTCATCTGGAGCCAGCATCAGGACCGCGACCTCTCCGAGCGGTTTTTGCAGCCGCGACCTTATTCGTCTGATTTCCCGTGACTCGGTAAGTTTGCGCTAGAATCAGATGGAGGTGTGCATGTCACTAGATTGGTCGCAATGTTCTGCCGTAGAAAGCGTGCCCGGGAAACTCGGCGGCGCATGGGTTTTTCGCGGCACGCGTATAGCTGTCGCTGTGGTCTTCGAGAACCTTGAGGATGGCCTGACCATCGCCGAAATAGCCGACATGTTTGACGGCCTCACGCAGGAGCAAGTCAAGGCCGTCCTAGACTTTGCCGCACACAGTCTCTCCGCGCCTGCTCCCCCGCTCTGAATCCTTGTCCTGTTTTATCAGGGGACGCCCGTCGCTATTCGACACTCTCTGCCGGAGCACACCGTACGAACCGCCACTGAGCTGGGCTGGAACACTCTTCTGAACGGCGAGTTGCTGCGCGCCGCTGAGCAGGCTGGATTCGATGTCTTCCTAACCACCGATACGAACCTCCCATATCAGCAAAATCTCAAAGGTTACAAGCTCGCAGTTATGGTCTTAAGCAAAAATAGATGGAAACTTATCCGGCCAATGCTTCCGCAAATCGCCGACACCATTGCCTCAGCAGAGCCCGGCACTTGCTTTGTAGTTGAGATTCCCGCTTGCTGACGCTGAACCATAATTTGCCAGAAGTCCTCCTCATACTCGAGATTGCCGGCAAAGTTTTCGCGGGGCGATTCGTGGAAGCCCGCGCAGAGTTTGCTCCAAGTCGCTTCACAACGGCGCTTGCACATTCGTGTATTCGTAGTGCGTGGAGTGGTGGTGCTTCATCCCTTGTCCCGCGTCAATGTCCATTTCCTGCCGCAGAGGCAGCCCTTTGCTCTTGGAGATCCATATCTGGCCGTCCGACGTTATGTGACCAACGTCGGACCTCTCCGAGTGCGTGCTGTACACCGCCGCCGCCTCCCCATTGACCGATTCATCCCGCAGATAGCGGCACGTGTACTTACTCTTTTGCCGGTTTTCTTGCTCTTGCGTCATGATTCGTTGCGGTCCCCACTCGCTGCGAGACCACTTGCCGCCGAGCTTTACGTACGCGGACCCGCCAACGTAGATCGTTTCGTTGCGGACCGTGTCGCTAGGTCCCGGTGCGCTGCCATTGCTGAGAATAGGTGTCATGGCGCTATAAATGTGCGTCGGGACGCTAATGACCTTGTTCATCGCGTCGTCAACCGGCTGGCAGCCACCTTGAGCGGCCAGCGGCGTCGCGCCGATCAGCCAAAGTCCGACTGCGAGCCCAACCCCGCTCCCCAGCAATCGAATCCGCCTCGCCTCCATAGCACACCTCCGCTACGCGCCCTCGCCTAGTCTGCTCCAAGCAGCCCCGCCCCTCGCGCCCGGCAGCTTACTCCAAATTTACGGGCGAGTCTCCGCCCGGCTCCGCTCGCCCTAGCGCCACCTCTCGAGCCCACCTCCCGCGGCCCGTCATTCCGACCGGAGCAGGCCGACTTTTTCTTCCCGTTCGTTTCCTAACGAACGGTCGGCCTGCGCAGGGAGGAATCTCTCCTCGCTCCCAACCTTGCCTCACCATTTCAGAGGCGCGCATTGCATCCTTTTAATCAGAATGTAATCTACTTAGCATATAAACGGTCGCTACAAGGCACCCCGTTACCGCTACTGAAGTACGATCTACCGCAGAAGAAACGGCAGGAGGTACACTATGTCACCCTCCAGGACACTTATCCTGCCCACTTTGCTGCTCGGCCTCTTCGCCTCAGCCACGATCTTCAATCTCACCTTGAGCGCCCAAGATGCCAAGCGCATTATCTTTGACAAGTCCGCCTTCTTCGGGACAAGTACGCCCCTGCCGCAGTGGGACAACGGCTACTTGATCAGTCGCGAAATTGAGAACTTTCAGGCAGGCACCGCGAACGTCCGCTTGTATGACCTGTCCGGCACACAAGTGCGCGCAGCTTCCATCTGGTTCCCGGAAGCTGTGCGCGTGCTCATCTACTCTGCTACCGCAACACCAGACGGCAGGATCATCGCCGGTGGCTCGTTGGAGAGGCCAGACGGCACAGGTGTAGGTTTTCTCGCTCGCACCGACCTTGCCGGCAAGGTAACCGACGTTCTCCAGACAAAAGGCTTCGGCCCGATGAACGTATGTCTCGCCCCCGACGGCACCATATGGAGCTTTGGCGGAACCGGCTTTGACCGACAAAAACGCTCACAACCCAACCCGGGCGATACGTTGCGCCACTTTGACTTCCGGAAAGGAGAAATAGCGTCGTACCTGGCCCGGTCGTCGTTTCCCAATCTCCCGATGCCCGAAACTCAAGCCGGGATTCGCTGTTCGGCCGACGAAGTGCTCGCTTACAGCTCTCCCGCAAAGGTATACATCGAAATGAAGTACACGGCTGATGCTCCCCAGGTGTACCACACAGAAGAACCCGCCGGTCTGCAGTTCCATGGCTTTGCGGCTACCGGCTCGAGGAAAATCTACGCCCATTTTTCTAAACTCGCCAAGACTGGGCTTTACTATCTCGCCTTCGATGACGCCTCCAAGACGGCGCACTGGCTACCGGTTAGAGGTGCCGTCGGAACGTACAATTCACTCGGAGTGATAATTGGGCTCTGGGGAGCGGACGGTGACAAGCTAGTCGTAAGTCGCGCAGAGGACCCTACAGGCAACACCGCTCTTCACTGGGTCTCCCCCGTTGCCGAATAGATATCTCCTAGATACAGCAGTCTTGCCTTATCGTTCCGACACACTAAGAGGTAAGTCCCATGAAATCATATCGTTTCACCCCCCCCGGGGTGGGGGTCTCTGAGAGTCTTCCAAGCTCCCCTCTCGAGGCTCAAGATTCCGCTCCTGACTCTTCGCTTCCAGCCTCTAGCACGCAAACTCTAGCCTCTGCCACCCAGCCTCCACACTCGGCTTCTTCTCCCTTTAACCCTCCAGCTTCTAACCTCCAGCTCCTAGACTTCCTGCCAATACATCAATGCCAGAGGCCAACACTGCAAAATGCTCCGCTCTTCGGATCATTCTTCACTCTGCGTCTAGCATGCCTCCCAGGAGCTCAAACGTCTCCACCAGGAGCAGGAAATCGCCGCCCAAGAGCTCCTTGCAGGCATCCCCGATTTCTCCTCCGCTCGCTCCGTGAACGTCTTCCTCGGCAACGTCGCCAAGCAGCTCGTCCTCAAACGTATGACCCGCCTCGATGCCATCGCTCTGACCTATGTCCCCCAATCGCTCCTCAACAGCCACCTCGCCGTCGAGCGCCAATTCGAGATCGCACTAGACGCCGCCCGCAGAGAGGAACACCTCGACGGCGTCTTTCGACTCAAGCGCGGCACGTCGCACGTTCCAGTTCCGCCTACAGCGTCGGCATACCGTGACGATGTCAAGACCGTTATGGAAGGCGGAGGACCGCCCAGCAAGCCCAGCAAGAGACACGTTCCTCTGCCCGCTACGGCGTCAGGATTCGTCGACGAGGTATTCGCACAAGCGCAACGCAAGAATGGAGACACTGCCGACAAAGAAGGTGTCGATCGAGGGCCGCAAGTGAAGAGAACAAGTGAACCGGCGAACTGTACCACCCACCGGCTGTGGCGGGCATTCCCGGGTTGCTCGTTATGCCGATCGAGAGGCGCCACCGCCTTACTCCCCTGCGCCAATTCAAACGAATACCGCAGCAGCTCGATGGCTCGCGTCACATCGTCCGCTTGCCGCAAGAAAATGCTCACCCAGCCGCTCTCCGGGAGGACGTGATGGCGCTCGGCTTTTCCTGCAGCCACGAGCTCCTCGCGCAGCTTTACGGTGAACGGAATATCGACCAAATGATCGCCATGAACATGTCCGATCTCTCGCCGGCCCAGCCGATACTCCGTGCCTCCAAAACGATGCGGATGGAATGTGACATCCGGCAGCTCGCTCATCGCCGCCGCAATCTTCTCACTCGCTCCTGCAACTCCCATCGAGCACTCCTTCGCAAAACTCCACGCTCACTAACCTTCATTGGATGGGAACAATTTCACCGCGGTTATACGGCGAGTCCCCGCGCGAGCGACCCGACACGGTTTTGTAGCGGCCGCCTTCTGAGGCGGGCCTCTTCACGTTTTGCGAGGTTCTCTCTTCAGGTTCAAGCGAAGCGTGTCGCGGGTGCGGCTCATTCGCCGCGGTTATCCTCGTCCACATCCGTCATTCTGAGCGGAGCAGGCCGACTCTTTCCTACCGTTCGTTTCCTAACGAGCGGTCGGCCTGCGCAGAGAAGAATCTCTCTCCGCCTTCGGCGCCCACGCAAAACGCGGCGCCCCTATTCATTCCCAACTGTTACGTCTGCGCTGCCGACTGCTCGCGCCGGATCGTCACGGCCGCGCCCGGCGCTTCATATCCTTCGTCCAGCACCGTTTTCTCCGCGGCCGCGCGAAGTGTTTGATCATCCGCGCTCCTGGGCACATTGCAGTGCCGGCGGATCACTTCTTCGCCGCTCTGTATGCGAACCAGCCACTTGGACTTCGCGGCGTCCCAAGAAACTTCCACTCGATCGGCGCGCATGTATGCCTCCCAACCTCAACGCGCATTGTATGCCACTCCGCCATGCCAGTGAACTCCGCCGCAGTTTTGGACCGGCGCTGTTGCGTCAGCGAGGGGGTTCTAACGCTTGTGTCGGCACTGGGGGTCGGACCTTCAGGTCCGACATCACCGGGCTAGCTTTCAGCGCGGCTTTAGCCGCTGAGGAAATGTTTCACCGATTGTCAGATCGTCTGGCCTTGCTGATGTCGTTTTCGACAACAGCACCTTGGCCATCGCCGTCACTCGCTGGCGCTTGGCTATCATTGGTGCACCAGCGCGGCACCTGCCCAGGGATCTGGCGCCGCGATTGCCACCCAAGTTTCTGTTGGAGGCAAGCCCATGAGAGAACAACAGTATTCCGTCAAGCGCGCCGCTGACCGTATTGATATGCGCGTGACCGCTTTGCTGGTTGGCCGCCGTGGCAGGCTCGGCGTCGAGACCGGACTCACCGAAGATGTAAGCTCCCGCGGCGTGCGCGTGCTATCGACCAACGAATGGACCATGGGCGATACCATCCTGATCGCCATCCCTGGTTTTCACTTCACCGCCGCCGCTCGCGTGGCTTACTGCCACCCCACCGACAGTGGACGCTTCGCGCTCGGCCTCGAATTCGTGGAATCAAGCGAGCCGCTGGAAATGACCGCGCTCGCTACCGCTCTGCAATTCTCGCAAGCATAAAAGCCCTAGAGAAACCTCGGTTAAAAAAATGACCGCGCCGCGGGAACACACAACCCCGTTCACGCCAAGCCCGAACCGCGCATTTTCACGAACACGAATTACGTGGCCACATGCATGCCAGGGCAGTCACTGAGTTGTGTCGGCAGAAGCAGCGGTGAAGTACCCATGGCGAGTCTTGATCGTGACCGCAGCGCGGCTGATTCGAACCGCCACCGCGTGGTAGGTGGAGTTGCGGTTCGTGCCCCGCGGCACGTACGCGAGCGTGTATTCGTGGCGGGCCTCTTCCGTGATCTGCGAATACAGGCGCTCCATCGAATTGCTTTTATCGGCGTAATAGATGTCGCCGCCCGTATCGTCGGCATATTGGAGCAAGCGAGAGAATTTCTGCTTGGATAGCGTTTTGCCGATCGCCAGACTGTAGACGGAAATGTTGTCGCGCAACAAAGCCTTGAGCGCATCGGAATAAGTGTAGTGATTGAGCTGTGGAGCGTTCGAGCCGTCGGAAATCACCAGAATCATTTTGCGGCGAGCGATGCCGCGGTCGTGCAGCAGTTCGGCGGCATAATGAACCGCGTCATCCAGCGCTTTGTTGGGCCGGCCGCCGGGATTGACGGGCGCCTTGGGCGTCGGTTCACCCACACCGGCGCCGTGCGTGGAAGGCGGAGTCACAAACGGGACGGGGCCGGCCGTGGAGGGCGCGCTGTGATCCTGCGCATCCTTTAGAGCGATCCAAAGTTTGTCGAGATCACTCGTGAAGCCGTCGCCCGGATAGAAGGACAAATCGAACCGGCAAATCAGCGCCTCATCGTTGGCGCTGATGCCGCCGATGATGGCGCGCAAACTCGCGGTCATCTGTTCCGCGTCTTTGGCTTTCAAGTCATCATCGATGAGGACGACCAGAGAAAGCGGGAAAGCTTCCGCGGTGAACACGTCAATGGATTGTTCGATGTTATCGTCGAAGATGCGAAACTCATTCTGCTGAAGATCGGGGACGAGGTCGCCTTTGCTGTCTTTCACGGTGACGGGGAGCACCACGAGTTCGGAATTGACGCGAATCCTGGCCTGAGCATCCGACGGGTGTGTCGCGCTCTGAGGCGGAGTTTGCGTCGGGTTTTGCTCGGCGCACAAAACAGCGCGTTCGAATAGCGTCAGGACGAAGAACGAGGCGGCAGTTAGGAGGACGGCAAACGGCCTTCTCGACATCGGAACAGTCCCCGGGACTAGTGTACTGGATACTCAGACGCGCGACGCACCCGAAAAGGTGCCTGCAGTTTTATGGGGCCGAGGCTTTATAGGCTGCATAGGGATTCGAACCATATGATCAGGATGACTCAGGAAAGCCCCTTGTATTGACGCTGTGTATTGGCCCCTTGTATTAACCCTGTGTGTTGAGAGGACAGGCGCATGGCGATTGCGAAAGTGAAATGGGGCGTGCTCGGTGTGGCGTCGATAGCCGTGCGCAGGGTGATTCCGGCGATGCAGGCCGGGGAATACAGCGAGATCGTGGCCATCGCGTCGCGCGACCTGAAAAAAGCGGAGGAAGCCGCACGCAAGCTCGAGATACAGAAGGCCTACGGATCCTATGAGGAACTTCTGGCCGATCCGGAAATCGAGGCGGTCTACAACCCGTTGCCCAACCATTTGCACGTGCCGTGGTCCATCAAGGCGGCGGAGGCTGGCAAGCATGTGCTGTGCGAGAAACCCATCAGCGTGACGGTGGCGGAAGCGAAGACGCTGCTGGCGACGCGAGACCGCACCGGTGTGAAGATGGGCGAAGCTTTCATGGTGAAGGCCCATCCGCAATGGCTGCGCACGCGTGAGTTGGTTCGAACGGGAAAGATTGGGGAGTTGCGGGCGATCACTGGCGCGTTCAGCTATTTCAATCGCGATCCCACGAATGTCCGCAACGTGGCGGAGTGGGGCGGCGGAGGAATACTGGACATCGGATGTTACCCGATCACGATGTCGCGATTTATTTTTGGCGAGGAGCCGACGCAAGCGGCAGGGCTGATCGAACGAGATCCGGACTTCAAGACAGACTGGCTGGCTTCGGTGATGCTGAAGTTTCCTTCCGGCCAGGCGACCTTCACCTGCAGCACGCAGCTGGTGCCGTATCAGCGGATGCAATTCTTCGGAACCGAAGGCCGGATCGAGATGGAGATTCCGTTCAATGCGCCAGCGGAGCGGCCGACCAGGATTCTAGTGGATGATGGGCGCGACGTCTTCGGTGGCGGCGTGACCACGGAGACTTTCCCGGTCTGCAATCAGTACACGATACAGGGTGATTTATTCTCGCGAGCGGTGCGCGGGGAAGGGGACGTGCCCGTTTCGATCGAGGACGCGATTGGAAATATGGCGGTGATCGAAGCAGTGTTTCAATCGGCGAAATCGGGAAAATGGGAAGAAGTGTAGTAGCAGCAGAGATTGATCAAAGGTTATGGGAGTGGCATTTGCGGTTGAGATCCTTCGCCTATCCTCGTCGGATGGTTTCAGGATGACACTCGCCGCTGCGGCATCGAGAGGTTTGAGCGCCAGGCCGTTTCCTTCACGGGGCCGACGATGAAAATCCAGGCGACGGCGCCGAGTAGAGCCATCACGCTGGTGATGGCGAAGGCCCAGAAGAAACGCCCGGTACGATCTACGACGAGTCCGGTGAGGGCAGGAGCTACGATGCCGGCTAAATTGCCCACAAAATTTTGCAGGCCGGTCCATCGGCCGGTGGTGCTCGCGCCCGCGAGAGTCTGCGTGAGGGCCCAGAGATTCGAAGAACAAATTCCCATGGAGATACAGACGAGAACAAGCATGGCGATGGCGAAGCGGGAGTCGGAGAACGCGGGGACAAGCACAATGGTCGAGGCGATGATGGGGCCTAAGCCGGTGAAGGTTTTGCGAACGCGCGTCTCGGTTACGCCTGCGGCGATCCAACGGTCGGAGAGCCAGCCCGAGACGAGGGCGGAGAGAGCAGTGGCGAAGAATGCCGCGCCTCCGATCACGGACATCTTTTGAATGGAGAAATGACGCTCGTGAACCAGGTAGAAGGGCAACCAGGTGATGAGGAAATATAAGAGATAGTTGAACGAAAACAAACCTGCAAAGGTGCCCCAGACAGAACGCTGGCGCAAAATCTCAAGGACGCTCGCCGGGCGAGGGCCGTTGGAAGCAGACAAGCCGGCGCGCCGCGGCATGTAGGCAATCCACGGCAATAGCCAAAGCAAGCTGATCCCACCCAGCACGACGAAAAATTCGCGCCAACCGACTCGCGCCATCAGCATGCCGCCGAGAAGTGTGCCGAAAGCGGGGCCGCAAGCGTAGCCGGCAGCGATCGCGGAGTTGGGCCGACCACGATTTGTATCCGAAAAATGATTGGCGATGATCTTGTTGTAGGAAGGATAGGAGACGGACTCTCCGATCCCGAGAATGAGGCGCATGGCCAGCAGCAAAGCGAAACCGTGCACAAAGGCAGTGCCAATGGTGGCGGCGGACCAGATGAAGACTCCGAGAGGGAGGATCCAATTGGCGTTGAGGCGGTCCACGGTCCAGCCGGAAACGATTTGGAAGGGAGCATAAGTCCAGAAGAAGGCAGAGAGCAGAATTCCGAGTTGGGAAGCGGAAAGACGGAGTTCGTCTTTCACAATAGGCGCGGCGAGGGAGAGGGTTCCGCGGTCGATGTAGTTGATGAAGATGGAGAGGCCCAACAGGACGGCGACGCGCGAGAGTTCGGGCGAGAGGCGGGCGCGGTCGGAAATAGGCGGCGGGGCCATTTGCCAAGTGATTTTTACCACAGAGTGCGCGGAGGTCACGGAGCTTCGGAGGAGATGATGGACTCATCGAGTCGAGGAGGAACCCACCCTCACAAACCGAGGGGGGCACCCAGGCTCAGGAGGAGAGGACGGCAGTGCACCTATCTGGCATTGCACGGTCAGCGCCTATTTGGAGTTGCGGAAGTCGAGGACGAGGAGGGTGATGTCGTCCTCGCGGGGGCGGCCGGAATCGTGGCCGGCGAAGTGAGAAATTTCATCGAGTAGGGCGTTGGCGAAACGGACGGCGGAAGAGTCGGTGTGCGTGCCGAAAAAGTTTTTGCTGCGAGATATGCCGAATTCTTCTTGCTGGCTATTTTTTGCTTCGAAGACTCCGTCGGTATACAGAAGACAGCGATCACCGGGGTGGACGAGGATTTCGGTGGCGGAATACGTGGCTTCCGGAAACATGCCGAGCATGAGGCCATTTTGCTCGATCTCACGGACGCCGTTGTGGGAAGCCGAAGCGAGGAGTAGTGGTGGGTGACCGGCGGCGGAGTAACGCAAGATGCTTTTCTCCAGATCCGCGAACAGGTATGCGGCGGTGACGAAGTGTTCTTCGAATTTGCCGCAGAGAGCTCGATTCAAGCCGGTGAGAACGCGCGCGGGATCGTCGGCGTGAGCAAATTGCGCGGCAAACGCGACCTTGAGCATGGAGGCGATGAGTGCGGCGGGGACGCCGTGACCGGTAACGTCGGCGATCAGAACGCCGATGCGTTTTTCGTCGACGACGAGGAAGTCGTAGAAGTCGCCGGCGACGGCGCTCATGGGGAGGTAGCGGGCGGCGATGTCGATGCCGGGGAGATTCGGGACGTCGCGAGGAAGAGTGGAAGATTGAATCTGCTGTGCGATCTCGAGCTCTTTCTGGATGGCGAGGAGGCGTTCTTCGTTGGCGAAGGTGCGGCGGGCGGCGATGTATCCAAGACAGCCGACGAAGACGAGAAAACCGAG
>Ga0070698_100004947_pt1 | contig 14609 bp, 8 predicted proteins | sample KBSK1502metaG_FD_65477 | JGI IMG/M metagenome (GOLD analysis project Ga0070698, IMG submission 65477) | Corn, switchgrass and miscanthus rhizosphere microbial communities from Kellogg Biological Station, Michigan, USA - KBS K1-50-2 metaG | ecosystem: Host-associated > Plants > Roots >...
TCCGTGAAACCCTCGCCCCACCATTGGTCGTTCTCGGGAATCGGATGGAATTGAGGCAGGTAGAAGGCGACGAGCGTCGCAGGTAGTCGGGCGGAGCGCGGCCCGGCGCCGGTCCGCAGCGCTGCACCCTCCACCTTCCCCAACTGCTCGGCGCGCGCCGGACGAAGATCGACGAGCGTGCACGACTCTTCCCGCCGGAGGCTGAAACGCTGCTCGAGGTGCGCGGCGAGCTCAGGGTAGTACGTGAGCCACCACACGAGGGTCTTCGGGATAAGGAGGAAGTCGACGCCGTTACCGATGGCCTCATCGACCATGGCGATCGCAGTCTCGCTGTCCTGTGGGTTCGGTCCAACGCCCTCGCCGTCCGGCCGAGGCGGGAAATGCTGGAGGTCGTAGCCGTCGACGCGCAGGAGCTCAGCGCTGCCACCACTGACGACTGCCACCTTCGAGCCGCGCGGGACGGCTTCGTTGCAAGCGCGACGGATTGCCGGGATCAGCTTCTGGTTCAGCTGGTACTGCGTTCGACGTTCGTAGACCTCTCTGCTCGAGACGAGCATTGGCGGCTTGCGCGGCAGCTCCACCGCACCCTCGATCGCCTTCAGGAACCGGCTCCGCACGGCGGGGACAGAGTGGTCGGCCTCCACCCAGCTCCTTCCCCGGCGCGAGAGGCGGCGCCAGAGCGCGTCGTCCTCGAGCAACCGGGCGATCGACTCGGCGAACGAGGGCGCGTCGCCTGCCAGCAACACGTCGCGCCCGGGGCGAAGGCCGAGCCCCTCGATGCCGACGCTTGTGGCGACGGTCGGTGTCCCGGCCATCAGCGCCTGGATCATCTTCCGCTTCGTCCCTGCGCCGTAGCGGAGGGGGACGACGGTGATCCGCGCCTGCTGGAGATACCGGACCAGCGATGGCACCCACCCAACCAGCCGGACGTGCGGCACGCTGAGCGCAAGGTCGACGCCCGTCTGTTCGAGCCCGTCGCCGACAATGGTGATCGGGTGGCGTTCGAGGAGTGTCGGGTCGAGCAGCGGCGCGACTTCCTTGACCAGATACTCGAGTGCATCCAGATTCGGCGCGTGCCTGAAGCTCCCGACGAAGAGGATTCCCGAGCGCCCGGTCAGTGGGACTCGCGAACGGGGGAGATCTTCGGCGTCAGGGACCCAGAAGACCCGCTTCGGGTCCGAGAGCATGCCTCCAACCAGCTGCGCCTCGTCTGGCGAGACGGCGAGCACAGCATCGGCGGCCCCGTATGCGTTCAGCTCGGCGGCGGTCTCGGCGCCGTAGCCGGCGTCGAGCAGCCACCCTTGGCTGCCCGACCACCACCGGCTGAGCAACCGCCGCGCATCACGCACGAACTGCAGGTCGACCGAATCGAGAATGACGCACGTCGAAGGCGACTCTCGCCGGATGAGCGGGAGATACAACTCTGCTACCTGCCAGAACGCGCAGAGCACAACGGCGTAGCCGCCGTCGGCGATTAGCTCCTGGACATCGTCGAGGGTCCCGTCGTGGACCGTTACTCCCTCGCTCAGGAGGTGGCGGACGTACCTCTTGTCGTCGCGGACCGTGCTCGCAGCGAGGAAGTCGACCGTCCAGCCGTCATCGAGCAGGAAGCGAATGAAGTGCCACAAGCGCTGGGAGCCGCTGTCGCGGTCGTGCTGGGGCACGCCGTACGCGCAGACCAGGGCCCGCCGACTCATCGTCGGGCAGCAACGCGTCCGCGAGCGGCCGCGAGTGCCTCCAGGCTCCGCGGGTCGAGAACATCGGGACGGGACGGCTGCTGCTTCAGCTCCTTTCGCCACTTCCGTTCGAACTTCTTCTGGTTCACGACCTGATAGCGCTTCGGCCCACGCTCTAGATCTGTGCCCGCTGTCCCGCCCTCGGCGTGGACGATGGTGCTCTCCGGCTGGTAGATCACGCGCAGCCCGTGCTTCCTGACGGCCAGGCAGTAGTCGGTGTCCTCGTAGAAGCCGGGCGCGTAACGCTTGTCGAACCCGCCCAGCTCCTCGAACAAGGCCCGTGGCGTCGCAAGCAAGCAGCCTGAGCAGTAGTCGACCTCGCGCAGGTAGCTGTAGATCGAAGCTTCGGGGTCGAGCTCGCCATAACCCAGCTTCCATGCCGATCCGTCGGCAAAGACGAGACCACCGGCCTCTTGCAGTCGGCCGTCCGGGTAGAGGAGGCGGCCTCCAACTGCTCCGGCGTCCTCCCGCTCCGCGAAGACGCGCAGGAGCGGCGGAAGCCATCCCGGCAGGAGCACGGTGTCGTTGTTCAGGAAGAGGAGCACTTCGCCGTCGGCAGCCTCCGCGCCGCGCGTGACCGAGTGGAGAAAGCCGCGGTTCGTCGTGTTTCGGAGCACCCTGATCCTCGAATCTCGGCTCGAAAGCTCGTCGAGCCAAACGGCCGTGCCGTCGGAAGAGGCGTCGTCGACGACGATGACCTCGCCCCGAAACGCCGAGGGGAGCGTCTCGCACAGCGTCTGCAGGCAGGCGGTCGTGTGGGGCAGGCCGTTGTGACACGGAATGATGATCGAAACGCTCGGCGTGGCCGTTACCGGCCTCGTCTGCCAGTGGACCTCGGCAACCTCACCGTTCTCGTTCTCGCCGGGGATCGCGATCACCGCCGCCGACGCAACCCGCTTGGCCTCGGCGAGCGACGCCGGGTCGAACCCGCCCAGCACGACGAGGTCGATGCTCCCGTCGACGTAAGGAAGCCCGTTGCCCTCGACCGGTGGGGAGAACACCGCGTGTTCAGGAAGCGCGCCTGAGAGCTCAAGCCCGGTGTGCCAGTCGAGAAGCGCTGGGTCGCGACCGAAACCGCCACGGAACTCCTCGATCACGTCCGTGAGCTCCTCTCGCCACGAGGGACCGGTATCCGGGCGCTCACGAAGGCTGAAGAGGAGGCACGTGCCGTCCGTCCGTCTGGCCACGCGGTATCGCTGCTCGAGGTGCTGCCGCAAGCCCGAGTACTCGTCCAACCACCAAAGCGCGGTGGCGGGGAAGAGCAGGTAGTCGCCGCCGTTCGCTCGCAGAGACTCGAGGTGCGCGACCGCGGCCAGGCTGCTCTTCGGGTGGTAGCCGGCCCAGCGCCCTTCTTCGTTCTGCGGAAAGTGCCACGCCTGCCTCCCGTACAGGTCGACGAGCGTCTCGTCGCCCTTGCTGACGACGATGACCGTCGAGTCGAAGGGGACCTCCGTGCGGACGACCTCCTGGATGCGCCGCACTAGCTGACGGTAGTCGGAGTCCTCGGGCTGCACGCCGTGGCTCCCGCCGGCCTGCAGGTTGTAGACGGAGCCCTGCAGGTCCTCGATCGCCCGCACCAGTCGCGCTTGCGCCTTCTGCGCCTCGGAAAGCCCCTTGTGCCGTTCGGGGCCTTCCAATCGTTCGACGCGTTCTGTCAGCGTGTGCCAGCGCTGAGGATCGTCGAGTCGCTCAACTCGTTCCAGCAGTGCCGCCCAGCTTGACGAGACCTCGACCCTTCGGAGCCTCTCTTCCTGCTCGATCTTCATGACCCGCTCGAGAGCGGCATCACGCCTGGCCAGTTCCTCGTTGAGACGCTCGGCCCGGCGCCGGTGGTGCTCCGCATCGAGGCGACGGATGTCCACGATTGCACCAGCCGACTGGCGCTGACGTGCGGGCGGAAGCGCGTCGGCCACCCGCCTGGTGCCTGGGCGCGACCGCGCTTCACGACGAAGCCATGCGTAGAGCTCGACGAGCTCAGGGGCGATCTCCAAGTCAAGGAGGTCCCGATCCGTGAAACGGTTGTGGTGGAGGTCAGGCTTGATCGCGCTGCGGGCGCGTTCGACGCTCCCGCGCGTCGTCGGCAGGCCCAAGAAGCTCAGGGTCCTTCGGATCTCGGCCGCGGGGCGCGAGATCCACGCCTCGTAGTCGGTCACGAGAATCTGGTCGCTCGGAACTGACTCCACGACTCGCCGGTTGTAGGTCTCCCAGAGCTCGAGGGCGGTCGAGTAGGAGAAGTACCTCTGGTGGAGCGACAGAGCGACAGCAAGAGGGTTCCTCAGGCAGACGACGACCTTGAGCTCGGGAAACAGCTGCATCCAGAGCGCTACGGTCAGACTGTTGCGGGGGTCCTTCCAACCCCACGGCTCCTTCGTGCGAAATTCGTTGCCGAGCTTCTTCGCGGTCTGCCGGAGGCCGTGAAGGTGCGCGTCCTCCTCGAAGCGACGAGGCACAACCGGCGGGTTATCCCAACCGCCGCCGAGCGCGGCAAGGATCTCGTCGTTCACGTCGACGAATCGTGCGTTCTCCCAGTATCCGTCCGGATTATCCGGTGTCGGATCGATGAGATCTGCTTCCTCGCCGAGGAAAAGCCCAGCCAGGTGAAGAGCCTTTGCGACCATCGATGTCCCGGAGCGGTGCATCCCTGCGATGGCGACCGGCATCAGCTACTTCCCCCCAACGAGTAAATCACGCAGGTGTCCTCGTCGGACACGGCCCTGCTGCAGTGCTGATCGAGATAACGGCGGAGGTCACTGTAGTACTCGAGCCACCAGAGCGAGGTCTTGGGGAAGAGCAGAAACTCGGCTCTGCCGGCTTCGTTCCCACGGAGCGCCTCGAGGTGGGCAATCGCCTCTGCGCCGTCGGCCGGATGGTGGCCTGCGTACACGCCACCGAACTGGGGGAAGTGCGCCGCGCTTCTCCCGTCCAGCGCAAGCAGGTCGTCGTCGCCTTTCGAGACGACGAGTACGCGCGCGTCCGAAGGCAACGTCGCACTCACCCTTTCCCGTATCCGCTGCACGAGCGCCTCGTACTCGGCGGAAGGCCGATGGCCGTTCCGCCGCCACGCTTTTCCCCACTTCTCCTCGAAGCGCGTCCGATTGACCTCAAAGAGGGCAGCGCGCTCCCCCGTGGACACCAGATGCCCAAACGCAGCCTCGCCGAAGTGGTGGACGAGCACGTCCTGGGCGTACGCGACGCGATAGCCCGCCAGTCGGACGCGAAGCGAGTAGTCGTCGTCCTCGAAGAGCCCGACCTCGAACCGCTCGTCCAGCGGTCCCACCTGCTCGTAGACATCGCGCCGCAAGGCGACGCAAAACATCGTCAGCATGTCGACGTCGACGAGCTCCTGAGCATGCGCCCGCGACTGGGCCTCGCCGACGAGGCCGCCATACGTGCGATACGGCGCCTCGATCTCGGCTTCGGTAGCGGCTGCGTTGCTGATGGGGCCGACCAGTCCGAGCGGAGGCTGTTCGAGATGTCCGCTGAGCCGCGCGATCGCGCCGGGTGTGACGATCGTGTCGTGGTTGAGAAGGACCAGCGTGCGACCCCTTGCGGCGGCAAGACCCTGGTTCGCCGCGCCGGCGAAGCCTCTGTTCCTACCGTTGAGCACGAGCCGAACTCGTCCATCGCGCGCGGCAAGGTCCCGGAGGTACCCCGTCGTCTCGTCGCTCGAGCCGTTGTCGACGACGATCACCTCGAGATCGAGAGCCGGTGCCGACAGCACGCTCTCGAGGCAGAGCCGCGTGAAGACGCAACCGCCGAACGTCACGACAACGGCCGTCGCCACGGGCTCGACCGGCGCGGGCGCCGGCCTCGGCAGGGGCTGTGCGAGCACTGTCTGGGCGGTCTCAGCGGGGAGTGTCGTGGGTCTCTTCGAGACCGGGACCAGGTCGAGGCCCGCTGGGAATGCCCTGCCGGCCCGCGCGACACCGACGCCGTCGAGCAGTCGTCTCAGCACTCGCTCGGCGTCGAAGTACTCCTTCGCAATGCGCGCAGCTCCAGAAGCATGACGGGCGTAGTCCGAGTCGAGCGCCTCGACGGCAGCCGCTGCGCCATCGACGGTCGAAAAAGCGAAGAGACCTTCTCCAGTCGGAAGCGTCCTCCCGAACCCCGTGTCCTGGGTGATCACCGGCCTGCCGGCGGCCAGGTACGTGGCGCTACGGTCGCTGAACCAGCCCGTACGCAGGCGCACGTTCTGGTCCTTGGCAACGGTGAATTCGCCACGCGATTCGGTGATATAGGCGCGGTACGCATCGAAATCACTCGAGAGTGGGGCGGCGTCGCGAACGACCCAACCGGTGGCTTCGAGTAGTCGACGGTCTTCTGGCTGGTAGGAAGCAAGGGCCAGCTCGAAGCGCCGGTGGGTGCGGGCGGGGAGGTCCAGGAACTTGATGAACTCCCGGTCCTTACTCCAGTAGTAGACCTCGCCGTCCAGAGTCAGGTTTCGCCACGGCTGCCGCCAGCTCGCGATCGTCGTCAGCTCAGAGCGCCCGGGAGGAGCTGCTGTCCTCCACAGATCGATTACGACTGGCTGGCGCGTGGGCTGAAAGTCGAATCGGTCGGAAACGGGTAGCCGGCACCCCGAGGTGCCGTAGTTCTCAGCGTAGGTGAAGTGAGCGCAATGCGCAGCGAGGTAGTCCGCAGTGTCCTCACGGCCTTCGTGCAGCTCGATCTGGACGTCGACAGGATCGGTCTCGACGTAGACAAGCCGGTCGGTCTCGGAGTGCGCCGGGAGCGGGTCGGTGCCGCCGGAAAGGTTGATGATGAGCTCGGCCTCACGGTAGAGGCGCTCGAGCTCTAGCTCGCCGAGGCCGTAGCAGCGGCCGTCGGCATGGAGCGCGTGGTAGGCCCAGTGACGCCCCAGTCCGAAGTGGCGAAGCACGCGGTCGAGAAAGTCGGCGGCCCGCTCTTCCGGGTGGTCCTCCGGGTGCTGCATGAACATCGTCGGCGTGCGCGCGTGGGCCTCGACGTAGTAGACGTCGAAGCCGAGCCGCTCAAGGCCGACCAGGAAGTGAGCCGTCTGCCAGACGACTCCGGCGACCGGGATCTTCGTCATGACGCCAAGGACGACGACCTTCCGCGTTGCCGGCCTCATCGGATCGTCCCGTCTTGCTTTTCCTTGACCAGCTCGAGGTAGACCCGAGGCGAGGCGCCGGCCTTGTCGAAGCGGCGAAGCAGCCTCCACACAGCCTCCAGCTGGCCGAGATCGTCCGGCATCGCATCCGCGAGCCCTGCCGCGAGCCGCACGGCCTCGTCAGGGTTCTGGCTCTGGCCGGCGAGCGCCCAGAGCGGCTCTGCTGATCCCGCTTTGAGCGCAGCGGAGACGGCCGCGCCGAGAGCCAGCGCCGCCGTCGAGAGCACCTCTGGGGTGAGATGATGCCTCTCCTCGGCAAGCGCGGTGCGGCCAGCCTCGGGGCCGCGTTCTTGACGGTCCCGGCCCTGCTGGTGGAGCCACAGCTGACTATAGAGTCCAGCGTTCCTCATCAGCTCCTGATGCATGCCTCGCTCGACGATTCTGCCTCCACTAAGCACGAGGATCAGGCCGGCATGGCGCACCGTCGAGAGGCGATGCGCGATCATGAAGCTCGTCCGGCCTTCCATGAGCACCTCGAGCGAGTCGAGGATGACGGCTTCGGTCCTCGAGTCGATCGACGAGGTTGGCTCGTCCAGGATCAGCACAGGTGCGTCCTTGAGGAAGGCCCGGGCGACGCAGATGCGCTGCCGCTCTCCGCCGGACAGCGTCGCCCCCTGCTCGCCGATCGTGGTCCGATAGCCCTCCGGAAGTTGCTCGATGAAATTGTGGGCATTCGCCGCCTTGGCGGCCGCAATGACCTGTGCCTCCGTCGCCTCGAGCTTCCCGTAGCGGATGTTGTCGTAGATCGTCCCGGAGAAGAGAAGGGGCTCCTGGAGCACAACGCTTATCTGGTCTCGGAGTGATCTGAGGGTCACGTCACGGAGGTCGTGCCCGTCCAGCAAGATCCTTCCGCGGTTGGGGTCGTAGAAGCGCATCATCAGGCTGACGAGTGTCGTCTTACCTGCCCCCGTCGGGCCGACAATTGCCACTTGGCCACCAGGCTCTACGTCGAAGGAGATGTCCTCGAGCGTGGAGGAACGATCTCTGTACGCGAAGTCGACCCCTTGGAATGTGACGCGGCCCTGGACCTGGCCGAGGCTGACTGCGCCCGGAGCGTCCTTGATCTCAGGTTCCGTATCCAAGAGGTCGAGCGCGTACCTGAAGCCGATGAAGGTCTGCTGGAGTGAGGTAAACGTGCCGCTGATTTGCTCGAGCGGCCTGTACATGGCGCCGACGTAGCCGAGGATCACCAGCAGCTCCCCGGCCGTCAGCTGATGGTGCAGGGCCTGGTAGGCGCCGATCCCGAGCACTGCGGCTGTGCCCAGCGCCGTGATCATGCTCACTGCGAGAGAGAAGATCGTCTGACGTACCGTGAGGCCGACGCGAGCGCCGACGGCGGTTTCGCCTTGCGTCCGGAAGCGGCTGTACTCGTGGCCCTCCCGACCGAACGAGACGACGACGCGAAGCATCGACATCGCCTCGTAGATGATCGAGAGGGTCTGGCCCTCGAGGTTTCGAACGTGGTAAACCCTCGGCTGGATCCGTCTCGTGTAAAAGCCGGCCGAGCAGTAGATGCACGGCACGACGGCGAGCGAGATCACGGCGAGCACCGGATCGATCCGGAACGAGATGACAAGCATGAGGACGACCGTCACTACGGCCTGAATCAGGGCGGGGATGGCGACGACGATCTGCCCGGCCGCGTCGGCCTCGTTCGAGAGCTTGAACATCAGCGTTCCCTTCGCCGTCTCGTCGTGAAACGCAAACGACAGACGCTGCGCGTGTTGGAAGAGATCGCTACGAAAGTCGAGGATGATGCGTTGCTCGAGTTTGGTATTCACGTAGTTGTCGACGACCGCTAGCCCGTGCTCGACTGCCGTTACGACAAGGCCGAACAGGACGGCGAAGACGAGCAGGGTGTAAGTGCCGGTCCCTCCGAGAAATGGGCCGAGGATGGCCGGCAACGGCTTGTTGCCAAGCACGGTGTCGAGGAGAATGGCGAGCGGCCAGGGTGCGATGAGAGCGGCGAGCGACCCGGCCCCGATCATCGATACCGACGTAAGTGCGAGTGCTTTGTACTTCCTCAGGTAGGGGAAGAGTCGCGTGAAATCCCGCAGGTAACTTTGGTGACGCTCGGCGTCGGCTTGAACAGTCGCCATCACTCCCTCGAGCTCGGCCTTCACGGTCCGACCTCCTGAGCAGGCTCGAGTGCGGCTCGCACGGGGCTTTAGTCCTCGCCTTCCTGTCGGCCGACGGCGAACGACGTGACGCCCATCCGGGGAAGCGGCCGCTCCGCGGCGGCACGCGCCCTGAGCCTGAGCATCTCCGCGACGCCGTCGGACGGCTTTCGCTCTGAGGCCGCCCGCAGCAGGACCGCCAGCGCTGCGGCGCAGTCGCGGACGACACGGAGGGCGAGCGCGAGCGCGGCGGCGGCGAAGATGGCGACCGCGGCGGTCCCATGCGCTCCGAGGGTGAGGGCGAGGACGAGCAGCGCGATTGCCAGGAGCCCGCCCAACGAAGGCCTTGGCCACAGGCGGAGCCGCAGGAGCTGCCTCCCTTCGCCGTGCTCCTCGACCGCCAGTCGCAATCTCGCGGTCCCGAGCGGCCCGGCCCGCGCCTGGATGTCCCAGCGGCTGAACTCGCCGCCGCGGGTGACTCCGACCCTACGAAACCGCCGGAGCTCGGCCTCGATGGCGACCAGCCGGTCGGACGCCGAACGCCAGCTCTCGCTCCAGACCGTGAGCGTCCGCGTCCGGGGGATCACGAGCCCTCGCGCGCTGACGCTCCGCCACGGCGTGAGCCCGAGCCGCAGCCGTCCCGAGAGGCGCGCCAGCGGCTGGAGCAGGAAGAGCAGGCCCGTCACCGGTGACCGAGCTTGCGAGCGGAACGCTGACAGGGCGGCTTGGACGAGGACGGTGGCGCCGCAGAGCGCCAGCAGGACCGGCCCGACCGGAGCGTCGAGCCAGGGCACGCGGCCGAGCATCGGGCCGACCGTCAGCTCGTAGGCGCTGACCCCTGCGAGGAGGGCGAGCAGGAGGTACCACTCGGGCATGAGCGGCAGCGAGGTCAGCGTTCCGGGCGCGCGCTGGTACACCGACTGGAAGAGGCCGCTGCCCCAGGTCCCGTAGTAGATACGCGAGCGGCGTGGGGCGTAGTGCCCGCCGCCCGAGTAGACACGACCGCGCCAGCGGAGGTGCCCGCCGCGGTTGTACTTCTCGGGCCACTTTCGCTCTAGCAGCGCCTCGGCCCGGCCGTAGCCGCGCTGCTGGCGGTAGTACGAGCGCATGGAGTCCCGACGCTGGTGCCAGACCATCGCCGCCGGGCTGAAACCGAGCGTCCAGCCCCGCTCCTGCAATCTCCAGCAGACGTCCACGTCGTCGCCGGCGACCCAGAACTGCGGGTCGAAGCCGCCGATCTCGAGCAGCGCGTCCCTGCGGAAGGCCATGTTGCACCCCGGGATGTGCTCGGCCTCGCGATCGGAGATCAGGACATGAATCGGGCCGCCCGGGGCGCTCGCCACCGAGCGCGCCATCGGCGTGGCATCTTCCGGCGGCACGTTCGGGCCGCCGACGCCCACATGTGGCGTGGCCACGAACGTCGCGGCGAGGTACGTGAGCCATTGCGGGTCGGGCCGGCAGTCGTCGTCGAGGTACGCGACCAGCTCTCCGGTCGCTGCTTGCAGACCGGCGTTCCGCGCTGCGCTCAGCCCGCTGTGCTCGATCTCGACGACGCGGACGCCGAAGGCCCGGCCGATCTCGGCCGTCTCGTCGGTCGAGCCGTCGTCGACGACGATGACCTCGTAGTCCGGGTACTCGAGCTCGGCCAGCCCCTCGAGGCAGTTCCGCAGCGTCCCGGCGCCGTTGCGGCTGCAGACGATCGCCGAGACGCGCGGCCAGGCGAGTCCGGCCGCGAAAGGCACCGCGCTGAACGCGTCACGGACCGCCCCGAGTGCCGCCTTCGGCCGCCGCTCTCGGTCGGTGATCCCGAAGTCCCAGTCGTCGACGTCGGCGCCGTTCCGCTGCCACTCGTCGGTCCAGGCGAAGACGACGCAGCCCGCACAACCAGCTCTGAACGCGGTCCGGATCTGCCAGCCGAGCGAGACCGCCTGTCCCTGCTCGCCGTTGCGGCGGCTGTCGAGGCCGAGCTCGGTGACGACGAGCGGGAGGTCTCCACTGATGTTCTGGAGGCGGGCGAGGTAGGCCTCGAGGTTCTCCTCCGCCTCGAGGAAGACGTTGAAGCAGACGAAGTCGAGGAACGGAAGCTGCAGGTACTCGGTCGACGGGTAGTTCACGTACGTCACCAGGGCCGCGGGGTCCTCGGCCTTGGCGGCCCGGTAGAGGCGCTCCAGGAAGCGCCTGATCGCCCGCCGGCCGTGCCAGCGCACGATCGAGGACGGGATCTCGTTGCCGATCGCGTAGGCCAGAACCGCCGGGTGGCCCGCGCAGGAACGGACGTCCGCCCTGACCCGGCGTTCGATCGAGCGGGCGCGCCGGCGCCCGTGGAGGAAGGCGACGTGCTGCTCCCAGGGGATGCCGACGATCACGAAGAGCCCGTGTCGGTCGGCCAGGTCGAGTAGCCAGCCGGGAGGGACGGTGTATGTGCGAATCGTGTTGATTCCGTTTGCGGCCATGGCCGCAAAGTCGCGCGCGGCCGCCTCGCGAGCGGGGTACAACGCCCCCTCCTCGTTGGGGCGAAACGTGCCGTACGTGACCCCACGGACGTAGAGCTTCGACTCGCCCGCGAAGAGGAACTTGCCGCGGCGCTCTACCCGCGAACGGACTGAAGGTGACGCCTGAGCCGACGGCGCCGGGTGAGCCCGGCGGATCATGGCATGCGTCTCTGCAAGGACGGCGGCTCTCTCCCTTTTTAGGACTCCCCTGGACCAACTCTCATACTCCGCCATTTGGCCGAAGTGGTCAATGGCCGTGGAGGGCAATGCGCGTCGGTCAGCGGCGCGCCCTCGTCGTTCTCCTCTCACGCCGGTGCTTGAGGGGCCTCCCCATTGCGGCAAGAGCCTCTCGCGCGGTGGCCGGCCCGCGCAAGACCCACGCGACAGCGACGGCGATGACGGAGCCGACCACGGGCCCGACCAGGTAGACCCACCAGGTCGAAAGGTCTCCGATCGCGAGATCGGGCCCGAGGCTTCGCGCCGGGTTCATCGAGGCGCCGTCGTACGGCCCGCCCATCGTTCCCCAGGCCATGATGTAGGCGCCCACGGCAAGCGGGACGAACGGGCCGTTGAGCTTCGGGCCGTTGGCCAGGTTGAGCACCATCAGCACGAGGCCGAAGGTGAGGACCGCCTCGAACCCCGCGGCCGCCCAGTGGTGGCCGGCGTGCGGCATCGTCGCGGCGAGGTTTCCGTTCTTGCCGAAGAACCCGCGGGCCAGGAACGAACCGGCGATCGCCGCTCAGAACTGCACGGCCCAATAGACCGCGGCCATCGGCCAGCCCATGTCGCGTCGGAGCGCAAAGGCAAGCGTCGTCGCCGGGTTGAAGTGCGCTGAGATGTCGCCGAGGAAGTAGACGGCGACGACGAGCCAGAGGGCAGAGACGAGCGAGAGCACGAAGACCGTCTGCCAGGGCTGGAGCGGCGTTCCCCCGTAGCGGGCGAGGATCGCCGCGCCTCCGGAGAGGACGAACGTGAGCCCGGCCGTGCCGATGAACTCCGCGAGCAGCCGACGGAACCGGTGGTCGGCCCTCGGCGCCCTCGACCATGAACTCGCGGAGGTGATCGCACATGTCGGCCATGATCAGCGCGGAGTGGAGGTAGTTGTTGATCAGAATCGGGCGGAAGGCGTTCAACTCGAAGTTGCCCTCCGTCCCGCCCCATGGTCATGGCGACGTCCGACGAGATGATCTGGATGCAGACCATCAGCATCGCCTCGGCTTGGGTCGGGTTGACCTTGCCGGGCATGATCGAGGAGCCCGGTTCGTTCTCCGGCAGGGTGTTCTGCGCCGCCTGGAACGGGTCGCCTGTCATCGAAGCGATCTCCTTGGCAACCTCCTCGCCAAACCCGACCGGTGCGTTCAGGCCGGTGCCGACGGCCGTCCCGCCCATTGCGACTTTCAGGAGCCCGCGGGTGGCATGCTCGACCTCCGTGATCGCGTCGTCGAGGGCACCGACGTAGCCTGACCACTCCTGTCCGACCGTCAGCGGCACGGCGTCCTCGAGATGCGTCCGGCCGATCTTGACGATGTCGGCCCCTTCTTCGACTTGCGCTCACACGCGTCGCGCAGGCGTCGCAGTGCGGGGATGGTCTTCTCCGTCGCCATCGCGTGCGCAGCGATGTGCATCGCGGTCGGGAACGTGTCGTTGCTCGACTGCCCCATGTTCACGTGGTCGTTCGGGTGCACCGGCTTCTGCGAGCCGAGCTTCCCGCCGAGCAGCTGGATGCAGCGATTCGAGATGACTTCGTTGACGTTCATGTTCGACTGGGTCCCCGACCCCGTCTGCCATACGTAGAGGGGGAACTCCTCGTCGAGTGCGCCGCTGATCACCTCGTCGCACACTCGCTCGATCAGACGGCCCTTCCACTGCGGCATCCGACCCGCGCGGGTGTTCACCACCGCAGCCGCCTTCTTCACATAGCCGTAGGCGTGGTAGACCTCCTTCGGCATCCGGTCGTTGCCGATGTTGAAGTGCTCGAGGCTCCGCTGGGTCTGAGCACCCCAGTACCGATTCGCCGGGACCTCGACGGTGCCGAGGCTGTCGTGCTCCTGCCGCATCCCCGTCGCGTCCAGGCCTATCGGAAGGTCGAGGATCTTGGGCTCCGCGTCATCGGTCGGAGCCGGCGCCGCTGACTCCTTGCTGCGTGATGTAGCCACTGCCAAGGACACCTCCTTCAGCATTGATCCAAGAGAAGACGGGCCGGCCCGCCGCGTTGTCGGGCCGCGGACCGATCCCTGCGGAAGCCTTGGGTTTGATCGTCGCGAGCTCCCAGCGCCCGTGGCCGTATGCCCGTCCGCCACCCTACTCCTTCCCCTCGAGCTCGTGTCCGGCTCAGTTACCCTTTCGGGCGGAGTGAGGCTGGAGCTCCCGAAAGCGTTCGCTTCCAGAGAGCCGGCGAGAGCGGCGCCGGGAGGTGAACGTCGCGCGAACGGAACGGCGCGCGAGGACGTCGACGAGCTGATCGCCTCTCTGGCCGAGTCGGTCGGCCTGTCGGGCGAAACTCCGGCGCCGTCTCGTGCAGCGCGTCGCGGCTCGCGCCGGGTGCACACGCCGCGGCCCCGGATTCGCCTGCGCATCCAACTGCAGCTGGTCAGCGCTGAGGTTGCGCTCTACATTGCCGCGGCCATCGCGCTTGGGGCAGTGATCGGGTTCTTTGCGTCCCGCTTGGTGCCCTGATCGTGCCCGTTAGCCCCGGCGGTCCCCGAGTGGCTGCGGCCTGAGCGCCTCCTCGAGGTGGCGGCCTTCCCCGCTCGGGGCAGTCCCCTGCTCGTCCCCGAGCAGGTCCTCGAGCTGAGACGTCAGCGCCCGGTAGACACCCAGCAGTTGCCTCAATCGGGCCTCTGATCGTTCCGCCTCGGCGGCAAGCGCCTTCTGGCGCCGAACACTCTCCGAGCTCAGCTTCTCCGCCCGCTGCTTCGCCGCGGCGCGGATCTCGCTCGCCTCCCGCTCCGCCTCCTTGCGCCGCTTCTCGGACTCCTCGTCGACTTTCCGCCGTTTCTCCGCCGCATACCGGTCGGCCCCCTCGCGAGTGCTCTTGCTGTAGGCCTCGGCGTCCGCTCGGAGCTTGGCGCCTTCCTTGCGTCTTCCCGCAAGCTCTCCCTCGACCGCCTGGAGCCGCGTGGCCGCCTCCCGC
>Ga0070698_100004948_pt1 | contig 14607 bp, 11 predicted proteins | sample KBSK1502metaG_FD_65477 | JGI IMG/M metagenome (GOLD analysis project Ga0070698, IMG submission 65477) | Corn, switchgrass and miscanthus rhizosphere microbial communities from Kellogg Biological Station, Michigan, USA - KBS K1-50-2 metaG | ecosystem: Host-associated > Plants > Roots >...
AACGCGCCCGCGGCATCGACCGACACCACGAGCTCGACCTCGTCGCCGGGAGAGAGCGGCGGGAGCTGGAAGCCGTCGGGCACGGTGACGAAGACCTCGCCCCGGTCCTCGACGGCGAGCCGGAGCTGGTTGCCGTTCACCCCGAGGAAGATGCCCTCGAGCTCCATCCCGTCCTCATGGCCGAGGGTTCGGATCGAGCTCGCGCGGAGCCCGTTCCGAGTGACCGTTACGCGGGCAAGCACGACGTCTCCGGCGCGATGGCCCCCGTTCACCGCCGCGAAGCCTCGCGCGCTCGAGCGCACGGTGACGAGGCTGCCGCCCGTGGACAGCAGGATGTGGCCGGCGCGCTGGCGGACGACGATTCCATGGAGCGTGGCATGCCGCGCGCGGCCGGTGACGCGAATCGCGCGTGCAGCAAACGTGCCGTCCGAGAGCTTGCGCGCGGAGTAGACGAGGCGCTGGCCCGTGCGAATCGAGCGGACGCGCTTCGCCGTTGCCCGGACCGTGCGAACGACGCCGCCGCGGGAGACGATCACGAGCGCGTCGCGCTTCGGCTGCTTGGCGACCACGACGCCGTTGAACGCGGCCGCCGTCGCCGGCACGGCGAGCACCGCGGCGACGAGGCCCAGAAGGAGGAGCATCCGCTTCACGTGAGTCCTTTCGGAAGGAACGAGCCGTTGGATTCACCCCGCTGGAGTAGATCGGCCGGAAAAACTTGCACGCTCGGGTAGAAATCCCTCGAATGGGTTCGAAAAGCGTCGCCGGCGGACGCTACCGCCTGGAGCGGCCGCTGGGGCACGGGGGCATGGCGTCCGTTTATCTCGGACACGACTCGGAGCTCGACCGGCCGGTCGCGGTGAAGCTGCTCGCCGAGAACGCGGTCGGCGAGGCCGCGCTCCGTCAGCGCTTCGTTCGTGAGGCGCGTGTCGCCGCGAGGCTCTCGCATCCCAACGTGGTCAGCGTCTTCGACGCCGGCGAGGACGAAGGCCGTCCGTACATTGTGATGGAGCACGTCGAGGGCGAGACGCTCTCGGAGCTCGTCGCGCGGCGCGGCCGGCTGCCGCCCGATGAGGCGCGCGAGCTCGCGCTGCAGGCCGTGCGAGGGCTCGCGCACGCGCACGCCGCCCGCCTCGTTCACCGGGACATCAAGCCGCAGAACCTGCTCCTCCGCGGCGACGGGACGCTGAAGATCGCCGACTTCGGCATCGCTCGCGCCGCCGAGGGGACGGCGCTCACGCAGGCCGGCACCGTGCTCGGCACGGCCGCGTACATCGCCCCTGAGCAGGCGCTCGGCGAGCCGGCGACTCCCGCCTCCGACGTGTACTCCCTGGGAGCGGTGCTCTACGAGCTCCTCACCGCCCGGCCGCCGCTGGAGGTCCGTTCGCTGGAAGATCTGGCAAAGGAGACGACGATCGCGCCGGTCCGCGAGCTCGCGCCGGAGGTTCCGCGGGACCTCGAGGACGTCGTCATGCGCTGTCTCGCGCGGAATCCGGCCTATCGCCCCGCCGATCTCGAACGGGAGCTGGCTCCGGGAGAGCCGCCGACGCATGCACTCCCGGCACCGCCGAAGGCTCAGCGGCGCAGGCTCTGGCTCGGCTTGGCTGCCGCTGCGGCGGTCGCTGCGATCCTGCTCGCAGTGACGTTGACCGGCGGGAAGTCGGGAAAGCAGCCACCGCCGAGACCGAGGGCCGTGCCGCAGATCCCGCGCGGCGCCGACGCGCAGGAACAGGCGCGCCACATCGCCGCCTGGCTCAGGCGCTACTCAGGTCGCTAGCTTTTCGGCCGCAGCCCGCGCGCCGAACGTGATGCCCTCGCGGGCGAGCGCGAGCTGGACTTCCTCCCGCGCCTTGTAGATCCGCCACTTGACCGTGGCGAGCGTGATCTCGAGCGAGTCGGCGATCTCGGTGTACGAGAGCCCGACAACGTCGCGGAGCAGGAGCGCCATCTTCAGGTCGACGGTCAGCGCCTCGACCGCGCGCCAGAGGGAGTCCATCTCCTCGAGCCGCTCGACCGGAGCGTCGAGCACCTCGAGCGGCGCGATGTCGTCGAGCGCGACCAGAGCCCGCGGCCGCCGCTCGACCGCGCGCAGCTCGTCGAGCACACGGTTCTTCGTCACCTGGAAGAGCCAGGTCGTGAACTTGCAGCGCAGCGAGAACTTCGGCAGCCCCTGAAAGACCCGCAGGAACACCTCCTGGGTGAGGTCCTCGGCGAGGCTGCGGTCGCCGTTGACCAGGCGGAGCACGTAGTTGTAGACAGGAGTCTCGTACGCGCGCAGGATCAACGAGAACGCGCGCTCGTCTCCTCGTTGCGCCTTCCGCAGGACGCCGGGGTCAGGCTGAGCGAGGCTCAAGGCTCGGGGAGTATAGAGCGGAATGTGCTCATGTGCAGAGATTTTGTCCGGTCATCTGTAAGGGTTTCGTGAGGCCGAGGTACGAGATTACGGTCGGCGCGAGATCCTCGAGCCCACCGTTGTCGCGGAGCCGCGCATCGGGGTCCGTGACAACGAGCGGAACGGGGTTCGACGTATGCGCGGTGTGCGGGTTCGTGCCGTCTTCCTCGTACATCTGTTCGGCATTGCCGTGGTCGGCAGTCACCAGGACTACGCCGCCGAGGCGCTGGACGGTTTCGACGACCCGGCCGAGACACTGGTCGGTGGTCTCGACGGCGCGGACGACCGCCGGGATCACGCCGCTGTGGCCGACCATGTCCGGGTTCGCGAAGTTGACGATCGCAAAGCCGTAGCCGTCGTCCTCCAACTCAGAGCAGAACCGTTCGGCGACCTCGGCGGCGGACATCTCGGGCTTCTTGTCGTAGGTGCCCACCTCGCGCGGGCTCGGCACCAGGATTCTGGTCTCTCTGCCCCACTCCTCTTCGCGGCCACCGTTGAGGAAGTACGTCACGTGGGCGTACTTCTCCGTCTCGGAGGCGTGTAGCTGCCTGACGCCCTGCTCCGCGAGCGTCTCGGCGAGCGTCTCGTCGACCTCCTGCTCTTCGAAGACGACCGGGCAGTCGAAGTCGTCGCGGTAGCGGGTCATCGTCGTCAGGTCGAAACCGACCTCGAGCAGCTTCTGCGTCAGCTGGCGCGCTCGGTCCGGGCGGAAGTTGAAGAAGATCGCCGCGCCGTCGCACGAGAGACGGGGCCGGTCCTCCAGCACGACCGGTTCGATGAACTCGTCGGTGATGTCCTGTTCGTAGCTCGCTTGGACCGCCTCGATCGGATCGTGTGCGCGTTTTCCTTTCCCGTCAACGATCGCGTCGAAGGCGCGCTGCGTCCGCTCCCAGCGCTGGTCCCGGTCCATCGCGTAGTAGCGCCCGACAACCGTGGCGATCCGGTCGGTGGGCAGCTCGGCGAGGTCGTGCACGGCTGCATGCGGCGACACGTCGCGCCCGTCCGTGAAGGCGTGGATCCAGGTGCGTTCGGGCGCGAAACGGAGCAGCGCCTTCACGTGGTCGATGTGCGAGTGGACGCCCCCGTGGGAGACGAGCCCGAGCAGGTGGACGTCGCCGCCCTTCGCGAACGCGGCCTTCAGCGCGGGGTTCTCGAAGAAGGAGCCGTCGTCGATGGCGCGGTTGATCCGCTGCAGGTCCTGGTCGAGCACCCGGCCGGCGCCGATCGTCAGGTGGCCGACCTCCGAGTTGCCCATCTGGCCCGGAGGGAGCCCGACCGCCTCGCCGGATGCCTTCAGGGTCGTGTGCGGGTACTCGGCCCAGAGCCGGTCGAAGACGGGCGTCTCGGCGAGCGAGACGGCGTTCCCCGGGCCGGGCGGCGCGCAGCCCCAGCCGTCGAGGATGACGAGCGCGACTAAAGGCTTCGCTTGCGATGCCGGCCTCAGGGCCCGCGGGCTTTGCTCGCGGGCCGGTCGGAAATGACCGGTCGAACCGACCGGGCTCATTTCGAGACCGTCTCTAGGAGGAAGCGGCCGCCTGGCAAATCGCCGTGAACGATTCCACTTCCAGCGACGCGCCGCCGACAAGGGCGCCGTCGACGTTCGGCTCCGACAGGAGCTCCGCGGCATTGTCGGGCTTGACCGAGCCGCCGTAGATCACCGGGACGTCGACGAGGCTCTTGATGAACGCGTGCGCTTCCTGGGCTTGTTCCGCGGTTGCCGTCTCGCCGGTGCCAATCGCCCAAACGGGCTCATAGGCGATCACGAGCGCTTCGTGCGCCCCGGCAGCATCGGCGATCGCCTCAACCTGCACGCGCAGAACCAGCTCCATCTGGCCCGGAGACTTGCGCTGCTCCAACGACTCGCCGACGCACGCGATCACGCGGAGGCCGTGCCCGAGCGCGGCGGCCGTTCGGCGAGCGACGGTCTCGTCGGTCTCGCCGAAGTACTGCCGCCGCTCGGAGTGTCCGACGATCGCGCCCGACACGCCGAGCTCCAGCAGCATCGGCGCCGAGATCTCGCCCGTAAACGCGCCCTCGTCCGCCCAATGGACGTTCTGCGCGAACACCGTGTGCCCGCTTTCCACCGCGGCCGCAAGCGAGACGTAGGGCGGGCAGATCACGACCTCGACCCCGTCCGGTGCGCGGAAGGCCTCGCAGAACTCGCGCGTTTCCCGCGGTCCCTTGTACATCTTCCAGTTCGCTGCGATCAACATGAGAGCGTTAGCTATCCGGGATCACGGCGACACCGGGTAGGTCCTTGCCCTCGAGGAGCTCGAGGGCCGCGCCGCCGCCGGTCGACAGCCACGAGACCTGGTCGGCAAGGCCGAGCTCGTGGAGCGCACGGGCCGAGTCGGCGCCGCCGACGACCGAGTACGCGTGGGACTGGGCGACGGCCTCGGCGACCGCTCGCGTGCCTTCGGCGAAGCGCGGCCACTCGAAGACGCCCATTGGGCCGTTCCAGAAGATCCTTCGCGCTCTCGCGATCTCGGCGGCGAAGGCTTCGCGCGTCTCCGGGCCGATGTCCAGGCCAAGCCAGCCGTCGGGCAAGGCGTTGTATGGGACGACCTGCGTTTCCGCGTCCGGCTCGAACGCGGCGGCCGCGACCACGTCGCGAGGCAGCTCGACCTCGAAGCCGAGCGGGTTGTCCTCGCGCAGCTGCTCGGCCATCTTGCCGCCGACGAGAACGATGTCGGCCTTGCCGCCCAGGTTGCGCAGGACGCCCAGCTTGTCCTCGACCTTGGCGCCGCCCGAGACGAGCACGAACGGCCGCTCGACCTCGCCGAGCAGCTTGCCGAGCTCCTCGAGCTCGCGCTCCAGAAGCAGCCCGGCGTAGGCCGGGAGCAGCTGCGTGACGCCGACCGTCGAGGCGTGGGCCCGGTGGACCGAGCCGAACGCATCCTCGACGAAGAGGTCGCGGCCCTCGGCGAGACGGCGGGCAAAGTCGGGGTCGTTCTTCGTCTCGCCCGGGTCGAAGCGCGTGTTCTCGAGCACCTCGATGCGCTCGTCCGGCAGCAGCTCCAGCAGGCGCGCACGCACCGGATCCATCGAGAAGGCCGGGTCTGGTCCCTTCGGCCGGTCGAGGTGCGAGCAGACGACGACCGACGCGGCGTCGTGCTCGAGCAGGTAGCGCAAGGTGGGGAGGGAAGCGTGGATGCGGGTGTCGTCGGCGACGCGCCCGTCCTCGAGCGGGACGTTCAGGTCGGCGCGCACGAGAATGCGCTTGCCGCCGACCTCGGCGTCCCGGACGGAGCGGGGTTTCCTCACCTAGGCGGAGACGGCGGCCGGCAGTGTCGCCCCGACCTTGGCGGCGAGGTCGACGAGCCGGCACGAGTAGCCCCACTCGTTGTCGTACCAGCCGAACACCTTGACCAGCGTTCCGTTCACCATCGTCAGCTCGCTGTCGACGATGCAGGAGTACGACGAGTGCTGGATGTCGGTCGAGACGATCGGGTCGGCGGTGTAGCGGAGGATACCCTCGAAGTTGCCGGTGTCCGCCTTCGAGCGATAGGCCTTGTTGACCTCCTCGACGGTGGTCTCGCGGCCGACGCGGCAGACGAGGTCGACGATCGAGCCCGTCGGCACCGGAGCACGCATGGACATCCCGTCGACCTTGCCCTTGAGGTCGGGCATGACGACGCCGATCGCGCGCGCAGCTCCCGTGGATGTCGGGATCAGGTTGATCGCCGCCGCACGGGCCCGCCGCAGGTCCTCGTGCGGGAGGTCGAGGACCCGCTGGTCGTTCGTGTACGCGTGGATGGTCGTCATGAAGCCCTGCTCGATCGTGAACTCGTCGTGGAGCACCTTGGCGAGGGGCGCGACGCAGTTCGTCGTGCAGGAGGCATTCGAGATGATGTGGTGCGACTCGGGGTCGTAGTGGTCCTCGTTGACGCCGAGTACCAGCGTCACGTCCGGATCCGTGGCCGGGGCCGAGATGATCACCTTCTTCGCGCCCGCGTCGAGATGCTTTTCCGCGCCTTCCCGCTTGGTGAAGAAGCCGGTCGACTCGATCACGAGGTCGACGCCGAGGTCGCCCCAGGGCAGGTTGGCCGGGTCGCGCTCCGCCAGGAGCTGGATGTCCTTGCCGTCGACGGTGATCTTGCCGTCGCCGGCGATGACTTCGCGCCCGAGCGGCCCGAGGACGGAGTCGTACCGGAGCAGGTAGGCCATCGTCTCGGTGTCGCCGAGGTCGTTCGCGGCAACCACGTCGAAGTCCCCGCCGCGGGCGAGATGCGCCCGGTAGAAGTTCCGCCCGATCCGCCCGAAACCGTTGATGCCTACCCGAACAGCCACGTGACCTCCCCGTCCGCTTTGCCACGAGTCTAACCGCCGCGTCTCGGTGCCAGACACGCACACGAAACGGTCACACCTTTGTGAGTCAGGCGCGACTAGTCCCGGGCCTGGGCGTTGCCAGTGATGCACACGCGCTACAGGCCGGTTTGCGATGCTCCAAGGGCCCCACGAGGCGCCGAACCATGGAGAAAACGCTATGTGCAGCAACTTTCGGGGCTCGAGCGGGTCGCGATCTTTACCGTTTACAAGCCTGTAGTTTTTGGCGTCCGCGTTGCGTAATACTCCGCACCGGCGGGTTTGCGCTCGTCCGGCGATGGATTCAGACCCCGTCCGTCGCCAAGGTCCGGAGCGCGACAATGCGGAGGGGGAGGTCGTCCTCGGAGCTTCCCCTCCGGCCCGCCTTTGCCGGGATGGCAAAGACGGGCCGGTCGGGAGAAACGGGTGCGCCGGCAAAGACGGGCCGGTCGGGAGAAACGGGTGCGCCGGCAAAGCCGGCACACCCTCCCCACGGCATCGCAAGCGATGCCTTAGCGGCCCGCCTTTGCCGGGACGGCAATGGCGGACCGGTCGGGAGAAACGGGAATCTGAAGACGACCTCCTTCTCGACTACCGCCGGGCGAGCCTCCGGATCGCTTGTAGACGGCGATGCGCGGATGCCTTGCTCACGGGCGGCTCGCACTTCGCTCCGAGCTCTCGCAACGCGAGCGACGGATGTCGTAGCCGAAGCTCCGCGATCTCTCGCAGCCGCGGGGTGAGCTCGTCCAGCCGCCGCGAGCGCTCCAACCGCCGCACCGCCTCGAGCTGCGCGTGCGCCGCCCGGCCCGAGCGGACGAGGTTCGCGTGGTCCGCGTTCGCGAGCCGGTTCGCGCTCGCCTTGGTCGACCCCACCACGGCCCGCTCCTGCAGGGCGAGAGCCGCGTCGCTCGCCCCCGCCGCCGCGAGCACACCCGCGATCCGGTCGATCCCCTTCGCGTACGCCACCCACCCCTCACCACGCGCGGCCACTTGCAGCTCAACCGCCTCGGCCACGGTCTCCGCGCCGGCCCGGCTCTCGCTCCGGACTTCGAGGTGCGGCGAGGGTGGGCCGCTGACCGATCCCGCCGCCAGCAACGCCCCGCGCACGTAGGCCGCACGGCAGCACCCCCGTCCGAGCAAGCGCTTTGGCGGGCGCTCCCGCGGGGCCAGCCGCGCGTCCACGACCCCGGCCTCCCGCAACAACGACAGGCCTCCCTCGACGTGGAGCTGATACCGCGTCTCCTGGCCGAAGGCACGACGTCGGTAGGTGCGGATCTCCGACGCGACGCCGAAGGACCTGAGCAAGGCGAAGGCCCGCCGGGCCACCGCCGCGCTCGATAGATCCAGGTGCACCGACACGGCCCCCCGCCCGAGCAGGTGCAACCGCCCGGCGAAATGGAACAGCGCGGAAAGCTCCGCGAGCCGGTCACACTCCCGCTCGGGCGCGATCGCCGCGAGCTCGTTGCGGACATCCTCGGACAGCGACACTCAGCCGAATCGTAGAATCACGCCGATGAGCCGCCCCGGAATCTTCAAACCCCCGCCCGTCACGAATGAGCCCGTGAAGGACTACGCCCCGGGCTCGCCGGAACGCGCCGAGCTCGAGGAGCGCCTCGCCGAGATGCAGCGAGAGCGCCTCGACATCCCGTGCATCATCGGCGGCGAGGAGATCCGAACGGGCGAGATCTTCGACGCGCTCGAGCCGCACGACAAGAGCCACGTCCTCGCCGAGGTGCACAAGGGCGGCGCCGAAGAGGTCGACAAGGCGATCACCGCGGCGGCCGACGCCTGGGAGGACTGGCATCGCCTCCCGTGGGAGGAGCGAGCCGCGGTCTTCCTCCGCGCCGCCGAGCTGCTGGCGGGCCCGTGGCGCTCGACCCTGGTCGCGTCGACGATGCTCAACCAGTCGAAGACCGCCCACCAGGCCGAAATCGACGCGGCCTGCGAGGTCATCGACTTCTGGCGCTTCAACGTCCAGTTCATGGTCCGGATCTACGAGGAGCAGCCGGTGTCCTCGCCCGGTGTCTGGAACCGGCTGGAGTACCGGCCGCTCGAAGGATTCGTCTTCGCGATCAGCCCGTTCAACTTCACGGCGATCGGCGCGAACCTCTCGACGAGCCCGGCCCTGATGGGCGACACGGTCATCTGGAAGCCCGCCTCGACCGCCTCGGTCTCCGCCTACTGGACGATGAAGCTGCTCGAGGAGGCCGGCCTGCCCCCTGGTGTCGTGAACCTGATCTTCGGCAGCGGCGCACAGATCGGCGACCCGGTGCTGGCGAGCGAACACCTCGCGGGCGTCCACTTCACCGGCTCGACCGAGGTCTTCCACTCGATCTGGAAGACCGTCGGCCAGAACATCGACCGCTACCGGAACTACCCGCGAATTGTCGGCGAGACCGGCGGCAAGGACTTCATCGTCGCCCACCCGAGCGCCGACGTCGACGCGCTCGCGACCGCGATCCTGCGCGGCTCCTTCGAGTACCAGGGCCAGAAGTGCTCCGCCGCCTCCCGCGTTTACGCGCCGTCGAACCTCTGGCCGAAACTGCGCGAGCGGCTGGTCGAGGAGGTCGGGACGATCAAGATGGGCGACGTCACCGACTTCTCGAACTTCATGGGCGCGGTGATCGACGGCGGCTCGTTCGCGCGCCAGCGCGAGGCGATCGAGCACGCGCGCGCCAACGATGCCGAGGTGCTCGTCGGCGGCGGCACCGACGACAGCTCCGGCTTCTTCGTCGAGCCAACCGTGATCCAAACTCGCGACCCTCGCGATCGTCTAATGCAAGAGGAATTCTTCGGCCCGATCGTCGCGGCCTACGTCTACCCCGAGAACGAGTGGGAGCAGACGCTGGAGCTAGTCGACGAGACGGCGCCGTACGGGCTCACCGGCGCGATCTTCTCGCAAGACCGCGCAGCGATCGACGAAGCGGAGGAGGCACTCCGATACGCAGCCGGCAATCTCTACGTGAACGACAAGCCGACCGGCGCGGTGGTCGGCCAGCAGCCGTTCGGGGGAGCGCGCGCCTCGGGGACGAACGACAAGGCAGGGTCGCTGTGGAACCTGATCCGGTGGGTCAGCCCGAGGACGATCAAGGAGACGTTCGTCCCGGCGAAGGACTACCGGTATCCCTTCTTGGACGGAGGCTGAGGGGAAGCGTCGTCGTGATCGCCGTCGTCGCCCTCCTAGCGGCGGCGGCCGCAGGCGCGGCGACGATCCACGGAACCCAGTACAGCGACCTGATCCAGGCCGTCAACGGGAAACGGGACGTCGTTTCCTGCGGTCGCGGCCGCGACGTCGTGACTGCGGAGGCGCGAGACCGCATCGCCCGCAACTGCGAGATCGTCACCCGGGAGATCTCCACCGATCCGTACCGCAACGCGGGGAGCCAGCACGCAAGCGAGGTCGAGCCGGACACGGCATCTTGGGGATCCACCGTCGTCGCGGTGTTCCAGGTCGGCCGGATTCAGGACGGCGGAGCCGCCAACATCGGTTGGGCGACCTCGCGTGACCGCGGCCGGACCTGGAAGCACGGGTTCCTCCCGGGCCTGACGCCGAGCTCGAGTCCCGCAGGGCCGTGGCCGCGGGCCACCGATCCTTCGATTGCCTACGACGCGCAGCACGGTGTCTGGCTCGCAGTGAGCCTCACCTTCGGCGGGGCCGATTCAGCCCTGCTGATCAGCCGCTCGACGGACGGCCTCCACTGGAGCCCGCCGGTGACCGCCACGCACCGCGACACGTTCGGCCTCGACAAGCAGTGGATCGCCTGTGACAACTGGAGCTCGAGTCCCTTCCGCGGCCGCTGCTACCTGAGCTACGACGACCTCGTCAGCGACCAGATCGAGACGAACTTCTCGACGGACGGCGGTTTGACCTGGCAAGGGCCGACCCATTTCCCCGGCGCGGGGCGCGCCGCGATCAACGGCCCCGCCGCGCCGGGCGTGCAGCCGGTCGCGCGGCCCGACGGCAGCGTCCTGATCCCATACTTCGACGACACTCAGATTTCGGTATTGCGATCGCTGGACGGCGGCATTACCTGGTTGCCGCCAGGCCCGGTCGCCGGGGCGGCGTACGCCCCTCGCGCCGGGCTCCGCTCCGCGCCGCTCCCGTCTGCGGAGGTCGGGGGTGACGGGGCGGTCTACGTGGCCTGGTCGAATAGCATCGCGAGCATCTGCGCCTGCCCCAAGAACGGTCTTCTGGTCGTGCGGTCAGCGGACGGTGTTATGTGGAGCGACCCCGTGCACGTGCCGACGGGTGCCGACGACGTCGAGCTCCCCGGGATCGCCGCCGACCCGTCTGCGGGCGGTCGGGTCGCGCTCGCCTACTACCGGGTACGCGGCTCGGCGCTGGACGTCTTCTTCACGTCGTCACGCGACGGCGGAGCCACCTGGAGAGCGCCGCAGCGCCTGAACTCACGGTCGGTCCCTTTCGGCTGGCTCGCCACTGCGGGAGGCGCGATGGTCGGCGACTACATCTCGACCTCCTTCGCCGGCGGCAAGGCAGTGCCCGTCTTCGCCCTCGGGTTCAAGCCCCGCGGCGGCCGGCTGCACGAGTCGATGTTCGCGACCGCGCTCACGGTGCCCCACTAGCACGAGCAGCGCCGCGCCCGCGAGCGCCGGGACGGCGAGGATCACACCCGCGGCCCGCACTCCGGCAGCCGAGGCGATCGCGCCGTCGGCCAAACTCGCGAGCGGGCGCAGGCCGAGGAACGCGACTCCCCAGAGCGCCATCATCCGCCCGCGCTGCGCCTCGCTGACACCGAGCTGGAGCCTCGTCGTCGCCGACGTGTTCGAGGCGAGGTAGCCGAAGCCGCCGAGGAAGAGGAAGACGAACGCCAACGGCAGCCAGGGCGAGAGCGCAAACGCGATCACGCCGCCGCCGAGCAGGGAGAGCGTGATCGCCATCCGCCTTCGCGAGCCGGCCACCCGGCCCGCCACGAGCAGCGCCGCCGTGACGGCTCCCGCGCCGAACGCGCCGATGATGAACCCTGCGACCGTGTCCTTCCGGCCGAAGGCGTGGGCGAATGCCGGCGCGAGCGTGTTCACCGGGTCCGAGGCGAAGCCGACCGCGGCGACGACGATCAGGAAGGCGAGCAGCCGCGGGTCCGCACGGAGGAGACCGAAGGCGTCGCGCAGGCGTGAGCCCTCCCGCGGAGCGGTCTCCTGAGCCCGCGGGCGGATCACGAGCAGCGCTGCGATGAAGACGAGGTACGAAAGTGAGTTGAGCAGGAACGAGGCCGGGATCCCGAGGTACTCGACAGACGCTGCACCCAGTGCGGGGCCGATCGCGCGCGCGAGGTTGTAGGTCATCGAGTTGAGCGCGACTGCGGTCGGCAGGCTCTGCGGCTCGACGAGCGAGGCGATCAGCGCCTGCTGCGGCGGGATCGAGGTCGCGCTCGTCACTCCGAGAGCTAGCGCAAACAGGATCACCACCCACGCGCGCGCAACACCTGACCAGGCGAGCACCGAGAGCGTCGCCGCCAAGAGCGCAGCGGTCGTCTGGGCGATCAACAGAAGCCGCCGCCGGTCGAAGCGGTCGGCCGCGCTCCCGGCCCACGGCGCCAGCACCAGCACCGGCGCGAACTGGCAGAAGTTCAGCACCCCGAGCAGGAACGCCGAGTGCGTGAGCCGGTAGACCAGCAGCGACGCGGCGAGGTTCTGGAACCAGGTGCCGCTCGCCGAGAGCGCGTTGCCCGCGAAGTACGGCCCGAAGTTCCGTTGCCGGACGAGGGCGAAGACGGCAGCAGGCCCGGTGGTCGAGCTCACTCCGATCTTCTATCCGCTTTACTTCTGTCGCGGAGCGCTGACGAAGCGAGCGCGACGGCGCGCGCGGCGAGCGTCGGCCAGCACGACGCGAGCGCAGTTGCGGCCGGGAACCGCCATGACGCCGCCCCCGGGATGCGTGCCAGAACCGCAGAGGTACAGCCCGGAGACCGGCGCCCTGTAGTCGCCGAACCCGAAGATCGGGCGCAGCGAGAACAGCTGGTCGGGGCTCATCTCGCCGTGGAAGATGTTGCCCCCGAGGAGGCCGAAGCGCTGCTTGAGATCAGGCGGGGCGAGCACCTCCACGTGCTCGACGAGCGACTCGATGTCGGGCAGATAGGCGCTGAGCGTCTCCAGCACGCGTCTCCCGTACCGGTCGCGCTCTTCATCCCAGGTGCCCTCGGCAAGCTCATACGGCCCGAACTGCGTGAAGGCGAGCAACACGTGCTTGCCCGGCGGCGCGAGGCCGGGCTCGAGCACCGTCGGGAACACGGTCTCCACGTACGGATTCCGCGACGGACGACCGTACTTGGCGTCGTCCCACGCCTGCTCGAGGTACGCGACCGAGGGCGAGATCGCGATCAAGCCGGTGTGCGGGTCGCCGGGGATCGCTCCGTCCCAGGTGGCAACCTCCGGGAGCCCGGCGAGAGCGACGTTCACCTTCACGGAGCCGGAGCGCGTGCGGAACCGGCGGATGTCCCGGACCACGTCCGCCGGGAGCTCGTGGTCGCCGACGAGGTCCAGATAGGTGGTGATGGGGTGAGCGTTGGAGATGACGCGCCGCGCCTCGTGCACCTCCCCGGAAGCCAGCTCGACTCCGGTCGCACGCCCTTCGGCGATGACGATTCGCCGGACCTCCGTGTCGGTGCGGAGCTCGGCCCCGGCCGCGTGCGCGGCACGTGCAAGCGCAGCCGACACGCCGCCCATGCCGCCGCGAACCCAACCCCAGGCCCCGGGGTGCCCATCGACCTCTCCGATCCAGTGATGCATGAGCACGTAGGCCGAGCCGGGCGTCATCGGCCCGCCCCAGGCCCCGATCACCGCCTGGGTGGCGAGCGCGCCCTTGACGCGCTCGTCCTCGAACCACTCGTCGAGAAGGTCGGCCGCCGAGAGCGTGAAGAGGCGGAGAAGGTCGGCGACATCCCGACCCTTCCAGTGGCGAAGCCGGCCGCCGAGACGAAGCCAGCGCGGGAGGTCTCCGAGCCGGAGGTTCGGAGGGACGACGAAGAGCAGGTCGCGCAGCAGCCCGGCGAGATGCTCGAAGTACCGGTCGAACTCCGGATACGCCTCGCCGTCGTGGCTCGAGAGCCTGGCGATCTCTGCTTTGATCCCGGGCGGTATCGCCCCAGAGGGTCAGAGAGGAGCCGTCGGGGAACGGAACGTAGTAATCCGGAGCGATGATCGACACGCGGTACCCGTGCTCCGCCAGGCGGAGCTCGCTGACGATCCGCGGCGGGATCAGGCTGACGACGTACGACGCGGTCGAGACCCGGTAACCCGGCCACGGTTCTTCCGTGACCGCCGCTCCTCCCAGAGCCGACCGTTGCTCGAGCACGAGGACGTCGAGACCCGCCCTTGCGAGATAAGCAGCGCAGGCGAGCCCGTTGTGTCCGCCGCCGACGATGAGGACATCGCGCGGGCGTGGGCTTCCGCTCATCGGGACGAGCCTAACCCGCCGCTCCTTGTAACAGTCTGTTCCTAGGGCCTCAGGCTCGACCTGCCCGATGCAGTTGCGCGTAGAGGGAGCGGGCCGTCTTCGCCGGCATTCCGGGGACGCCCTCGAGCTCCTCCTGCGTCGCGGCGAGGAAGCGCTCCGCCGAGCCAAAGTGGTTCAACAGGGCGCGCCTTCGTGCGGGGCCGACGCCCTGCAACGTGTCGAAGATCGACTCCTTGGCCTTCGCATCGCGCCGCTGCCGGTGGAAGCCGACCGCGAACCGGTGCGCCTCGTCGCGCACGCGCTGCAGGAGCTGGAGCCCGGCCGAGTCGCGCGGCAACAGGATCGGGTCGGGCCGCCCCGGGACGAAGACCTCCTCGATCCGCTTCGCGAGCGAGATCACCGCCACGCGCGGCAGGTCATAGGCCTGCATCGCCTGCAGGGCCGCCGCAAGCTGGCCCTTGCCGCCGTCGACCACGACGAGGTTCGGCGTGGCGGCAAA
>Ga0070698_100004949_pt1 | contig 14606 bp, 13 predicted proteins | sample KBSK1502metaG_FD_65477 | JGI IMG/M metagenome (GOLD analysis project Ga0070698, IMG submission 65477) | Corn, switchgrass and miscanthus rhizosphere microbial communities from Kellogg Biological Station, Michigan, USA - KBS K1-50-2 metaG | ecosystem: Host-associated > Plants > Roots >...
GGCGGCGGCATGACGCTGGCGCTCGAGTTCTGCTTCGTGTTTTGCTTGCTCTCGCAGAGCGTCGACGTCCTTATCAATATGGGCCAATAACCTTTCGGCTTCGGCGAGTTGTTCCGCCGCTTTGTCGCGCGCCTCTTGAGCTTTCTGCAGTTCAATGCGAATGCTCTCGCGTCTTGCCGACAATGCGTTCTTTATTGGTTTGCGTAACACGAAGATGCCGGCAGATACAAAAATCGCTAGATTGATAAACTTCCAGAGTTCAAGCCCTGGATAATTCAGGTACTCAATCCATTCTGGCATCAGTATCAATGACATAAAGAGTAATTCTGTTTAGACTTACTGGCCTCTGCTGCCACGAAGTATCTGGGCGCTAATAATCGCTCCGAGGCTCTCGGCTTGACCTTCTAGCTCCTTGCGAACTTTCCCTTCTTGATCTTGAGTTGCCTGGAGTTCTTCAGCAACCATGCTGCTGGTTTCCTCTTTGAACGCTCGGACCTTTTCGTCCTTTTCCTTCAGTGCTTGAGCGCGTTCCTTCTCCAAAAGGTGATAGCCATCCGACCGAGCTTCACGTAACGCCGAGTTGTAGTCTCCCAGCTTCTGCTCCTTTAACTGAAGCATTTCCTGCGCTTCATCGACGCGCCCGAGTATGTGCTTATCTCGGTCCGCAAGAATCTTGTTGATTGGCTTGAGGAGGGTGCGATTGAGGACAGCAACCATCAGCGCCACCATTAATAGGTGCAGCAACAGCGTTCCATCTGGCACCAACTGAATAGAGCTCTCGGCCAAAAACATCGCAATCCTCACAGTGAATTAGTTAATGCGCCTGAAAAGCGCGCGAGTCTAACATGCTGGATTTTAGTGGGTCAACCGAAGCACTGCCGTGCAAACAAAGCAGTCCTCAGGCACGGCTATTGGAGTCAGATAGCATTTCACTTCTACATTTAACAATTGGCGTGGTTGGCTGTTGGTGCGCGGGCTTGTTGACTTATACAATCTACATGTCGCTCGCGGGTCTTGTCAGGGCCATATAAATCCGATCCAAGTCTCGGGTGTTGAAGAAAGCTATTTCGATTCTTCCCGGCCCGTCTACTGCCCCCTGAAGTATTCTCACCTGGGTTCCCAACAGGCGTCGAAGCTTGGTCTCAGCCGCTCGCACGTTTGGATCGTTAACCACAGATCGGGGTTGAGTGGCGCGATCTGTATCGCGGCTGAGCGTCTTTTTTACGAGTGCCTCGGTGGCTCTTACGGAAAGCCCCTTTTCAATAACCTGTCTTGCAGCTCTCCGTTGTTGGTCTTCGTGCGGCAAGCCGAGAACCGTTCGGGCATGGCCGGTTGACAATCGCCCTTCTTCGACGAGTCGCTGAACATCGTTTGGCAGTCGAAGCAATCGAAGATAGTTTGTTATGTATGAACGGTCGCGTCCAAACTTGACCGCCACCGCCTCTTGAGTCAGTCCAACCCGCTCAATTAGTTTCTGATAAGCCAACGCTTCTTCGATTGGATTGAGATCCTCGCGTTGAACGTTCTCGGTTAGCGCGATCTCCAGGAGCTCGTGGTCTTGAACCTCCCGTACCACTACTGGAATTCTTCTCAGACCAGCTTTCTGCGCAGCTCGCCACCTTCGCTCTCCAGCGATAAGCTCGTAACGAAGTCCCCGGCGGCGAACAATCACAGGCTGAACGACGCCGTGTTCCTGAATTGAGTTTGCCAACCGTTCCAGGGCAGCTTCATCAAAGCGAGCTCGCGGCTGCTCAGGGCTGGAGTCAATAGAGTCCAAGTCGATCTCGAGCGACTCTTGACCTACGCTAATCGTTTGATCCGAACCCAGAAGTGCTCCCAGGCCCCGCCCCAGCGCTTTGCGATTCATAAATGATCTCCCTCGAAATGATTTCCCGCGCTAGTTGCGAGTAGGCCTCGGCGCCTTTTGAATGCGGGTCGTAAGTGATGATTGGTTTTCCATAGCTGGGCGCCTCGGCAAGTCTGACGTTGCGCGGGATAACTGACTGAAAGACCTGTTGACCATAAAAATCCCGAAGATCGGCGGCCACGGCTGAAGAAAGATTGGTCCGCTCGTCATACATCGTCAACAAGAGCCCTTCGATTGTGAGGGTTGGGTTGTGCAGTCTACGAATTCGAGCCAAGGTATCGAACAGTTCCGTCACCCCTTCAAGTGCGTAATATTCGCACTGAATTGGCACCAACAGAGACTTCGCGGCGGTTAGCGCATTGAGTGTCAACAAACCAAGAGATGGTGGGCAATCGATAACGAAGTAGTCAAAGTCTGACTCAACGGTTAGCAAGGCTTGTTTTAGGCGAGACTCGCGGTGAGGCATCTCGACTAGTTCGATCTCAGCACCCGCCAGATCCTTGTTTGCTGGCACGACGAACAGCGACGGGATCTCGGTCTTGAGAATCAAACCAGCGAGAGGTTCATCCAACACTAGACTGTGGTACAGGTTCTTTCTAAAGCTTCCGCGTTGAATACCAATCCCTGAAGTAGCATTCCCTTGCGGATCAGCGTCGACGAGAAGCACACGGAATCCCGAGCCGGCAATTATCGCAGCCAGATTAACCGCAGTTGTTGTCTTGCCGACGCCTCCTTTTTGATTGGCAACGGCTATTGTCTTGGGCATATATGCGGGTGAAGCATCCACTGCCAGGTCGATTTTGACGGTAAACTAACACACGCGGGCCCGCTGAACCACTCAGACCTGCAGATTTTGTCGTTTTATCGAGACTTAGATGTTTCACGTGTCCCGTTTTCATCCGCGAAAAGCTTGGCAAGGGACACGTGAAACGTCTAGGACGCCTTCTGTTGCGAGGAAAGATGGATTAACAGTGTGGAAAGCGCGGCCGGCGTAAGGCCAGGGATCCTGCGAGCTTCGCCAAACGTCTGCGGCCTCGCTCGTTCCAGTCGCTCGACGACTTCGTTCGACAAGCCACTTAAGCCACGAAAGGGCAGCGCTGTCGGAATTCGCAGCCCATCGTGATGATAGAGGCGCTCAATTACTTGCTTTTGAGACTGCAGGTAGCCGTCATACAGAGAGTCCGCGAGAACAGATTCCAAGTCGGCCCGAACAAGAGCTGATTGCAAAGCGGCGGGCAATAAGTCGCGAACCAAATCTGAGCTCACACCCTGCCTTTTTGCCAGCTGAGCCAGTGAGACAGAGTCACCCAAATCGCTATTCAGCTGCGACTGGAGCGCTGCGTAGTTCGGGTCAGTGCGACGGAAGCGTGTTGTTTCAAGCGCTTTCCGCAACACCGATAATCTCGTTTGCCTGGCGTTAAATCTTTCCCAATCTGAGTCTCCGACTAGTCCTAACGTTCGACCATAACTCTCCAACCTTGCGTCCGCGTTATCGTAGCGAAGCGCCAATCTGTATTCCGCCCTTGAAGTAAAGATCCGGTAAGGTTCGTCTACGCCCTGTTTGATGAGGTCCTCAATCAAGACTCCGGTGTAAGCCTCTTCCCTTCGAAGCCGAAACGGCGCCCTACCTTGTGTATGAAGCCCTGCATTAATTCCGGCAATTAACCCCTGACAGGCTGCTTCCTCATAACCAGTGGTTCCATTAATCTGTCCGGCATGGAACAACCCCGAAACACGATGAGTCTGTAGATCCGGACCTAGCTCTCGAGGGTCAACGAAGTCGTATTCAATAGCGTAACCGGGTCGAATGATCTTGGTCTCTTCCAGCCCCGGAATCATTCGCACCAGTTCTTGCTGCAGTTCTGCTGGCAGCGAGGTTGAGAAGCCGTTTAGATAGACTTCATTCGTGTCGTGACCTTCGGGCTCGAGAAACAACTGGTGCCGCGACTTGTCCGAAAACTTCACCACCTTGTCTTCGATTGACGGACAGTATCTTGGTCCTATTCCCTGAATTTTCCCCGAATACAACGGCGACTCGGACAGGTTGTTCTGTATCGCCCGGTGTACAGTTGGATTGGTGTAACCTATGTAGCAATTGATCTGAGGCTGTTCCAGAAAGTCGGTTGAAAAGGAAAACGGCACTGGTGTCTTGTCACCGGGCTGAGGTTCAAAGGCATCCCAGTCGATCGTTCTTCCATCGAGTCGCGGTGGTGTTCCAGTCTTCAACCGTCCGACCGGGAATCCAATCCGCCTTAACGCATCTGCTAACTCAATTGAAGCGGGTTCGCCGGTACGTCCACCACTGTAGGTTCGTCGACCCGTATGTATTACGCCATTTAAGAACGTTCCGGTGGCAACGACTACTGCCTTGCATCCAAATAGTCGGCCATCCTCTAACTCAACGCCATGAACTACTTGATCCCGCACTACCAGGTCTACTACTTTGCCCTGACGCAGCGATAGGTTCGGTGTTGCCTCCAGAACCCTACGCATTTCATTGCGATAGAGAGTTCGATCTGCTTGAGCTCGAGGTGACTGAACGGCAGGCCCCCGCGATCGATTCAGTAATCGAAATTGAATTCCTGTCCTGTCGATGACACGCCCCATTATTCCGCCCAGCGCGTCTACTTCTCTTACAAGATGCCCCTTGGCAATTCCTCCTATCGCGGGATTACATGACATCTGGCCGATCAGGTCCAGGTTGAGAGTGACCAATGCGGTCTTTGTACCGAGACGTGCTGCGGCTGAGGCTGCTTCGCACCCTGCGTGGCCTGCGCCGATAACGATTACGTCGAAGTTTTCGTCAAACGACATTTCTACTTCCCAATACAGAACGTCGAGAATATCTGTGACAAGATATCCTCCGTAGTGATTTCACCAGTAATCTGTCCAAGGAATTTGAGTGCGTTGTTCAAGGGGACCAAAATTAACTCTTCACTTGCTCGTCGCCCTATCAACTCCAGCGCCTCATCGATTTCTTGTGTTGCACACTTCAATAAGTTGTAGTGCCGGGCGTTGGTTATCACTAAGCCCTCATGGTCTACGTTTCCTCGATTCAGAATCTGGAGTATAGCAGCACGCAACGTATCAAGTCCTTCACCTGTGAGCGCAGAAACCCGAATTCCCTCCTGATGCTTTGGACCATGCGACGAAACCTGCAGGTCGCATTTGTTCAGCACGGTGAGTGAAGGAATCTTGTTGGCGTGGTCCAACGCTCCCACACTTTGATCAGTGCACTCCAACACATTCAGAACCAGGTCTGCGTCATTGATGGTCTTATGTGTTCTTTCGATTCCCAACCTTTCAATGCCGTCGTTGGTTTCTCTTAGTCCTGCAGTATCGGTGAGAACTACGGGCACGCCACCGATGTCAATCGAATGAGACAAAGTATCCCGCGTCGTTCCCGGAAGAGGAGTGACGATCGCTCTGTCTTGGTCTACTAATCTATTGAAAAGACTAGACTTACCTACATTGGGACTGCCGACAATGGCTACCTTGATACCCTCTTGGAGAAGTCGGCCGGCGGCATAACTTTGAGCCAGCCCGTTGATGCCGTTTCGCACATAGCCCAACCGTTCTTCGATCAGATTAACCTCGGTGAGAGGTAGGTCGTCTTCGACAAACTCAAGGGCCGACTCCAACAAGACGATCACTTTGATCAAGAGATCCTTGAACTGATCCAACCTGGTAGATAACTCACCACCTATTTGCCGAGAGGCCTGTTTGACTGCGGCTTGCGTCTGAGCAGCAATAAGATCGCGGATAGCCTCGGCCTGCGACAGGTTTATTTTGTGATTAGATAAGGCTCGTAACGTGAATTCTCCCGGGTCGGCAAGGCGTGCTCCTAAGTGAAGCGTAAGATCCAGAATTTGCCGGACAACCGCTGGAGATCCGTGACAACTTATTTCCACAACGTCTTCACCGGTAACCGAGTGTGGCCCCTCAAAGAAGGTAATTAGGACCTCGTCCAGAATCTCGCCCGTCTGCGGGTATCGGATCTCTGACAGAGTCGCGTGTCTGGCTTTTACATTGTCTAATTCAACACACAGGGCTTTGGCGATTGAGAGGGAAAGGCCTCCACTCAACCGAACGACGGCTATGGCGCCGCGGCCGATCGGCGTGGAAAGTGCGACGATCGTGCTCATGACTAAAGTAAAGCGGGGAAAATCTACCGTGAGCGGAGACGGTTGCGAGCTAATTTGTTGAACGCTTGCGGCCAATTCTCAGTTTTCGATCTGCCCCTTCACCGATTGATTCCGTGAACAGATCTTCACTGTTGGCCAAAGTAAGGTGAATTATTCGCCGCTCGTTTGCGCTCATCGGTTCAAATGTAAAAGCGATTCCAGTTTCTCGCACTCGATTCGCGGCCAAGTTTGCCATCGCCTGCAACTCGGCTTCTCGGGTGGCGCGAAAACCCCGCACGTCACAGACCAGGCGCTCGCCCCCCTCCAGACTGCGGCCGTAAACTTGATTAACTAAGTGCTGAAGCGCTTCTAACAACTCACCTGTCTGCATCTGGAGCAGTTCCGCGTCTGGACCATCAAGGTCTAAGACAGGCCCGGTCAGACCTGACCTCACATTCACATCCAACTGCAGACCCGTGCTGCTAAAAACAGTCTCTAGAAACTCACCTGCCTGCTCTGGAATGTTATTCATAGCGTCAACCTCATGCGCGTGCCACGAGAGGGGTAACAGGTTTCTTACCTCCACCCTTCACGGTTTTTCCGTTGCTCGGTGGGGTTTCATCTTCATCCGTTTTGGTCCAACGGTTTATCAAAAACTGCTGTGCGAAGCCCACAATATTGCCAACCAACCAGTAGAGCACCAGTCCGGAGGGCGCACTCCAGAGTACGTAAAGCATAAACAAAGGCATGCCGATCGCCATCATTTTCTTTTGCAAGGGATCTGCGGAGGGCGCCGGCGTCACTAATTGTAAGACCACCATCGTGCCCGTCATCAAGATGGGTAAGACATGAATCAAATATGGCTCCGCCGCCGAAAGATCCGGAATCCACAAGAAACTTGCCTGCCGAAAATCCAAGGAGATAGTGATAGCTCGATAAAGTGCGAACAGAAAAGGCATCTGGATCAGAAGGGGCAAACACCCGCCGAGTGGATTCCCTTCTTTCATGAGGCGAAGCTGTTCCATTTGCAATTCTTTCAAACGCGGGTCGTTCTGCTTTACTCCTTTGATCTTTTCCTGGAGCTCCTTCATTCGCGGCGCAAGTTTCTGTGCTTTCTTCATCGACTTAGAGGAGCGCCACTTGAGCGGGAAGAAGAGCGAGTAGATCACTATCGTGAAGAGAATTATGGCCACGCCATAACTGCCGGTAAGTCTGTTGAGATAAGAAATCGCGACGAGGATCGGGATGGCAATTGGTCTGGAGACCGATCCTAAAAAGCCGTAGTCGATCGTTCCGTCGAGATCAATGGGGCGTTGCACGACCGCGCTGATGTCCGCGCTTGCTGATTCCAGAACGTAGTGGTCCTTAGGTCCAGCGTAAATGAGAGTGTGCGATCCATCTGCGGGAACAGGCACAAGGGCGGTGATCAAGAATCGTTTTTCAGGCTTGCTTCCGGCCGCTTGATGATGTTCATAAGCAACCGTTCGATATTCTAAACCTTCGATCTGTTTCAACGGTACGGCAACCATTGCAAAGTATGTATCGCCCACACCTGCCCAGTCGATCGATCCGCCTGGCGTTAGTTTGTCGGGGCTATTTTTATTGCCGTTAATATTTGTAGCGGGGTGTCGCTCGACTTTCCCACCAACGTTCGCGATCGCTTCTGGAGCAACGGAATAAAAAGTGTAATAACCAATCCCCTGGTCGCCGATGCTCGGCCCCACGGTCATCTTTACTTGTGGAATAGACTGATCCCCTCGCTTCAATACTAAACCGAGGTCGGTCGCGTAACTGTTAGCATCGAATACGAAAGTCTTCCTTATCTGGAGGCCACTAGCGTCATCCAAAGCAAATGTAAGTGATTTCTTTTCGCCCGAGCCCAAATTGATTTCTACATCCCCAGCCGGATTATTCTCACTTCCCTCCAAGCGGTATGTCGACGTAGCTAACGCTCCGTCTAGTACCGCGTCTCCGGTCTGAAGTTGCAGGGGAACCTGACGTGGCTGCCGCTTCAGACCTTCCGGTGAAATCAGTTCGAGTGGCACCCGATCAGACTTTTTTCCTGCTACCGAGAAGATGTCTCCATTGCCATTTTTATTCTTGTGGATGACCCAGCTAATCGGTTCTGCCCCACGCGAATCAAACTTCGCGACGTACAACGGCGTTCGCACGGTTACTGTTCGCTGAGGCGCCGTATTTGAACCCGTTTGTGGCGTTTGTGTTGTGACGGGCGTCCGACTAACTGTGGGACCCGAGTTTTGATTAGACGGATTCTGTGTTGCGGTTGGACTCGGAGTCGCCGCAGACTGATTATCCTGCGGTGACTTTACCGGGTAGAAAAAGCTCCAAAAGAACAGAATGGCGGATGAGAGTACGAGTGCCAGTAATAATCGTTTTTGTTGCATGACTCTTCGAATTCGTAATCCGAATCAGAATCCCTTACTTGACTGGATCGTATCCACCTGGATGGAAGGGATGACATCGCAGCAAACGGCGCAGAGCCAGTTGCGACCCACGCACGGCGCCGTAGCGAGCGATTGCGTCAATGGCATATTCCGAGCACGTTGGAATAAATCTGCAAGAAGGAGGTAAAAGCGGTGAAATCGCCAGCTTATAGAACCGAAGCGTTGAAATAAGAACTGTCTTCACACCACTAATCGCTGACTCAAGACGTATGAGTTAGATAATTGCAACTTCCGACTTTCCCACCCTTTCCACAACCCCCGCAAATTCTTCTGCCGGAGCCTTCAGCTTAACGCCTGACAGATCTGGCTTAGCATTCAAAACCCAATCGTACTTAGTTAACAAACAATTGAGGGCGCCCTCATTAAATCGAAAAGCTTCCCTCAATAGTCTCTTTGCACGATTCCGATTAACCGCTTTCCCGATAACTTTCTTTGAGGCCGTTACGCCCAACCGATGATGCAAGCCTTCATTGTTAATAACGAACACCGTGATGAACTTACCGTCGAATCGCTTGCCTTTCCTATATACGTATTGGAACTCTGCTGGGTCTCGCAAATTACGCATGCGGTCTTAGTAATGCGAAGGGGTAAGTCGTTTCCTTCCCTTAGCGCGACGCCTTTTCAACACCAATCTGCCATTTTTGGTTGCCATACGAGCTCTAAAGCCATGGGTCTTAGCGCGACGCCTATTGTTCGGTTGAAATGTTCGTTTCGACATAGTAGCGAGTATCTCCTGTTAACGAAAACCCCAAGACTAATCGTCGCTTTGGCTTATGTCAAGAAAGCATCTGACTTCCCTCAGGCGCATTGCCGCTTCGGTTCTGAGGGTCTAAGTTTACGAGCAAAACGGAAAGCGATTGTTGTCTCATTGTATTCTTACCGTACCATCAGGTGTTGCTCACAAGAGTCAGAAGTCGACTTTTGTTTTATTACCGGAGGCCGCTTGATCAATCGAAAACTTCTATGTTAGTCTCCGCAGGCTTTCGGGGTAGAGCGACTGTAAGTAATTGATAAGAAAAGACTTTAATCCATTACTTTAACAGCCTGGGATCTTTTTCCACTAGCTGTGGAAAACGTTGTGGAAAATATCCGAGACCGCTATGGTGATCTGTTTCGCGCGTTGATAGTAGTAAACCTGAGAGTAACCGTCCGTGAAAACAGCTGTATCGGTCTGGTGCGCACCCTTAAGTCAGATTGAAACCCTCCGGCTAAGTCGTCAACATGAATCCATCCATAGAAACTGATGTTTGGGGCGGCATCCTGCATTCATTAAGCGGGCGACTGAATCAGCAAACCTTGCAAAGATGGTTTGGCCCGATTCAGTTTGAAAGCCTGGACAGCGTCAGGCAGGTCATTCATCTACGTGCTCCAAATGAGGTTATCAAGGATTGGGTAATAAGTAATTATTCAAAAGTTCTGAACGAATCACTGAACGATCTTCGTTTGAACGGCTATTCAGTAGGTTGGGCTATCGGAGAGCGCTCCGATACGACTACGTCGCTGGCGGAGGTGGAGGCTGCTGATTCGGGGCGAGAGGCGAAACGAGACATCATGGTTACCTCTGGACGTGGCGATGGACAAACGGCGTCCTCGGTGGGTACCGCCATGATCCAGACCGAGCCTTCACTCAGCTCGCGGTACACATATGACAGTTTTGTTGTCGGTTCATGTAACCAGTTCGCGCATGCCGCATCGATGGCCGTCGCCGAAGCCCCTGGACGAACCTACAATCCGTTGTATCTCTATGGCGGAGTGGGTCTCGGCAAGACACACTTAATGCACGCGTGTGGCCACGCCATCAAGTCTCGCAATCATCATCTAAAGCTCTGTTACATATCGTCAGAGAAATTCATGAACGATCTCATTAATGCAATTCGATATGACAAGACTCAGAGTTTTCGTGAGAAGTATCGATCAGTTGATGTGCTGTTAATTGACGACGTTCAGTTTATGGCTGGGAAGGAGCGTACTCAGGAGGAGTTCTTCCACACTTTCAATGCTCTTTACGACAGTCAGAAACAAATCGTTATTAGTTCTGACTGTCCACCTCGGGAGATACCAACTCTCGAAGAGAGACTGCATTCTCGTTTTGAATGGGGGCTCATAGCAGATATCGAGCCGCCAGATCTCGAAACCAAGATTGCGATCTTGAAACGTAAGGCTGACTTGATGAACGTAAGCATTCCGGATGATGTTGCCATGTTCATTGCCGGCCGGGTAAAGAGCAACGTAAGAGAACTCGAAGGTTCTTTGATCAGACTGATTGCGATCTCATCACTGAGAGGTGAGCCCATTTCAAAAACGCTGGCTCAAGACGCGATCAGGAATATCGCCAAAGAAGAGGAATCAGGGGTTGTTACGGTCCAACAAATTCAGAAGCTCGTTGCGTCAACCTACAAGCTCAGCGTCGATGAACTATTATCCAAGAACAATTCTCGTCATATTGCGCATCCTCGCCAGGTAGCTATGTATCTTTGTAAACACCTCACAAAACATAGCTATCCGGAAATAGGTCGAGCTTTTGGCGGCAAGCATCACACGACCGTTATTCATTCCGTTGAAAAAATTGAGTCTCTAGTTGGTACCGATGGTACGTTACAACGGTTGATTAGCGAACTCTCCGAGTCGTTACAAAAATAGGCTTGGTCAATAGTTTTTTTTGCACAGTCCACAAAGAACGTTTTGTGGAAATGTGGTAAGGTTTGGCTCCACAAAATTTTTCCGAAGGTCACAGCGAAGGCGGCAAGGAGTTTCCACAGTCGGTCGGAGTGACTAAGTGAACTGGTGACCACACTTTGGAAGCATATTCACAGATTCACAGCCACCTACTACGACTACTGGATATATAAACAATGTGTTTTTAGTTAGAAGAAGAAGAATTGTGGTGGATAACTCACTGCGTTAAGGAGTAACAGCAATGCAATTTGTAGTAAACAAACAGAACCTCCAAAAAGAGCTCGCCTTCGTACAGGGCGTCGTCGAAAAGAAGAATACGATCCCCGTGCTCTCAAACATCCTGATCGAATCGGTTGGGGAAAGTACGATCAGGATTACGGGAACCGATTTGGATGTAACGATTCGCTGCGATATGGATGCTGAAGAGATCACCACCCCCGGGGCCATTTGCGTCCAGGCCAGGAAATTGTTTGAGATCGCGCGACTGCTGCCTGATGCTCCCGTTAGTTTCAAAAAAGAAGAGAACGAGTGGGTAACCGTGAAATGTGACCGGGCTCGCTTTAAGTTAGTTGGAGTAGCAAGAGAGGCCTTCCCTGAAGTACCTTCGTTCAAGTCAGCACCAACGAAGATTCCGGCCAGTGTTTTGAAGACCTTCATCGATCGAACGATCTTTGCGATTACGCAAGAGGAGTCGCGTTACACCCTGTCCGGTGCGAAGTTTGTGCTCGATGAAGATGGCGCCAAGATGGTGACCACCGATGGTCATCGACTCGCTTATGTCGAACGGAAAAACGTAACCAAGAACGGTGGTAACCAGGCAATCGATACACTGATCCCGCGCAAGACGCTAGCAGAGTTGACTAAACTGACGGCTGGCTTCGATGGAGATATAAGCCTTGGTATGGATGATAACCATATCTATTTTGAAATCGGTGCCCGATTACTTATCTCGCGGATGCTCTATGGCCAGTTTCCTAATTACGAAATGGTGATGCCGAAGAACAACGATAAGTCTGTTCAATTCGAAAGCAGTTCGCTGAATCTAGCTATACGCAGAGTAGCCTTAATGGCCGATGAGAGATCACACGCGATCAAGTTTCACCTTGAGCCGAATCAATTGGTTATCAGCTCCCAAAATGCTGAAGAAGGTGAAGCGAACGAAACACTGCAAACAGACTACGCCGGCGACGAAACGGACATTGGTTTCAACGCGCAATATCTTCAGGAGTTTTTGAATGTGATTGGAGATGCAAAAATTGCTTTTGAGTTTCGCGATGGAAACTCCCAGGCGCAACTACAGCCTGCAGAGAAAGCAGAATACGATTACAAATATGTCGTAATGCCGATGCGGATTTGATGAATTCTACAATCCGTTTCAAGCAAGCGCTCTCAGGTCAAAAGAGAGCGCTTTTTCCTTCAACTAGTCTTCAGCAAACGCCGTCATTCTGTGTGTTAATATCCATGGATGCTGCTCGCTGAGATCGAAGCGACAAACTTCCGAAATCTAACCGGCAAGATCGTCTGCGGTCCTCAACTAAATATCCTCTACGGCAACAACGGCCATGGTAAGACGAGTTGGTTGGAAGCTATTCATATCCTGGCCCGAACCAAATCTTTTCGCACTCAACGACTACAAGAAGTGATCAGTTTTGGAGAGCGTGTTGCTACGATCGAGGGACGTGTTTTGGCCGGTGCTAACCTTGTAAGAGAATTGCAAGTCACCCTTCAAGACAACTCAAAAAATATCTTCGTAAACGCCAAGAGAGAGAGTCTGGCCCGGTATCTTTCACAACTCCAGGTTTTCTCGTTCACTGCCGCCGATCTGGATGTAGTGCGTGGGATGCCAGAGGCGCGGCGTCGGTTTCTAGATCGAGGAGTCGCCTCTATCCGTCCTGCATATCTGCAAACGATCGCGGACTACGGAAAAGTAGTGAAACAGAAAAACAAGCTATTACAGGTGGCTAACGAGAGCGAGTTCAGTCTTGAGAAAGTAGCCGATCTGGTTGCTCCGTGGAACGAACAATTGATCCGTTTGGCAGTCATCATCCACGCTGAAAGGGAAGGTTACGTTAGGGGACTTAACGCCGCGCTTGAACGTCAACTCTTTGACCGGCGGAATCTAAGTACGCGATATGTGTCGTCACTTGAGGGGAAGGGCGACCTAATTGATTACGAGTCGCTCTTGCGCTCGCGGATCGACCTTCGTTTGACAACAGAACTTGCCGCCGGCCACTCCTTGGTGGGTCCACATCGAGACGATGTGGAGATACTCTTGGACGGCCATGAAATAAGGATTTACGGCAGTTCCGGCCAGCAGCGTAGCACATTGTTATTATTAGACTTAGCAGCAATTTCATTGTATAATTTAGCCTCGAATGAGCACCCGGTTTTTGTCATCGACGACGTCGACGCTGAACTGGATGAAAGAAGGATTCGAAGCCTCCTGGAATACCTTGAGAATCGGACACAGACGTTTATCACTACCTCCAAGAAGAGCCATGTCGAAGGCTTCTTTTCGCGAGCCAGTGTGTACGAAATTGAAGACGGAAGAGTGCTTAGTAGTAACGAGCGGAATCCAGCCGCGCAGGTCGGTTCAATCGCTTAAGAGGAGAATAGATTGGTAACAGCAGGATCTAAAATTACGCAAAAGAAAAGCATGGCTTACGACTCATCATCGATCACAGTTTTGGAAGGACGCGATGCCGTTCGCAAAAGACCGGCAATGTATATTGGCTCAACCGGTGAAATCGGTCTTCACCATATTGTGTATGAAGTAGTTGATAATTCTATTGATGAAGCTCTGGCGGGTTATTGCGATACGATTGAAGTAACGATTCACTTAGACAATTCGATCACGGTTATTGATAACGGGCGGGGCATTCCCGTGGATGACATCAAAAAGGAGCGAAAGTCTGCGGCTGAAGTAGTGATGACCAAGCTTCACGCCGGCGGGAAGTTTGACTCAAACGCTTACAAGGTTTCAGGCGGGTTGCATGGCGTAGGAGTATCGGTTGTGAATTTTCTTTCCGAACATCTGCACCTGGAGATATGGCGCGACGGAAAGACATACGAACAGGAGTATGCGCGCGGGATCCCGGCGGCTCCATTAAAACAAACCGGCAAAACCCGGAAGCGTGGCACCAAGATTACCTTCCGACCGGATGCTCAGATTTTTACCGAAACGTCTTTTAGCTTCGACAAACTTTCTGAACGGCTTCGCGAAAAGGCTTTCCTCAACAAAGGTATTCGCATCACGATCAAAGACGAGCGCGAAGAGCCTGAGCGTTCTCACGAGTTCTACTACAAGGGTGGAATAGCGGAGTTCGTAAAACATCTCAACAAGAACAAATCGACGCTTCACGACAAGCCGATTTATTTTGAGAAAGAAGCAGATGCGCTTTCGATCGAAGTGGCCATTCAATATAACGACGGCTACGACGAAAAGGTCTATTCGTTCGCCAACAACATCAACAC
>Ga0070698_100004950_pt1 | contig 14603 bp, 10 predicted proteins | sample KBSK1502metaG_FD_65477 | JGI IMG/M metagenome (GOLD analysis project Ga0070698, IMG submission 65477) | Corn, switchgrass and miscanthus rhizosphere microbial communities from Kellogg Biological Station, Michigan, USA - KBS K1-50-2 metaG | ecosystem: Host-associated > Plants > Roots >...
GCGAGCTGCGCGCGCGCCGATGGCTTATCGATCGTGCCGGTGAACGTGATCGTGCCGCCGAGCACGCCGCCGAGCACGTCGTTGCGCTGCACGAGCAGGCCGACCTCGCGCGCGTTGACGTTGGGCACCGTGACCGTGACGTCGACGGGCGTCTGACGCGCTTTGCCTGCGATCGCGGCGTCGAGCGTGAGCGGCGTCTTGGCGGTGAGCTGCACCGCGACCGTATCGGCGCGCGCCGATGCTTCGGCGTGAATGCCCGATGCATCGAGCCCGCCGGTGACGTGGATGTCGACGGGCTTACCGAGCTGCACGCCCGTCAGATCGTGAACGTCGACGATAACGTCCGCGGTCGTCGCAGCGGGACCGATGTTGATCGTTGCGGCGAGCGAGCCGCGCGCGGTTGTCGTTACGCCGAATCGCTTTGCGAGCGCCGGATCGAATGCGATGTGCTTCGCCTCGATCGTCGCCTTGCGCAGCGTGCCGCGGCCTAGCTGCTTCCACGCCGCGGGATCGAACGGATGCTGTGGCATCGCAAGCAGCGCATCGACGGTCACCGGATCGAGCCCGGCGAGCTGCACGTTGCCGTCTGCGCGAATATCGCCGTTCGCGTCCTGGGCGAGCACGAGCTCGGAGTCGACGGTGCCGGCGCTCGTCTGCACGCCGCGCACGGCGACGTTGCCATGGGTGTTCGTGCCGCTGATCGCGACCTCGCCATCGGCGATGCCGCTCGCGCCGAGCTGGTTCGCATCGATCTTCGACAGCGCGATCCGGATGTTCTTGATCGAGGAGCGCTTGACGCGCTTCCACGCAACCGGATCGGTGATGTCGGCGGGGCCGATCACGTCGAGGTCGAACGTCGCACCGCCGATCTTCGCATTCGTCGCGTTGCCGTGCGCGGTGATGCGGCGATCCGCGACGTTGACAGAAAGCGTTGCGTCGATTGCCAAGGGATGAGCCGCCGGGCCCGGGCTGCCCGGGGCCGGAGGCTGCTTCGGCAGCGCGACCTCGTGCGCGTTGATCGTCGCGCCGCCTTTCCACTTGCCTCCGCGTCGCGCGACCTCGACATCGCCATCGACCTCGCCGGCGAGCTTCGGATCGACGAGCGCGAGCGAAACGTCGCGCGCGCTCGCCTTCGCGGTGAAATCTTCCGACATGCGCGAGATCGTCGCGCTCGCGGTGAGCTGGCTCTTGCCGGTGCCGGTACGCACGGCATCGACCGTGATCTGGTCGTCGGTGACTGTGACGTGGCCTCCGGTGCCGGTCCAGATCTTTGCATCGGCGGTACGCACGCGATGGCGATCGAGATCGATCCGGATCACGCCTTTGCCATCGCGTGCGCCATGGGCTGCAAACGTCGCGGCGGGAACGACGACCGCGCCCTTGCGGATGTTGTGCGAATCGATCTGCACGTTGAAGCTCGTGCGCTTGTTCTCGGCGAGCGCGTCGATGCGAGCGCGTACGCGGGCGATCGACGCTTGCTTCGCAACGACGCCGCGGCCGTTCACGGTGCCGCGAATCGCGACCGCGCGAGCGGGATACACTGGGCCGCTCGCGGTCAAGTGTGCTTCGAGGCGGCCGAGCATCGGCTCGAGATCGCGCGCGTTGCCGACGAGCTCGGAGCGCACGAGGTTCCAATGATCGTCCTTACCTTGCAGCTCGGCCGAAACCACCGCGGAGTACCGCGATGCCTTGAACCGCCGCTTCGGTGCGATCGGCGCGCCGCTTACCGAGGCGAGCAACGTCGCGTGCTCGCGCGTCGCGTCGAACAACACGAGTGCGCTGCCGCCGTTGCCCTCGGCGCTACCGACGATCGAGATTAGCCCACCGGCGTGATTCTCGTCGCCGCCCACGGTCGCGACGACCGTGCCTTCGCCGCTCACCTTGCCTCGGCTGATCGCGGCGACATCCGGCAGCACGGCGGCGACGATCGCGCGCCCGCTGCGCTTCTTTAGATCTGCATTCGCGAGCACGTGTAGCTCGGAGCGCCCGACGAGGCCGCGCAGCACGATGTCGCCGCTCGGCCTCGCACTCGCGACGATCGACGCGTCGCCGGGCAGCTCGAGATCGCCGGAAGCAGAGCCGAACGCCTTGACGAGCGCCGCCGGCACGTACGCCGTCAGCGCGCCGCTGATGATCGGCCCGTCGGCAATGCGCACGTTCGCGGCGACGACGCGCGCATCGCCGTACGACGCGATCGCGAACGGCACATCGATCGCCTCCTGGTTACGCACCGCCGCGATGACCGCGATCGGTCGGCCACGAAACTTCGCACTCGCGACGACGGCCGCGGCGAGCGGACGACCGGCCGGCATGAACAGCGCTGCGGTCGCGTCGAGGTCTTCGATCGTATGGCTGCCGTGCTCGGTCTCGATCACGACCGTCGCGCTGCGCACGCGCAACTCGGGAATCTCGACCGACCACGTGCTCGGCTCGCTCGACTTGCGCGGCGGCGGCGGGGGCGGGTGCGCAGGCTCCGGTTGTTTGCGCGCATGAACGACGACGCGCTCCGCCTTGATGCTCTCGATGCGTGCCGTCTTGTGCAACAGCGGCGTGAGCGCGAGATCGATCGTGAGGTTCTCGACCGTCACCATCGGTTTGCCATCGCGTCCGCGCAAGACGATCTTGTGCGCGATCAGCGAGCTGAACACGCTGCCATCGAGCCGCTCGATCTCGGCGCCGCCTGGAAAGCTCGACTGCAACTGCGCGACGATGCGCTTGCGAACCTGTTCGCGCCCCCAATCGGTGTGGAGCGCGCCGATCGTGATCGCGAGCAAAAGAATCGTGAACGCGGCGAGCCCGAGCACGATGCGCGCGAACCAGCGCACCGCCCTGCGCATCAGTAGGACTCTCCGACGCCGATCACGAGCTCGAGGCGATTCCAGATCGACTCGCCCTGTTGAGGCTCGCCGGCACCGTAGCGATTGAGCCGGTACGCGAGCTCGAGGCGAATCGGACCGATCGGCAGGATGTACGAGCGCACGCCGACGCCGGCTGCCCAATGGAGGCGCGTGAGGTCGAGCCCGTCCGTCGTCTCGGTCACGTCACCACCGTCGAGAAACACCACGCCGCCCAGTTTGGCACCCCCGCGCTGCCGAGGCGTACGCAATTCGACACCCGTTTCGATCAATGCGGCGCCGCCGATCACGACGCTGATCGGCTTACCGTCGTTATCGGTGCCATACAGCGTCGGCGAAAGCCGGCGATCCGAAAAACCCCGTTGGCTGCCGGCGCCGCCCGAGTAATACCGCTCCGTCGGCGGGACATCGCCGCGAATGAGGCCAAGCCTCGCGCGGCCAGCGATCACGAAGCGCTCGATCGGCACGTAGCCGCGCAGATCCGGCGTCACCTGCAGGTAGTTGTAGGCGCTACCCGCGTATGCGCCAGCTTCGGAGATGCGCAGCTCGGCGTATGCACCGAGCGTTGGCTCGATCGGATTGTCGCGTAGGTCGAGCGAGACCGATTGCGTGAACGCGCCGATGCGCTCGGGATGATCGATGCCGAGCCGCTGCTGGATCGCCGCATCGAGCAGGATGTTCGGCTCGCGAAATTCGTAGTAGCCAAACACCCAACCGATGCGCGCTTCGACCTTCGGTGTCACGATCGGCGACACGAGCCCGACGCGCGCGCGAAACCCTTGCGTGCGATACGCCTCGAGCTGCAGGTAATCGGCACCGCCTTCCACTTCACCTCGGACGTACGGGCGAATCAGATCTTGCTGGACAACGGTCGCGATCGCGCGTAGCCGCGGCTGGCGTTTGCAGTTCCAGAAGTCGAGGAAGTTGCAATTTTCCGTCGTGATGAAATACGCCGGCCTCAGCTCGAGACCGGTCGTCGTGAGGCCGCGCGAATACGTCGCGATGCCACGGAGCCGTGCCTGCACGGTCAGCGTATCGACCCCACCGCCACCACCGGCGCGCAGCTCGAGGCGTTTTGCCTCGATCAGCGTGATCTTGATCGGCAGCACAGGCGCCTCGGTCGCGCGATCGATATCGAGGCGCACCGATTCGAACCGGCGAAGGCCATAGATCGCCTGCTGCGTCTCGGCGATCGCTCGCGACGAGTACCAATCGCCGGGCGCGAACTTGACGCGATTGCGCGCCGCGTCCGCGAGCACGCCATCGACGCCCGTGACGGTGACCTCGCCGAACTTCACGCGCGGCCCCGCATCGATCGCGTAGCGAAGCGTCGCTGTGTTCGTCGCGCGATCGGCGAGTACCGCCGCATCGAGCTGCGCGTGCGCGTAGCCCTGATTCTCGACGAGCGCGAGCATCGGCACCTTCGCGCTGTCGAACGGGCCGTAATCGAATGGCGCGCCATCGTCGAGCTTAACGAGCTCGCGCGCATCGCTCGGCGACACCTCGGGCGGCAAGCCCGTGATCTCGACCTTCGCGGTGGCGCGTGGTCCTTCGGTAACCGTGAAGACGATCGTGGTCGCGTCGCCCGTGCGCGCGGCGTGCGACTTGACGTCGACCGAGAAGTACCCCCGGCGCTGATACGCCCCGACGATGCGGGTGGTATCGAGGTTGACGAGGTATTCGTCGATCGGCGCGCCGCTCTCGAGCGTAGCGTTGAGCGCCAGCCCCTGTCGTAACGTCTTGTCGCCGATGCTCGGGTTGCCTTCGAACTTGATGGCGGCGAGGTACTCCTCCCCCGGTTTGTGGGGGCGCTTCTGAGCGCCTCCGCAGGCAGCCGTCGCTAGCAAGACGACGATGCCCAACCGAGACATCCCGTGATAGTACGCGGGCATGTTCCGGACCCTGACGGTGCTTGCCGCCCTCTTGTTCAGTGCGTTGCCTGCCTTTGCCGCGAAGGGCCTGACGATCGACGACATGCTCGCGATGCAGCGGGTGAGCGATCCGCAGGTCTCGCCCGACGGTAAGTGGGTCACGTTTACCGTGCGCGATACCGATGTCGACGCGAACAAGGGTCGCTTCGATGTCTGGCTCGCCGCGACCGATGGCAGCACGGTGGCAAGACTCACCACGCACGAGGCCAACGATCAAGATGCGAGATGGTCTCCCGACGGCAAATGGATCTATTTCACTTCGACGCGCACCGGGTCGCAGCAGGTTTGGCGCATCCGACCCAGCGGCGGTGAAGCCGAGCCGGTGACGAAGCTCGACACGGACGTCAACGCCTTCGAGCTCATGCCCGATGGCAAGCGGCTCGTGCTCGCGATCGATGTGTGGCCCGATGCCAAGTCGCTCGCCGAGTCGATCAAACGCGACGACACGAAGGCCAAGGCGAAGGTCACGGCGCACGTCTACGACCAGCTGATGTTTCGCCACTGGGATCAGTGGGAGGACGGCAAGTACTCGCACCTGTTCATGTGGACCTCGAACAAAGACGTCCACGACCTGACGCCCGGCCTCATGAGCGACACGCCAACGCATCCGTTCGGCGGCACCGAGCAGCTCGCGATCTCGCCCGATGGCAAATGGCTCGCATACGTCGCGCGCGTTGGCGGCCGGCAGATCGCATGGACGACGAACACCGACGTGTTCCTCGTCGCCACCGACGGTCAGTCCAAACCGATCGATCTCACCGCCGACAACAAGGCGTACGATTTCGATCCGGCGTTTTCGCCCGATGGCAAGACACTCGGCGTGCTCGCGATGAAGCGGCCAGGCTTCGAGGCCGATCGCCAGCGCATCACGCTCTACGATGTGGCGTCGAAGAAGTCGCGCGTTGTCGCCGATAACTGGGATCGCTCGGCAAGCGAGATCGTGTGGAGTCGCGATGGCCGCACGATCTTCACGCACGCCGACAACGTCGGGAACGTGTCGATCTTCGCCGTCGATGTCGCGAGCGGCAACGTCAAGACGCTCGTTGACAAAGGCACGAACGAGAGCGTTGCACTCGCCGGCGCGCGCCTCGTGTTCGCGAAGGACACGCTGAAGTCACCGACCGAGCTGTTCTCGATGAAGGCCGATGGCAGCGACGTCCGTCAGATCACGTTTCTCAACGCCGAACGCGTCAAGAAGATCACGTGGGGCGAATACGAGCAGTTCTCGTTCAAAGGTGCGAAGGGCGACACCGTCTACGGCTATGCGATCAAGCCGTCGGGCTACAAAGCGGGCAAAGCACCGGTCGCGTTTCTCATCCACGGCGGTCCGCAGGGCAGCTTTGGCGATCACTTCCACTACCGCTGGAACCCCCAGTTCTACGCGGGTGCCGGCTACGGCGTCGTGTCGATCGACTTCCACGGCTCGACCGGCTATGGCCAAGCATTCACCGATGCGATCCAGGGCGACTGGGGCGGCGCGCCGTACGAAGATCTAATGACCGGGCTCGATGCCGCGCTCGCCAAGTTCGCGTGGCTCGACGGCACGCGCGTCGCCGCGCTCGGCGCGAGCTACGGCGGCTACATGATCAACTGGATCAACGGCCACACCGATCGCTTCAAGGCGCTCGTTTGCCACGACGGCATCTTCGACACGCGGTTTGCGTACTTCGATACCGAAGAGGTGTGGTTCCCCGAGTGGGAGCACAAAGGCACGCCGTGGGATAAGCCCGAGGAGTTCTCGAAGGTCAATCCGGCCGAGTTCGTCAAGAACTGGAAGACGCCGACGCTCGTCGTTCACGGCGGCCTCGACTACCGCATCCCCGATTCCCACGGCATGGCGACGTTCACGGCGCTGCAGCGGCGCAGTGTTTCGTCGCGCTTCTTGCAATTCCCCGACGAGAATCACTGGGTCCTCAAGCCGCAAAACTCCAAGCTTTGGCACCAAGAAGTCCTCGCCTGGATCGATCGCTACACGAAGAAGAAATAGCGTCTCACGGGCGAATTCTGAGAATGTGACGCACTCGCACGTTGCGATCGTTCGCGACAGTGGGAGGCTCTAGGTATCTGGAGGCTTCACATGGGACATCGGCTCGACATCGGTGATGTCATCGATATGCTCGAAGAGTCTGCAATGCTGCGTCGCCCCGTCGTCATTCATTTGAGTGACGGGCGCATCTTTGAAGATCGCGTGCAGGAAATCGTAAAGTGGAACGGCGCGGATCACGTCGTGTTCAAGGATCACGAGCTCACACCGCTGCATTCCATTTCCAGCGTCCAGCGGTCGAGGCCGCCGGAGATGACATACAACGGCAAACGCGCGCGGGGAGTCCCGCGCCGCGTCTGATCACTGCACGCTGATCGTGCCGCTCTGCGGCTTGAACTCGTTATCAAGCTCGCCGTTGACGGCTCGCATCGGGTCGTAGCCCGTTTGCCAGCCGACGGTCACGCGCATCGATGACAGGATCTGCCGCCACGAAAAACTACCGCCGGTAACGCCGGCGACGTAGGACGCCGTCGCTTGCCCCATGCTGTTCCAGTACGCGGGCAACCCGTTGACGACGACATCGAGCTTCTTCGTGCCATCGGGATGCATGCGCAAGAAGTCCTCGTCGTAGTAGTTGAACGACAGGCACGAGTTGATGAGCATCACCTGATAGCGATCCGGAAAGTTTGCGCTCGAGTACTCCCACGGCTCGAGCGGGCCATGACCAAAGTGGCTGTGGCCGGTGTACGAGAACACGTCGGAGTGCCAGAACGCTTCGAGGTATCGCCAGCGCGCGCGCTGACGGATCTCGGGGCTGCCGTCTTCCCAGCCGTACCAGGTGCGAATCTCGATCGTCATCGTGCGCGTGACGCCGTTCTTCGTCGCGGTGTACGGCGCGCTCCACACGATCCAGCGCTCGGCGAAATTTGCGATGACCTGGCGCAGGAGCTCGGCGCGCTTCGCGGGATCGCTGGCGACCGCGGCGGGGAAGCCGGTGCCGTCGACGATCCAGCGCTCGACGTCATCCCACGTGATGTTGGGCAGCTTCTGACCATCGATGTAGAAATCGAGCAGCCATGCCTGCGGGTTCGTCTCGGTGACGCGCAGCTTCGGCATCTTCTTGCGCAGCTCGCGCTGAAACCGCATGTACTCCGTGATGCCGAGGTCGGTTGGCTTCGCCATGTCGCTGTCGACACCGAAGAACGAGTAGACGACGATCTTCGTTCGCGATGCGTCGCCGGTGAACCCCCACAGCCGGTCGTGCTCGGGCCAGGTGTCGGGCGCGGCGGTGACGGGCACGAGCGTCGCGCGCAGCGTGAGGAAGCGACGATTTGCATCGCTCTCGCTGATCTGCGTGTCGCGATTCGCGAGGCGCTCGCGATCGTAATCGATCGCGCGCTGCTCCGCGGTGATCGCGCTTTGACACGCCGCGATGCCAGGCTGGTAGTGGTACCAGAGCGAATCGGCCGAGGTGGTTTGATCATCCGAGCAGATCGGAATCAGCTCGCCAGCGCGCGCGATGTAATCGCCGTAGAGGAGCGTCAGGTTGATCGGGCTTGTCGTGCCGTGGCCTTTTTCGACGAGCGCGGTGTCGTGATAGTGGTAGCGCACGCGATCGACTTCGCGCGCCATCGAACCATCGGTGTGCATCACGGCAAAGCGCGTGCGGACGAGCGTTGGGTTTTCGAGGTTGCGAATCGCATCGCGATCCGCGACGCCGATGCCTTGCTCGCGCAGCGCACCGAGCGCGCTCTTGAGCTGGCGATGGATCTCGCCTTTGACGACGTCGTCGGACGCATCGGGCGCGACATCGACGTACGCGTCGAAGTCGATGATGTGCTCGTCGCCGCCGACCGAGGTGAGATCATTGCCGGAGTCGGCGCCGAACGAGAGACAGCCGGCAAACAGTGGAACGAGGCTAAGGGAGGCAAGACGCACGGCCGCCCGAAAGGCAAGGGATGGACCACGCGCCCGGATCAGTGCTTCTCGCTGGTTAGCGCGCGGCCGAATCCGGCGATGGCGGGGCGCGTCGCGATCAGCAACGAGGTGGTCACTCGAGTAGCCATCTGGCGCTAAGACATGGCCATGGAAGAGCTTGTCGAGCTCGCGCGCGGGCGTCGGGTGGTCGCGCTGACGGGGGCCGGCTGCTCGACCGAATCGGGGATCCCCGATTACCGCGGGGTCGATACGCCGCCGAGGACGCGCGCCTCGATCCAGCATCGCGAGTTCGTGGACCGAGCCGACATTCGGCAGCGCTACTGGGCGCGCTCGCTGCTCGGTTGGCCAAGGCTCGCCGATGCGCGGCCCAACGCGGCGCACGTCGCGCTCGCCGAGCTCGAACGCGCGGGCGCGATCGCGGGCGTCATCACGCAAAACGTCGATGGCCTGCACGGCGCCGCGGGAAGCCGCGAGGTGGTCGAGCTGCACGGCGCACTCGCGCGCGTTCGCTGTCTCGCGTGTGGCGAGCTGACGTCGCGGCACCGATTGCAGGATCGTCTGCTCGCCGCGAATCCCGAGTGGCCCGCACGCGCGCGGATGGCTTCCGTCAACGCCCGGCTCGCTCTCGCTCCTGACGGCGATGTCGATGTGCCTGACGAGCTCGTCGCGGGTTTCATCGTTGCGCCGTGCGCTGCGTGTGGCGGCGTGCTGATGCCTGATGTCGTGTTCTTCGGCGGCAGCGTGCCGCGCGCGACGCTCGATGCCGCGTGGGCGCTGTTCGAGCGCGCCGAGCTGCTGCTCGTGATCGGCTCATCGCTCACCGTCTTCTCGGGCTATCGCTTCGTGCGCCGCGCCGCGGAGCGTGGGTTGCCTGTCGCGATCCTCAATCGCGGCCCGACGCGCGGCGACCCGCACGCACGGCTCTGCGTCGATGCGCGCGCTGGCGAAGCGTTACCGCGCTTGGTACGCGCGCTCGCGTCTGCGTGAGCGTGCATACAGCGGGATCTTGGCGCGTCGATCATTCGCAGTCGATCGCAGACCTCGTTACGATGGCGTCATGAGGATCAGCAAGCTCGTGATCATTGCCACGCTTCTGTTCTCGACCGCGGCAGCGAGGCCCGCACGTGCAGAAGTCGGCGTCGGCTTCTTCATCTTCGAGCCGACAGGTTTGGACCTCAAAGTCGATCTCAATCAGCGCCAGGCGCTCGACTTTCTGCTCGGTTGGTACAGCGGCTGGCGCGATCGCTACTACCTCGATCACGGCGGGTACTTTCACGCGACGTGGCTGTATCAGCCATGGGTCGGAATGACGAACACCGTCGCGATTCCGCTGCGCATCGGCGTCGGCGGCGCGATCTTCGACGATCGCGATCGATTCTTCGACGATCGCGATCGATTCTTCGACGACAACGATATCAACGTCGCGGCGCGCTTCCCGTTCGAGATCGGGTTTCGCTTCCTCGGCACGCCGGTCGAGATCTATTTCGAGATCGCGTTGAAATTAACGATCATCGATCCTGGAGATGATCATCCGACAGCGGATCTCGACGGCGGTGTCGGCGTGCGATTCATGTTTTAGCTCGGCGCTGGCGAGACGGTGCCGCCGAGTAGCTGGAGCGGGAACACGCGAATCACGCCGATGCCGCCACCGCCAGCACCGCCGCCGTTCGTATCGGAGGAGCCGGCTTCGCCGTCGATGAACGTGCCGGCAGCACCGCGCCCGCCATTGCCGCCGTTCATCTGGCCGCTGCCGCCGGCCGCGCGTTGCGTCGCGCTCAGGCCCGACGAGCCGTAATCGCCCCTGCTGCTGCTGCCGCCGCCTTCGCCGCCGCCGCCGCCGTTCGCGAACACGATACCTGAGCTCGTGACATTCGGTGCGTCGAGGCCGATCAAGCCGCCGCCACCACCGCCGCCGCCGCCCGCTGTTGCTTCACCGCCGTGACCGCCTTGTCCACTCGCGTTGATGCGGCCGGCGATCGTGATCGACGTGCCGGCGATCAGATAGACCGCGCCGCCGCCGTGGCCACCGGGACCACCGTTGTTGTTGTCGCCGTTGCCGCCCGGCGTGCCGCGGCAGCCGCCGCGCACGAATGTGACGGCGATCGGTGCCGACGGCATGCCGCCCGCGCCACCTGCGCCGTTGCGACCCGCGGCGCCGGCGCCGCCCATGCCTCCGAGGCTTCCTCCGGCACCGCCGCCCGCGCCGGTCGACGTCGTGCCTTGTGCGTCGTTCGCGCCTTGCGTGCCGGTGCCGCATAGATCGGGACTCGCCTCGCCGGCACCGATCTGTTGGCCGTTGATGTTGCCGAAGAAGTCGGTCGTGTAGTGACTCGACAGATCGAGCAGGCCATTCGCGCCGATCGACAGCGTGTCGGTCGCGACGATCACGAGCGGGCGCAGCCCGCGAACGTCGACGTCGTGATCGATGTGGATGGTTTGTGCGGCGACGATGCAGAGGTCGGGACCGCCGTCTTGCGTTTGCGTCTGCGTGCAGTCGGTGTCGGTGTTGAGGTCGAGTGCACCGGTCGTGCTGAAGTCGGGCCGCGGCGGTTGCGTCAGGCAGACGGTGATGAGGCCTGACCCGAAGCACAGGCGCGCATCGATCGAGCCGTCGCGCGGCCCGTCGCCGGGCGAGCCATCTTCTCCGAGCAGTGTGCCGGGCCTGAAGTTGCAGCTCACTGCGAGTGCACACACGGCGAACAACGATGCGCGTGTGGACCGCATGTTGACAGCGTACGGCTAGGCCGGGCGAGGGCGCAACGGGCCAGCGTTCGCGCACAACGGGCAGCCTTCAGCGACGGTCACCCAATCGCACGTCTCGCAAACGATTTGCGCGATGTGAAAGCTTGGATGTCCAAATAATGCTGTCGGCGTCGGTGATGCGGGCCGCCGTTCGCCGATGCGCAAAACGGCCGGTGCGAAGCCAGTCACCGTCAGGTGAACACCCTTGCAACCAGGGCAGCGCTTCGGCACCGCCATGCGCGATGGTTTGCCGATCACGTCGCTGAGGCGCCCGCGATCGCAGCGCGGGCACGTCGCGCTCGCGAACTGTTCGCCGCGGCAGCGCACGCACTGGACGCGATAGATGCCATCGATGAAGTTCTTGCCGTCGTGCGTCCAGCGGCCGTCGTCCTGCGGCTCGCCGAGCATGACGGCGACCTTGCGATCGATGAAAGTCGCGACCTCGAAGACCTTCGCGTCGCACTTCTTGCAACCGGCGACCGTGGCGGCAAAAGCACGCTCGTCGAGCTTCCCCATCGCAATCGCATCGTACTGCTATAAGCTGCCTGCATGGGGATCAACGAAGCCGTGGCGGCGATCGAGAAGTTCCTCGCCTCGTACGACGCCGGCTCCGGAACGCCGGTCTCGGTGCAGGTGCGCCCGTCGGGCGACGACGTCAACGAGATCAAGGTTTGGGTCGATCTTGGGACCGCGATCGTCGACATCGATGTATGGGAAGCCGCCGCTGCGTCGGCGATCCGCGACGCACTCCCCGAGACGCACGCGTTCAAGCTGCACGTCCGCGCCGAGCGGGATCGGCCCTCACGTCCGTGAAGTTGCACGCGATCTCGGATACTGTTCAAATGACCAGGTGCTGGATCCTCACGCCGGGTTGAACGAGCAGCAGCGCGCCGCGGTGCTTCACGCGGGCGATGCGCCGCTGCTCGTCATCGCCGGTGCAGGAACCGGCAAGACGACGACGTTGGCGCATCGCATCGCGCAGCTCGTGCTCGAAGGCGCCGATCCGCGACGCATCTTGCTGCTGACGTTTTCGCGGCGCGCATCGCAAGAGATGATCCGCCGCGCACAGCGCGTGACGCGCGGCGCCGATCTGCCGTGGGCAGGAACCTTTCACGCGATCGGCAGTCGGCTGCTGCGCATGCACGCGCTCGCGCTCGGCCTCGATCCGGCGTTCACGGTCCTCGATCGCGGCGATGCCGCCGATCTGATCGATCTCGTGCGTGTCGATCGCGGCTTCGCCAAAGGCGAGCGCCGGTTTCCGAAGAAGGACACGTGCCTCGCCATCTATTCGCGCGTCGTCAACGCACGCAAGGATCTCGCGGTCGTGCTCGATGAAGCGTATCCGTGGTGTCGCGAGCACGCCGCGCCGCTGCGCGCACTGTTCGCCGCGTATGTCGACGAGAAGCTCGCGCGGCACGTCCTCGACTACGACGACCTCCTGCTCTGGTGGTGGCACGCGATGAGCGCCCCGGAGCTCGCGGCATCGCTACGCGCGCGGTTCGATCACGTCCTCGTCGACGAATATCAAGACACCAACGCGCTGCAGGCGGAAATCGTCGTTGCGCTCGCGCCGAGTGGCAAGGGTGTCACCGCCGTCGGCGACGATGCGCAAGCGATCTACTCGTTCCGCGCGGCGACCGTGCACAACATCCTCGCGTTCCCAGCCGCGTTCGCCACGCCCGCGCGCGTGGTGCCGCTCGAGGACAATTATCGCTCCACGGTCCCGATCCTTGCGGCATCGAACTCCGTGATCGAGCGCGCGCAGCAGCGCTACGCAAAGCGCTTGCGCTCGACGCGCGCATCGCAGGAGCTGCCGTTCCTCGCGATCGTCGATGACGAGCTCGCCGAGGTCGATTACGTGATCGAGCGCGTGCTCGCGTATCGCGAAGCCGGCCTGCTGTTGCGCGAGCAAGCCGTGCTCGTGCGTGCCGCGCACCACGCCGACATGCTCGAGCTCGAGCTCGGGCGCCGCCGCATCCCATACGTCAAGTACGGCGGCCTCAAGTTCCTCGAAGCCGCCCACGTCAAAGACCTCCTCGGCATCCTGCGCTGGGCCGAGAACCCAAGTGATCCGATCGCGGGGTTTCGCACCGCGCAGCTCGTGCCGGGCATCGGGCCGGCATTCGCGCGACGCACCGTCGATGCCATCCGCAGTGCCGATTCCCTCGCCGCACTCGCCACACTCAAGCCGCCGCCGGCGGCCCGTGCCGTGTGGCCCGCGCTCTGCGAGCTCCTCGTCGCGCTCGCCGATCCGGCGACGCCGTGGCAGGGCCAGGTCGGTCGTGTGCGCGCTCTCTACGAACCTCTCCTCGTCGAGCGCTACGATGCCGTCGAGGCGCGGCTCGGCGATCTCGCGCAGCTCGAATCGATCGCAGGCACGTACGCGGCGCGCGCGCAGTTCCTCGACGATCTCACGCTCGATCCGCCGAGCGCGACGGGCGACTACGCCGGCCCGCCAATCCTCGACGAGGACTGGCTCATTCTGTCGACGATCCACTCCGCGAAGGGCCAAGAGTGGCGCGCGGTCTTCGTCCTCGATGTGATCGATGGCCGCATTCCCTCCGACCTCGCCGTGGGCGCACCCGACCAGATCGAAGAGGAGCGCCGCCTGCTCTATGTCGCGATGACGCGCGCGCGAGACCACCTGCACCTCGTGCAGCCGCTGCGCATGTTCGTCGAGCAGCAGAGTCGGTACGGTGATCGCCACGTCTACGCACCGCGCAGCCGGTTTCTGCCCGACGCGATCCTCGATCGGTTCGAGCGTGTCGTGCGCGGGCGCAGTGCGGCGAGCATTGCCGCGGATGCGCCGGCGGGCAGTGTCGATGTCGCGTCGCGCTTGCGCGCGTATTGGACCGATCGCGCGACGGAGTAGTCGACTCGCCGCGCGCGGAGCGCCTGGCCGCGAGTCGCTCGCGGCGCCTGGCAGTGCGTCGCTCGCGGCGCCTGGCCGCGAGTCCGTCGACGCGCCTCGCACGCTCGTCGATGACCTACACCTGAGGCACCACGTATCGATGTGGCTCGTCGGTAAGCCCATGGGCCTTTGGTGACAGCGGTCGCGCATCGTTCGGAGGCCGCGTGCGGGGCCCTCGCGCACGCGCGCGCCGCATGCTGGTCGATGACCTGTAGCTGATGCGCGCGACGTATCGACGTGGC
>Ga0070698_100004952_pt1 | contig 14599 bp, 12 predicted proteins | sample KBSK1502metaG_FD_65477 | JGI IMG/M metagenome (GOLD analysis project Ga0070698, IMG submission 65477) | Corn, switchgrass and miscanthus rhizosphere microbial communities from Kellogg Biological Station, Michigan, USA - KBS K1-50-2 metaG | ecosystem: Host-associated > Plants > Roots >...
CCTGAACAAATAGGCGAATTAAAAAAATTAGATAAACTTGTTTTGACAAAGAATAAATTAGCGAGTTTACCACTTCGTATGAATGAATTAAAAAATATATCAGATTTGGATTTAAATTATAATGAATTAGAAACCCTGGCAGATAAAATTGACGAATTAAAAAGTTTAAAAGTTTTGAATTTAGTAGGAAACCGTATTTCCAAAGCTGAACAAGATAAGATCAAGAGGCTTTTGCCAGTTTGCAAAATATCATTTTAAAATCCAGGCACAACTGGAGAACCAGGCCTTGAACAATAAAGAAATTTTGAAATAAAAACACCACAAGCATGAAACAATTTTTATTTTTCTTGCTTTGTACCTTTTTAATTATAATATCAAATGCGCAAAGCAGCTATTCCGAAGCTATGCAACAAGGAGATGAGGCATTTAATAAAGGACAATATAAGACTGCCATTGATAAATATTTAGCGGCAGAAGCTTTTGATCCTTCTAAAAAAGAAATTGTAAAAGAAAGAGTGAGCAAGGTTTTTGAAAAGATAGAAACTTTGCGCAAAGAAGCAGAAAGTGCTACTAAAAAGGCTTTAATTGAAAAAAAGCGGGCAGAAGACGCAAAACTAGAACAGGTCCTACAAACAGAAATTGCTATTAGAGAAAAGGAGAAACTACAAGAGCTTAATGAGTATATGAAATATAGCAACAGACAATTATTTAATGTGATTCAAACGGATAAGTTAGACCTTCTAGACTTGAAACTCAGAGAGTACAACTTGTTAACTAAATATCAGGACTCTTTAATTAACAATAATTACAGATTTTATTCTTTGAATTCCATATCCGAGTATTATGAATATAATAACAAACTTGAAGACGCATTAGGTTGGGCAGATTCGCTATGTCAGGAATATCCAGATAGTGCACTATCTTTTCTGCGCCGAAGTATAGTTAATTATTATATCGGTAATTGGGAAGAAGCACTTTCTGACGTGAACAAATCTTTGAAATTAAATCCGGATGTGTATATGATACGGGGTGTCAAATTGAACGAAGCGTTAATATTGTGTAATTTGGGAAGGTATGAAGACTCCCGCAAATCCTTAAACGAGGCAATAATCCTGTTACGCAAAATGCCAAAGGAAGAAATAGAAATTTATGAAGATTATTTTGTATCAAAAGAGATCGTTGATTCCACTTCTATAAATTCCATTTTTATGGACAGAGATTATCAGATAAAAGCCTTGGAAATTTACACAACAATTAATGATGTTTATGCAGGTATTGCACCAATTCAAAAATTGGTAAATATGAACAAAGAAAAATTGCCCTTGAATATTTTATTAACTATTATAAATTATACAACAATACACATGCAAGCGCTACCCAATGATTACATTGGATATTTGGTAATAGGGTATTTTTGGGAGATGGCGTATTATCCAGATCTTTCAGAAAGAAACTATACACTTTTCTTAGAAAAAAACAAAAAACTACAAACCATAATGTACAATCGATATAAAAATATGTTTAACAGTCCAATTTATAACAAATTAAAGAATTGAAAGATTTTAAACTCTTTATTATCTTCTTCATGGTCGCTGTAGTAGCAAATGCTCAAAGCACCTATGACGAAGCAATTCAGCAGGGTGATGCTGCATTTAATAAAGGAGAATATAAAACGGCTATCAATAAATATTTTGCAGCAGAAGCATTTGACCCTACAAAAAAAGATGTGGTAAAAGAAAAAGTGAACAGGGTGTTTGACAAGATCGAAGCATTGCGGGCAGAAGCAATTAATTCAAAAAAGGAAGCAGAAAAACAAAAAGCTTTAACAGATACAGCTCTAAAAGAGGCAAGAAAACAAACCACACTTGCCATTGAAGCTAAAAAGGATGCAGAAAAATCTCTCAACATTATCAGGGAATTTATGAAAAGGGATGTTGGAAAGAAATACCAGGGAGGCATCATTTTTTATTCTGACTCTACAAGGGAGCATGGTTTAATTGCCGCGGAAAAAGATTTAGATTCAACATATACCTGGGAGCAAGCAAAGAAAGCATGTGAAAATTATACTGTTACTGTTGATGGGGTCACTTATGATGACTGGTTTTTACCCTCTAAAGACACATTGGCAAAGTTATACATGAATAAATCAGCGGTTGGTGGTTTTGCCGGTCTCGAGTACTGGAGTTCCTCGGAGTTCGACATCTCTAAGGCCGCCTGGTTCCAGAACTTCTACGTTGGCGCCTTTAACTACAAAGACAGGGGCGCCACTTTACTTGTTCGGGCTGTCCGGGCTTTTTAACATTTTATGAATACACATGCTTTGGTTCTTTTCGACACAAATAACAGCGAAGAAAAAAATATCGAATTAAATAATATCAATTCATGAACCGCCTTTTATTTTTCTTCTTATGTATGATCTTCTTTGTTATTGCACAAGGACAAAGCAACTATGCCGAAGCAATACAGCAAGGCGATGCAGCATTTAATAAAGGAGAATATAAAACAGCCATTAATAAATACTTTGCAGCAGAAGCATTTGACCCTTCAAAAAAAGATGTGGTAAAAGAAAAAGTGAATAAAGTATTTGATTCAATTGAAGCTTTACGAAAAAAAGCTGAAGAGGATAAAGACCGTGCAGAGAATGCAGAAAAGAAAGCAAATGAGCAAACAAGATTAACCGAGATCGCAAAAAACGAAGCGCTTAAAAGCGAAAGCACAACAAAACTTGCACTTGCGCAATCCAACAAACTAATAAATGCTTTTTATTTTTATGCAGACAGGTTTGCTCTTGCCTTTAAAGACATTAGTTTTTATTTTATTGATAAAAATGGTGATGAGGTAAGAAAACTTGGGAGATGGAATAAAGCAGAGCAATTCGATGTATATGGGTTTGCAAAAGTAAAATTGCTCAGTTATGATCTAACGGATTACCTGATCGATACTTTTGGCACTAAATACAAATTTGCTTCCGAGATCGAAGACCTTGACAGCAATATAACGGCGTTTATCCTGCCATATAAAATAAATGGCAATTTACCCAATGAAATATTTACAAGAAAAGCTCTTAAGATCCTCATTTTACAAGGAAATAACTTAATGAGTATACCTAAAGAGATCAAACAACTGAACAATTTGACAAGGTTGGAGCTGGCTGCAAATTTTTTTACGGACCTGCCAAAAGAAATAGAAGGGCTGACCAGCTTAAAGCAACTTAATTTAGGTAGTAACAGAATAGTCAGTTTACCCGAAGAGATTGGAAAATTGAAAAATCTTGAACTGCTTGGCTTAAGCTATAACCAACTAAAAAGTATACCCAAAGAAATAGGTGAGTTGACCAATTTGAAACAACTTGAATTAGGAAAAAATCAGTTAACAAGTCTGCCGAATGAAATCGGGAAGCTGAAAAACCTGTCGGTACTTGGTTTACATGATAATCAACTGACCAGTTTACCTGGAGAAATTGGAGAGTTAAATAATTTAACGCAGCTGGGTTTAGGTACTAATCAATTGACGACTGTACCAAAAGAAATCGGGAAGCTTAAAAACCTGGCAACACTGTATTTAGGGTCAAACAAATTGACTAGTTTACCCCAAGAGATCTCAGGATTAACACAATTAACGACGTTGCGGTTAGATAATAATAAATTGACGTCATTACCAGTAGAGATCGGGGCATTGCATAATTTAAAAGAGCTTGGTTTAAACACCAATCAATTGACGTTTTTACCAAAAGAAATCGGGATGTTGAATAATCTGACACGACTTGCTTTAAATGCTAATCAAATAACCAGTTTACCAAAAGAGATCCGGGGGTTAAAAAATCTGACTGAGCTTTATTTAGATGCAAATCAAATGACGACTTTACCAAAGGAGATCTTTACCGTAAATAATTTAAGAAAGCTTAGTTTAACCAACAATAAATTAACCAGTTTACCGAAAGAAATCGGAGAGTTAAAAAACCTGACTGAGCTTTCATTGGCCAGAAATGAATTGAGCGGCTTGCCACCAGAAATCGGTGAATTAACAAACCTTGCAATACTTCATCTGCAATCTTGTCAATTAAAAAGTTTACCCAAAGAAATCGGGAAGTTAAAAAATTTGACAATACTTTATTTGTCCAGGAATGAATTGAGCAGTTTGCCAAAAGAAATTGGTGAGTTAAAAAAGTTGAAAACCCTTCATTTGATTGAAAATTTAATACCTGAATCTGAAATGGAAAGGATCAGGCATCTTTTGCCAAATTGTAAAATATTATTTGAACAAGAAGATGATGATTAAATACGTCAATACAATAAATAATAGCCCGTCTCCCTCTCTTATTTATTTTTCTTTCCATTTTCCTACCTTCATTTCAAACTTTCTTTATGTCAAAACTGACTGCATGCCTTATAAGCATTGCTATAACTACACAGATATTCTCACAAACATTTTCGGAAAACTATTTTAATGACATGAAGTGGAGAATGATCGGCCCGCATCGTGGCGGCAGAACAGTTGGCGCAGTTGGTGTGCCGCAACAACCAAATGTTTTTTATATAGGAGTAAACAATGGCGGTGTTTGGAAAACGACAGATTATGGAAGAACATGGGTTCCGATCTTTGATGATCAGCAAACAGGTTCTGTTGGTGATGTTATTGTATCTCCATCAAATCCAAATGTGATCTATGTTGGTAGCGGTGAAGGTTTGCAACGTCCCGATCTTTCTGTTGGTGATGGAATTTATAAATCGACTGATGCAGGCAAAACATGGACGAACCTTGCCCGCCCGGATGACCCGGTCGGACGTGGATTAAAAGATGCGCAGCAGATAGGCGGACTTGATATCGATCCAAAAAATGAAAACAGGGTTTTTGTTGCTGCCCTTGGTCATCCTTACGGGCCAAATGAAGAACGTGGTGTTTACCGAACAACTGATGGCGGCAAGACCTGGGAAAAAGTGTTATATAAAGATGAGAACACCGGTGCTATACAAGTAACAATTGATCCAAACAATTCAAACATTGTTTTTGCAGACATGTGGGCTGGTCGTCAAGGCCCATGGGAAAACGGCGCATGGAATGGAAAAGAAAGTGGTTTATTTAAATCAACAGATGGAGGAACAACATGGAGAAAGATCACAAAAGGTTTACCAACAACTGAGCAAGGCCTGGGGAGAATTGGTTTTTGTATTGCCCCCTCAGATTCAAAAAGAATGTATGCAACAGTAGATGCAGGAAGAGAAGGCGGCATTTTCAGAAGTGATGATGCCGGTGAAAGCTGGACAAGAATCCAAACTGATAACAGGTATTGGGGCCGTGCAAGTGATTTTGCTGAAGTAAAAGTTGATCCTAAAAATGCAGATATAGTTTATTCTGCCAATATTGTTACATGGAAAAGCATTGATGGAGGAAAAACATTTTCAGCATTTCGCGGTGCGCCGGGTGGTGATGATTATCATCGTATCTGGATAAATCCAATTAACCCTGATATCATCTTATTAGCAAGTGACCAGGGAGCTATTATTACTGTAAATGGCGGACAAACTTTTTCAAGCTGGTATAATCAACCAACAGCACAGTTTTATCATGTAAGTACTGATAATGCATTTCCATATAATGTTTACAGCGGGCAACAGGAAAGCGGAAGCGTTGGAATTGTATCAAGAGGAAATGATGGCAACATTACTTATCGTGAATGGCATCCTGTAGGTGCAGAAGAATATGGATATGTTGCAGCCGATCCGCTTGATCCAAATATTATTTATGGCGGAAAAATTTCAAGATTCGATAAACGAACAGGGCAAACGCAAAATATTGCTCCGGAAGCAGTGCGAAGTGGTAAGTATCGTTTTATAAGAACAGCTCCTGTCCTATTTAATCCTGTTGATAAAAAAACACTGTATTATGCCGGTAATGTTTTGTTTAAAACAATGAATGGTGGTAATAGCTGGCAGATCATCAGTCCTGATCTTACAAGAGAAACTTATGATGTTCCATCAAGTGTTGGAATTTATACAACGAATGATATGAAAACGATGCCGCGGCGTGGAGTTATTTATACGGTTGCTCCATCTTATAAAGATGTAAATACAATTTGGTGCGGCACTGATGATGGCTTGATACATGTAACAAGAGATGGAGGCAAAACATGGAAGAATGTAACGCCACCGGAAATCACTTCATGGAGTAAGGTTTCGTTAATGGATGCGAGTCATTTTGATGCAAACACTGCTTATGCCGCAGTGAATCGTATTCGTTGTGATGATATGCATCCGCATATTTATAAAACAAATGATGGTGGAAAAACATGGAAAGAGATTGTAAATGGTTTACCAAATGATCCGATCAATGTTGTAAGAGAAGATCCAATCCGGAAAGGATTATTATTTGCCGGAAGTGAAAGAGCAGTTTATGTTTCATTTGATGATGGGGCAAACTGGCAAAGCCTGCGTTTGAATATGCCGGCAACTTCTATCCGTGACCTTGTAATTAAAGATGATGATATTGTTGTGGGCACTCACGGAAGAAGTTTTTGGATACTTGACAATATCACTCCTCTTCGTCAATTAAATAACAAGCTTGCAAACTCACCATCGATTCTTTATAAACCACAAAATACTTTTCGTGTTCGCTGGACCATGTATACTGATACCCCTGTACCACAGGAAGAGCCAGCAGGAGAAAATCCTCCCGATGGAGTGATGATTGATTATTATTTAAGTAAGAAAGCACAAGATATTCGTCTTGAAATCATAGGACCATATACCGAAATCAAGGCAAGTTTTTATTGGGGTAAAAGTTTTATTAGAAAATACTCGAATGCGGATACTATATACAAAATTGGTGAAGTAAACATTCCACATTACTGGATAAGGCCCCAACAAATACTTTCTTCGGAACCCGGTCATCATCGTTTATTTTGGGATATGAAATATACTCCTTTGAATATACCACCATCTTATCCTATCTCTGCAAATTATATGAATACAGCGCCGGATCAAACTGCACCGTGGGTGATGCCAGGAGATTATATTGTAATGTTATCTGCAGATGGAGTTTCTGATACTGCAATATTTACAATTAAAATGGATCCAAGAATAAAAACTCCTGTTACAAGTCTTCAACAACAACATGATCTTTCATTGCAATGCTATGCTGCCAGAAAAGAATGTATGAATATTTTAGATGAAATTCGTTCATTTCGTTCAAATTTAAAAAATCAAATCACAAACGCAGATGAATTAAACAAGAAGGATAAAGCGCTAAGAGAATTGGAGTCAACACCACAGGGAAGTACAGAACCGAGTTTTGGAAGATTGAATACTGGCTTTGCTTCAGTTTTTAATGTACTGCAGGATAGTGATATGCCGCCAACAACTCAAATGATAAATGCTGTAAAAGAATTAAATCAACAGATGGCTATTTTAAAAAAGAAATGGGAGGATTTAAAAAAATAAGTTATGCAAAAACAATCAGCCAAAATTATTTCATTATTAGGAGCATTGCTCGGATGGCTTGCGGTCATAACTCAACTCTATTTGATGATGGAAAACAGGGTGGTTTCTGTCCCTGGAACTCTTTTTCGTTTTTTTGCATTCTTTACCATTGATACAAATATCATCGTTGCATTGTGCTTCACATTTATTTTTCTTGGGAGTAAATATCGTTTCGGAAGATTTTTTTCTAAATCAAGTACTGTGACAGCCATCGCCGTGTATATCACAATCGTTGGGATCGTTTACAATGTTATTCTTCGTTCAATATGGGATCCGCAGGGAATGCAAAAGATCGTTGATGAATTATTACACAGTGTTATCCCGGCTTTATTTGTAGTTTTCTGGCTAATATATATTCCGATCGAACAACTGAAATGGAAGAATGCCTTTCCCTGGCTTATATACCCGATCATATATATGATCTATGCTCTTATTCATGGAAACATTACGAAATGGTATCCTTATCCTTTTGTTGATGTAAATGAACTTGGATACAAAAAAGCTTTATTAAATGCAGGAGGTATCTTGCTTATCATTTTTCTTTTGTCAATTGCATTGATAGGTACAGGAAAACTGATGAAGAAATTTGATACCAAGAAAATTGCTTAATGGTTAAATAGTTTAATTGCTAAAAAACATTAATGACCGGAAGCATTTTTCAGATAAGAATTTAACCATTCAACAATTAAACTATCTCACCATTGATCATCACCTTATCAATAAGATTTGATCCAAATGAATAAGGAAGATATGCCAGCGAAGGAATTTGTTTTGTAAAAATGAGATTTGCTTTTTTCCCAACAGTAATACTCCCAACTTCATTTTGAAGTTCCATTGCGAATGCACCATTTATTGTAGCAGCATTGATCACTTCTTCAGGAAGCATCTTCATACCAATGCAACCCATAGCTACAACAAAATTCATATTTCCTGAAGGTGATGAACCAGGGTTATAATCAGATGCCAATGCAATTGCACAGCCAGCATCGATCAATTGTCTTGCAGGTTGGAAAGGCATTCTCAAAAAGAATGCTGCTGTCGGAAGTAAAGTACCTATCGTATTAGAATTTGCCAGCGCCTTAATCGTTTTTTCGTCCATAGTTTCCAGGTGATCAACTGAAATTGCACCGAGCTTAACTCCTGTTTCTACTCCGCCAGATAAGCTTAGTTGATTGGCATGGATCTTTGGTTTTAATCCATAACTCATTCCCGCTTTGCAAATAGTTTCTGTTTCTCCAGGAGAAAAAAAGCCTTTCTCGCAAAACACATCAATATAATCAGCCAGTTTTTCCTTTGCGATCACAGGCAACATTTCCTTTATGATCTGATCAATATAGCCCTGGTGATTGTCATTATACTCTAATGGATAAGTATGTGCTCCAAGGAAGGTGGCTTTAATTGGAATCGGAGAAGTTTCTTTTAAACGTTTAATAACTCTAAGCATTTTCAATTCGCCTTCCACAGATAAACCATAACCACTTTTTATTTCAATAGCGCCGGTTCCAAGTTTAATAACTTCCTGTAAACTCAACCATGCACTTCTTATCAGATCATCTTCATTTGTTTCATTAAGTTTTTTTGCAGAATTTAAAATGCCTCCACCCTTTGCAGCAATTTCCGCATAGCTCATTCCTCTTATCTTATCAACAAACTCTTCCTCTCTTGAAGCGGCAAAAACTAAATGAGTATGGCTATCACACCAGCACGGAAGAATGAATTGACCGGACGCATCAATAGTTCGTTTGAGATTTGAGATTTGAGATTTGAGATTTGACATCATTCCATACTCAACAATCATCCCGTCTTCAATAACTACAAAAGCATTTTCTATGCAAGGAAGTGTAGAGAGTTCTTTGCCACGCTGAAGTCCCGATTCTTCTCTTACATTCACCAACAGTTTTATATTAGTGATAAGTGTTGTCATTATAATTCACTCCAAACTTGTTTTGCAAATTGCTCTAATGAAGGATCTCTTGCTCCCATCAGCAATAGTACACAATTATCATTGAGATGAGAACGTATTGTTTTTACAAGGTCATTCCTATTCTCAACAAAAAAAGCATTGGCTCCTTTTGCTTTCAGATCATTTATTAAATCATTTGAAGAAATATCTTTTGTTGTTGTGCCTCCTGCATAAAATATCTCACTCATCCATATTTCATCTGTTGATCTCAATGCTTTGGATATCTCATCTGCAAAATCATTGCGCAGAAATTTTGTTGGAGCATATCCGTGTGGTTGAAACCATGCAATGACCCTTGGAGAGATCGGTTGACAGGATCTGATACTTGCGGCGCATTTAACAGGATTATGAGCATAATCATCGATCATCCAAACGCCATGTTTATTACCATATACCTGGCTACGGCGATAAATACCTTCATAATTTTTTAGTGCGTCAGCACATGTTTGCAGGTCGACTCCGATTTGATTTGCCACCGCGACAGCGGCTGTTGCGTTTTCCATATTGTGTCTTCCGATCGCATTAATTGAAAACTGAACATTGTCCGAAGGACTCCTTTCGGAGAGTATTGAAAATTGAACATTTAATCCATTCTGTTTAAAATCTCCTGCTATATATTTTGCAGGGAATTTTTCATCTATTGAAAAATCCTGATCAATATTTTGTGAAAGCTTTCTTGTCAAAGAATGAGATTGGTTAACTACAAATTTTTTACTGTTATTTTTAAATACAGTAAAAATCTCCATCAAAATATCGATCTCCTTATGATCTTTATCTATATTAAGCAACAAACCAATTTCGGGTTTGTAATGGATAATTGATCCATCACTTTCATCGGCTTCTATCACCAGCCACTCTCCTTTCCCAACTTTTGCATTACCGATCTTACCTTGTTTGATAATGCTGGTAAGTCCTGCCCCGCTTACAATGCTTGGATGAAGTCCTGCGTATTCCATTATATCAAATAGCATGGCGGTGGTTGTACTTTTACCAGATGTGCCTCCTATTGCAATTGTCTTTTTGCTTTCAGCAATCAATGCAAGTAACTCGCTGCGCTTAATGATGGGAATATTCAGGTGCTTTGCTTTCTGTACCTCATATACTGTGTCTTCGATCGCTGTACTTACAACTATAAGATCTGTTTTACTATTGATCCCGGTGCCATCCTGTAAAAAACATTTGATCCCCTCGGCTTCCAGTTTTTCTTTTGTGTCATTGAATTCACCTTCTTTAAAATATCTATCACTACCAGAAACATTTTTACCAATACCTTGAAGGTATTGAGCCAAAGCACTCATGCCGGTACCGGCTACCCCAATAAAAAATGGATTTTGAAAATCGTTGAGAGATGAGATCATCATTGCAAATATAATAATACAGTTATTTGCAATTCCAACTACAAAAATTTAATTGCCTGTTGTAAATACTTTTACCCAATCAACATACATTGTTCCCGTTTGGATCAAAGCAGGATTAAAATTTGAAAAGAAAAGCCCTCCTACTGCAAGGTTCAATGTTATTCTTTCTGTTTTGCCAAAAAGACTGGATACATAACTACCAGAGTTTGTTTTTACCAATACTCCATCAAAATAAAACTTCAGATCATTTTGGCTCCATATCATTTCATAAACATGATAACAACTTTGAAGACTTACATCGGTTGTAACAAAGCCTTCGGCACCACGAACAAGATTACGGTTAGCTGTTCTGCCATAAAAATAGTTTGTCTGGTATTTAAAATCCTCTTGTCCTCTTGCTTCCAAAATATCTATTTCTCCCTGCGTTGGCCACGGATCACCATAGCTCCAGAATGCCGGCCACATTCCATATCCCGAAGGCAATTTTATTCTTGCCATCATTCTTACATTCGGTGAAGAAGTTGAAGCAGAAAAATTTGTTTTTGATTCTATACGTCCCGAAGTATAGTTAAATGTTTTAGGTGTTGGATCAAAAGGTGTTGTTGGACCAGAAACAGTTTCTTGTCTTGCAGCAATAACAAGATTCCCGTTGGTTACTGAAAGATTGGAGGCCTGGTACAATTGTAATTCATTATTGAATGCTCCACCATACCAAATATTCCAGCTATTTAAATTAGTTGAGAAAAGATCTTCAAAAGTTTTCGTCCAGCCTGCAGAAATTATGGCGGCTTCATTTATATCATAATCGCAAACACCATGAACAGGTGGTGGTGGCGGAGGAGGGGTAGGTTTGCCGGTAACGATCTCCCCGGCAATTATTTTTTCCGTATTGGTATTCTTTTTACAACCTGAAATAAAAATTGAAAAAAGTATAAATAGAAATAGGCCTTGTTTAGTTGACATAAAAAAACATTTGCTTAAATGTACAACTAATAATTATGCGTTTAAACAGTTGTTGACCCCAATCGTGATTTTACTTATTCAGTTTTGAATAGATCAATGTATTGCTAAATTCTCCTTTAAAATAAAAATTTTCTTTTATGTGGCCTTCTTTTGCAAAACCCGTGCTTTCAAGTACGGATGATGACGCTATGTTCTCTGAGCTTAACAATGCTTCAATGCTATGTAAACCCAAATCATTAAACCCATAGTCAACCACACGATTGATGGCCTCCTTCATTATTCCTTTTCGCCAATGATCCGGATGAAGTGTATAACCAATCTCGCCACGAAAATGTTCTTTTATTAAATTCCACAAGCAGATCGTTCCTATGATCATTGATATATTATCCAATAAAGCAATACCCCACAATATTGCTTCATTATCATCAACACCTTTATTGATCTTTCCAATAAATTCTTCTGCTTCCTTAATAGTAGAAATAGGTTCTTTACCAATATAACGTAATACATCCTCATTTGACCTGAGAATAAATATTTCATTTGCATCAGTTATGGCAAGCTTTCGTAATAAAAGTCTTTCTGTTTTTAATTCCGGGAATGGTGTAAAGTTTACTGTGAGCATTTTAAAAAAAAAATTATTGTTTATTCGTTTGACTCAACCACATTAAGCTCTTTACCACATAGGAACATAGAAACATAGTTTCACATAGATTTCTATGTGTTTCTTTCCTACTTTGCCCTATGTGTCTATGTGGTTTCATAACCAGTTTGTAAATGTAGACAGTATTTAAAATTATTGTAAGGACATCCAAACCTCTTTTGTCATTTCAAATTTTATTTCACCCTTTCCGTGCAAACCCGCTTCCTTCCACCCCGCTTTACGATAAAACAGTTCAGCTCTTGTACCGGGAGCTGTACCTAACCAAACAGTTTTATTTGTCTGCGAAAAATACCAGTTCAGCATTTCATCATGAAGTTTTTTTCCAATGCCTATGCTTTCAAAATCTGGATGAATAAATAATGCCCAGATATTGTTATCAATAAGATCAGCGATCGCAAACCCAACAACTTCATCATTTATTTCACAAACCCAACCTTTGCCTCTGCGTATCATATAATCTTCCACATCGCTATCGGGTACTAAAGCCGGGTTTGACAAACGATTTTCCTTTACAAGATTTCTCACCACCTGTATCCGGGAAATATCTTTTATTTCAGCTTCACGGATTTTCATTTTATAAAAATTGAAAATAACCCTTAAACGAAAAAATCTATTTCATCTTCACAAGTAATCCACAAATGGACTTCATCCTTGATAAATAGATTATGCCAAAAAGGTTACTTACTTACCTTCGCGGTATTAAGAACAACTAAAGCCCGATCCGTCCGTTTTCAACGAGGTGCCTTGCTAATGAACGATAGTGTAAGACTCATTTAAAACTTAAAAGAAAGAAAATGGTACAAAAAACCTATTACAAAACAAAAGATTATTGCAAAGTAAAGTTTTCATTTGCAGCCGATGCTGCTGAAACCATTGAAATAATCGGTTTGAACAGTGACTGGAAGAATTCAGTGATCATGAGTAAAAAGAAAGATGGAAGTTTCAGCGCCGATGTGAACCTGCCAAAAGACTCTACACATGAATTCAAATATTTGGTGAATGAAACTTTGTGGTTAAATGAACCTGAAGCTGACAAGGAAGTGCCCAATGCATTTGGTGGCAGCAATAGTGTGATCGTTCTCTAAAACCTTCTTACTTTATTTCCCCTACCCCGGTATTTACAGGTCAAAAGCCTTTTAAATACCGGGCTAAGTGTCTTGTAACTGTCCTTTGAGCCAATATTAACACCTTCGGAATATTACTTATTGGATATATTGTACAAATCGACTATGTTGGCAGCCTGAAATAAATACAAGATTATGCAAAGGACAAGCCTCTATTTGATCCCATCATTTGTTATAATAATCCTTTCTTCTTGTTCAAACGATTCTGGTGAAAAAGAGACGGGAACAAGCACAGCTACTGCTACAGAAACTCCAGGCAATACACCTGCAACACTACCATCTGCTGCCAAAGAAAAAAAATCCGATGTGGCAGTACAGAGGCTAAAAGGAAAAGTTGAAGTGCTCTCCGAATCAGTATTTTTAGCCGACGCAACAAGCAAAAACCCTACTACAAAACTTGTTTTTAAGTATGATGAAAATGGTAACAGAACCGAGTTATCCAGTTATAAAGGAGACGGCAAGCTAATTTCTACATTAAAATCAACTTATGATGCAACTGGTTTTTTAACAAGTGAGCAAACAATAGTTGAAGGTGGCCGCGTTGATATGATTTCTACGATAAAAACAGATGCAAAAGGAAACAGGGTTGAGCAGGAAGATAAAAGAGAAGGAGGAAATATTTTGTTTAATTACAAACATTTTTATCAGTATGATGAAAAGGGCCAACTAATAAGCCGGACAGCTTATAATGGTAATGGCACCCTATTCTTTAAATACGATTTTAAATACGATGACAATGGTAATAAAATTGAATGGATACAGACAGGACCGGATAATAGTATAGTAGGAAAGGTTGTTTATAAATTTGATGCAAATAACAATATGATAGCAGAAACCCAATTTAGAAGAGATGGTAGCCTTAAAGCAGCTTACACTTATAGTTATGATCTCGATAAAAAAGGCAACTGGATACGTCAAAGAAAAATGCAGGACAATAAAGTGGTAGAAATAAAAGAGAGAGAGTTCAAATACCACTAAACGCTTCTAAAAATTTATAGTCTGCCTGATCTTTCTTGTAATTAACGCCATACTCAGGTATTTGATATTCAGAAAAT
>Ga0070698_100004953_pt1 | contig 14597 bp, 11 predicted proteins | sample KBSK1502metaG_FD_65477 | JGI IMG/M metagenome (GOLD analysis project Ga0070698, IMG submission 65477) | Corn, switchgrass and miscanthus rhizosphere microbial communities from Kellogg Biological Station, Michigan, USA - KBS K1-50-2 metaG | ecosystem: Host-associated > Plants > Roots >...
AATTGGGAAGTATCGCCTGGATAAGGCAGCCTTTTGAGCTATCTAAAACGGTCAGGCTCCCTCCCAGGCTGGAGAAGACCGCTCGGGAAATAAACAGCCCGACGCCCAGGCCTTCCTGCTCACGATTATCCCCTTGACTGATCTGGTAGTAGCGTTCGAATACTTTCTCGCGCATATCGACAGGAATGCCGGGGCCCTCATCTTCGACCCTAATCATTGCTCCGCCCCTTGCGCCCATTTCCAATGCGAGCTTCACGGTTCCACCCACCGGGCTGAACTTGAAGGCATTGTCCAGGAGATGGACGATGGCATGCGAAAATTCACGGCGAGGGGCCATGATCTCACCTACTCCTTTAACCTCCGAGGCAAAGTTCAATCCCTTGGCCTGATAACGCGCCAGTCTTTTTTGGATCGGTAACAGGATGTGGTTGTTGATATCGACCCGCTGCCGGATCCGGTTCAGATCACTGTGATCGATGTTTGTTAACAAAATAAAATCGGTTACGAGCGATTCAAGGCGGTCCACACTGGAAAGTGCGGTACGGACAAATTGAATCTGCTCTTCAGGATCTTCAAATTTCTTATTGACCACCAGCTCCAGCGGCATGATGATATTGGAGAGCGGCGTTCGCATTTCATGCTGGAAGTTCTGGAGGATCTCGCGCTTTAATTGTTCCATATCTTGTTGGGCGCTGGCCCGCACTTCTGCGCGTCCGCGTTCTCGGGCAGTGTTCACACGCCTCAGCACAGCCTCGATCCGGGCAAACAGCTCCTCGGTAACGAAAGGCTTGGTGATGTAATCATCGGCTCCATCGCGTATCCCGCTGACACGGTCCTCCACGCCAGAGCGGGCAGTGAGGAAAATAAAAGGGATGGAAGCCAGGCGTGGATCCTGTTCCATTAATTTGCGTAATTCAAATCCGTTGGGAGGCGGCATCATCACATCTGACAGGATGAGATCGGGTAACGTTTCCCTGGCCTTCAACAATCCTTCACTGCCATCCGAAGCCGTGACGACTTGATAGCCCTGACGTTTGATCCTTGCCGCCAGACCCATTAGCAGTGCTGGCTCATCGTCGATGATTAGAATAGTAGAGTTTTTATCCATGGTCCTCTTCGGGCTGGTGGACATCGGGGCGCTGTAAACTGTGCGTCGTACCCAACGATTTCCCGGCGATCTTCGCATCGTTATTCACAAACATGATATAGATATTCGCTAAAGAAATCAGATCCCCCGAGTTGAGCACACAGCGGTCAATCTTTCGGCTGTTGACAAATGTCCCACTGGTCGATTCTTTATCGTATAAAACATACTTGCCATTTTCATAAACGATCGCCGCGTGAAAGCGGGAAAGGAAATCCTCATGGAAGACAATATCGTTTCCTAATTGACGGCCCAGGGTTGTCACCTGCTTCGTCAAGGGAATGATCTGCTTGTTAATGATGAGGAATACGCTCGACTGGTACGGAGAAAGATTAGCGGAATACTCATTTTCATTCATAGAAGGATTTATAACCGCCTTTATACCTGGGACAATGCGGGTTTCCCCCCATCCTTCGCCTTTTTGGGGCTAAAAAACAGAATTGTAAGGTGGTAACGATACCTTATAATGTATCCATGTTCACTGATCAAGTAGAAATCTATGTGAAGTCTGGAAAAGGTGGCGATGGGATGGTCCATTTCCACCGTGAGAAGTTCATCCCGCGCGGCGGCCCGGATGGCGGGGATGGCGGGAAAGGTGGCGACGTGATCTTCGAGGTCAAGTCCACCCTCAATACGCTTTCCGCGTTTCGGCAAAACCAAAAGTTCAAGGCCGAAGAGGGGATAAAAGGCGGTCCGAGCCAAATGACAGGACGGAATGGCAAGGATCTGATCATTTACGTTCCCCCCGGCACCGTGCTGTTCGATGCCGATACCAACGAGCTGATCGGAGATCTGACCGCGCCCGGTCAAAAGCTAAAAGTATTGAAAGGCGGGCGGGGCGGACGAGGCAACCAGCATTTTGCGACCTCCCGCAACCAGGTACCCCGCACTGCCGAAAAAGGAGAACCGAACCAGGAGAAGCACCTCAAGCTGGAGTTGAAGCTGATCGCCGATATCGGCCTGATCGGTGTTCCGAACGCTGGGAAGTCCACATTGCTTTCGGTACTGACGAACGCCCAACCAAAGATCGCTCCCTATCCATTCACCACGCTCGAACCGAATCTGGGCGTCGCCGAGATCGACATAAACACAACCGTTGTGCTGGCAGACATCCCCGGTCTGATCGAAGGCGCCGCTCAAGGCGCGGGGCTGGGTCATGACTTCCTGCGCCACGTGCAGCGGACACGGGTCCTGATCCATTTGCTGGACGGACTGTCGGAAGACCCAATCGCCGATTATAGCCAGATCAATTCGGAGCTGGCGCTCTTCGACCCGAATCTGGCGAAGAAACCACAGATTGTAGCGCTCAATAAGATCGATCAGCCTGACGTGCAGGAAAGACTTGGGGAACTCCAAAAGAAGTTCAAGAAGTTAGGCCTGGACATAATGACTATATCCGCGCTGGCACGCACCAACACGCGCGAGTTGTTGATCAACGCTTATCAAAAACTGGAAGAGACTCCTCCGTTGGAAGAAGTCGAACTACCGTTACCGGTTTACAAACCAAAGGAAGACCCGCGTGAATTCCAGGTGACACGCGAAGGCACGAACGAATGGCGCGTCTCGGGTGTAGCGATCCAGCGGGCCGCTTCGATGACCTACTGGCAGCACGACGGCTCGGTCCGTCGTTTCCAGAAGATCATGGAAACGCTGGGCGTGGAAGACGCCCTCCGCAAGGCCGGGGTGCAGGAAGGCGACACCGTGGCGATCGGCGAGTTCGAGCTGGAATGGCAGGACTAGATTTTCGTGAGAGCCGTTTCAGCGCGCCTCGTTGCCTTGCTCCTTGCCGTTGGGCTCCTCGGGGCATGTACCTCCAATAAAGCGATCCCGACTTTCATTCCGGAGATAACTTCACCGCAAACTTCCACGCCAATCCCTGCCGCTGAAACTGCAGCGCCTGAAATTTCACCGACCGTAGTGGAGGGACCTGCTCCATCCTACAAAGTGGGAGCGTTTTACTATCCCTGGTATGGAAATCCAGCCACTGACGGTAAATGGATCCACTGGACGCAAAACAATCACGTCCCGCCGGATGACATCTCCAGTGATTATTATCCGGCCCTGGGAGCTTACTCATCGAACGACCCGGATGTCGTGGCTCAACACATGGAGTGGCTGCGACAGGCTGGCATCGGCGTGATCATTACTTCCTGGTGGGGACAGGGCTCCAGAGAAGATCAGGTTGTTCCCTTGCTTTTGAGCACAGCCGAACAATTTGGCATTAAGGTTGCCTTTCACATCGAGCCCTACAATGGACGGACACCCGAAAGTCTTGTCAGCGACGTCAAATATCTTTATGAACAATACGGTAGCAGCCCCGCGTTTTTCCATTCGAGCGCGACCAGCCGCTATAGCTCGTCCGATCAACCCAGGGGAATGTTTTTCGTATGGAGCATCCAGGATCAGGGAGCGCAAGATTTCTCATTTTGGCAGCAGGCCCTGGATGAGATACATGCCCTGCCCGAAGGCGGATTGGTCATTGCCAACGCCTTGAAAGCTGAGTGGATCGAAGGCAGTCATTTTGATGGGCTATATAACTATGCCAGTCTGCACCTCGAATCGAATGGCTTTACGTGGGCACGCAGCTTGCCTCCGGATTCGTTATACGTACCCAGTGTCATCCCAGGCTTTTCAGCCAAACGGGTGGGTTACGCCGACACAACGTACGTGCCGCGGGAAGATGGGATTACCTTCGATACGCAATGGACCGCGGCTCTCGAAACAGGGATAGAACCGGCCATGGTCACCATCACTTCGTTCAACGAGTGGCATGAAGGCAGCCTGATCGAACCTCCACAGTTCGGAGGCAACGATGGGAATGGTTACGCCTATGCGGACTTCGGCGTGCTCTCGGCCGACGGGTATTTGACCCGGACCCACGACTGGGCTGAAAAGTATCTTGCCATGACCTGGTCAACGACGTATCGGGCCCGGATCAAAGTATCGACCACATCAGATTGGACAACGCTCAATATCGTGAACGGTGGAGCCTGGACCAGACCGGAACTTATTTCAGCCAGCGACTCGATCACCCAGGCCGGCATGGAAGCGGGCGATCGTTTCATCCTCACCCAATTACTGGCAAAAGCGAACGCCGGCCAAGAAATAGAAATGACCTGGGATGTTAGCCTAACAGATCTGGCAAATGCGCAAAACCTCACACTACAAATCGATCGAGGGAATCTTGGTAAGACGCAGGTGACGATCTATAACTACCTCGGTTCGATGCCGGTCGCAGTGAAGACCTTCGAATGGGATCAGGTGACAACCGGCCGCAACAGCACTCAGGTCACCGTCCCCTCTGACCTGCTGATGAACGCAAGTCCTTAAGGCGGAAATCATGAATAACCCAACCAATCTCAGACAGCGAAATTTTGTCGTCGGACTGATCATCATCGGGCTGATGATCATCGGCTTTTTCGGCTTGCGCACTGCCCGCGCCTTCCGGCAATTTCATGGACACCGCCCGCCGCCTCCGTTCGACGGTGAACATATCGAAACGGATGTGGATCTGATCCGCGATTGGATGACGGTTCCTTTTATTGCGAGGATGTATCACGTGCCGGAGCGCCTGCTCTTTGATGTGCTTGAAATTTCTGAGCATGGCAATAAGGAAAAAAGTCTCAAACAATTGAATGAAGAATATTTTCCCCAGGAGGCGGGCACTGTTCTGGAAAAAATCAAAGCGACGGTGCTGGCAAACGAACCACCACAAATTGAGGCAAGCCCGGGCACGCCAATCGTCCCCACTCCCACTGCTCCCACCCCTCCATAACTTACAGGTATATGTCTGATTTTCTGCTGACACAAATCATTAATTATGGCGCACCCTTGTTCGCGCTCCTTTTATTTCTGGGCGCCCTTGGGATTCCGGTTGGGGCGTCGGTCCTGGTGATTGCGGCGGGTGCTTTTTCACAGCAAGGGATTTTGGCGTGGCCGATCACAGCCCTCCTTGGACTCCTCGGCTCGGTCCTCGGGGATGCGATCGGTTTTGGGATTGGCTTCTACGCAAAGGATTGGGTGGACGGGCGCTTTGGGAAATCATCCGTGTGGAAAAGTGCGCAGGCATCCTTTGACTCGCGCGCCGGGCTGGCGATCTATCTCACGCGTTTTCTAATCACTGCCTTAGCCGTTCCCACCAATTTGATCGCCGGCGGGAGCGGAATTAGATTCCGGCGATTTATGTCTTATGACTCGCTTGGCGAATTCACCTGGATCATCCTGTATGGAGGTCTTGGCTATCTCTTTGGCAGTCAATGGGAGCTGGTCAGTGACTTTATCAGCAACTTCGGTGGCTTGATCCTGGGCGTGGTCATCCTGGGAGGCGGCATTTGGCTGGCGTTCAGGAGAATGAGAAGTGTTGAAGATAAAGATACGAAAGACAAAATCCCTGAGACATAAAAGCTCAGGGATTTCTCATTTAAAGTTGTTTCGCGCTGAGCGGACGGGTGCCCAAGCGCCCGGTAGTCGAAGCGCATTGGTTACAGTGTGCTCACCGCACTCGATTTGCTCACGGCAAGTGTTGTCGATACGCTTCGACTACGCTTGACGAACACTCCCTCCGCTCAGCGCGAAGCGCCATCTCCGCGCCCCATCACATCCATCACAGCTACTGAGGCAATTTGCACGATGGCATTGACATCGTCGCCGGTCTGCAACACATGGACGGGTGCGCCCATGCCAAGCAGGATCGGCCCAATGGCCTTGGCTTTGCCGAGGCGAGCAAGCAGTTTGTAGGCAATGTTGGCCGATTCAAGGGATGGGAAGACCAACACATTGGCATCCTTCACCGCGCTGAATGGGTAGCGGTTTTCGATGATGTCTGCCACGACGGCGGTATCGGCTTGCATTTCTCCATCCACCTTGAGGTCGGGCCGGCGAGCTTTCGTCAATTCGACGGCGCGCCGCACCTTGTCCGAAAGCGGATGCGGGGTGGAACCGAAGTTGGAGAAGGAGAGAAATGCCACCCGTGGGTCGATCTCCAGGCGCTTGGCGAAATCGGCTGCAAGGGAGGCGATCTCAGCCAGGTCTTCGGCCGTCGGTTCGATGTTGACAGTCGCGTCGGTGAAGAGATAGACCTGGTCTTCCACGATCATGATATAGACACCTGCCGCACGGGTCGCTCCTTTGGCAGTATGGTGGATCTGCAGGGACGGACGGATCACATCCGGGTAATCGTAGGTGAGCCCGGAGACAAACGCATCCGCATCGCCCATCCTGACCATCAACGAACCAAACACATTGGGCTCACCAACCAGCTTTGCTACATCCATTATATTGGCGCCTTTGCGCTGGCGTAACTCGTAATAGGCATTGGTGTATGACTCAAGCTTATCGAATTTATCGGGGTCCACCACCTGGGGTTTATAGTCAAGACCCAGGTTAGTGAGTTGCTCGTCGATCACGCTCTGGCGACCGATCAGTACCGGCGTCGCGATACCTTCCTCCTTGATCTGATAAGCGGCGCGAATGATCTTCTGCTCTTCACCTTCCGCAAAGGCGATGCGCTTGGTGCCGCCGGAGGAACGCGCCTTATTCTGGAAGAAATATCGCACCTGCTCGCCCTTGCCCTGACGATAAGCCAACTGTTCGCGATATTCATCGATATCGATCATCTTGCGAGCGACGCCAGTCTTCATCCCCGTCTCGGCGACGGCGGGCGCCTCCCAGAGCAGGACGCGCGGGTCGAGCGGCTTCGGGATGATGTATTCCCGCCCAAACTTGATGCTCTCCCCGCCATAGGCCCGGATGACAGAGTCGGGCACATCTTCTTTTGCAAGAGCAGCCAGTGCCTTGGAGGCCGCGAATTTCATTTCCTCATTGATGGCTTTGGCGCGTACATCCAGTGCCCCACGGAAGATGAACGGGAAACCCAGGACGTTGTTGATCTGGTTCATGTAATCCGAGCGGCCAGTGGCAATGATCACATCCTTGCGGGCTTCTTTTGCCAGGTCAGGATTAATTTCAGGATCAGGGTTCGCCATGGCAAAGACAATTGGATCCTGGGCCATGCTCTTGACCATCTCAGGCGTCATGACATTGGCAACCGAGAGCCCATAGAACACGTCCGCGCCGCGCAGCGCGTCGGCGAGCGTGCGGCAATCCGTATCGACGATAAAGCGTTCTTTATATTTATTGATGCCCTCCGTGCGACCCTTATAGACCACGCCTTTGCTGTCGCACAGCATGATGTTCTCACGCTTCACACCCCAACGGACGGCAAGTTCCGCACACGAAATCGCGGAGGCACCCGCGCCTGAAATGACGATCCGTACCTCTTCATGTTTTTTCCCCGCGATCTCGAGCGCATTCGCCAGCCCGGCGGATGAGATAATGGCAGTTCCATGCTGATCATCATGAAAGACAGGAATGTCGAGCATTTCCTTCAATGTCTCTTCAATGTAAAAACACTCGGGGGCCTTTATATCCTCCAGGTTAATACCGCCAAACGTCGGCGCGATCGCGGCCACTACCTTGATGATCTCATCAGGGTCATGACTATTCACTTCGATGTCGAACACATCCACATCAGCAAACTTCTTGAAGAGCACGCCCTTTCCTTCCATCACGGGCTTGCCTGCCAGGGCACCGCGGTCTCCAAGACCTAAAATCGCTGTGCCATTTGAGATCACAGCGACCAGGTTGCCCTTTGACGTATATTCGTAAGCCAGTTCGGGATCTTTCTCGATCTCCAACACTGGGACCGCCACTCCAGGGGTATACGCCAGGCTCAGATCGCGCTGGGTGTCCATGGGCTTGGTTGGGACGACCGCAATCTTGCCGGGTTTGCCTTTCAAACGATGGTATTCAAGTGCATCTTCACGGGTTATTTTAGCCATAGAGCCTCCTGTTGATGTTCAGACCTTTACCGCTTCTCTCATTAGAAAGCAAGCTTTTGAACTGCTTTGTAAGCGAGAATCATAGCTTAGAGTTCTCCTGCGCATGTTAGCATGAGTGCGGCACTATGCAAATTATTGCACGAGTTTACCCTTTTCCGTAGTTCCATTTGTCACAATTTTCGCCAACTCGCCTCATTGTGCCCGAGTAGGCCCCCCTGAACCATGGAGCGGAACGCAAAAGCTGGCTTTCATGAACTTGAGAGGTAGCTCTCGAAGGTGTGGAAAGGTTAAGGTAGCCGGCATCCTGCGTCTATTCTAGTTAAGCCTAGAGGATTTACTGGAATAAAGGAAAAGCTGATCGATCTCCCCATCCGTCGTGCAATCGTTTCGATTTCGCAAATTATTGACCATGATTCATATTGTTTTCCCGCTTGTCAAAGCCCTACACCCAACCCACAATCTTGCTGAAGATCAGTGCGCCGACCTCATAGAAAAATATGGTCCCACGCGAATGGGTTTGCAGCCATTTATAACCGTACGCCGGCTCGCCCTCTGAAAACACGGACAGCCAATTGAAATCCCGCCAGCCCATTTTTCGGGCGGTTGCAACTGCGCGGCGCGTATACAAGTCAAGGGTGACGAGCGTTGGCTGACCCAGGCTCTGGTCCCGGATGATCTGCATCGAGTACCTCAGGTTTGTAAAGGTGTTCCAGGAACGGTCTTCTTCGATCACGTTCCGGCGCGGTACTCCCAACGAAACAGCGTAGTCTGCCATGACCCTGGCGTTTGGGAGGCCGAGCCTTTGATTATCGCCTGTGGACATGATCAATTTTGCCTCGGGAAATTTTTTCCACCACTCGAAGGCCAGTTCGATCTCCGCTCGGGTCGGTCGGGTAGGCAATGTGGCATCCTTCAGCGCATAGGAGGGAATCACAAAGCACCTCGGATGAGCGGGTGGATGATCGTCGATGGTCCAGAAGCGTCGGATCATATCAGCTTCGTCATGTAATATTCATTAACAGTGGGTGTTGGCTTTGTTCATAGCCTTTCATGGGATGAGTTAAGCATACTCGAAAACGTCAATATCAGACAAGATTTTCCCACCGCCCTACATATCAAAAAGAAAACCGATTGTAAAGTCTGTCGGCCATGTTTCGGGATATAGTAGCGAGCAAAACGACTGATTCTGGAAAAGAAATTGCAGGCATTCAGGAACACGAAAATGACTAAAGTAATATTAAGCCAAGCGGTGCTCAACTATCGTAGAGAAATGGCGGAGGCAGTTTCCGATACGATCAAGGCTAACTTTATCGACGGCGTGAAGCCCTTCGTCACGGAAGAGCGCTTCCTGACGACATCTCCAGAGCTTCTCCCTCCGCCCAAAATCGAGGTGATTGAGCTCACAAACTATCAAGGCAACATCGGCGACCTCATTTTCCTGGCTACGTCCGCCGATTTTGGAATTTGGAACCTTCATGTGGTCATCCGGGATGATAAAGGAAATGTCATCGAAAGCGGCGATGCATCTCCCTTTGAGGATGCCCCAGACTGTTGGGATTATGTTGCGACGGTCGCTGTACCCTCCGGCACATCAGTCACCGTCTATGCGACAGCCACCGATCGTTTTTGGGGTGTAGGTGCGCTTCGCACGACAGGAACGCTCCCGTAATAAACGTCGGGGGGACTGATTCAAATCATTGACGCGTTCAGCCTAGGGGATTTGCGAGAATGAGAATGATTGGGGCAAGCCAGACAGGATATTTTCTCCGCTGACAGGTCGAGCTCTATCAAGGGACGTCCAAGCAGGGAACTGTTACAATTCCATTTGACTGATGTTAACAAATCTGAAAGTTAATGTATAATTAACTCATCCGAAAGGATTGTAACGAAAATTTCTGCCACCTTTCGTGGCCTGGCTGGAACTACCTCTGGATATTTTGAGCACGGACCTCCCCGGTTTTGGGAGTTGCTTTTTGAAGTCAATTTAGGATCAATTTGAATAATTACAAGACTTCTTCCCTACAACCCTTATGCCGAACGTGATTCTTAAGACCTAGTCACGCAGTTTGGCCTGCCTGTGATGGTTACCCGCAGGATTCAGGCCCGCTCAGACATCCCAGACGTTTCCACCCCGCAGAAGCGGGGCTGCAACAGCCGAGGCCACTTCCGGCAGTGTTCTGCCGTGGCTCTCGGCTGTGTGTTTTTAATGTAGGCGGAACGGCCATCCGCCAGGTTGTCGGAGTACCCTCATCAGGGCGCTCCGCAGCCAACCAGACCGACAGAAATAAATGAGGAAAATTACGGCAATAGTGGTACAGAAGAGGTCTCCAAATCGGGTAAATATCTACCTGGATGGAGAATTCGCCTTTGGGCTGGCACGGATCGTCGCGGCCTGGCTGAGAACAGGCCAGGAGCTGAGCGAAGAGAAAATTGAGCAGTTGCAGGCTGAGGAGTCCCGGGAACGGGCATTCCAGCAGGCATTACTCTTCCTGAGCTACCGGTCCCGCTCCGAATCGGAGATCCGGCAGAACCTCCGCAAGCATGAATTTCCTGAACTGGTCATCGAGACAACCCTCGAGCGGCTGCGACAGGGCGGACTTGCGAACGACAACCAATTTGCTCGTGCGTGGGTTGAAAATAGAACTGTTTTTCGCCCGCGCAGCCGGCGGTTGATGGCGATGGAACTTCGCCAAAAAGGACTTAACGAGGAGGCTGTCTCCTCCGCCGTTGAGAATGTGGATGATGAAGCCCTGGCTTACGAAGCGGCCCAAAAAAGGGCAGTCCGCTTCAAAGGTCTGGAATGGAACGAGTTTCGCAAAAAATTAAGCGATTTTCTTGCCCGTCGAGGATTTTCTTACTCTGTGATTGCGCCTGTCATTACACGCATTTGGAACGAGGCGCGCAAAGATGAACAACACTTCGAAGAAGAGGATTGAACATGAACCCGATCGCTTGGATCATAGGGGTGATTTTTCTGATTTTGGGTGCTGCTGCTGGTTATTTTTTTCATCGTTATCAGGCTGAGGTTGCACGCCGGAATCAGCAGGAAAAAGCCGATAATATTCTGAAAGGAGCCAGTGAGCAGGCCCGCCTGATTGAGAGTCAGGCACGTGAGAACGCCGTCAAGATTGTGCAGGCGGCGGAGGCGGAGATCAAAGAACGTCGCATTGAATTAAACAAGGAGACAGACCGTCTCGACAAGCGCCGCTCTGAACTCGACAGCCGCGTTGACCGGCTCGAACAACGGGAACAGACTCTCAACAAACGCCAGTCACAAATCGATCGGCGCGGAAATGATATCGAAAAACTGTATGAAGAGCAGGTCAAGAAACTTGAATTCGTCGCCCAGATGACCCCAGACGATGCCCGCAAGGAATTGTTTGCGGCGGTCGAAAAGGAAGCTCGCGGCGACATGGCTCGCATCATCCGTCAGATCGAAGCGGAAGCGCGCGAGCAGGGGGAAAAGCGCGCTCGCAAATTGATCGCGGACGCCATCCAGCGGGTAGCCTCCGAGCACGTCGCGGAAGTGACGCGGGCAGTGGTCACCCTCCCCAACGAAGAGATGAAGGGCCGCATCGTCGGTCGCAATGGACGCAACATCAAAGCCTTTGAACAGGCTGCAGGCGTGGACGTGATCGTGGACGATACTCCCGATTCGGTCACGATCTCCTGTTTCGACTCGGTCAGGCGTGAAATTGGACGTCGGTCGCTGGCGAAATTGATCCTTGATGGTCGCATCCACCCGGCTCATATTGAAAAGATCGTCGAGGACGAGACCCGGGCTGTCGAAAAGATCATCAACGAAGCCGGAGAACAAGCAGCCTATGAAGCCAATATTACCGGTCTGCATCCTGAAGTCTTACGCATGATGGGGCGCCTGAAATTCCGGACTTCCTACGGCCAAAATCAGTTGGCCCACGCCGTAGAAGTTTCCAAACTGTCTGGCATCCTGGCCGCCGAGATCGGCGCCAATGTCGAACAGGCCAAGCAAGGCGGTTTCCTGCATGATATCGGTAAAGCCATGGACCACAACCAGGAAGGCACGCATGCCAAACTGGGTGCGGAGTTCTGCCGACGCTATGGCGTGAATTCCATCGTGGTGAACGCCATCGAATCGCACCATCATGAAGTCGACCAACTGACGGTGGAAGCGATCATCGCCGAAGCCGCCGATGCCATCTCGGGCGCACGTCCGGGAGCACGCCGCGAGGATCTTGAGGCTTATATCAAACGGATTCGCTCGCTGGAAGAGATGTCCATGTCCTTCGAGGGTGTGCAGCAAGCCTTTGCCATCCAGGCAGGACGCGAAGTGCGTATCATCGTCAAGCCCGAGGCGATCGACGACCTGGCTTCGGCCAGGCTGGCACGGGATGTCGCCAAGAAGATCGAAGAGACGATGCAATATCCGGGTCAAATCCGCGTGACGGTGATCCGCGAAACGCGGTCGACAGAGATCGCGAAGTAAGTATTACAAACTGAACATAGAAACGAAAACAGGGCGGCGCAATTGCGTCGCCCTGTTCTTTTCTCCCATTTGGATTAAGGGTTATTTACATTGAAACTTGGAATAGCACCGTTGTTGAAAATCAAATTGGGGAAGACACCGTCCGGTGTAAAGATCAGCTTATCCGTCTCTTTGATCGACTGGGCATTCGCAAGGGCAATCTGCAAGGCCACATAGGAGGGATTTTCCGCATAGAGTTTTGCCAAAGCGAGTTCTTTGGCAATATCAACCTGGGCTTGTTCACTGGCGACATGTTGTTGAGCTGTTGTTAGTTCCAGTTGCGCCTGGGCGTTGGTCGTTTCCTGCTTGATCACTGCCAATTCTGCCTGCAATTGCTGCTGTTTTAACTGCTGTAACGTCGCCTGCTGACGGGCTTCCTCCTGGAGCTTGGATTGCTCCACGCGAATTTTGCCTTCCTCCACAGCTTGTTGGGCGATCGCCTCTTGCTCCGCCTTTTGAGCATCCTGCTTGGCTTTTTCGGTAAGCAAACGGCTTTGAACGATCGCATCGAGTGCAGTCTGCACTGCAGGCGAGATGGTGACCTGTGGCACCGCCACATTTCGCACTTCCAGGCCGAGAGGTTCAGATAATCCGCTCAACTCCTCGTCGATGCAGGAACGAAGCGCGTCCCGCCCGGAACCGATAACGGCTTCGTCAAATTTCTTATCCCCCACACAGACCTTCATCGCCTGGAGTGTGAAGGCGGTCATTCTTTGCTGAAGAGAGACATCATCCGTATAGATACCGCGATAACGGGCATAGTTGGCTGTTACTAAATCGGTTTCACGAGGGCGGAACACATCGGCCGTAACTTCCAGCCCGATCCGTTGCTTGTCTGAGGTGATCAGTTCCGGATCGTCAACCGTGACCGGTACCGCGCTGGTCTTGATCTTGACCAGGTCTACAAACAAACCAAGGTCGTAGGCGATCCCTGGCTGTTTGACCCCCTGAATCTGACCGGCTTCGATTGCAATTCCGACCTCATCATTATTAATAACCTCAAAATACCAAAACGATCGGATCAACGAGGCAAGGATAACAAGTGCAATAAGAGCGACAATTGCCCAGATCAATGATCGGGGAAACTTAATCGGTATTGAACGCATATTGTTTTCTCCTAAGGGTTTTGTTTCGGGTCTCTGCTTTTTCATTGTGGATGCCCACTTTTGGCTGCCATGATTATGGGATTTTATCACCGGGGTTTGATCGCGCCTGGCACTGTAATTAATCTGTATGGTAGTATATACGGGCGACGCCTAACGAAGTTTCGGAGATAATCATGAAACGACTGTTTGTCCTTTCTATTTTTATTCTTTCGGCCTGCGCTCCATCTGCTCCAACAGCTGCCCCGGTCATCCCCACAGTGCTCCCAACGCCAACGACGGTTCCCACACCCACTCCTTTTCCATCTCCTATACCAGATACCCTATTTGTGGACCCATCAGTGTCCCTTGGACCGATCAGCCCCTTGATCTACGGTTCAAACTACGGTCCCTGGCTGACTGTTCCTTTTTACAATTTACAGCAAGCTTATGATTCAGGGATAAAAATCCTGCGCTTCCCGGCGGGGGCCTGGGGCGATCATAATGACGTCACCCATCTGCAAATCGATCAATTCATGGATTTTGCGAACAAAATGGGCGCGACTGCGATCTTTCATGTCCGCCTGTTGGATGGAACTCCAGAGCAAGCCGCAGAGATGGTCCGCTATACCAACCTGGAAAGAAAATATAACATTCAATACTGGTCAATTGGGAATGAACCAACTCTCTTCGACGCCGAAGTAAAAACCCGGGGTCAATCTTACGATATCGAGCGCTTCAATCGGGAATGGCGAGCCTTGGCGGAAGCCATGAGGAAGGTGGACCCCACTATTAAGCTGGTGGGCCCAGAAATCCATCAATTCAGTTTTGATCCTACTCCGGGTGCAACGACGAATTTTTCGCAGCGAGAGGAAGATTGGCTGATCCAATTTTTGAAGGCCAATGGCGATCTGGTCGATGTCGTTTCTTTTCACCGTTACCCTTTTCCAAAGACAAGAGTATCAGGTCCGCCCACGCTTGATGAGTTGCGCCAAAACGCTCAGGAATGGGATAAGATCCTGCTCCGG
>Ga0070698_100004954_pt1 | contig 14594 bp, 13 predicted proteins | sample KBSK1502metaG_FD_65477 | JGI IMG/M metagenome (GOLD analysis project Ga0070698, IMG submission 65477) | Corn, switchgrass and miscanthus rhizosphere microbial communities from Kellogg Biological Station, Michigan, USA - KBS K1-50-2 metaG | ecosystem: Host-associated > Plants > Roots >...
GCGGCTTCTACGGCGACCCCGTCAAAGAGTGCAGTTGTAGCGCCATGGCCATCGCCCGCTACCAGAAGAAGATCAGTGGCCCCCTCATCGACCGTATCGACATCCACGTGGAAGTCCCCCGCGTCGATTACGAGAAGCTTGCTGATAAACGGCAGGTGGAGAATTCCAAAACGGTCCGTGCAAGGGTGCAAGCCGCCAGAGAGAGACAATTGGAACGCTTTAAGGGGACGAAGTTAACGTGCAATGCGGAGATGGGGCCAACAGAGGTACGCGAGTTCTGCCAGACCGATGCCTCAGGGGAGAAACTACTCAAAGCAGCGGTGCAGCAGTTGCATTTATCGGCGAGGGCGTATCACCGGGTGTTGAAGCTGGCGCGGACGATCGCAGACCTGGCAGGGTGTGAGATGATTATGGCGAATCATGTGGCCGAGGCGGTGCAGTACAGGCCGAGGGTGGGGATGTAGCTGAACGAGTACAGGATGGTGTAGCACTCGCCCAGGTGGAAATGGGAAATACTGTCGTCTGCCCGAGAGCCTTTTTGATTCGGCGATTCCGCATTGTTCAGAGGGGAAGGTGCTGATGTCGCTCTGTCGGTCGGTGAACGTGTACTGGTAACACTTGTCTCAGATGGCGCTTACTGCTCTCCGTAGGCACGGGAGTGGCGAATAGTAATGCCTGGGAAAAGGTCCTCATTTCCCTTTCCGACCATATGTAGGCGAGGTACACTGCATGGCGAGAGAGTTCTAAATGGCTGCTATCTCCATTATGACGTGCCGACGGTTTTGTGCGAAGTGCTGGAAGAGTATCTGGGGATTCGAGTTATGAAGTGCCCTCGGCTTATTGAGTGGTTAATTATTCTATACCTTTTTTGCAGAATATCATCGGTTCTACACCTCAAAGGATATCTTTCCAACATATGATCATAGTACTTTTACTATATAAAGGTCAAAGCCGCGTGCGGCCTTGACGCGCCAATGTTGCCATCCAGCACGCTGTCTCTATGCGCTCCATTTGATGTCGATGGCAGATTGAAATAGAGCGTCTATAACGAATTTGGCATCAATATCGGATAAGGTCCACCTCTCTCCCTTTCTATAGGTCGTTTTTCAAGTTTTCCCGTTGGGAGAAAGGGAAAATGATGGCGCATATTCTGTTTATAAGCCCCTACTATCCCCCTGAGAGGGGGGCGGCAGCGGTGTGTGTCAGCGAAACGGCAAAACGCCTGGTGAGGCGAGGACACCAGGTAACGGTGTTAACCACTGTCCCAAATTACCCAACCGGGATCGTCCCTCACGAGTACCGGGGACATCTCATTCAACGAGAGTCACTTGATGAAGTAAGTGTGGTGCGAGTGTGGAGTTATGTCAGCGCCAACAAGGGATTTCTCCGTCGTATCTTAGCCCAGCTATCATTTGGATATCTTGCTCCATTGTTTGGAGGCCGGGAGGTGGACCGGCCGGACCTGATTATCGTGCAGTCACCTCCGCTCTTCGATGCGATTGCAGCACGCACACTCGCCCGGCGCAAGCGTTGCCCCTTTATTTTCATGGTTTCGGATTTGTGGCCCGAATCAGCAGTTCAGTTGGGCGCGTTGCGGAATCGGTTGGCGATCCGACTGGCTGAATGGCTCGAGTGGACAACGTATCAGCGTGCCAGTTTTGTGTGGGTTGTAACGGAGGGGATTCGAAATACGCTCATTCAACGAGGACTCTCTCCAGAGCATATATATTTCTTGACCAATGGTGTGGATACTGCTCAGTTCCACCCGATGCCTAAGGACCAAGCACGCTGTGAACTTGGCTGGATCGATGCATACACTGTTGTTTATGCAGGCACTCATGGACTTTCCCACGGACTCACCACCGTTCTGGATGCAGCAGAACAATTGCAAGAGCATACCGATATACGCTTTGTACTCATGGGTGATGGCGCGGAAAAGACAGTGCTGGTTACTGAGGCACAGAGACGCAACCTCACCAATGTGGCATTTCTTGATCCCCAACCCCATGATCGCATCCCTTTGCTTTTAGCCGCTGCCGATGTATGCCTGGTTCATGCTCGCAAATTACCTGTGTTCACCGGCATGCTACCCATTAAGATGTATGAAGCGATGGCCTGCGCTCGTCCCATTCTACTGGCAATGGATGGTGAGGCCCGTCAACTGGCAGAGGAGAAGGCTCACGCTGCCTTGTATGTAGAACCGGAGAATGCGCAGGCATTGGCGTCAGCTATCCTCTCACTGCGCGAACAACCTGAGATGGCTGAAGCTTTAGGCCAGCGAGGCCGCACGCTGGTTGAAGAGGAGTTTGATTACGATAAACTTGTAGCAGCACTGGACGCACGTATAAACGTGCTGCTGAAAGAGTTCGCGCTAAACCTGGCGCCCGCAAGTGGCGTTATTAGCGTAGACGCACCAGATCTCACTTCATAGTACGAAAGCGAATCCTCTTGAAGACGCTTCGTAGCACCTATTGATTTTTCGTAGTAGAGTCAGAGGTATCATCACGATGAGTAGGAAGCAAAATGTGCAACAGGACCTCGAGCAAAGCATATCATCGTCACTCCCGTCAAAGGCGAACATCTCACTGTTCTATCTCTGCTGGTACAAATTCATCGATATCATCTTCGGCATTGGAGGAATGGTGATCCTTCTCTTGCTCCTGCCTATCCTTGCTCTCTTGATCTATGCCAATTCGCCAGGTCCCATTTTCTACTGCCAGGAGCGACTGGGATATCGGGGAAAGATATTTCGCATGTACAAGTTTCGTTCGATGTATCGAGATGCAGAGCCAGGCGGACACCCGATATGGGCAGCAGAAGACGATAGACGGGTGACGCGCATAGGCCGGTTTATGAGAGCAATACACCTGGATGAGTTGCCCCAGGTAATCAATATCCTACGAGGGGAGATGAGTTTAATAGGTCCCAGACCCGAGCGAGAAGAACTTTTCTGCCTGCTGGAAAAAACCATTCCTCTTTATCGGAGCCGCTTGGCCGTTAAGCCTGGATTGACCGGATGGGCTCAGGTGAATTATCATTATGCGCGCTCTGAAGAAGATACACTCATAAAGTTGCACTATGATCTCTACTATATCAAGCACCGATCATTCAAACTTGACATCGTGATTCTTTCCAAAACAGTAGTGGAGGTGGTGTCGTATCGTGGAACATGAAAACCATCTATCGCAAGCAATTGCAATGAATACAACCGAGGGAGTCCCGAGGGCAGAGTCAACAGCCAATCTTGGAGAAGAACTTCCACAGAAAACTGTTTATTCTTCACCAAAGCAGAAACGAGGAAAAAGGTCCAGGTTAAAGAAAATCTATCTGCTTGCCCTCTTGCTGTTGCTCATAGGTGCAGGCTGCTCTGTACTCTCAATACTTGGTTATCAATTCTCTAGCACCAGGATTCACCAGTATTACGACCTGGGGCAGCAAGCTATTCAGCATTTAGAAACGGCCAGATCATTCCTGACTGTATATAAAAAAAATCCACTTGATACTCATTCGATCGATCAGGCGCAGCATGAGTTCACTGCTGCCTTGCGAGAGTTCACTTCCTTGAACTCTAACCTGGAATCTTTACCAAATATGATCACCTACATTCCCGGATATGGTATCTTGCCCCCATGCGCTTATACAACGCGTACATGGGGAGGGCTGGTGTCTCGCAGTATGTACAAAGCTACGCTCACTCATGCACTGGATGAAGACTTGAACGAGGGGGTTGCTTATGTCTGCTGAATCTGCTACCACACTCAAGAAAAGCCTGTGGGGCAAAAGCGCTGGAAGATTGGTATCAACACTTCTGCGTCACGATGAATTGGCGGCGGTGGTTATCATCGCTATTCACCTGTACGTGGATTGGTACCTGGGGTTGGCGTTTCTAGCACAGATTTTGACGCTTGGCCTGCTGTTCGTGATTTACCGTCATCGTTCTGCACAACATCCCTGGGTGTTTCCCCGTGCCTTATGGCTGTGGACGCTGTTTCTTGTACTGGCTATTTTGCCAGCTTTGCGCGCTATCAGTCTCAAGGATGGGGCTTACTATTACTTCAACGTCATTTTCTATACCCTTCCTATGTTCTGGTTGGGTTTAGTGATTGCCCAGGATGTGGGAAGCCTGCGGCGTCTTTTCAAAATGCTCTCCATTTTTGCAGCTTTACTTGCCATAGTGACCATAATTCAGGCCAGGACGGGAGTACTGCTCTTCAAGAGTACACGTTACGACGCATCTATTGCGTCATTGGCACATTTTGAACTTGGGAATACCGGCATCTATCGCGCGGAGTCATTCCTTCTCAATCCCGATTCGAATGGGGCCTGGTTCGCACTCATGCTTTTGCTCCCACTTGGACTCTATGTTGAGAGTATATCTTTCCGGGCGAAAGTGCTCTACCTCGTCGAAATGTTCCTCATGCTGCTAGCATTGCTCTTCACCTATAGCACAGGAGCATCGATAGCCGCTGCGGTGGGAGTCGTCTCATTTATCGTATTTGCCGGGCGCATGCGCTATCGCATCCAGATTTCTTTGTTCGTACCGGTCGCCGCAGTCGGGTTGATCATTGTCTTCCCGTCGCAGGTCCATAGCCTCCTCCAGCATGCCAGTACATCCGCTGAATGGTCACTGCGTCTTGGTGTGTGGCAGACTGGAATCCATGTAATCCTGGCGTTCCCTCTGACAGGGATTGGGCTTGGTCGCTATATCTATATTCTGCGTGCTGAGCCTTACCGGGTGCCAGCACAGTTCATCCCTGTTTATCATCCTCACAACTCATTCCTGGAACTAGCTGCCCTGGGAGGGATACCTCTAGCTCTTCTATTTATCGCGCTCCTTTCATTGGCCTTGTGGCTGGCCGTACAGAATTGGATCCATGCTGACGTAGCCGCTCGTACTCTCCTCGCCGGCGGGTTAGCTGCCATCATCGCATTGAGCTTCTACAGCCTTACCAACGCGGGGTGGACTCTAACACCGTTAACCGCTCTTGGGTGGCTGGTCTTGGGAGCTATTTCTTCTCCTCTACTTACGAGGAGCCAGAAAAGTGAACTTGCAGATGAAGAAAAAGAAGGGAATTTACGTATACACGCCAATCAACATGGAGGATAACCTGTTAGTGGCAAATGAAGTACATACCGGGCTACTCCCTTATCCTGTAAACATGTCGCAGTTTCTTGAACTGAAACAGAGTACACTTGATGCTGCCGGAGTTCCCTATCACGTGAATCCATCAGAATATTACCCAACCACCATTGTGCAGTATGCCCTGGCTCACTGGTGTCGTTACCTCGCGACTCATAGCGAAATGCATCGCGGCACGTTCCTGACACAGGCCCGGTGGCTTGTTGAACACGAGTCGCGGATCGGTAAAGACGCTGGTGGATGGCCTATCTTTTTCCCTCACCTGAAACTCCACGCAGGAGGACCCTACCTGTCTGCACTCACGCAAGGATGTGGTATCTCGGTGCTGGTACGCGCGTATCAACTCACTTACGATGAAGAGTTTCTCGAGGTGATACACCGGGTCGCTCATACCTTCGGGCGCGATATTCTCGATGGGGGAATTAGCGCCCCCCTGGGGAATGAAGGTATCTTCTTCGAAGAAGTAGCTGTCTATCCAGCGACCCACGCGCTCTCCGGCTTTATCTTCGCCATGTTTGGGCTCCACGACTACGTGCAACTTACCGGGGACGCCGGAACTGGAGAACTCATTCAACGTGGCCTGGCTACCATGCATACCTTCCTTGATGAATTTGATGCCGGCTTCTGGACATACACGAACCTGCTTGACAGGCGCCTTGCTTCCCCCTCCCACCTTACATTGCAGATCGCGCTTCTCGATGCGCTAACCAGGTATTCCGGCTGCCACCATTGCTCGATGCTCGCTTCACGATGGAAAACCTACCAGCGCCAACCAGGAGCTCGTCTGCGCTCCTGGATAGCTCGCTGCTACAGTTCCTCTCGCCGCACCGTTTTGGGCTGGTTTCAGAAGGTGCTTTTCCCCCCGTCTCAAAGCCCTGGCTATCTACGTGTCTGCATTCTCCTCCCGGCATTCCCTGTTACCGGTGGCATCCTCACTTTCCTGGAAAATATCACCCGAGTAACTCCTGGTAGATGGCAACAGGCATATGTGACGCAACATATTGGACCCAACCCAGAAAGCTACATAATACATCGATTTGGCACCAGGCGCATGACTCCATGGTATTTTCCTTTCGTCTGGTTCTATGTCCTGGCAGGCCTTAGAAAGCTCCTCTCGCTGCTCCATCGCGTATCGGGATATCATATCATCCTGGCACAAGATGGCGTCTTTACAGGTGCTTTCGCCGCATTGGCAGCGAAATTGACAGGCATCAGAGCAGTATGCATTGACCACGGTGACCTGAGTTTGCTCGTGAGTCCTTATAGCCAGAGATATCGCGCTGAACGTCTGAGAGAAGTAGCAGCAAAGGATTGGCCCTGGTTCGTTCGCCTGGCGGCTCGACTGTTGTTGATCTTGTATTGGCCCTCTTGCTTTCTCCTAGCACGCATTACAGCTCATTTAGCCGATCACTATCTGATCCCTGGAGTGCCAGAAGATGGGGTAAGTGAGGTATGTAAACGGCTCGGTATACGTCCAAGCAGCATCACTCGCTTTGCCAATATGATCGATATAGAGCGTCATGTCATCCCGCATGTCCAATCGAGAGCTATCATTTGCGAAAAAATGGCCATCCCTCCTGATGCAATCGTTATTGCTATCGTCTGTCGGCTAGCACCTGAAAAAGGTCTGGAAATATCTTTGGAGGCAATAAGCCATGCCCTCTCATTACTTTCCGCCGACGTTCGTCAATATGTGCGGGTCATCATTGCAGGCGATGGGTCGCTACGCAAACAGCTAGAACAAGATATTACAAGGCGTGGGTTAGACGAGGACTGTGCGCTTTGGGGAGAAGCTTCTATGGAAGAGGTCATAGCAATACTAGGCATCAGTGATATTTTCCTGTATACGAGTTGGAGAGGATCAGGTTATCCTCTAGCTATTCTGGAGGCGATGGCTTCTGGTTGCGCAGTTATTGCGTCAACGGAGCCGGTAGCAAATAAATATTTGCTCGCCGAAGGACGCGGCATTGCGGTTCTGCCTGGCGACATAGCACAGACGAGCGAGGCTCTTGTACATCTGTTGAATAACCCTGAACTCCGTCGGAGCATGGGCCATCGAGCCAGGGACTATGTAGCACAGCACCACAGCCCTGATATGTTTAGGCGAACCTTAATGCGCGCAACCTCTTGGGCAGGGCTGGATGAATTCCTAACTGTTGAGAGAGAATGTGAAAGCCGGCTATGAAATCATCATTGGACGAATCACACGATTATCACAATATTCGGGGCAGCGCAGGTGTGGCGCCTGCCTCTCAACTGCCATACATGGGAAAACTGATTGCCTCCGTGAAGCAAAACGCGAAGAAAGCGCTGAAGCTCGAAGTCAGGGATGCGGGAGCGGGGGATTATGTCTCTCATATACATACGCTTGTCAAAAGCTCAGGCATCTACGCACTAGCTTCACTAGCGCTGCCCCTCGTCGCGCTTGTACTCGCGCCGTTTTTGACCCACACGCTCTCCCGAACTGATTATGGTGTTCTCGCTATTTTAAGCACAGTGATTACCTTGATGGCTGGGATAACGCAGTTTGGCCTGAATAACGCCTTTTTTCGCGCGTATGGCTTCGACTATGAATCCTCAAAAGATCGGGCTGCAGTTCTATCCACAGTCGTCGTCCTGTTGCTGCTTTCCTCAATCCCCATTACCATAGTAGTGGTGATAACCGCTCCGTGGTTGGCAACTCTTCTTTTTAATAACCCCTCCGATAGCGGTCCTATCAGGCTTGCCGTGATGGTTGTTCTTCTGCAAAATCTCGCCATACCGGGGCTCTCATGGTTACGCGCTGAGAGCCGCGCAGGTCTTTATTCGACATTGGCGATTGCTAATCTCCTCGTCAACCTGGGAGCAACGGTTGTCCTGGTGGGTGCGCTCCGTATGGGTATCACTGGTGCGCTTATGGCCATGGTGGGAGGGTACGCAGTTGTTGTTGGCTGTACCCTGCCTGTCGTTCTGCTGCGTGCCGGCTTACGCCTTCGTCTAGATATTGCCTGGAATCTGCTCTCTTTTGGGCTACCATTGGTCTCCAATCTTGTATCCATCTGGGTGCTTCAGCTTTCAGACCGCTACCTGCTCAGCCGCCTCGGGTCTTTGTCCCAGACGGCAAGCTACACGGTCGCCTATAGTTTAGGGGGCATATTGGGCGTTGTCGTCCTGTCGCCCTTTTCCCTGGCATGGCCTACAACCATGTTCGCTATTGCCAAAAGAGAAGATGCTGTTCATGTCTTTCGGCTTACGTTTCGTTGGTACAGTATCTTTTTGCTCTTTGCCACTCTCGGTCTCTTACTCATCAGTGTCAGTGTGCTCTATATGTTGTTCCCACCATCATATTACTCTGCAATGCCAGTTATCCCTATCGTTGCCGTGTCTATTATGTTCTTTGGTATCTACAGCTTTTTCACGGTCGGCATTTCTATAAGACGCAAAACCTGGTTCGCGGTTCTGCTTACCACTGTAGCAGCTCTGGCGAATGTTGGTCTTAACATCGTCTTGATCCCCCCGTACGGCTCAATAGGGGCGGCTGTATCAACGCTCATTGCTTACACGCTGCTCGCGTCGATCGCCTATATAGTGAATCAACGCCTGTATCCGATCCCGTTTGAGATTGGTATGTTCGCAGTTGCTCTACTCATTGGTATCGTGCTCTGTATTGGGATCGGTTTCCTGCTCCATGACTCCCAAATGCCCAGAGCATATGTCATAGCTCTATACCTCTGCGCTCTCGGTCTCTATGGAGGCTTCCTGGTTTTTCTTGGCAGGCATCCGATACAGAACCGCGAGTATACACACCCTGGAGCACAGGAGGATCCTGCGCCATGAATGCAAGGACGCAAGCTACTACGTCGAGAATGAAAGGCACCCCTGAGGCCGTAATCCCTGTCAAAGTGTGCATGCATGTCCTGCGAGATGCGCGGAACGATGTCAGGGCGATGCGAACGGCAACGGCGCTCATCGAAGCGGGTTTCGCAGTTTCTATTATCGACGTTGAAAGCGGGTACTCGCGACCTGCCGAGGAAATGATCGGCGGAGTCCGCATGAAACATATGACGATGCCCAGATCGTTTAGCTCTACACGGTTTGAGAAGTGGACACTCGTGAAAGCAGCGCAGCTATTCACTCGCAGTATCTGCTGGTTGATCCGAACCCCGACAGATATCTACCATGCATGTGAGGTAACGTCACTGCCTGCGTGTTATATTGCAGCACGACTAAAAGGTAAACCACTAATCTTCGAGGCGTATGAACTGCCATTGGGGGATCGTCCATTGTCTGACATGAGCATAATCCGGCGCTTTTTCCATAAACTGTTCAGTATCCTTCTTGCCCATATCATCCCGCGTTGTGTCGGAGTCATAACCGTTTCACAGCCCATCGTACAGGAGATACTCCATAGATATAGCGTCTCAAAGATATCGTTGATTCGCAATGTCCCTCCTTATCGAAGTGTTCCAAAGAGCGACCGATTGCGGCGACTGCTCGGCTTCGGCGCCAATGTACATATCGCACTCTATCAGGGGAATTTGCAGCCTGACCGTAGTCTTGACATATTGGTTCGTGCAGCAGTATTTCTTCAACCAGATATCGTCATTGTCATGATGGGCAAAGGCATCGGAGTCACACAATCCCAACTCGAAGCCCTCATTGACGGCGAAGGGGTTGCTGATCGCGTCAAACTCGTACCTCCCGTTCCCTACCACGAATTAGTAGATTGGACGGCATCGGCGGATGTTGGTCTACTAGTGTGTTCACCTGGCTACTCACCTAATATTCGGATGCTTCTCCCTAACAAACTCTTCGAATATCTCATGGCCGGGGTACCAGTACTCGCTTCTCAGCTCGATGCTGTAGCAGAGGTTATCAAAACCTGTGATGTTGGATGGATTGTACCCTCGCTAGCACCTGCCGATGTTGGTGCAGCGATAAATGCAGTCCTGGCAGATCAGACCGCCCTCACCCGTATGCATTGTAATGCCTTGGAGGTGGCTGAACATGAGTTCTGCTGGGATAAGGAAAAGAGACGCCTCATCCGCTTCTATCATGATATTTGCGCTAGCCGGCGCTAGTCATGTCACGGTGCTTTCCACACCTGCACCGTCTTATCTTCGCCACCGGAGGCGATATACGTGTTATCGGGTGACCAGGCTACGGCTTCTACCGCACCGGAATGGCCGCGATAGGTCAAAATACGATCTCCATTAGCGGCAATCCAGACCTGTACCGTGTGATCATAACTCGCAGAAGCGATGCGGATACCATCACGCGCCCATGCCACAGCATACACATATCCAGAGTGATCATGATAGATAAAGGCATGTTTCCCCGTAGTGGCGTCCCAGACCTGCACTGTCGTGTCAAAGCCTCCAGAGGCGATACGTTTCCCATCGGGCGACCATGCCACGTCACGCCCATCTATGGAATGACCACGATACGTATAGATGGGGCTACCTGTGGAAGCATCCCAGACCTGCACCGTTCTGTCAACGCTCCCGGAGGCGATATACTTGCCGTCGGGCGACCAGGCTACAGATTCCACTCCATCCCTATGACCGCGATAGGTGAAAAGATGGCTTCCCTTTGTTGCGTCCCATATTTGCACTGTCCTGTCAAGGCTTGCAGAGGCGATGCGCATCCCACTGGGCGACCAGGCTACATCCAGTACCCAGTCTGAATGGCCGCGAAGAGTGAAGAAACGGTTTCCCATAGTGGCATCCCATACTTGCACCGTCTTGTCATCGCTTCCGGAGGCGATGCGCTTCCCATCGGGCGACCAGGCTACGACCCGCACTTCATCGGAATGGCTGCCATAGACGAGGACGTGGTCTCCAGTGGTGGCATCCCATATCTGCGCTGTCCCGTCTGCGCTCGCGGAAGCGATGCGTTTTCCATCGAGCGACCATGTCACATCTAACACCAGTTCGAAATGGCCGCGATACGTGTAGACGGCACTTTGCTGGTTTTGAGAAGTAGAGGGAGTAGTATCAGTAGAAGGTGAGTGCTGTTTAGAAGAAAACACCCAGAAGGTAATGCCACTGACCGCTGCTGCCAGCCCTGCTAAACCTATTGTGAAAGCGCGGCGTGAGATACCATGTTTTGGCACCTGCGGCTCGCTAGATGGCGTAGCTGTAAAGGTCCCCTGTGGTGGTAGGGCATTCATGGCATCCTGCGGCGATTGTTGGTTTGGAGGAATTGCGTCGCCCACCTCAGTTAGCTGTGAAGACTGGCTAGATAGGGTAGGCACAATGATTGGTCCTGGTGACTCGGGTGGAGTGACCACTTTGGTTGATAGTAATGGCTGACCGGCCTTTTCCAGGGCTGTGGCAAACGCTCGCACACTGGCGAAACGCTTATGTGGTTCCTTTTCAAGCGCCGTCAATACAACCTGTTCCACCTCAGGAGAGAGTGTCGCTAACTTCTCGTGTAGTGGGGGAGGAGAAGCAAATATGTGTTGGGTACACAACTCTGTGAACGAGCCATGAAAAGGGCGATCTCCAGTGAGCCATTCATAAACGACGATACCCAAAGAATATTGGTCGCTGGCCGGACGCGGTTTGCCCCGAATTTGTTCAGGTGACATATAAGCCACTGTGCCGGTCACCTCTTGGGTGTTCTGATACCGTGTACTCTGGGCAAACAATGCAATGCCGAAATCGGAGAGCAGCACTGCATCGCGTCGTCCAACTAATATGTTTTCAGGCTTGACATCACGATGGATGAACTTTTCCTCATGTACATACTGCAAAGCCTCAGCTATTTGCTTGACATAGGGGATGATCGTCGTCAAAGGGAGTTGCGTTCCTCTAGGATGGCGCTGGCGTAAGGTGCCATCGGGGGCATAGTCCATGACGAGAAAAGGGGTTTCACCATCTAAGCCAAAATCGAAGAGGCGCACAATATGAGGGTGGACTAAATGCGCGATGGTTTGTGCCTCTTTGAGAAAGCCTTCCAGGTCCTCCCGATTGGAGACTGTCGTCTGTAAGAGTTTGATGGCGGCTGGCGTTTTCAGATACACATGCTCGCCCAGATATACCTCGGCGAAGCCGCCTTTGCCAAGAAAGCGGATGAGGCGATAATTACCCAGTTGTTGGCCCACACGATTGGTCATGTTCGCGCCTCCACTGATGAACTTCATTTAAATTAGCAACAGCCCAATGTAAAATGAGAAGGCACAAAAATTCTTTAGCGTCTCAGAAGATAGATAGTATTCATCAAGGGTAAGCATATGTACTATATACTACGTTTAGCAAATTATCAACCCCTGCACACCTTGGGCTGTGTTGCAAGAAATGATGGCGAAGCATAAAAGACATACAATTCCCTTCCTATTAACTCTTCTCCGGTATCAATGCGCCATTGAAGCCACTTCCCATTCTAAGTGCTGCTGTAGTACTAATGCTCAGTTCCTTAAAAAGTGATAGAATAGAAAGGAGAAGTATTTTCAGGAAGGAGCCAGGCCATGCCAAAGATCTTGCGCGTGCGAGCAGCACACGATGAACAAGAAGAGAAGCAGGTGCGCAAATTGGCAGGGAGCCGTCACGGACCAGCCGACTGGATCTTGCATGCGCGTATGGTGGCGCGCAGTTGGGATGACGAGCGGGTGGAAGCCATCGCGAGGGAACTGCAGTGCAGTCCCCAAACGGTGCGTCGTCGGCTGCACCGCTTTGATGCCGAAGGCATCGAGGGACTGGGCGATCGGCCCAAAGCGGGACGGCCGCGCCGCTTGACAACCCAGGACGACAGCCGTCTGATCGCGTTGGTGCGCCAGGAGCCGCCAGGGCGGCTGGTGACGCAACGGGATGGCACGATGGTGGCGCGCGAGGAAGAGGGAGAAGCTCAGTGGAGTTTGAATGCCTTGGCGCGGGCGGCCAAAGAAGCCGGGATCGTCGTCAAACGCAGCCAGATCCGTCGCATCCTATTACGCGAGAGCGTGCGCTGGCGTCACACGCACAGCTGGGCCACGCCTCGCGACAAGGACTTTGTCCCAAAAGAACGGCGGTCGTCGCCCACTACACCGAGCCACCCGCGGGGTCGACGACCATCTGTACCGACGAACTCGGACCAGTAGTCCCCCGCAGCTTCGATCCGGTCCCAGGCTGGTCCACCGATGGACATCGCATTAAAGCGCCGCTGGACTACGGGCGTGACCCTGAGAAGACCTGGGTGTATGGAGCGCTGCGTGTGCGCGATGGGAAAGAACTGACGCGCTGCGCCGCTTCGCGCAACTCGAAAGGCTACATCGCGCTTCTGGCTGCTATCGAAGCCGACAATCCCAAAGGCGACCTGTTCATCATCACCGGCAATCTCAGTAGTCATTCCAGCCTTGAGACGCGCACCTGGTTGGAAGGGCATCCGCGCATCCATCACGTCTTCATTCCGACAGGAGCGTGTTGGCGCGAGTCAGCAGGAGGGCTGGTGGCGCCTCTTCCGCCGCGATGCCCTTGCCGGGCAAAGTTTTGCCAATCCCAAAGAGATCGAACAAGCCACGCGTGTCGCGACTGCGCAACTCAACAGGCGCGCCAACCCGTGGATCTGGGGACGTCCTCCCAAGGATCATCGTCACTATCGCCGACTCTTTTGTTATCGCATTTAAGGAACTGAGCACTAAGCAAGTTGTCACTGCATTCCATTCTCTTAAGCACGCTATATATGATATCAGAGTAATATCCACTCTACCCGATCCCCATCCCTTTGCTGTTCCAGCTCCTTCCTGCTGCAAAACAGTTACAACGACTGGCCCTGGAGAGATATGAGAGGTTCAACACAGAGGTAAAATGATAGGTGCAACAGCTACCCGCACGGGTGCCCCTGCGGCTTCTACGGCGACCCGGTCAAAGAGTGCAGTTGTAGCGCCATGGCCATCGCCCGCTACCAGAAGAAGATCAGTGGCCCGCTCATCGACTGTATCGACATCCACGTCGAAGTCCCCCGCGTCGATTACGAGAAGCTCGCTGACAAGTGACAAATCGAGGATTCAAAAACCATCCGCGCGCGGGTGCAAGCCGCCCGTGAACGCCAGTTAGAACGCTTTAAAGGGACGAAGCTGACCTGCAACGCCGAGATGGGGCCAACAGAGGTACGCGAGTTCTGCCAGACCGACGCCTCGGGGGAGAAACTCCTCAAAGCAGCGGTACAGCAATTACACCTCTCAGCCCGCGCCTATCACCGTGTCTTGAAGCTCGCCCGCACGATCGCAGACCTGGCGGGCAGCGAGATGATCATGGCCAATCACGTGGCCGAGGCGGTGCAGTACCGGCCGAGGATGGGGATGTAGTAGAAGTGTCGCGCTGGGCGGCTCACGCGCACCTGCAAGCTGGGCTGTGTGAAGCGAATGATTCCTCACCGCAATGACCAGGAGTGATCCACCAGGAACTAGACCGAATCGATGGCGCACGACTCTCTTGACTTTTACAGCGTATAATGGACAGAGACTGGTTTCAGTCACGAGTACCATCTTTCACCC
>Ga0070698_100004955_pt1 | contig 14592 bp, 18 predicted proteins | sample KBSK1502metaG_FD_65477 | JGI IMG/M metagenome (GOLD analysis project Ga0070698, IMG submission 65477) | Corn, switchgrass and miscanthus rhizosphere microbial communities from Kellogg Biological Station, Michigan, USA - KBS K1-50-2 metaG | ecosystem: Host-associated > Plants > Roots >...
GCGATGATCCGTCCGGTATCGGCCTTGGTGCGACGATAGCTGCCGGGAATGAAGATCATGCCGAAGTGCCTGGAGCCGCCGGGCACGATGGCCTCGTGGTGTAGCGGACGGTAGTCGCGGAGATTATTGGTGACGATCGCCCGGTGCTCGGCCCGCGCTAGCGCCATGACCTCGGGATCTGACAGCGCTTCACGATCGGGGTGGCCGGCCACGGCTTGCACGTCATGCCCTCGCGCGCGCAGCTCGCGCGCAATCGCCGGCGTCAGCATCTCATCCAGCAGTAGCTTCACCGCTGGACGGCAGCCTGCCCGGCGATCCAGGCCGCGTGCGCCTCGGCGGCCTCCTGTTCATTGAGATCGGCCCACTGATCGATCTCGTCCGGGTAGGCGCCGTAGTAGGCCACGGCAGCCTGAACAAGGCCGAGCGGCGTCTCCAGATAACGTGCGGCCTCGGCGGTGTCACCGCCGTTGTCGCGAACGACGCCGATGACCTCCCACACGTCCTTGCCGGTCCCGACAAGTCGGGCCCGACGGCCGGCTGGACCCTCAGCGAAGCGGATAAGCGGATGCTCGTCCATCCGCAGCCCTTCTTCGACGTAACGCTGCGCCAGAGTGCGTGGCGGCAGGTGCACGCGCCGGGCGCGAGCCCCGAGACGCCGGATGGTCATCTCAGTCAGGCGAAGACTCAGCGGATGACTCATGTAGTACATGGTAGCGCTCCGAACTACAGCATGACAAGCGCACAGCGGTACGATGCCAGTGCCTCGGATGGGCACCATCAGGATGACGCCGGTGATCTGCGGCCGGAAGCGCGGGATGCTCGGGTGGAGTGATCTGGTCAGGTTTCTTCCAGGATGCGGCTGAGGATCGCGGCGGTCGCCTTCTGCGGTGCGGCCGCGGTCCCCAGGCGGTTCATGACATGCTCGTACAGGTCGGTGTCGGCCGGCTTGTCCAGGTAGAGGGCACCGGCGAGCTGTTCGGCGTAGACGACGTCGGGAAGCTCACCCTCGGGAAAGCGCAGCACGGTGATCGGCATGCCGACTGGAGTACCGCCCACGCTGAACGGCAGCACCTGGATGGTAACGTTCGGAAGCTCGGCAGTTTCGATGAGCCGCCGGAGCTGGGCACGCATCGCCGCCGCGCCGCCGATCGGCCGGCGCAGCGCTGCTTCGTCGATCACGGCCCACAGGCGCGGCGGGGCTGGCTGGTGAAGGATCTGCTGGCGGCGCATCCGCAGGTCGACGCGCCGGTCGACCTGTGCCTCCGACAGGTCGTCCAGGCCGGCCCGGATGAGGGCGTGGGCGTAGTCCCTGGTTTGCAGCAGGCCCGGAACGAAATGGGCTTCGTAACTGCGGATGAGGCTGGCGGCCGCCTCCAGCCCGAGATACGCCTCGAGCCAGCCAGGGATCACGTCGCTGTAAGCGTGCCACCAGCCCTGCGTATTGGCCTGCCTGGCCATGGCGAGCAATGTCGCGCACTCGTCCTCGTCGCTGACGCCATAAAGGGCCAGGAGATCGGTCACATCTCGCGGCTTGAATCCGGTTCGGCCTAATTCCAGGCGGCTGATCTTGGAATCCGACGATCGGATCGCCTCTGCCGCCTGCTCGCGCGTGACCTGCGCCACCTCACGTAGCCGTCGCAGGTGGGCCCCCACCACCATTCGTGACACCGTCGGCCCGGCCCGCCGGTAATCGAAGGCCGCCGCATCACGCTGGCCCCCGCCAGCCTGAATAGCCCCCATGACTCCTTCCCCGTCGGCAGCAATCGCCACCAATCACCTCGAAGCTTCTCATCCGGGGCCCGGATTGCACAGCCAGATGACCACTTGGACCAGGAATTGTTACGGCTTTCGCCCGACGCCGCCGAGCGTCGTTTCCACATGGGGGCCGTCGAAAGGGCTCAGCTCGGGCCGCCATCGCGACACCGCTACCAGGCCGGGCTCCACCAGATCCAGCCCGTCGAAGAACCCTGCGATCTGCTCAAGGCTGCGGAGGCGGTACGCGACGGGGCCACCCTCGTTGTAGCGCCGGGCGGCCTCCCGGTGGGCGTCGCCGACGTTGATGCTGTCGGCCAGCGCCAGGTAGCTGCCGGATGGCAGGGCATCCAGCAGCCGCCGCATGATCGAGCGCGCCTCGTCGTCGTCAGGGACGTGCCCGAAGACCCCGATCAGGAAGAGCCCGATGGGCTGGCTGAAGTCAAGAGTCCTGGTGGCGGAACTCAGAATCGTTGCGGGGTCACGCAGGTCGGCGTCGATGTAGTCGGTCGTGCCCTCAGGGGTGCTGGTGAGCAGGGCACGGGCGTGGGCCAGCACCAGCGGATCGTTGTCGACGTAGACGATCCGGCTGTCCGGCGCGACCCGCTGAGCGATCTCGTGCGTGTTATCCACCGTGGGCAGGCCGGTACCGATGTCCAGGAACTGGCGGACCCCGGCCTCGCCCACCAGGAACCGGACGGCGCGGGCGAGGAAGTACCGCGCGGCCCGGGCCGTGTCGACGATCTGCGGAAAGAGCTCCCGGTACTGGTCACCGGCGGCACGGTCAACGGCGTAGTTGTCCTTGCCGCCCAGCCAGTAGTTCCAGACCCGGGCCGAGTGCGGCACGGTGATGTCGATCTCGGGAAATGGGGTTCGGGAAACAGGCGAGTCCTTAGTCACGGGCACCCACTAGATCAATCCTCACCGTTCCTGAGCTGGCCAGCCTTAATGTTGCTGACGAATGCCTGCCAGGCGTCCACGCTGAACCGGAGCACTGGCCCGCTTGGGTTCTTGGAGTCGCGTACTGCGGTGCCATCGCGCAACGGCGCGACCTCTACACAGTTGCCTTGGCCGCCTGAGTAACTCGACTTTTTCCAGTTCATTCATTCCATCCCCTGATAAGGGCTAGCGATCTTGCCAGCCTTAACGCTGGCGACGAATGCCTGCCAGTCGTCCGCGCTGAACCGGAGTACCGGCCCACTTGGGTTCTTGGAATCGCGCACGGCAACGCCGTCGCGCAAGGGCGCGACTTCGACACAGTTGGCACCTTGACCGGAAGCGCTGGCCTTACGCCAGCGTAGGTCGTCATTCATAGTTTCTCGCTACCTCTTTTATGAGTGCTGCCGACTTGACGTCTGACAGTGCGTTAGAGCGTAGATGATCATAGCTGAGTGAGTATTGTACAACATCATCCGCTTTGCGGAGATAGCGCGCGCTGCGGATATCTTCTAGATATGCCACGGTGGGCTCTGATCTGAGCGTCAGCAGGATAAAGTTCCTGCCGCCAGCCGCCGTTGACCCTTCGCTATTCGGTATTATCTGCACTACGATATTGGGCTGCTCGCTCGCTTTTATAAGGCACTGCAACTGTGCCAGCATCACATCGTTCGTGCCGTTGACACGATACAGCACAGATTCGTCAAGAATTGCCCATAGGCGCGGCGGGTCATCTTCCCGGTACAAGACTTCTTGACGAGTCATGCGTAGCGCAACAGCGCGCTCTATCTCTTCGGCCGTGATAACGGGCCGGGTGGCGCCAATGACGTGACGCGCGTAGTCCTCCGTTTGCAACAGACCCGGAATAACGTAAGTCTCGTAAATGCGTATCTCTGTTGCCCTGCGTTCAACATCCACCAAGTCTCTAAACCAGGGAAGCACGCTTGTCTGCTCAACTAGCGGTTGCAGCCGTGCAAGTGTTATCCCATCGACGCCAAGTACCTTATCGGCTCGCGCCGCGAAGTCATCCGATGGGATGCGGCGACACGTCTCGATAGCAGCCACCAGAGCAGGCGAGTACGTAGTTGCTTCCGCTAACTGCTCTTGCGTCATGCCAGCGGCGCCACGCAGTCGTTTCAGTTCCGCAGCAAAGAAGGCCAGCGGGCTAGATCCTGGGTCTGTCATCACGGGACGCGCCACCTTCTTACCGGGGATCTTTGGATCTTACCGTCACGGTGTGGCCGTCGTCTGTGTCGTCTTCCGCAGGCAGCCGCAGCAACATGTGAACGGAACGCTTCAGAACACCGCCGAACGGTCAAGATCATTATGCCTTGTCTCGAACTCACCGATGACCAAGAAGGTTTCCCGCATGCTTACCTGCTCCGCAGCCGACATCCACGATCTGGCCCGCGCCATGCCCGAGCGCGTCCACCTGGAGCTAGGCGCCCTTGCGCCGGCGGTGCCCACCGCGCGCGCATGGGCGCGAGTGATCTTGCCCGGGTGGGGTCTGGCGCGGCTGGCCGGCGACGGCGGGCTAATCTTGAGTGAGTTCGTGACGAACAGCGTGGTGCATGCGTCTGGCCGGGCGGTGGGGATCTGGCTGATGACCGACAGGGAACGTTTAGTGATCATGGTCGGTGATCCGAGCCCAGACCTGCCTGTCCGCGCCGAGACACCAGACACTGGCCAGCCGTCCGGCCGGGGGCTGGTGATCGTCAGCGCCCTGGCGGCGCGGTGGGGCGCCTACCGGGTGCCATCGGGAAAGATCGTCTGGGCGATGCTCACGTGAACGAGTCTCCCCCTCCCCCGCGCGGCACCGGCGCGCCACAGATCGACCCCGCCATCGAGCAGAGAGTCCGCACGCACTACGGCCGGGTGCTGACGGAAGCCGAGATCAGGGAATTCTGCCTCTTCGAGCACGCCCGGCCGGGCTGGCATGCGTGGCCGCACGTCGGATGGGCCGCCGGGACTCACATCATCTACGCCCGCCGCGAGTTCTCGGCCATGAACGTGATCGTCGCGAAGAGCATGGACGAGCTGGCCGGCAAGGTCGACGAATGGACAGCCGGCCACTCACGGTGGATGCCCTAGGCATGCGTGAACACCGGCGCCGTGCCCACGTCCGCCGGCTCAGCATCGGCGCGCTATCCAGCGGCGCCGTGTCCCTGGGCAGCTTCCTGCTGACCGATTCGATCCGGGCCCAGGCGCTGGTGACAGCCTGCCTGGCCGTCGCATGGGCCGGCGCGCTGATCGAAGCGAACCGCTAGACAAGACCGTTCCCCACGCGGTGCCCACGACAGCCACCCACAGAGCCCAGTACCGGTCGGCAGATGCCGGTAACCTTTTCGTTCGGAATCTTGCTCGAACCTGGGTAAACGCAGGTCAGCACGCTATCATCCGTGATCTGAGCCAACCCGCGCTCGCTTGACAATAGATAACTTAACGATTAACTATTGCGTACATGGCTACAGATGTGGCGGCGGTCTTCGGCGCGCTGGCCGACCCGACCCGGCGCCATGTCTTGCAACTCCTGAGCCACGGGCCGCGCCGGGCGGGCGAGATCGCGGCGGCGGCCGGGACGTCCGGGCCTGCGATGAGCCGGCACCTGCGGATACTGCTAGCCGCCGGAATCGTCACCGACGAGCGATCGCCCGGCGACGCCCGGGTCCGCGTGTTCCACCTGCGGCCAGACTCGGTGGCCGCCGCGTCGGCCTGGCTCGACCAATTGCAGGCGCACTGGGATGAGCAACTCCGGTCGTTCCAGCGCCACATCACCAGTAGCAGGAGGAACCCGCGATGAGCGAAGCCCGCTGCGTGTCGGCCGACGTCGAAGTGCCGGTCGACCCGACGACGGCCTTCACCGCTTTCACCCAGGAACTCGACCTGTGGTGGGTGCGGGGACCGATCAACTATTTCGACGCGGCCCGCGCGGTCGCCATGGTCTGCGAGCCGGGGGTCGGCGGGCGGCTCATCGAGGTCTACGACGCGGCTACCGGGGAGGGCCTCGAACTGGGGCGGATCACGGTCTGGGAGCCGGGGGCCCGGTTGTCGTGGACCAGTTCGGTTGATGACGTCAAGATCGACGTCCGGTTCGTTCCCGTCGCCTCCGGGACCCAGGTGCGGGTCGAGGCGATCATCCCGGCCGGCGGGACCGATCAGGGCGGGACGGCGTGGGTCCGGGTGGTCGGCAAATGGTTCGGGGCGTGGTGCGCGCGCCGCCACAATGCGCCGGGCCAGCAGCCCGACCTGGCCCGCCTGGCCGTCGGCATCTACTACGCCAAGCCGGCGGCCGCGGCCCAATGGCTGGCCGACGCGTTCGGCTTCGAATCGCCGGACCCGCTGCCCCAGGGGCCCGATCCGCTGCCGGATACCGGTCACGGGCACCCCTGGATCGAGTTCCGCGTCGGGAACTGCTCGCTGTTCATCTTCACGCTCGACGGCGACCTGCCCGACGGGTCGCCGGCCACCCATGAGCCGTGGGTGTATGTGGATGACCTCGACGATCACCTGGCCCGGGCCACGGCCGGCGGGGCGACGATCCTGACCCCGATCCGCCAGACCGGCTTCCGGGCCTACACCGCCCAGGACCTTGAAGGGCACCGGTGGACTTTCGCCCAGGCCCGCCCGACCATGCGTTAATGGGTTGCGGAGGGCGGCCCGGGCCTGCGCCAGCAGGGCAGTCACCAGAATGTCAGACGCCGGAGCTATGGTCATCGGACCCGGGCCCACCTGCAGCGGGAAGGAATACAGGGCGTCGGCCCGGGAGACTCATTAACTGGGGACGACTCACTGAAGGAGCCGAGGCATGGGGAATCCGGTTGTGCATTTCGAGATCGGCGGACCTGACGACCAGCCGCTGATCGCATACTACGGGGAACTGTTCGGCTGGGATCTGCGGGCGATCGAGGGCGGTGGCTACACGCTGATCGACACGCGCGGCGGCACCGGGATCAACGGCGGGATCAGCAGGAGCCAGACTGGTGAGCCGTGGTCGACCTTTTACGTTGAGGCCGACGACCTCCAGGCGGTGCTGGACAAGGCCGAGTCGATGGGCGCGAAGACCGTCCTGCCGGTCACGGACTTCGGCGGCGCCGTCACGATCGCGATGTTCAATGACCCGGATGGCCTGCTGGTCGGGCTCGTGAAGTCCGCGGAAGGCGAGGCGCAGGAGCAGCCCGGACCATCGGCCGGCGCGGGCGCACCGGTCGACTGGTTCGAGGTGCTCGGCTCTGATGCCGAGCACACCCAGCGGTTCTATGCGGACCTGTTCGGCTGGACGCTCGGTGATGGGGGCTTCCCGGGCTACCGGATGGCCGACACCGCCGCCGGCCGCGGCATCCAGGGCGGCCTGGGCGCCGGTGAGCAGGCCAGGTGGGCCACGGTCTACGCGAGCGTGGCCGACGTGGAGCAGACGCTGGCCAAGGCGGAGGCGCTCGGCGGCGCACGGGTCTACGGCCCCATGCCGGTCGACGATCACATGGAGACGGGCGCCTTCCGTGACCCGGCGGGGAACGCGTTCGGCGTCTATCACCACGGCGACCACTGAGCACGCGGCAACCGGGAGGGCCCGGCTGGCCTGCCTAGGTCCGGCCGGGCAGCACGGACGCGCCGGACCGGGCGACGATCTCCTGTAGCGCCGCGACGTCCTAGCGGGCAAGTACTTTCCACATGGGACGGTAGCCGGGTCAGCTCATGGCATGGAACTGGCATGGAACCTTCAGGACCAGCGCGACGGTGTCGTCGCTGCTGTCCCCGCCGCTGAAGACCAGCACGGCCTGCTGGATGGCATCCGCGATCCGCGCCGCGGACAGATCGCCCACGCCGGCGAGGACGTCACGGAGCCGGTCATCGCCGTAGAGGTCATGATCGACGCGGCCGCGCGCCTCGGTGACGCCATCGGTGAACAGGACCAGGCTGTCGCCGGCCCGCAGCTGCCCACGAGAGTCGTGCAGCTCGGGTTCGGGGAAGATACCGAGCAGGGTGCCCGGCCGCCCGAACGTCTGCACCCGCCCGTCCGCGCGGCGCACCAGAGCCAGGGGGTGACCGGCGGAGCTGACCTGCACCGAGGCGCCCGCGAGGGTCGGCCGTACGGTGGCATAAATCGCGGTCAGGAACCGCGGGTCATCGGTGAGCCATTCCAGTAGGGCCTGGTTCAGGGCAGCCAGGATCAGCCGCGGCTGGGTCTCCCGGTGGGCCTCCGCCCGGAGGGTGTAACGGGCCAGCGCCGTGCTCTTGGCCGCCGGGACCCCCTTGCCGCACACGTCGCCGACCACCATGCCCCAGCTCCCCCGCACCGATGGGAATACGTCATAGAAGTCCCCGAGAACCTCTGCCCCTGCTCCCCCGGCCACATACCGCGCCGCGACCTCCAGACCTGGGATGTTCGGCAGCCGCGGCGGCAGAAGGCTCTCCTGCAATGTCTGGGCCAGCGCGGCACGCTCGGCGCCGCGGATCAATGCGACCTGCAGCGCGACCTCATCGGAGGCGATATGGGCCAAGGTCTCCAGAATCTCGACGTCGCCCGCACTCCAGCGGCGTGGCAGCTGGTCGGCCACGCAGAGCGCGCCCACGACATGGCCGTCCGGGGCACGGACCGGGAACCCGGCCCACGCGATCACGCTCGCCGACTCGACCATGGAACTGGCGACGGCGCGCGGGTCCAGCCGGGCGTCGTCGAGGACCAGCTTGTCCTTGGAGTCCATCACGTACTGGCACAGTGACTGCTCGGCTGGGCTCTGCCGATCGGCCGGGCCCGGGGCGCCCGGACAGATACTCCGGGAGGAAGGGCGCCCACCGGCGACAATGACGGACGCCCGGGGCGTGCCCATGACCATCGCGACCAGCCGCGTCACGTGGTCGAAGGGCTTATCCGGACGGGCGGGCGGCCGGGCAGTCTGCCCTTCCGCAGCCAGCCCAGGCAGTTCGGGCATGTCCGCCGGGACGGGCCCCGGCCCGGCACGGGCTCGGGCGGGGACTGAAGTCGATGCGCTATCGAGGACTGTCATATCTGCCGCTTCCGTCGGGTTCGTGACATTGCGTGCCGACATCTAAGCGAAGCGGGGTCCAGGCCTCGAATTTTCCAATCCAACCACAAAGAGCCGCCCCCGGTTTAGTGGAAGCCGGGTTATACGGTTATGCGGCCTTTGAGTGCTTGGCGCGGAGTATTACACAGCGTAGTGTTTTGCGGAGGCGATATTCTAAGACCACTAGTATGTCCTTCAGCCCATAGCTGGCTTCCGATGACGCAGCCGCTGACTTTCTGACTCTTCCCTTGGCCGTCCGGGCTTCCCGCTCATTCTCCATTCGAGCTCACGACGCTTCCCTTCCCTACGCCGATGCGTGGACTCTCACGGCTGCTGCGGCAGCACATTTCGTCCACGAACCGCTTCGTGTTGACTGGCCGACGGAAGGCGTGTCTGTTTCATTCTATTCTGCGCCATTTCTGATGGGGGTGCTTCTGGGTGCCGACGAAGCGTGGACGCTCGCGCCATCGCTCATCAACCCGCCTGGCCGCCCTCCGCAAGCCGATGACGCGTCGACCCACTCCGCTCAGGCGGATGATCTGGTCGGCGGGCCGCCATCTGCGTCGGGCGCGTCATGCCGAATCCGCATGCGGCGCCGGGCCAGGCCCGGTACGATCTCACGCGATGTAGTTCTGTAACTACTTATCGTCGCCAAACGACAAGCGTGGCTTATGCCGCACAATGTGAGGGGAGTCGCCGGTGCTGCCGGAACCCGGCGGGTCCGCAGTTTTCCCTGAAGGCACTGGTTTCCCGGCAGGCACGATGGGGACGTCGAATGCTACCCGGCTCGGCCTTCTCGCCGAGCGCGATCCCCATAGCGCAGCCCTGGTGGAGCGCCTGTTGCGGATGTCCGTCCGGGCCCTGCCCCAAGCGCGGGTGGCCGGGGAGTTCGCGTTCACCCTGGCCGCGGCGCGCACGCCGGACGGGGGGTGGGAAGTACATCCCTCCGGGAGGAGCCGGCGCTACGGGGCCATCGCCGCGCTCGGCCTGATGCGGCTTCCCGAGCCGGACCAGCGCGTGGTGCTCGGCGGCGAACGCTGCCACGACTTCGTGGGACGCCTGGCCAAACGGCTGGACTGGATGACCAACCGCAGCGACGTCGCGCTGCTGTGCTGGGCGGCGGCCGAGGCCGGCCACGGCGAACTGCCCCATGCTCTGGAGCGGCTCGCGGAGCTTGACCGGCAGGATGACCAGGTAGCGGTGGTGGCCGCGGCTTTGGTAGTGACGGCGCTGGTCGCCGCGCGCCGCCACGCGGACGTCGAGCAGCACCTGGCCGCCGCGCGGGACCGCCTGCTGGCCGCTCGCCGTGCCGTCTATCCGCACGTGGTTCACGGCACCACCTCCTGGTACCGCTCGCATGTGGGCAGCTTCGCCGACCAGGTGTACCCGGTCCAGGCCCTCGCGCGCCTGCACGGCAGCGCAGACGATCCCGAGGCGCTGGCCGCCGCGGAGTCGGTGGCCGCCGCCATATGCCGGGCGCAGGGCGAGGCTGGGCAGTGGTGGTGGCATTACGACTCACGCACCGGCGGTGTCATCGAGGGCTACCCGGTCTACAGCGTGCATCAGCATGCGATGGCGCCCATGGCATTGCAGGATCTGGCCGACGCCGGGGGCCAGGACCGCCTTGAGGCCATCAGCCGGGGCCTGGGGTGGCTCGCGAGGCCGCCGGAGACCAGCGAGGACCTGATCCTCGATGAGCCGCCGGTCACCTGGCGGAAGGTGGGCCGCCGGGACCGCCGCAAGGTGGTGCGCGGGCTCCGCGCGGCATCCACCCGGCTCCGCCCCGGGATGCGCCTGCCCGTGCTCGACCGGGTGTTCCGGCCCGGCCCGGTCGATCACGAGTGCCGGCCGTACGAGCTTGGCTGGCTCCTGCTGGCCTGGCTGCCGCCGACGGCGAGGCCGTGATGAATCGCGACGTCGCCGGGCTGGTGCAGCGGGACCTGTTCGGGATCGCCGTGGACGGGCTCACCATGACGCAGGCCGTTACCCGGTGCACCGACGCTGTGGTGCACCGGCGTTACCTGTCGGTCGGGATGGTGAACGCGGCTAAGGTCGTCGCGATGCGCAGGAACGAGCGTCTGCGGCAGGCCGTGGGCGGCTGTGGCATGGTCCTCGCGGATGGCCAGTCGGTGGTGTGGGCGAGCCGGCTGCTCGGCTCGCCGTTGCCGGAACGGGTGGCCGGCATCGACCTGTTCCAGGAGTTGCTGGCCGAGGCGGCACGACATGGCTACCGCGTGTATTTCCTCGGGGCCCGGCCCGACGTCCTGCGCCGCATGCTGGCCGAGGTCGGCCGCAGGTACCCGGGCCTCGTGGTGGCCGGCGCCCGGGATGGCTATTTCCGGCCGGAAGACGAACACGATGTCGCCGCCGAGATCCGCCGGTCCGACCCTGATCTGCTGTTCGTGGGGCTGTCCTCACCGAAGAAGGAGCTTTTCCTGAGCCACTGGGGCGAAAGCACACGGGCGTGCGTGGTGCACGGCGTCGGGGGGTCCTTCGACGTGCTCGCCGGGCTCACCCGCCGGGCGCCCGCCTGGTACCAGGACCACGGCCTGGAATGGCTCTACCGGGCATGGCAGGAACCCGTCCGTCTCGGCCGCAGGTACCTGACGACCAACGTGTCGTTCATGGCGCTGGTCGCGCGCGAGTTGATCCGACACTCACGGGGAGAGCACTCATGACGACAGTCGTGGTAGCGGGCCTGGGGTATGTGGGCCTGCCGCTGGCGATGCGCGCCGCGGAGGTCGGCCACCAGGTCGTCGGTTACGACACCGACGCCGGCCGGGTGAAGCTGCTGGGGGCTGGGGAGTCATACATCGAGGACGTGCCGGCCGGTCAGCTGACAGCGGTGCTCAAGAGCGGAGCGTTCCGGCCGTCGGCGGAGGTCCGGGCGTGTGCTGGCTTCGACGTCGCGGTGATCACCGTCCCCACGCCGCTGCAGGACGGCCTGCCCGATCTCACCTATATCGAGGCCGCCGCCCGCACGCTGGCCCGATATCTGCGGCCGGGCGCCACGGTGATCGTCGAGTCGACCTCGTATCCAGGGACGACTCAGGAGCAGGTGTTGCCGTGGCTGGAGGACGGGTCGGGATTGATCGCGGGCACCGACTTCCACCTCGGCTACAGCCCGGAGCGGATCGACCCGGGGAACGCCACCTGGACGCTGGTCAGTACCCCGAAGATCGTCTCGGGGATCGATGCCGATTCGCTCGCGGCGGTGCAGGCCTTCTACCGCAGCATCGTCGATCACACCGTGGCGGTCTCCTCGCCGCGAGAGGCCGAGCTGGCCAAGATCATTGAGAACACCTTCCGCCACGTGAACATCGCTCTGGTGAACGAACTCGCGATGTTCGCCCACGGCCTCGGCATCAACGTGTGGGAGGCGATCGACGCGGCCTCGACCAAGCCATTCGGGTTCATGCCGTTCACTCCTGGGCCAGGGGTGGGAGGCCATTGCCTGCCCATCGACCCGTCCTACTTGTCCTGGCGGGTGGAGCGGGCGCTGGGCCAGAGTTTCCGCTTCGTCGAACTGGCCAACGACATCAACGGCCACATGCCGGACTACGTTGTCCGCCGGCTCATGATGGCGTTCAATGCCCGCGGCCGCCCGGTCAACGGATCGCGCATCCTGCTGCTCGGCCTCGCCTACAAGAAGAACACCGGTGACGCGCGTGAGTCGCCGGCCGTCCGGGTCGCGCAACTGCTGAGGGCCATGGGAGCGGACGTGCGGGCGGCTGACCCGCACGTCGTCGAGACCGCCGTGGTCGATACGGTGGTGGCGCGCGTTGAGCCGACGCCCGAGGAGATCTCCCGCGCCGACGCGGTGGTCCTGCTCACCGACCACGACGCCTTCGACGTCGGCGACATCAGCAACCACGCGAGCTACGTCCTGGACTGCCGCCGGGTGCTGGCCGGCGAGAACGTCGAGACCCTGTGAGGACCGGGCCGGTGCGGGTCATCTGCGTCGCGGGAGCGCGGCCCAACTACATGAAGGTCAAACCGGTCATGGACGCCCTTGAGGAACGCGGGGCGGATGTCATCCTCGTCCATACCGGCCAGCACTACGACCCGGCGATGAACGACGTCTTCTTCGCCGATCTCGGGATCCGCCCGCCCGACCATCTCCTGGGCGCTGGCTCGGGCAGCCATGCCACCCAGATGGGCCGGGTGATGACGGCGTTCGAGCCGCTGGCCGGGCGGGTCCGGCCGGATGTCGTCGTGGTTGTGGGGGACGTGAACTCGACGCTGGCCTGCGCGCTCGTCACCGCCAGGTCCGGCGCTCTGCTCGCGCACGTCGAGGCCGGCCTGCGCAGCCGGGACTGGTCGATGCCGGAGGAGATCAACCGTGTCGTCACCGACCGGGTGAGCGACTACCTCTTCGCCCCGTCGGCCGACGCGGTGGCCAACCTGCAGGCCGAGGGGTACCGGGACGACCAGATCTACCTGGCCGGCAACGTCATGGTGGACACGCTGCTGGCCAATCTTGGCCGGGCGGTCGAGGGGGACACGCTGCGGCGGCTCGGACTCGAGCCCCGCGGGTACGGCCTGGCCACACTGCACCGCCCGGCGAACGTGGACGATCCGGCGGTTCTGGCCACATTGCTCCCCGCGCTCGACGAGGTCGCGCGCATGTGCCCGCTCGTGCTGCCGGCCCACCCCCGCGCAGCGCAACGACTGCGCGACGCCGATCTCTCCCGGCGGGTGCGGGTCATACCGCCCGCCGGTTACCTCGACTTCGTCGCCCTGGAGGCGTCCGCCCGCATCGTGCTCACCGACTCAGGCGGTGTGCAGGAGGAGACCACCGTTCTCGGCGTCCCCTGCCTCACCCTCCGGGACAATACCGAGCGCCCGATAACGCTCACCGAAGGCACGAACCAATTGGTGGGACGCGATCCGGACCGGATTGTCACCGTGGCACGCCAGGTGCTCGCGGACCCGCCCGCCCGGCGGCGGCCCAGGCTGTGGGACGGCCGCGCCGGGCATCGGATAGCCTCGGCGCTGCTCGACGAGGAGGGAGCCCGGGAACGACCGCGACCCACTGACGTCGCGACCGGGCCGGATCAGCGCCTCCTCGCCCAGGTATCACCGGACGGCCGGTGACCGGTCGTCCCCGTGCGACGGAAAGCCTGGTGACCGAACCCCTCATACAGACCACCGGCGACGGCTGGGTTACTGCCCGCGACCCGCCGGCTGAGGAACCCCCACAGCATGGAAACCACTACCACCGCCACGAGTGCGAGCCCGGCAAAGGTGCGCTTTGGTGAGCCGGCCTGGACGATGGGCCCGGTATCCCCGATGATCTGGGCCGAGATGCGATTGCGCGGCGCCACACCCGCCTGGGCCTGCCGGGCCGCGAGGAGATGGCGAAGCAGTCGCGCCGCGGCGATGAACGTGCGGTGAGCATCGGCCGCGCTCGGCGACGCCGCCGTCAGCGTGGCCAGGGGCCGGCTGTAATTCGGATGATCCTCGTTATACAGGTTGATAAGCACTAGGTCGTAGCGGGCGGTTCCACCTGCGGCACGAATCCTGTGCTGAGATTGCGGGCTCGTCATGATCTGGGTCATCGCCTCGCCGCTCGTGATGACCGACGGGGCAAGCCAGGAGTACGTAGAGGAAGCAGCCCAAATTTTTGGCATGGTAAAAATCACGGTTGCGCTTTCGAGATAGGTCGGCGGGGCGCTCTTGATGTCGTATACCACACCAGCCGCGAGGATCAGCGCCAGCACTACCGCGGCCAAGCGCAGTCGCTTTCGTACCGAAATCTCGCGAAGGCTCATTGGCTGCCCTCCATCGCATACCCCCCAATCCGTTGCCTGCCATGGCGATGACTGCAGACATTTTAGGAACGATACCGGACCGGCGCGATAGAACAAACATAATCAGC
>Ga0070698_100004956_pt1 | contig 14589 bp, 13 predicted proteins | sample KBSK1502metaG_FD_65477 | JGI IMG/M metagenome (GOLD analysis project Ga0070698, IMG submission 65477) | Corn, switchgrass and miscanthus rhizosphere microbial communities from Kellogg Biological Station, Michigan, USA - KBS K1-50-2 metaG | ecosystem: Host-associated > Plants > Roots >...
GCGTGCCCGCATGCCGTCGATGACGAAACGGCGCAGGTCGTCGTCCATGCGGCCGGGACCGCCGCCGGTGAGCAGGGCCCCGCGGCTGACGATCGTCGTCGGCGTGCCGGTGGCGCGGTAGAAGCTGGCGTACTCGACGGCGACCTTCGACCCGCCGATGACCACGATCTTGAACGGCTCGTAGTCCAGGCCCTCGATGAAGGAGGCGTAGTCGAATACCCCGGGCAGGCTCTCGCCCGGAATCCCCGGTGTCACCGCGCGCGAGCCGGTGCACAGCACGAGCGCGTCGGCGGTGAATGTTCGCCCGCCGACCCGTGCCGTTCGGGCGTCGACCACGATCGCCTCGCCGTTTACGACGAACTCGATGCCGAGCTGCTCGGCGCTCTGCCAGTTCATGTGCGCGTGCGGACCACTGCGCTGCGAGCGGAACAGCTCGACCAGTTCCAGGATTGACGCGGCGGCCGGGTCGAACTTGCCGTACCAGAGCCGGCCTGCGAGGGCCTGCGCCTGGTCGAGCTCCTTCGCGGCCTCGGAGAACAGGTGGTGCGGCACGCACGCCTGATGTGGGCACGAACCGCCGAGGAAGGGCCATCGCTCCAGCACCAGCGCCCGGCCGCCGAGGCTGCGCAGGACCGCGGCGCCGAACCGGCCGGCGCTACCGCCACCGAGGAAGATCGCGTCGAAGTGGGACCCGCGGGAGCCGTCGACGTTCATGATCGGCTCGGTGACCTGCCCGCGGTATGCGTCGTCGATCAACTGCCGCCACTGCGCCATGGTGAGAGCAGCGCGATGCACGTCCAAGGTGACTCCAGGTGCCTGGGGGGCTAGGGGCCTCACAGGTGAACACTGGCGTCGGGCAGGCAATCGGAATAGGTCTTGACGGGCGAAAGTCGACGCGGCGTTCGTCCCCGCGGACCACGACTGACCGGCCTGGCAGGCCGAGACTTCTCGCACGGCCTGGCAGGCCGAGACTTCTCGCACGCAGAAGTCGAGCCAGCACCCAGAGGGAGAGTCGTCGTGGTCAACATTCGTGGTGAGGAAGTACTGCTCCCGACCACCATCGTGGGGTCTTACCCGCGCGCCCAGTTTCTGGAAGGCAAGGTCTTCCCGCTTGGCGGAGTAAACGCGCCTGAGTTCCCGAGCTTTCGTACGCGCACGCTCTACCGCAACGCGGTCGCGCTGGCGATCAAGGACATGACCGACGTCGGCCTGGACGTCGTCACCGACGGCTGCCAGCACTACGAGAGCGACAGCGACTACGAACAGGGCGAGATCTTCCACTTCTACCTCGACCGGCTTGAGGGTTTCGTGCCCTACGGCGACAACATCAGCGCCGGGCACTTCAACAACATCCCGGTGTACAAGCCGACGGTGGTGGGGCCGATCGGCTGGCGCCGCCCGATCTTCAAGCCCATCGTCGAAGCCGTCACGGAGCAGACGAGCAAGCCGGTCAAGATCCAGGCTGCGGTCGGACCGGCGACCATGTCCGCGCTGATCACCGACCACCATTACGGCGACATCGACTCGCTGTCCAAGGACCTGGCTCGCGCCCTCAACGTGGAGCTACGCGACATGGTCAGCCGAGGCGTGGACATCGTCCAGTTCGCCGAGGTTCTCACCTTCTTCGACCCTGTGGACTGGGTGGTCGAGGCCATCAACATCGCCCTCGACGGCATAGACGCCTACAAGGTGATCCACATCTGCTACGGCCAGCAGGAAGGCCAGCCCGGGGTCACCGAATTGCGCGGCTCGAAGTTGTTCCCGTGGCTGTGGGACATCAACTGCGACCAGATCCAGTACGAGATGTGCAGCCACGGCTTCGACCAGAGCGACATCGACGCTATCTCGACCATCCCCTCCGACAAGGACTTCGGTGTCGGCGTCGTCAACGGCAAGAGCCTGGTGGCGGAGACCCCGGAGCAGGTGGCGGCCGGCATCCGGCGCGTCCTCGACGTCGTCCCGCCGGAGCGGCTCATGGTCTACACCGACTGCACGCTGACCGGCGTCAAGCACATCGTGGCCAAGCACAAGATCGAGGCGATCGTGGCCGGCACCGAGATCGTGCGCGCCGAACTGCGAGGCAACTAGATGCTGCACTTCCTGTCGAAGAGCCAGGTCGTCCAGATCGTCCAGATCGGGATCGTCGTGCCCGACACGAGGAAAGGACTGGCGGCCCGGAGCACGGCGCTGGGCCTGGGCCCCTGGGCGTGCACGGCCCGTGTACCTTGATCGTCATCGTCCTTGGCGGCCGGGGTTCACAGGACGGTTCGGCCGGATTCCAGCCCGAATGACCGCAGCCGCCGGTAAAGCGTCGAACGCGACATCCCGAGGGCGGCGGCAGCCCGGATCCTGTTGCCGTCGTATTCTCGCAGGGCGTCGACGATAGCGTCGCGCTCGAGCGATTCCAGCCGCGTGAGCGTCCTGCGCCGGTGCGCGCTGACGTAGATGTCGGGGCCGAGATGCTCCACGCCGATGTCGGCTCCGCGGCAGATCATGACCGCGTGCTTCAGGACGCGTTCGAGCTGCGGGATGTTACCGGGCCAGGCGTAATTGGTGAGGGCCACCATGGCCCGGTGGCCGACACGCGCCGTCCCGCCCGAGGCTCGCAGGATGGAGTGAACGAGTTCCGGGATATCCTCGCGCCGCTGCCGCAGCGCCGGCACGTGGAGGACGACGTCGCTGATCGCGTCGGCCACCCGGTACCGGCTTCCCGCCGCGGCGGCTTCGCGCGTCAATTCGCGCGTCAATTCGCGCGTCAATTCGCGCGTCAAGAGGACGAGGCGGGGCGGCAGTTGGCCGCCGAGCAGATCCGCCAGGCCACGTTGCGTGCGGTCATCGAGGAGTTCGAGGTTGGTGACGGTTACGGTGACGGTGTCGTCGGCGAGTAGCCGCGCGAGTTCGGCCAGCCAGGCCGGCCCGCCCTGGATCTGCGCCAGGCCTGCGGGGTGGACGGCCACCGTGGTTCCGGGGCCGCGAAGATCATGGATGCGGCGCGCCGAGAACAGTCTCCCGGAACCGGGCTCACCCTCGAGCAGTATCCGCAACGCCGGGCCTCGCGCGACCTCGGCCAGCTCTTGCTCGAACTGCGCGGTGGCTCGGCCGTGCTTCGGGGCACCGGTTACCTTGCCCGGCCTGCTCCGTCGCGGGCCGGCGGCGGGCGACCTGGCCGTCGGCGTCGCCTCGATCAGCGCCCCGACTGGGTGCGCCCCGATCATGATCGGAGTACACCGGGCCGTGATGGCCGATCCTCCGCTCAGCTGCATCGGCCGGGTCACGGACCGGCCGATGCTCAGGGATTCGAGGGCCTGCTGCCACAGGCAGGCCTCGTCACGAGGCTCCAGCAGGTCCGCGGCAGCCGCGTTGGTCACCATATACTGCTCGCTGAGTGCCACCAACGCTGCCGACGTGGCCCTGTTGCGCGCCACGAACGCGTCAAAGACCACCCGTTCGCGCTCGGGCGCCCGCATCGACATCTCGCGCTCGATCTGCGCACCTAGGTCCAGGGTCGCAGGCATGAGGAGGCCGTTGGCGTCAGCCGTCGGACACGCCAGGTCGAGCACGCCCTCAATTCGCCGGGTGAGCGGGTGACGAATCGGCACGCCCGCGCACACCAGGCGCTGCAGCGGCTCCGCGTAGTGCTCCGCGCCGAAGATGGTGACCGGCGCCAGCTCCTCAAGCGCCGTGCCGACGCCGTTCGTCCCGGCCAGGTCCTCAGCGAGGACGTAGCCCTCTTCAATGGATACGCGAGCTAGCTTGCGCAGCGCGGACCTGTCTCCAGCCCATCGCCCCACGACGCGTCCGTCTGGGTTAGCGAGCACCAGGCTCACGTGGGTACCGGCCAGTTGCTGGGCGAATCGGTCGAGCACTGGCCTGGCCGCTCGCAGTAGCCTCTCGTCCGACATGTCAACCGCTACGTACGGTACGGCGATTCGGTCCATCGGCGCGGCCGCGAGCCGACTGCGGGCCCACGAGCGTCGGATGGTCTCGGGTAGCTCCCGCGGCAGCTCGGCGCCTTGCTCGAGAGCGCGCCGGGCGTGCTGCAAGACTGCCCGGCGATGCTCGGCCGAATCGTGCATCATGGCCCCCCAAGGTTTAGGCGGACCTCCCCAACGGTGCTTCCATAGGGTAACCGTCGGACGATGATCAGCACTGTGTCAATCTGGCACCCCCGACATCTGAATCACTGGAGAATCCCTGATCGTGGACGGCAGCTCGAGGTTTGCGGCCGTGACGGGCTGCGGTGCTGTCCGGCGACGGTCAGCGCGTCGAGGGCTGGGTGATGAACGCCAGCGTGCTGCGGGCCCTCGCCCGGGAGATACCACCGCCCAGGCGGCAACCGCTCGGGCCCAGGTCGGCGCGCCACGCTGGTGCTCTATGCCATCCCGCCGGTTGCCACGCCCTGCGACGCACCGTTGATCACGCGCCGCGATCAGCATTCAGCGCACTGTCCGGGCTGAGTTCGAGGAGCCGCCAATCCAGACCGGCGGGGTGCACCGAATACCGGATGTGCGGGAAATCCGCGGGGCGGACGGCGCCGGCGAACGGGATCGGCGTGCCTGTGCTCAGCCTCCATCTGGGCCGGCGCAGGCACCCGGCGTTTACCAGCAGCACCGGCTGCGACCGTGCCCCGCGTTCCATGCCGGTGCCGTTCAGTCCCCAGGGCTCCGGCCGACCGCGGAATGGAAGGGAGAAGGCGAGATGAACAGGAAACGCGGTAGAACGCCTGCCGGGATCGTTCTCCTTCTTTGCGTTATTGCCGCTTCGCCGGCCCTGGTGGCGCCGGCCATCGCGACCGCCTCCACGTCTACGTCCGCGTCTACGTCCACGAGTTACGTTAAGACCTACGCGAACGTTCTCAGCAAAATTGAATACAATCTGACGCCGGTTGATGTGCAGCCGACGTCCGATGGCGGGTACATCGCGCTGACCCTGACCCAGGCGTCGCAATCATCCAATGGCGTCGGCGTGAACTGGCTCGTCAAACTCAGCTCTTCGGGTACTCCGCAATGGCAGGAGGAACTTGGCTGCTTCGGCACGCCACCGGGCGACTATGCCGACGGCCTCTCCGTGCAGCAGACGGCAGACGCAGGCTACATCGTCGCCGGCGGGACCCTGGGGTGCGGATCGCACAGCGCCTGCCCGTCAGCCAGCGGAATCCAGTGTGCCCTGATCGAGAAGGTCGACTCGGCGGGCAAGCTCGACTGGTCGCACGTGTACCCGGCGGGGCCCGACGGGAGCAGCATCAACCAGATCAGGCAGACGAGCGACGGCGGCTACATAGCCGCCGGCACCACGACCGACCCGAATCAGGACACCAGCGCGCTGATCCTCAAGCTTGACAGCCGGGGAAACGTGCAGTGGCAGCGAGATCTCGGCCCGTCCGGATCCACGCAGGCCTACTTCAACTCGGTGCGGCAGACATCGGACGGCGGCTACGTGGCCGCCGGGGACTACTACACCCCGGTCGCGGGCAGTCCGCCCACCCGCGTGCTGGCCGCCAGGTTCGACCCGGGCGGGAACCTCACCTGGCAGCACGGCTTCACCAGCCTCGACGGCACCGGGTCCCAGACCAGCGTGGAGGACGCCCAGTCCGTCATCCAGACCTCCGACGGCGGCTACGCCGTCGCGGGCGTCTGGGGCAACAGCACGTTCCCGGGACCAGGCGCGCGGGGAGCGCTGCTGCTCAAGCTTGGTACCGACGGGAACATCCAGTGGCAAAAAGCCTACAGCGGCGGGGTGTATTGCTACTTCAACGGCTTTAGTGAAACCTGCGCCGACATAGCCGCGGTCATCTACTCCGTGCACCAGACCGCCGACGGCGGCTATCTTCTCGCGGGCGACGGCGACCTCGAACTGACCGACAGCGTCCCGCTGGTGCCATGGCTGGCGAGGGCGGACGCCAGCGGCAACCTCACCTGGCAGCGCTTCTACTACCAGACATACACCACGGGCAGGCCGCTGAGTCAGTACTTCGCGGCGTCGGCCCTGGCGCAAGACGGAGGCTACCTGGCGGCCGGCGTGACAGAGAACTACGCCGCGCAAAAAAATGAGCTGTACGTGGTCAAGACGGACAGCTCCGGTCTCGCGGGGACCTGCGGGTCAGTGCACCCAGCGACGCCACTTAGCGCAATCAATCCCGCGCTGACTACCGTCGCGCCATCCCTCCCCGTCCAAGGCGTTACGATTTCGGCGGTCAGCTCGCCAAGCCGCACGATGGCTACCTCAATCAAGACAACGGCCAACTGTTGAGCGATCACGAGTCAGCCGAGTGGCTGCGGGCGCTAACCGATGCCGGGTCGCGGCGCGAGGCAGCAGTGGCGCGGCTGCATGAGCTGCTGGTGCGCATCGCGCGGGGCGAGGTCCGGCGGCGCGCCCCGCGGCTGCAGATCACCGGCCCCGAACTTGACGACCTGGCCTACCAGGCCGCGGCCGACGCGCTGCTGGCCATCACCGCCAAGCTCGGCCAGTTCCGCGGCGAGAGCCGGTTCACCACCTGGGCCTATAAATTCGTCATCTTCGAGGTATCGGCCAAGATCGGGCGGCACTTCTGGCGCAACCCGGCCGTGCCGCTGGACGCCGGGGACTGGGACCGGCTGCCGGACCGGTTCGGTTTCGACCCGGCCCGGGAGGCCGAGTGGCGGGATCTGCTCGCCGCGCTGCGCCGCGCCGTGGACCAGGAGCTCACCCCGCGGCAGCGTCAGGTCTTCGTCGCGATCGTGCTCCACGGTGTTCCGCTGGATACCCTGGTCCTTGAGCTCGACTCCAGCCGCAACGCGATCTACAAAACGTTGTCCGGCGCCCGGCGTAAGCTGCGGGCCGCGCTCGCTGCTAACGGGCATATGGGCGATGACACTTCGAGGAGCTCATGGACGGCTGGTCAGCACTGGACCGCTTCCTAGCCGCTGATCCGCGCGACGTGGGATGCGCCCAGGCGATGGAACTGCTCCATATCTACGCCGAACTGGTGGCCGCGGGCGCCCCGGCGGAGCGGCGATACCCGGGCATCGCGGCGCACCTTGAGTCCAGGTAGCTACGGATGCGGCACCAGCGGGCGAGGCGCACCCGCGCCTCCATGGGCTTCCTCGAGCAGGTGGAGGCCTACGGCTACCGTGTTGTCGTTCGGCCGCAGGACGAGTTCGGCCTGCTGGAGGTCGCCACGGGAACCCTGCCCAGGCCGTTCCCGGTCCACCGGCGGCCAGTCCAGAACGCCAGCTAAGCACGCTCCTGGCTCAGGCTCCGGCCAATCCCGTGCGCGGCGACCTGGAGGGCGGCGACCAGGCGTGACCGGTCTCGCTTGAGGCTCGGGACGACGATGCCGAGGGCGGCCACGACCTCCTCGTCCCCTCGGCGGATGGGCACTGCCGCCGAGCAGGCGCCGAGGGTCATCTCCTCGACCGTGGTGGCGTAGTTGTCGGTCAGCACCCGGGCGAGCTGTGCCTGGAGCCGGGCGGGCTAGGTGATGGTGTACGGCGTGAGCCGCCTCAGTGATGACAGCACCTGGGCCTGGACGTCCTCGGGCGCATGTGCGAGCAGGACCTTGCCGACGCCGGTGGAGTACATCGGCAGGCGCGCGCCCACCTTGCTGACCACGGGAACCGATCGTTTGCCGGACAGACGGTCGAGGTAGAGCACCTCGGTTCCCTCCCGTACCGCCAGGTGGATGGTGGCCAGGGTGGCGGCGTACAGGTCGTGCAGGAACGGCGAGGCGATCTCGCGCAGCCCGGTCTGCATCGGCGCGAGCAGCCCGAGCGACCAGATGCGCCTGCCGATGACGTACTCACCCGATGGCGCGCGTGCCAGTGCGCCGTGTGCGGTGAGCTCGCCGGCCAGCCGGTGCGTGGTGGGCAGCGGAAGGCCGGCCCGGCGGGCGAGTTCGGTGAGGGTGAGCCGGCGATGCCGCTCGTCGAACGCGTCGAGGACGGCTACGGCGCGGGAGACGACCGAGGCGCCCGGTCGGGAGGTGTTGCCGGCCATTCGGAGTCCTTCCGCTCAGTGAAAGGCTACCGTTGACCGCCCCCGGCTCGCTCCCTAGCGTGAAGAGCGTGACGAGCGCCATCACCTCGGTCGGCTCCGCGATGGCGGTCAGCACCGACCCCGACCGCCTCACCACCCTTGTCGGCGTACCTCTCGTCGACGGCACCAGCCGCTGAAGGGCGCTCCCATGACCCGTCACCTCACCCCCACCACGGTCGGCATCGTCGGCGGTGGCCCCGCCGGCCTGATGCTGTCGCACCTGCTGGCGATCAGCGGGATCGGCTCGGTCGTCATCGATCACCGCAGCCGCCTGGAGATCGAGCACACGGTCCGGGCCGGCATCCTGGAGACGGATAGCGTACGGCTGCTGGCCGAGTCGGGCGTCTCCGACCGCGTTCACCGTGACGGTCACGCGCATCAGGGCATCGCCCTGCGGTTCGGCGGTGTCAGCCATCGGATCGACTTCACCGGGCTGGTCGGCGCGTCGGTCTGGCTCTACCCGCAGACCGACGTGTTCATCGACCTCGCGGACGCGCGCGCCCGCGACGGCGGCGACGTCCGGTTCGGGGTCCGTGACACCCGGGTGGTCGACGTGACGGCGGACCGGCCCGGCGTCCTGTTCACCGACGCCGACGGCGTCGAGCACGAGGTGCGCTGCGACTACCTCGTCGGAGCCGACGGGTCGCGCTCCATCTGCCGGCTCGAGATCCCCGAGCCCGAGCGGCGGCACTACTTCCGGGAGTACCCCTTCGCCTGGCTGGGGATCATCGCCGAGGCGCCGAAGAGCGCGCCGGAGCTGGTGTACAACCACTCCGCACGCGGCTTCGCGCTGATCAGCCAGCGCACCGACACTCAGCAGCGGATGTACCTCCAGTGCGACCCCGACGAGGACGCGGACGCCTGGTCGGAGGACCACATCTGGGCCGAGCTCCAGGCGCGGGTCGCCGGAACGGACGGGTTCGCCCTCACGCCGGGGCCGATCCTCGAGAAGACGGTGCTGCGGTTCCGCAGCTTCGTCGCGGAGCCGATGCGCTACGGCAACCTGCTGCTGGCCGGTGACGCCGCGCACACCGTGCCGCCGACCGGCGCCAAGGGGCTGAACCTCGCGCTCGCAGACGTCCGCGTGCTGGCCGAGGTGCTCGAGCGCGCGGTGCAGAAGAACGACACCGGCGCGCTGGACCAGTACGGCCCGCGGGCGCTTGCCCGGGTGTGGCGATCCCAGCACTTCTCCTACTGGATGACCACGATGCTGCATACGTTGCCCGGCGCAACGGATTTCGACGTACGACGCCAGCTCGCGGAGCTCGAGTCCGTCGCCGGGTCGAACGCCGGCCAGACGTACCTCGCCGAGGGCTACACGGGCTGGCCGATCCCGGCCGGGTCTGGACCTCACCTCGAGACGACCCTTCGCCGACGACGACTACGAGATCGCCTGGACCCCGAGAGAGCCATGCCGCGATCGCGCCGCTAGCCACCGGCGGGTCGTACGTCAACTTCATGGGTGCCGACGAGAGCGCCGGCGAATGGGCGGCCTACGGGCCAACCCTTGAGCGGCTGCAGCGGGTCAAGGCCATCTATGACCCGGACAACGTCTTCAATATCAACCAGAACATCGTTCCGGCCCTGCCGGGCTGAGACGCCGCTCGGGTCAGGCGCGACGCATCTGGGTCGTTACAACAGACCGGGGTATCCAGTTAACCGGAGTAGATCTGCGGCCGACACTCGGCGCCGTGATCGCGGCGACCCCGCGTGAGGCTGCCGGGCAGGCCAGATGTCGTGAGCTGCTCGCTCAACGACGAGGCGGTCAGTCAGACCAGGGCGGATTGTCCGGGGTGATGGTCCGCGCGCGCCGGCCAGGTGTTCGTCGAGAGTCAGGACTGGCTGCCGAACAGTAGCCGGAGCGGCTCAATCCGCGGGTCGGACATGCGTGAGTCACGCAACGCCGGAAGCTTGGCTACCCGTTTGCGGATGCGCGAGTGCAGCCGATCAATCTCGATTCCGAGTTGCCTGGCGTCACGCCGTTCGAGCGCTCGCGCGATTTCAATCCGCACCACGGACGTCTCTGCTGCCCAGCGTCGCCAGTACGGCACGGAGCGCTTAGGCTGATTGGCGGTCTCAATATGCACGACCACTCGCACCAGGAATCTGCACAACGCATCCAGCAGCGGTTGGTGAGCACACGCGGCAAAGGAGGTCAGGAAGGCAGTTGCCGCGACGGCGATCTCGTCCGACGACTCGCAATGGGCGCTCGCTTCCGCCGATGCCGCCACGCGCTCGATGTCCTCGTCGGTGGCATGCTCGACTGCCAGCTCGGCGACGTACCGATTGAGGACCTGCAGTAGGCCGAGGAGGTCGAGCAGGCTGACGTCTTCGAGCTCAACCAGCATCGCCAGGGCACTGTCGATCAAGCCATCGGCGCTCGTTGCAACATACGCGCCGCTACCGTGCCGGACCTCGACCAGGCCCATGGAGGTTAGGGCACGGAGCGCTTCACGCATCGTGGGAGCACTCACCCCGTACGTCGCCGCCAGGACGCGTTCGGTCGGCAACCTGCTTCCACGCGGGTAGGAGCCGTCGGCGATCTTGTTCTGGAGCTGAGCGATGATCTGGTCGGCGACGCGAACGCGCGACAAACGCGCGCCCTCCGGCGCCGACGGTCGCGGTGTGGTCATGCAGTTCCCCTAGCTCCCGAGCCGAGATCCTCAAGTTACTAGGAGACTATCGCGTGCTTCTTCCTTTACCTAAACAGCCTGACCGGATGCTACGCCAGCCAGCCGGCCCGCACCTTGTTTTCCAGGCGTCCAACCTGTTCGACGTGAGCGACGATCGTGTCGCCCGGATGCAGGAACTCCGGCGGGTCTCGGAAGTAGCCGACGCCGCCCGGCGTGCCCGTTGTGACGATGTCACCAGGGTGCAGGGTGATAGTGCGCGTGAGGGTCTCCAGCAGTTGCGGGATGCGATGCATCATCGAACCCGTGACCGCCTTCTGCCTGACCTCGCCGTTGAGGTAGGTGCCGATCGCCAGGCCGTAGGGATCGGCAATCTCGTCCCTGGTGACGATGTGCGGCCCCACCGGCAGGAACGTGTCGACCGACTTGGACAGCATCGCTTGCATCCGCTCACGCGCCATCACTTCACGCGCGCTCACGTCGTTGACGATCGTGTAGCCGAAGACGTAATCCATCGCGTTGTCACGCGTGAGCTCCTTCGCGGTCTTGCCGATGACAACGGAGAACTCGACCTCGTAGTCGGTGAGGGTATCCTCTGCAGGCACGACGATGTCGTCGTCCGGGCCGATGATCGCACCCCACAGGAACGGCAGGAACACCGGTTCACGAGTATCGATCTCGGCCTTGGCCTCGGCTACGTGGTCCGGATAATTACCACCGGTGCCGATGACGTACGGGCGATTCACGGTGGGGGCCAGCAGCCGCTCCGGGCGGATCGCGTCGACCGTGGACGGGTCGAATGCCAGGACCGCGGCCAGCGGGTCGTCCTGGGCGAACAGTTCCTCGAAGTCACTCCACGGTGCGGGGGCGACACATTGCTCGTCGATCCGGACTCCGATGTGCGGCTGCCCGTCCGCGACGTATTTCACTAGCTTCATTTGTGTCTCCTTCTGGGTTAGCGCCGTTCGAGGGAGTGCCCGTGGCCGGCGGGTCCGCACGCGAGGTTGTCGTTAGAACGGGTACGGCGCGATCGTGCCGCGGACGGTCATCCACTGGGTCTCGGTGAAGGCCTCGATGTTGGCGTCCGGGCCGCCGAAGCGGGACCCTGTGCCGGAGGCGCCAACGCCGCCGAACGGTGCGTTGGCCTCGTCCGAGACGGTCTGTTCGTTTATGTGCACGATGCCACTGCGCACGGCATCGGCGATCCGCATCGCGGTACCGACATCGCCGAGGATCCCGAGCGACAGCCCGTAGACATTGTCCTGGGCCAGCGCGATGGCCTCGTCGATATCGGTGAACGGCACAACCGGCGCGACCGGGCCGAAGATCTCGGAGGCGAAGGCTGGCATCCCGGTGGTGACGTCGGCGAGCACCGTGGGCCGGTAAAACAGCCCGTCGTAGGTGCCGCCGGCGGCGAGCCGAGCGCCCTGAGCGACACTGTCGCTGACGATCTTGTCGATCTTGGCAAGCTGGCCCGCGTCGATAATCGGTCCGAGCGCGACCGAGCCGGCGGCCGGATCGCCGACCGGCAGCTGCCGGGCTTTCTCGGCCAGTGCCTCCACGTAGGCCTCGTAGAGACTTTCGTGCACGAGGTGGCGGCCGGTCGTCATGCAGATCTGGCCTTGATGCATGAAGGACCCGAACGCGCCGGCCGAGGCAGCCAGCGCCAGATCGGCTCCCGGCAGCACGATCAGGGCGTTGTTTCCGCCGAGCTCGAGATGAGCACGGGTCAGATGTTCGGCGGCCAGCGCCCCGACGGCCCGGCCGGCCGCGGTGGATCCCGTGAACGAGACCACCCGGACCTCGGGTGCGGTGATCATGGCCGAACCGACGTCGCTGCCACCCGGCAGCAGTTGGAGCACGCCCGGCGGCAGGGCCGCCTCTTCGAAGATGCGCACGATGCTCACGCCGCCTGAGATCGTCGTGCGCGGGTCGGGCTTGAGCAGCACAGAGTTGCCGAGCGCCAGCGCCGGAGCGACCGAGCGGATCGCCAGCACGAGGGGGAAGTTGAACGGTGCGATAACGGACACGACGCCCACCGGACGCCGGCGGGCGAAGCTCCACCGCGGCTCCGCACTCGGCATACAGACACCGTTCGGCAACGACGGCAGCGCGGCGGCCTCGAAGCACTCCTGGGCAGCGCTGTGCGTCTCGAGGGCCGCCTTCGGCGGAATGGAGCCGGCTTCGCGCACGAGCCAGTCCTCGATCTCGGCCGCGTGCCGCTCCCAGGCCTGGCCGGCAGCCCTGAGCACCGCGGCGCGCTGCTCGTACGACGCCGCCGCCCACGACCGCTGGGCCTGCGCCGCAGCGGCCGCGGCCTGCGATACCTGCGCCACGTCGGCCTCGCCGATGCTCCCGAGCGCGCGGCCCGTGGCCTTCTCCCGCACTGGGATCTTCCCGGCGCCCGACACCCACCCATCGGAGGTGTAGATCTGTCCATCCCACTGGCTCGGATCGAGCAGTGCGCCTTTGCGCTCCGTCATCGATGCTCCCTTTCGGCCTTCTAGTAGGGCGAGTGCATTGTGCTGCGTGCAGAAACCCGCACGCTCAGCAACACGGGCTGTGTCAGCTCGCCGAGGGCAGGCATCAGGGAGTCGAGCTCGGCGACGAGGTGCTCGTGGTCGTCGATCCGCACCGCTCGACACCCCAGACCTTCGGCCACGGCTGCGACATCAAGCTCCTCGAAAGCCGGCCAGGGCGGCGAGTCGTCGCCGGCTTCCGACGCGAGCCGATCCATGATCGCGTACCGTCCGTTGCGCAGCACGACGAACAGCACGCCGACCCCGTAGTGCGCCGCGCTCCATAGCGATTGCACGGCGTACATGGACGAACCGTCACCGACGATCACGACAACGGGCCGGCTCGGGTCGGCCATGCGCAGTCCGATGCCAGCAGGCATGGCGAATCCGAGTCCGCCCATCGCGGCGCTGAGGAATCCGAGCGGGCTGCGAGTCGGCAGGAGGGCATGCAGCTCCGGACGGGACGAGGGTGTCTCCTCGACGACCGTCGTAGCGGGCGGCAAGCGCTGTGCCAAGGCCGCGAAGACGTGGCCCGGCGCCATGATCGTTCCCGCTGCCGGGGCAGCGGGGTAAGTGCGGCGCGGCGGCTCGAAATCGGCGCGACCGCGCGGTCGGATTGCTTTGGCCAGCCGCTTGATCACAGCCGCCGGGTCGGCCAGCACCGCGGCGGTCGCGGGACTGCGGCGGGCCTCCTCGGGATCGTCGGTGACAACCGCGATGCGCGTGCCTGCCGCGACGAATGGGCCCTCGTCGAACGGGTACTGACGAAACGCGGGCGCACCCACGCAGAGCACGAGATCATGACTGGCCAGCGCCTTGCGCAGGCCGCGGCGGTCGGCGGGCAGGTGGCCCATGAACTGGGAGTGATCCTGCGGAAATCCCGCACGAGATCCGAAGGGCTCCTGCCACACCGGGCATGCCAGGCGGGCGGCGAGCCGGGTGAGCGCGGCCCAGCAGCGACTGCTGTCGGCGCCGGCCCCGACCACGAGGCAAGGACGCTGCGCCTGCGCCACGAGCTCGGTCAGCTCGGTCAGCTCGGCGGTCTTCACCGCCCGGGCCACCCGCAGGTCCTGGGGTGCGGCTACCGGAAGCGACTCGTCGATCTCCGCGGACCAGTCGTCCATCGGCACGATGATCAGCGCGGGGCCCCGGCGGTCACGCGCTTCGAACCAGGCGCGCCGGATCGATCCCGGAACGTCGGCCGCGCGTACCGGTTCGTCCTGCCATACCGGGTAGTCGCCGGCCAAGCCCCGCAGCCGCCCCGCGAGGAACGGCTTCATGGCCAGGTGCCGGCGATCTTGCTGACCCACGATTACGACGAGCGGCGCCCGATTGGCGCGGGCGGTTGCCAATGCGCCCACCGCATTGCCCAGCCCGGAGGTGGTGTGCAGGACAACCAGGGCTGGCTGCTCGCGGGCGAGCGCGTA
>Ga0070698_100004957_pt1 | contig 14587 bp, 13 predicted proteins | sample KBSK1502metaG_FD_65477 | JGI IMG/M metagenome (GOLD analysis project Ga0070698, IMG submission 65477) | Corn, switchgrass and miscanthus rhizosphere microbial communities from Kellogg Biological Station, Michigan, USA - KBS K1-50-2 metaG | ecosystem: Host-associated > Plants > Roots >...
TTCATGGTGATCTGGCCGCTGATCACGTCGGCCAGCGCCGGGCCGGTGCCCTTGTAGGGCACGTGCGTGATCTTGATGCCGGCGGCCTCGGCGAACAGCGCCCCCGCCAGGTGGTTGTTGCCGCCGACGCCCGATGACGAATAGGTGAGCTTCTCCGGATCCTTCTTGGCGAGCGCCACCAGCTCGGCCGCCGTCTTGGCCGCCACCTTGGGATTGATCGCCAGCACGTATTGGTACGACGTCGTCTGGCAGATCGGCGCCAGGGTGGCGAGCGTGTCGATCATGCCCTTCTGAACCCACGGATTGATGATCACGTTGGTGCCGATCGCGTAAAACAGCGTCTGGCCGTCCGGCTTGGCGCTGGCGACGGTGCGCGCACCGACGCTGCCGGCGGCGCCGCCCTTGTTGTCGACGATCATCTGCTGGCCGATCAGCGGCGACATGATCTGGGCGAGCTCGCGCGCGTTGATGTCGGCGCCGCCGCCCGCGGCATAGCCGACGATCAGCGTCACCGGCCCGCTCGGCCAACCGCCTTGCGCCCGCGCAACCGACGGCAGCAGGAGGGCACTCGAGCCCAGGATCAAGGCATTGCGTCTTGTGATGGCTTTCATGGGGTCCTCCCGAAACGACATTACAACAGGGCGCCTTGCGCAGGCGGATAGGTCACCCTGGTGCCCTCCACCCTCGCGAACGGCGTGAGCTTGTGCGGGCGACGGCTCGTGCGGGAAAGGATTTCCACGACGGGAATGCCGCGCACGTTCAGCGCATCGGCCACCAGCGAGCGATGGCATCGCCACGGCACCGCCTCGGCGCACATGATGGCCACGCGCTTTCGCCGGCTCACCTCAATCAGCGAGTCGAGCGCCTCTTCGAAGGCCGGCGTCTGCATGTAGTCGGCATAGCCGCGAAAGCTCTCGTTGCGCCAGGCCATGTTGGGCGAGTCCTTGCGCGGCCGCCGCAGGCCGCCCAACCCCGGCATCGCCACATAGTCGATGCCCCGCCGTTGAATCGCCTCGGCCAACGCATCGCCGTTGAATTGGGGGTTGTGGCGCGAGCGCGGCACCGTGCGGATGTCGGCAAGCGTTTCGATGCCGTGGGCGCCCAGCACGGCGATGAAGTCCTCGATCGGCAAGGTCGAGTGCCCGACGGTGAAGATGGCACCCTCGGGAAAGCTTTGCTCCTGCGGCGAAGCGCCCATGTGCGGCCTGCCGATGGCTAGTTCTTGCCCGAGACGTAGCGCCCGGCCGAGTCGCCGGCGAGCTTGCCCAGCACCGCGCCCGACACCAGGCCCGCACCGCCGGGATAGTTGTGATAGAACAGCCCGCCGACCAGCTCGCCGGCGGCGTACAGGCCGGGGATGACGTGGCCGTCGGTGCTCTCGACCTCGCCCTCGTTGGTGATCTTCAGCCCGCCGAAGGTGAAGGTGAGCCCGCAGGTGACGGCATAGGCCTCGAACGGCGGCGCGTCGATCGTGTTGGCCCAGTTGCTCTTGGGGACGCTCAGCCCGCGCGTGCCGCGGCCGTCCTTGACCGCCGGATTGAACGGCACCTCGGTCATCACCGCGGCATTCCATTGCTTGATGGTTTTCAAAAACTGCTGCTCGTCGACGCCGTCCAGCTTCTTGGCCAGCCCCTCGATCGTGTCGGCCCGCACCTTGGTGACGCGCTTGATGCGATACTCGTCGCGCAGCTTGTCCAAAACCTTGGAATCGAAGATCTGCCAGGCAAATTGCTGCGGCTGGGCCAGGATCACCGCGCCGTACTTGGCGTAGGTGTAGTTGCGGAAGTCGGCGCCCTCGTCGACGAAGCGCTGGCCGTTGGCGTTGACCATGATGCCGAGCGGATAGGAGTGCTTCTGGAAATTGTCGCCGACGTCGAGGTCGCCGAACTCCGGCGCGTTCATGTCCCAGCCGACGGCATGGCCACCCGACCAGTTGCCGTGCGGCTTGGCGCCGATCGCCAGTGCCATGTTGATGCCGGCGCCGGTGTTGAAGCGCGTGCCGCGCACCTTGGCGAGGTCCCAGGTAGGCCCGAGATAGCGCGTGCGCATCTCGGCATTGCTCTCGAAGCCGCCGCAGGCCAGCACGACGGCCTTGGCGCCGATCCTGACCTTACGGCCCTTGTGGCGGGCGACGACGCCGCGCACCACGCCGTCCTCCTCGATCAGCGACACCGCCAGCGTCTGGTAGTGGATGGGAATGCCGGCCTTGGCCGCCGCCTTGTGCTCGAGATCGACCAGGCCCGGGCCGCCGCCCCACGCCTCGACCGCGAGCCCGCCCCAGAACTTGTACTTGCCGTTCACCTTGAAAGCCTGGCGGCCGTAGCTCGGCTGGAAGCGCACGCCCTTGGAGCGCATCCACTTCAGCGTCTCGAAGCTGCGGCCGATCAAAATGTCGGTCAGTTCGGGGTCGCAGCGGTAGTTGGTCACCCGGCCCATGTCGTCGAGATACTGGTCGGCCGAATAGCTGCCGAAATCGACGTCGCGCTTTTCGTCGGGGGTGAGGTCGTAGAGCTGCACCAGGTCGTCGACGCCGTGGAACACCACGCGCATGGCGCCGGCGGTGTAGGTGCTGTTGCCGCCGCGCTCGGCCTCGGGGGCGGCCTCCAGCATGGCGACTGAGGCGCCCTTTTCGCGCGCCGCAAGGGCGGCACAGGCGGCGGCGTTGCCCGCGCCCACCACCAGAACATCGACCTGGAAATCGTCCACGCGCCACTCCTCGATTTCGGCATCAAAGTTGCGTTAGAATATCGTTATGGGTGATCGTTTCGACCGTCTAGGGGTCCGGCATGCCAATGTCGAGGCCCTGCTGCGCAGGCCAGGCATCGGCCACAATAACGGCCCGACCTTCGACATGTCGTGGGAGGCCTGGGTGTGGCGCCGCGCCACCGCCAAGGCCTGGAAGACGCCCAAGCCCGAAGTGGCCATGATGCGGCTCAAACGGGCTGAGCGGCTCGGCATCACCTACAAGGAATTGGCCTCGGTGATCATGGATTCGGGCGCCCATCTCGGCGCCGCTGTGATCCCGCTGTCGCTGGCCGCCCGCGTGCGCCGCGGCCCCGGCCGCGAGGTCATCGTCGAGCCGCGCAACTCGGTCGCCGCCCTTTTAGCCAGGTTCCGCGGCCGGCTGTTCGTGCTGGGCGACATCGACGCCGTGCCGGGGCTGTCGGACAGCGAGCGCGCCGACTTCCTGCCGCTGCTGAACCGCGCCTTCGACGGCAAGGTCGAAGCGATCGGCTGGGGCCATGACGGTCGCGCCATCCGCGCTCTGCTCAAGGCCAACGCGCTGCCCCACCAGGAGGCGTTTTTGGTCGGCGCCGGGATGGCCCACCGCGTGCTGGGCGAGGCCGCCGGCCTGCCGCTCATTAAGGACGTCGATAGCTGGTTCGCGTAGGCATTCGCCGCTGCGCCCTTCTGTCATCCTGAGCGAAGCGAAGTATCCCATGCCGGAGAGTGGCGTGTTCCGATGAGCATCATCCCACCCCTCAAAGGCATCCGCGTCGTCGAGCTCAGCCATACCATCCTCGGGCCGTCGTGCGGCATGATCCTGGCCGACCTGGGTGCCGAGGTGATCAAGGTCGAGCCGGTGGACGGCGATCGCACGCGCAAGCTGCGCGGCTTCGGCGGCGGCTTTTTCGGCTACTTCAACCGCAACAAAAAGAGCCTGGCGCTCGACGCCGATGCGCCCGAGGGCCGCGCGGTGCTGATAAAGCTCCTGCAGTCGGCCGACGTGATGATCGAAAATTTTGCCCCGGACTCGATGAGCAAGCGCGGGCTGGGGCCCGTGCATCTGGAGAAGATCAACCCGCGGCTGGTCTATTGTGCACTCAAGGGCTTTTTGCCGGGGCCCTACGAGAAGCGGCCGGCGCTCGACGAGGTCGTGCAGATGATGGGTGGACTGGCCTACATGACCGGCCCGACCGGCCGGCCCTTGCGCGCCGGTACCTCGGTGGTCGATATCGTCGGCGGCATGTTCGGCGCCTTCGGCACGGTCTTGGCGCTCAAGATGCGCGAGCGCACCGGCAAGGGCGGGCTGGTTGAAAGCGCGTTGTTCGAATCGGTGGTGTTCCTGATGGGCCAGCATCTGGCCATCACCGCCATGAACGGCGCGCCGCCGCCGCCCATGCCCGAACGGGTAAGCTCATGGGCGATCTACGAGATCTTCACGACCGCCGACGGCCAACAGGTCTTCATCGGCATCACCAGCGACGGCCAATGGAGGCGCTTTTGCGAATTCTTCCAGCAGCCGGAGCTCGCCGCCGACCCGAAGCTCGCGACCAACAACCAGCGCATCGAGGCGCGGCTCTGGCTGGTGCCGAAAGTCGCCGAGGTCTTCAAGCGCCACGACAAGGAGACGCTGGAGCGCCTCTGCCTGGAAGCCGACATCTCCTTCGCTCCGGTGGCGCGGCCGCAGGACTTGTTCGACGATCCGCATCTTCTGGCCAACGGGTCGCTGGCGCCGACGACGTTGCCGGGCGGGGTGAAGACGCGCCTGCCGCTGCTGCCGTTCCAGATGCTGGGCTGGCGTCCACCGCTCACCATGGACCCGCCGGAAATCGGCCAGCACAACGACGAGGTGCTGGCGGAGATCGGCTATGATGCCGGCCGAATCACTGCTCTCAAGTCCGCGGGACTGTTGGGGCCGAGGTAGGTCGATATGAAAATACGGCGGGTGGTCACGGGACATGACGGCAGCGGCAAGGCGACCGTGGCGACCGATGAGATCTCGCGCGACGTCGTCTCCTACCGCCCCGGAGCGACCATCGCGAACATCTGGTCGACGGCGGGATTTCCGGTCGACAATGCCGCCACGGCGGACGGCGCCAAGGAGATCACCGCCACGACGCGCGACGACGGCACCGTCTTCCGGGTGATCGAATACGCGCCCGGCGTGACGCCGCGCAATCACCGCACGAATTCAATCGATTATGCGGTGGTCCTGTCGGGTGAGATCGACATGGAGCTCGACGATCAGGTCGTCACCCTGCGCGCCGGCGACGTGCTCGTGCAACGCGGCACCATCCATAACTGGGTCAACCGCTCGAACGCGCCCTGCGTGGTGGCCTTTGTCCTGATCGACGCCCGACCTGTCGAGCAGGGCGGCAAGATCTTGGCGGCACGCGGATAGGTATTTGCCGCCAGCGGGAACTTTCTCTTCCGGCCCTCGTTGCAAGTTCGTCGAGTCGCACTGGTCTGGAGGCCGAAATGAGGGCGGTCATAAGGCTCGCGTTTTTCTTGTCGTGCTTGACACTGTCCGTGGCCTGGGCGGGCGCGGCGCCGGCACAGACGACCTATAAGACTTATAATTGGTCGGACATCGACTGCAGGCAGTCGCGCATCGCTTTCTGGCCGGGATTGAGATGCAAGGCCACGAACGTCGTCACGACGGAAGGCAATGTGGGCGCCTTCCGTCGATGGTCGGTCGAGGGAACGACAAGTGAAGGCTACATCCACATCTTCCTTTGGGAAGCCCAGAACTCCTTCTCCTACCTCACCACGGACGAGACGACGGCTGATTTTCTCAAGTGGATGTATTTCAACGGGCAGTCCGCCAGCGGATTTTCCCCCGTCGCCCGTTTTCACGAGGCCGACTACTCGACGTTCAGTGACACCAAGCAGGCGCGGCCCTGTGCGGGTTTTCGCCGAATCGGCAATCAGCGGCGAGGAGGGTATGACTGGATCATGGGCGGCATAGTGTGCGCTCCTCCCGGCAGGACCCTGACCAACGATCAACTCGCCCGGTTCATCGACAGGGTGCGGCTCCAATAGGGCCTTGCGGATACGATGAACCATGACCCTGGTGCAGCGCAGCACCATCCACAACCGGGTCAACCGGTCGAACGCGCCCTGCGTGGTCGCGTCGTCCTGATCGACACCCGGCCGGTCGAGCAGGACGGAAAGGTCCTGAAAGCACACGGCCAGGCCGGGCTATTTCGATTGCCGTGGAAGTAACGTTTACCCCCTCTACGGTGCGCACTTATTCCCGCCCGTCCCCAGCATGTGGAAAATTCGGCAGGAACATACCTAGAACTTGTGTCAAGAAGGGTTTTAAGATCAGGGGGTTAATTGTCCCCTTGCCGTCTGGAACAAAATAGGTACATTGGCGCGACCCCCGGCGGACTTATCCGCATTGCCGCTCCCGACAGGGGCGTGGGAGAACGAGGAGACAGCCAATGTCCGCGATGCTGAAAGTGGTCGAACAAGAAGGCATGGAAAACAGGAACAAGGCGCTCGATGCAGCGCTCGCCCAGATCGAGCGCGCCTTCGGCAAGGGCTCGATCATGAAGCTCGGCCAGCGCGATGCTGTGGAGATCGAATCGATCTCGACCGGCTCGCTGGGGCTCGATATCGCGCTCGGCATCGGCGGCCTGCCCAAGGGCCGTATCGTCGAAATCTACGGCCCGGAAAGCTCCGGCAAGACGACCTTGGCGCTGCATGTCGTGGCCGAATCCCAGAAGAAGGGCGGCACCTGCGCCTTCGTCGATGCCGAACACGCGCTCGACCCGGGCTACGCCAAGAAGCTCGGCGTCGACATCGCCAACCTCCTGATCTCCCAGCCCGACGCCGGCGAGCAGGCGCTCGAGATCGCCGACACGCTGGTGCGCTCGGGCGCCGTCGACGTGCTGGTGATCGACTCGGTGGCGGCCCTGGTGCCGCGCGCCGAGCTCGAGGGCGAGATGGGCGATTCGCTGCCCGGCCTGCAGGCCCGCCTGATGAGCCAGGCGCTGCGCAAGCTCACCGCCTCGATCTCCAAGTCCAACACCCTGGTGATCTTCATCAACCAGATCCGCATGAAGATCGGCGTCATGTTCGGCAGCCCCGAGACAACGACAGGCGGCAATGCGCTGAAATTCTACGCCTCGGTCCGCCTCGACATCCGCCGCATCGGCGCGCTCAAGGACAAGGACGAAGTCGTCGGCAATGCGACGCGCGTAAAGGTGGTGAAGAACAAGGTGGCGCCGCCCTTCAAGGTCGTCGAGTTCGACATCATGTACGGCGAGGGCGTGAGCAAGACCGGCGAGCTCATAGACCTCGGCGAGAAGGCCGGCGTGGTCGAGAAGTCGGGCTCGTGGTTCTCCTACGACGGCCAGCGCATCGGCCAGGGCCGCGAGAACGCCAAGAACTTCCTCAAGGAACATCCCGAGATCGCCGCGACCATCGAGCAGAAAGTGCGGGCCAACGCCGGCATCGTCGCCAACGCCCTGATGGACGGCGCCAAGGAAGACGAGGACGACGAGGAAAAGTAGCCTCGCCGCCTTCCCTCACGACATTTCGGTTTTAGCGACAAGGATCCCCTGTCTCCTGTCGCCGGGGCGGTGCTGTACCCCCACGCGCAGCACCGCCCTTTTTTATTTGGCGTTCAGCCCTTTCAAAAACCTCTGCACCCATTCCGTCCCGGTCCGCATCACCGTCTTGCGCGGACGAGTGCGTCGCCAGGCCATCAACAGCGCCAGCGGAAACCAGTCGTCGCTCTCTTCTTGCAGGCCGCGCGCGGCCATCGACACCTTCGGCACGGCAAGCGGCGTCACACCCTCCTGCGCCGGGCCTGAACAAAGCTCGGCCGGCGAGGTCACGAGATATTCGCGGCACACCAGCGGCCGCTCGGGATGGATCGAGCAGCTCTCGTCTTCCAGGAAGGGACAGGGCAGGCGAAGCGCGAAGTAGGCGGCCGACAATTCGCGGTCGGTCCGGCCGGCGCGGTCTTTCAGGCCGGTTCCCTCGATCGCCGTCTCGGCCGCCGCAAAGCGCGCCAGAAGCGTCTCGCGCCGTTCGGCCGGCAGGGCGTCGACCAGTTGCAGCAAACGTTCGCCCTCGGTGCGCGACACCGGCACGAGCTGGCGGCAACAGGCGCCGCAACCCTTGCGACATGAAACTGTCTTGCCGGCTTGCGCCGCTTCGACCACGGCATTCACCAGTCCCTGCAGCGCCGGCACGATCTCCGCGGCGGGCACCGGCGCGTTCGCCACGGTGATGGGATGGGCGATCCTGAGCGTTCCCACGGTGAGGCGCAGAGTGGCCGTGGAGTGGCCGGAATCGGCCATAAACCCTATATCCCCTGTTCTGGACGAGCCCAGCACACGCACGCTACAAGGCCCGCATGCAAAGCGTCAGCGACATTCGCCGCACCTTCCTAGAATACTTCCGCCGGGACGGCCACGAGGTCGTGCCGTCGAGCCCGCTCGTGCCGCGCAACGACCCGACGCTGATGTTCACCAACGCCGGCATGGTGCAGTTCAAGAACGTCTTCACCGGGCTGGAGCAGCGGCCCTACCGCCGCGCCGCGAGCTCGCAGAAATGCGTGCGCGCCGGCGGCAAGCACAACGACCTCGAGAATGTCGGCTACACTGCCCGCCATCACACCTTCTTCGAGATGCTGGGCAACTTCTCGTTCGGCGACTACTTCAAGGAGCATGCGATCGAGCTGGCGTGGAACCTGCTGACCCGGGATTTCGGCCTGTCCAAGGACAAGCTTCTGGTCACCGTGTTCAGCGAGGACGAGGAGGCGGCCGGCTACTGGCGCAAGATCACCGGCTTTTCCAACAGCAAGATCATCCGCATCCCGACCTCGGACAATTTCTGGGCGATGGGCGATACCGGCCCGTGCGGGCCGTGCTCGGAAGTCTTCTACGACCATGGCGAAGGCATTCCCGGCGGCCCGCCGGGCAGCCCCGACCAGGACGGCGACCGCTTCATCGAGATCTGGAACCTGGTCTTCATGCAGTACGAGCAGGTGACCAAGGACCAGCGGGTCAACCTGCCCAAGCCCTCGATCGATACCGGCATGGGGCTGGAGCGCATCGCCGCCGTCCTGCAGGGCAAGCACAACAACTACGACATCGACCTGTTCCGCGCCTTGATCGAGGCGGTGGCGCACGAGACCGGCGTCGATCCCGACGGCCCGCAGAGCGCCTCGCACAAGGTGATCGCCGACCATCTGCGCACGACCTCGTTCCTGATCGCCGACGGCGTGCTGCCATCGAACGAAGGTCGCGGCTACGTGCTGCGCCGCATCATGCGTCGCGCCATGCGCCATGCCCACATCCTGGGGGCCAGCGAGCCGATGGTCTTCAAGCTGGTGCCGACCCTGGTGCACGAGATGGGCGATGCCTTCCCCGAGCTGGTGCGCGCCCAGCCGCTGATCACCGAGACGCTGAAGCTCGAGGAGGGCCGCTTCAAGAAGACCCTGGGCACCGGGCTGAAACTCTTGGACGACGAGACCAGGGGGCTGAGCGCCGGCGGCACGCTCAAGGGCGACATCGCCTTCAAGCTCTACGACACCTACGGCTTCCCGCTCGACCTCACCCAGGACGTTTTACGCGCGCGCGGTATCGGCGTCGACACAGCCGGTTTCGAGAAGGCGATGGACGAGCAGCGCGCCAAGGCGCGCGCCGCCTGGGCAGGCTCGGGCGAGACCGCCGACCAGGCGATCTGGTTCGACGTTCGCCAGAAGGCGGGCGCCACCGAGTTCTTGGGCTATGACACCGAACGCGCCGAGGGTCAGATCAAGGCGATCGTGCTCGACGGCAAGGAGGTCTCGTCATTGAAAGCGGGCCAGACCGGCTGGATCGTCGCCAACCAGACGACGTTCTACGCCGAATCGGGCGGCCAGCTGGGCGATACCGGCCGTTTCGCGGGCGCCGGCGGCGAGGCCGCGATCACCGACGTGCAGAAGATGGTGGGTGATCTCCATGTCCATCACGCCAAGGTCGAGAAGGGCGAGCTGAAAGTCGGCGACGACGTGGTCATGACCATCGACCCGATCCGCCGCGCCCAGCTGCGCGCCCACCATTCGGCGACGCATCTGCTGCACGAGGCGCTGCGCCGCCATCTCGGCGAGCACGTCACCCAGAAGGGCTCGCTGGTGGCGCCCGACCGGCTGCGCTTCGACATCAGCCACACCAAGCCGATTTCGCTCGAAGAGCTGCGCAAGATCGAGGACGAGGTCAACCAACGCATCCGCCTGAACAGCCCGGTCGACACGCGGCTGATGACGCCGGAAGAGGCGATCGCCGCCGGCGCCATGGCGCTGTTCGGCGAAAAGTACGGCGACGAGGTCCGCGTCCTCTCCATGGGCGGCGAGGACGGCGAGAAATACTCGGTCGAGCTGTGTGGCGGCACCCATGCAAGGCGCACCGGCGATATCGGCCTGTTCAAGATCGTCGGCGAAGGCGCGGTTGCGGCCGGCGTGCGACGCATCGAGGCGCTGGCCGGTGCGGCGGCCGAGGAGCATGTGCGCCATCAGGTCCAGCTTTTGAACGAGGCGGCGGCGGCGCTGAAAGTGCGGCCCGAGGATCTGCCGACACGGCTGGCGGCCCTGATGGAAGGCCAGCGCAAGATCGAGCGCGAGCTCAGCGAGGCGCGCAAGGCGCTGGCGCTGGCGGGCGGCGGCGCGTCCAATGCGGCGGCCGACGAGGTGCGCGAGGTCGGTGGCATAAAACTGATCGGCCGGGTGCTGAATGGCGTGCCCGGCAAGGACCTCAAGGGCATGGCCGACGAGTTCAAGAAGAAGCTGGGCTCGGGCGTGGTTGCGCTGATCGGCGTCGAGGACGGCAAGGCCTCGGCGGTGGTCGGCGTCACCGATGATCTTTCCAGAAGCGTGAGCGCGGTCGAATTGGTGAAGGCGGGCGTCGCAGCGTTGGGCGGCAAGGGCGGCGGCGGGCGGCCCGACATGGCGCAGGGCGGCGGACCCGACGCCGCCAAGGCATCGGAAGCGCTGAAGGCGATCGAGGCGGCGTTGGCCGGCGCCCGATGAGGATCGCGATGCTCCTTGCTGCGGCAGCGCTGGCCAGCGGCTCGCTCGTATCGGCGTGTGCGCCCAAGAACTACTCCATGCAGGGCAAGGACGCCGATCAGATGATCAAGGACGAGGAGCAGTGCCGTGCCCAGGTCCGCGCCCAGGCCCAGAACCAGCGCAATATCGAGGACCAGCGCCGCTCGGTGTTCGACGGCGAGCGCGAGCGCTTCGGCCAGCAGGACCTCTACAAGACCATGGACAATCAGGGTTACAGCAACAACGTCGACCGGTTGACGGCGCGGTGCATGGAAGCGCGCGGCTGGGCGCCCAAGCAGCAGAATGGCTTGGGTGGCTTGCGTTCGTGGTGGAACCGCAACAGCACCTTCAACACCCCGCTCGGCAAATAATCACCAGGCTGCCTTGATCCGCAGCAGGGCGCGGACGAAGAACTCGACAATCACGCCCAGCAGCACCAGCACGAAGGCATTGGCCGGCATGGCATAGGTGTGGCTGGGCAGCGCCGCCATTGCCTGGGCGAGGAAGAGGAGCAGGAAGGCCACCGCCACGCTTTCGACCACCAGGCCCTGCACGAAGTCTAGTCGCCGCCAGGCGCCGAGCGCCGTCGCGGCCAGGAGATGGATCAGCCCGATCAGCAGCACGATGCCGAAGGGCGGACCGGGATAAAGCGTCGGCGTGCTGAGCAGCAGCCACGCTTTCTCGAGGTAGATGCGGCTCACCTCGGCCGGATCCTCGGCCCAGCGCCCGAGGTAGAGCTCTGCCATCAGCCGGAAATACTCGGGCGAGCCGAAGACGATGGGAGGATCGGATCTCTTCGCGATCTCCTCGCCGTAAGCATCGTCGTAGCGGATGCCCCATTTGTTCTCGACGAAGCCCAGGCCGAGATAAAGCGTGTGGGAAATCCCGTGCGTGGCGAGCCGAGCGGCCGGCTGCATGTCGAACGCCGCATCGCGCGCGCCGACGACCCATCTCGGCGTGCTGAAGGCGGCCAGTGCCAGCACGGTCACCAACGCCAGCCCGGCGATGCGCCGCGGCCGGCGCACCATCAGCACCGCGACGGTGCCGAGGCTGATCAGCAGGCCCATGATGCCGATCGATTCGCGGATCAGCGTGGCCAGCGCCAGCAACACGAGCCCCGCCGCGATCCACAGAGCGCCGCTGCGGCGGGACAATAGCCCGCGCGCGCGGCCCGCCAGCGCCATCGGCAGGAGGGCGCATAGGCTTACCAGGCCGATATAGCTCCAGTGCGGCGAGGTCCCCATCCAGCCGAGATACTCGACCGGCCCCAATGCCATCAGCGCGATCGCGGCGAGCCAGGCGCGCAGCGCGAACAGCAGGCCGGCCAGCGCTAAAAGGCCGATCGTGTCGACCAGCGTATTGAGCCGCGCCACGTCGGGCAGGGTGGCGCGTTTGCCGGTCGCCAGCGACCACAGGTCGAGCAGCAGGGCGTGGCCGGGATCGTCGGCCACGGCGCGTTCGGAGATCGGCACCAGCTTGCCGTTCTCGCAGACGGCGAGCCAAGCGCCGCGCTCGAGGGCACAGCCCGTGCTGTTCAACCACACGTTGGTGGCGGCCCAGTCCGACGGCATGATGTCGGCCAGGTAGCCGTAGCGCTCGGCGTCCTTGAAGGTACGGTTGAACGGTCCCAGCACCAGCAGAGCCGCACACGTCACGAAAACCAGCCACCGCAAGCTTGTCGTCACCAAGGTCTTCCTACGGGGCCATTTCCGTTGCCGATCTGAAATCATCGTCGGTCCGGACGGCAAGTCCAACACTTTGATGTAACTTGACCGGCGCGGGCAACGCGGCGCAGCCTTGCTGCGTTGTCCGTCGCGTCGTGCCGGAGTGTTGCATGCGTCGTGTTCTGGCCAGCCTGGTCCTGTTGCCGCTGCTGCTTGCCGGCTGCGGTCAGACCAATGCGGAATTCGACATGAGGCTGCGCGAGATGGCCGGCACCAACGAACGCGACCTGCTCGGCGTCATGGGCCGCATTCCCGACAACAGCTATCAGCTCGACGAAGAAACCAAGATCCTGCAGTGGCGCTGGGACACGTCCTATATGAGCCCCGGCATGCCGCCGATGTACACGCGGGTCGGCCGGAGCTGGATGCCGATGGGCGGCTTCCCGCCCTCTTTCGTGCGCGAGGGTTGCATCGTCGAATGGACGGTGAGCAAGGGCGCCACGCAAAACTACCGATGGCAGGGCAGGGGATGCCGCTCGGTGACGTTGATTTCCACGCCGACGCCTTGACGGAACATCGCCACGGCTCCTTCGTTTAACCAACTGAGCCAACGCAAGGAGACATCCGTGATCCGAGCTCGCCGCCTGTCGATTGGGTTGCAGCTGCTGCCCCTGGTGATCCTGGGCGCCTGCGCCAGCGGGCCGGTGGCGCCGCAGCCGGCCGACCAGGACGCCAAGCGCTTCGACCGGCCGGCGCCCGACAAGGGCGCGCTTTACATCTATCGCCCGGGCTGGATGGCGCTGACCACGACGATCGACGTCGCCGTCGTCGGTGGCGCCAACGCCCAGCTCGGCTCGAACACCTACGTTCGTCTGGAAGGCCCGCCCGGCCCGGTCGAGATCGACTGCAAGATCGGCGACAAGACCGCGGCGCGCCAGGTCGAGATCCAGGACGGCCAGACGCGCTTTGTCGAAGTGTCGGTGAAGGTCGGCTGGTGGACGCCGGGCTGCGAGATCGCCGAGGTCCCGCCCGACCAGGGCCAGGCCGCCGTGCTGGCGTCCAAGCGCATCGAACCGAAATAGGTTCGCTGGGGGCGCGCCACTCCGGTGGCGCGCTCATCGTTGGAGCGAGCACAAGACGCGCGACACAAGGCGAAGGTTACTTCGCCTGAGGAGTCGCGCTCCCCCCGCCTCAGCCCAGGAATGTCCCGTCGGGATCGCCGTTCAGCATGATCCGGCCGACCGTCTCGAAATGCGCCTCGCGTGATTGGATCTGCTGGGAGAGCGTGTGCATGTCGCGGAAGCGGCGCTCGAACGGCGTGCCGATGAAAATCGCCGAGGTGCCGGCCGCCTTGTAGACCCAGTCGGCGGTCTTCTCCGCCACGTGGATGGCCTGGGTGCAGCCGAGCCGCAGCCGCGCGCGCTCGACGGTGCCGATCGGCTCGATATCGTCGGCGCGCTGCCAGATCTCCTTCAGGATTTCGACCAGGAACGCGCGCGCCGCGCCGAGATCGGCCTCGCGGCGGGCGAGGTCGGACTGCACCACGGGGCTGTCGGCCAGCCGCCCGAGATTGCGCGGCGCCTTCTCGAGCGCCAGCTCGATGAAGGCGTCGAGCATGGCGCGCGCCAGGCCGAGCGCCACGCCGGCGACGCCGGTGGCATAGAGGCCCTGGGTGGTGAAGGCGTAGAGCGGGCCGCGGTCGCGCCGCAGGCTCGGATCCTCGCGCGTGCCGGAGAAGGCTTCGGGCACGAATACGTCCTTGATCGAATAGCCCTCCGAGGCGGTGCCGCGCATGCCGAGCGTATGCCAGTCGTGGATCGGCGTCGTCCTGGCCTTGGGCATCAGCAGGGTACGCACGGTCGGCCGGCCGAAGCGGTTGAGCCGCAGCGAGCCGTCGGGTTCGACGACGTGGGCGTGCGCGCCGATCCAGTTGGCCTGGCGGTAGCCCGAGGAGAAGTGCCATTCGCCGGTCACGCGATAGCCGCCCGGTGCCGCGATCGCCTTGTGATGGTTGGGCGGGCCCCAGGAGATGAGGCCGCGCCGATCGGAATAGATCGTGCGCGCCGACTCAAGCGGAATGAACGGTGCGATCAGGGTCGAGCTGTTGGCGACGAACATGTTCCAGCCGACCGACCCGTCGAACCGCGCAATCTCG
>Ga0070698_100004958_pt1 | contig 14585 bp, 13 predicted proteins | sample KBSK1502metaG_FD_65477 | JGI IMG/M metagenome (GOLD analysis project Ga0070698, IMG submission 65477) | Corn, switchgrass and miscanthus rhizosphere microbial communities from Kellogg Biological Station, Michigan, USA - KBS K1-50-2 metaG | ecosystem: Host-associated > Plants > Roots >...
GCGCGGCCTCGTGCAGCCGGGCGCGGCGCATGACCCACTTGGGCGAGACGCCGACATACTCGGCGAACAGCCGCTGCAGCCTGCGTTCCGGTATGCCGAACACGTCTGCGAGCGACCCCACCCGGCGCAGTCCCGGGTCGGCGATGATCCGGTCCACGATGCCGGCCACCTGGTCGATGACCGGATCGGGCCGTGGCCCGGCGGCGCGCAGCAGGCCGGCCCCGGCCGCGATCATGGCCTCGTCGGACGAGGCGGCGGCGAGCACCGCGGCACAGGCCCTGTCCGCCGCGGGTCCGAAGATGTCGCCGGCTGGCACCACGAGGTCGTTCAGAGTGGAGATTTTTCCCGCGGAGTAAAAGGGCCGGAAGCCGCCTGGCCGCAAGCGGATGCCAAGGACCGCGCCGGCCCCGGAGATCTTCCTGGCGAAAACGCGCCGGTCGATGCCGTACACGGCCGGGCCGGCGGCCTCGAACGCGAGGTTCACGTTCGGGTGCGGCAGGATCGCCTGTTCGTGCGCGGGCTCGCCGCGCAGGTCCCAGCGGACCACCCAGCAGAAGTCGACGAACGGTGCCAGGTCCTCCGGTGGCCGGTGCCTGGTCAGGCTGAACCGGGTCGCGGCGGTCCCCGGGTGCAGCACCCCGGCGCCGAGCGAACGGGCGGAAGCGGTCACGCTCTCAGCGTAGCTGTCGCGTTTCTTCAAGACGTCGAGGCAGGTCCGCGGCTAGCGTCGTGACTTATGAACCTGCATCTTGAGCTCACCGACGCGGCCGACGCGGGGGCCCGCGTCGTCGCCGGCGTCCGGCCCGGCCAGTTCGGCGACCCCACCCCGGACAACGAATGGGACGTGCGGACGCTGCTGAACCACCTCCTGCTGTGGACCGCGTACAACTTCGAGCGGCGCGCGCACGGCGAGATGGTGCCAGAAGAGATGATGACCCGCGACTTCGCCGCCGAACCTGACTTCGCCGCCGCCTACCGCGCGCAGCTCGACCGCGCGCTCGACGCCTGGGCCGACCCGGCGGTCTGGGAGAAGGACCTGGACGTGATGGGGTCGGCGACCCCGGCCGCCGACGTCGGCGCGATGATGCTCGCCGAACTCGTGCTGCACGGATGGGACCTGGCGGCCGCGACGGGACAGTCCTACACGGTCTCTGACCGCGCCGCCGCCGCCGCGCTGGCGGCGGTGGAGGCGAACGCGGAGATGTTCCGGCAGTACAAGGGGTTCGCTGAGCCGGTTTCCGTGCCGGACGACGCGGTGGCGCTCGACCGCGCGCTCGCGCTGTCCGGGCGCGACCCGGGCTGGACGCCGTCCCGGTAGCGAGGCGCTAGAGCGCGGCGACGGCCGGCGCGCATCCGATCTGGGCCGTCAGGCTGAGCACCCGCCTGGCGCCCTCGGCGACCTCGTTGCGCATGGTGAAAACGCTGATGAGGTGCTGTCCGCCGAGGTCGGGCGCTGGCTCGCGGACGAGCGGCCACGGGTGGGTGATCTCGGCGATCTTGGCCTTCATCGCGTCGAGCCGCAGCCCGGCCTCGGCGACCGGCCATGTGTCGAGCGAATGCGCCGCGGTCGCCGCGTCGGCGACCGCGGCGACCGCCTCGTTGAACGCCCGCCGTGCGTCGGAGTACTCGACGCTGGCCAGGATGGAGTGACCCCAGCCGACCGCGCTGGTGGTGAAGACGTCCCCCGGCGCGCCGGCGGCCTGCACCCGGGCCACCCGGAACGCGGGCGTGCATCGCGAGCCCCGCCCGGCGAACGCGAGCACGGCGTCGGGCCCTGCCCTCGCAGTCATGCTGCCCCCGACGGAATCCCGCGCCCCCACCACGGGCGCGGGATTCGCCGGATTCACCGCGTGCACGGCGACCCAGTCCCAGGCCGGCGTCACCGAGGACAGCACCGTGGTGTCGCGGAACCGGTACCCGCTCTCGCCGGCCGGCTCGCACCGCGACCTGGGGTCGGCGAACCGCAGGTCGCCGCCCGCCGTGCCGTGTCCGGCGGCGAACAGCGCGCCGCGCGCGGCCTCGAGCAGGATCCAGCGCGCCGAGTTGTCCCCGGCGCGGTACGCGTCCGCCGCGGCGCCGGTCCAGTACAGGTGCGCGCTGACCGCCAGCGCCGTGAGCGGTGCCCGCCTGGCGAGCCGCCGCTGCCCGCAGGCGGCCTGCCGCAGCGTGCAGCCGAGCCCGCCGAACTCCGGCGGCAGCGCGACGTTCAAGTAGCCGGCGTCGCCGAGCTTGCCGATGTCCCTGTGCAGGGTCGCGGCGACGTCTGCGCTGCCGAGGGCCGCCGGGTCGGTCCTGGTCCCGCCGAGCCGCGCGAGCAGGCTCTCGGTGAGCAGGTCACGTGGCCTGATCGCTGCCATAGACCGGCCCCCTTCCTGCTGCTCGCTTCGTCAAGGACATCACATCGGCGGCCGGATAGTCAACTTAATTGGTAGGAAAGGTATGCTTTTACGAGGGTCAGTCAGGCTCAATGATCCGTACCGGACGTCCCGCGGCGAACGCGGCGATGTCCTCGACGGCGTCTCCGTAGAACCTCCGGTACCCGTCATCGGTCACGTATCCAAGGTGCGGGGTCAGGACTGTCCGCGGAGCCGAACGGAGCGGATGTCCCGCCGGCAACGGTTCCTCATCATAAACGTCCAGCGCGGCGCCCGCGATAGCTCCCGAGTGCAGCGCCGCGAGCAGAGCGTCGGTGTCCACGATCGGCCCGCGCGATGTGTTCACGAGGAACGCGGTGGGCTTCATCAGCCCCAGCTCCCGCTCGCCTACCAGCCCCACCGAGCGCTTGCCGAGCTTGTAGTGCACCGTGATCACGTCGGCGGAGGCGAAGAGTTCCTCCTTGCGCACCGCGACGGCGCCCGCGTCGGCGGCGACCGTGGCCGGGAGGTTCTGGCTCCACGCGAGCACCTCCATGCCGAACGCCCGGCCGATCGACGCCACCCGCCGCCCGATGTTCCCCAGCCCCACGACGCCCAGCGTCCGGCCCTGCAGCCCGAAGCCGATCGTGTGCTGCCAGCCGCCGTCGCGCATCCGCCGGTCCTCCGCGGGCACGTGCCGGACGAGGGCGAGGATCAGCGCCCAGGTCAGCTCCGGCGTGGCCGCGCCGCTGCCGCCGGTGCCGCACACCGTGACGCCGGCCGCGGCCGCGGCCGCCACGTCGATCGACGCGTTGCGCATCCCGGTGGTGACCAGCAGCCGCAGGTCCGGGAGCAGCCGGAGCCGCTCGGCGGTGAACGGCGTCCGCTCGCGCATCGCGACGACCACGTCGAACGGCCGCAACTCGGCCGCCAGGTCCGCGGTGTCGGCGATGTGCCCGTGGAACGGCACGACGTCGGTCGCGCCGAGCGACGCCCAGTCGGCGCTCTGCAGGGCGACCCGCTGATAGTCATCAAGGATTGCGATGCGCACGCGGCCGACTCTAGCCGCCCTGGTACGGTTCTGACCCATGACCTGGCTTGACGACCTTGCAGACAAGGCAGTGAACGGCGAACTCCCGGCGCGGGAGGAGGCCCTGGCGGTGCTCGCCAGCGGCGACGACGAGCTGCTCGATGTGGTGGCCGCGGCGTTCCGCGTCCGCCGCCGCTTCTTCGGCCGCAGGGTCAAGCTGAACTACCTGGTCAACATCAAGAGCGGGCTGTGCCCCGAGGACTGCTTCTACTGCAGCCAGCGGGTCGGCTCGGCGGCCGAGGTGCTCAAGTACACCTGGCTCAAGACCGACGAGATCGTGAGAAATGCCGAGGCCGGCGTAGCCGGGGGCGCTAGGCGGGTCTGCCTGGTCGCCAGCGGCCGCGGCCCGACCGACCGGGACGTCGACCGGGTGTGCGAGTCGATCGAGGCGTTCAAGTCCCAGCACCCCGACGTCGAGGTGTGCGCTTGCCTGGGCCTGCTCTCCGTCGGCCAGGCGGACCGGCTGGCCGCGGCGGGGACGACGGCCTACAACCACAACCTGAACACGTCCGGCGGCCACTACGCCGACATCTGCTCCACGCACGAGTACGCGGACCGCGTGTCCACCGTCACCGTCGCCAAGGAGGCGGGCCTGTCGCCGTGCTCCGGCCTGATCGCGGGCATGGGGGAGACCGACGAGGACCTGGTGGACGTCGCGTTCGCGCTGCGCGCGCTGTCGCCGGACTCGGTGCCCGTCAACTTCCTGATCCCGTTCGAGGGCACGCCCCTGGCGGGCAAGTGGGAACTCACCCCGCAGCGCTGCCTGCGCATCCTGGCGATGGTCCGCTTCGTGAACCCCGACGCGGAAGTCCGCCTGGCCGGCGGCCGCGAGATCCACCTGCGCTCCCTGCAGCCCCTCGCCCTGCACATCGTGAACTCGATCTTCCTCGGCGACTACCTGACCAGCGAAGGCCAGCCAGGCGCCGCAGACCTGGCGATGATCGCCGACGCCGGCTTCGAAGTGGAAGGAGCACCCCCGGCGCCCAACCCCGAGGCCCCGCCCACCGCCGAGCCGCCCACCGCCGAGCCCGCCGCTCTGGCCCCACCCGCCGGACCCGCCACCCCCCGCCCAGACCTAGTCCACATCCGTCACCGCGGCCCCGGCACAACCCTCCCGGCCAACACCTGACCGGCCGCGACTACCACCGCGACCCAGCACGACTCTCCTGGGTACATCGTCCGGCAAGCGCCACCCCGTCGGCGCGCCACTCGTCCCATGGCTATTTCGCCCCACGAGCACCACCACCCCTCGCGAGCCCACCCGCCCCACAGTCACTTCGTCCCGCAAGCACCACCAGTTTCTCCTGTTGGCTTTGTAGACGTGGTGACCACTTTTCGGGCCTCTGGACCCCTGATTCTGGTCACCACGTCTACAAAGCGGCGCGATGTCTACAAAGACGCGCGTCTAGTAACTGCTCGTCGCCGCAAATGCGGCGCGGATGCGGGCGATCACTCGCTCCGAGGTGCCGAACAGTTCACTCCACGTGAAGTGGACGACCTTGTAACCGGCGTCCCGCAGCCGGGTGTCACGCATGATCTGGTCTCTCGCCCGGCGAGGATCGTCGTACTTGGCCATGCCATCCGCTTCGGCGATCGTCAGATACGAGGGCCAGCAGAAGTCCACCCGCCCGATGAAATCGCCGTCGGCTGTGGCGATGGCGGCTTGGAGTACGGGCGCGGGCAAGCCCGCCTCGGCAAACACAACCCGGGCACAAGACTCCAGCACAGACCCGGCGTCCTCGCTGCTGAAACCGGCTGCCCGCCTCGCCCGGTCGGATCCCGGCCAGCCCGCGCACGAGAGGAGGGCGTCGGACAGGCCTCGCTCCGTGGTCTTGCCCAGCCGCAGCGCGGAATTCACGACGACGACGCCTTCCATGAAGGTCAGTGATCGTGCGAGATCGACGACGGTCCTGGTAGCTGTCGTTACGGGCAAGCCGTACAGAGTTCTTACATGCTGCCTGGGAAGCCGAGCGGAGTACAGGTGGACTCCGTCCGGGCACCGGTTACGATACAGGCCAGGCGGCCGAGTTAGCCAAACCATATTGTCAGCGGGACTTTGCAGCAGGTCGATGCCGTGCAGCACCGCGGCGGACTGATGGCTGGCCACTGCGCGCTGTCCCACGGCAGCCCTGGCCGCCGCCACGCGAAGGGCGTGGGCCTGGCGCGGATCGGTATCGGCCGATTCGACGGCGGACCGGGTGGCGTACACGCCGTGGCGCACCCGCACCAGGTCGCCCGCCCGCGTCAGCGACCGGAACTGCGCCGACGTGATCCCGGCCGCCCGCCACTCGCGCACGGTGCCCACCGTCTTCTTACGTACCGCAATCGGAGAGTCGCTTAACGTCACAATCAGAGCATATGCCATCATGGCGCGGGTGGAGTCGATCACCGAGCTGGAGCACGCGGCTTCACCGGCCGCGCCAATTCGGCGCTGCCGCCGATGATCGTCATTCTGCTTCCGCTGGAGGGTGAATCGCTACCGCTACCGCGTCGCTCCTAGCGGGCGACACGCCGGGCCGGATGCTTCAGCCAGGGCCAGGTGCTCGCTACGTTTGTAATCATGGCTACCCGTGCGTCCAGGGGCTCGGCTCGTTCGCGAAGCGGGCAGGCAGGCGCTGATCGCGACGAGTTCTACAACGATGAGCCCGTCGAGGTCATCCTGCCTAACGTGCCGCCTGGCGGCGGGGGCCCCGCGCCGAAAAGGGACAGCGGGAGCGGGGGAGGCGGCTCGCGGGGGAACGGGAGTTCCGGCCGCGGCAGCGGCTCACGAAGCGGGCGCGGTTCGGCATCGGGAACCGGGCGCTCCCGGGCGGGCGGGTCGTCCCGGTCCGGCGGCGGACGGGGCGGAGCTGGCGGGACCAGAGCGGCGACCGGCCGAAAGCGGAGCGCTCCGCAAAAGCGGAGGGCTCCGCGGCAGCGGAAGCCCAAGCCGACCAAGGACCCGGTAGTCATCCTCGCCCGGTGGGTGTTCCGCACCCTGTCAGCGGGCTGGATGCTGATCGCGGGCACGGTCGGATTCGTGGTGCGGCGGGCGGGGCGCGGCGCGCGGGACCTGCATCCGGACCACCAGCGGGACGGGATCGGGCTGCTGTGTATCGGGCTGGCGATCGTGTTCGCGGCCGGGGTCTGGGTGCGGATGGGCAATCCCGCGGGACTGCTGGTCTATGACCTGACCAGCGGCTTCCTCGGCGATGGCGCGTTCATGGTCCCGGCGCTGCTCGCGCTGCTCGGCTGGCGGTTCATGCGTCACCCGGAGCTGAACGCGGAGACCTCGCGCGCGGCGATCGGCTGGGCGGCCCTGCTCATCGGCGTGCTCGGGCTGTTCAGTATCGCCAAGGGCACGCCGAATCTTTCGCACGGCGCGCCGGCGATCAGGGGGGCGGGCGGGCTTATCGGCTACGCGGTCTCCGCGCCGCTGGTGGCCGGGCTCACCCCGTGGGTGGCGACGCCGCTGCTCGGCCTGGTGGCCTGCTTCGGGCTGCTCGTGATCACTGGCACGCCGGTGCGGCACGTGCCGGCGCGGCTGCGTGAGCTGAGCGAACTGTTCGGGTACCCGCGCCCTGAGCCGGACCCGGACGGCGAGGAGGGCGAGGTCGCCGGCGGACGGGCCGTCGGCCGGAGCGTGCGTGGCGAGATCGCCAGGGCGATCCGGCTGCGACCGCCGTCCATCGAGGCGGGCGACCACGTCAAGCCCTACGACACGCCGGTGCTCGAGCCCGGCGGCAAGCGGGCGGGCGCCCCCGGCGCCGGGACGCCAGCGGCGGCTGTGGCGGCAGGGGCGGCACCCGAGGCGAGGATCGGCGAAGGCCTGCTGGAGGAGCTGGGCTTCAGCGGACCGCCGTCGGCCGACGCGGCGGGCGACGAGATCACCGCCGGCGTCGTGGCCGGCCCCTTCGGCACCGCCGGTGTCCCGGCACCGGCCGACGCGGCCGCCGCCGGGCGCCGAGCCGAGGACCGCACCCCGGTGCGGCCGGGCGAGCAGCTGACGCTCAGCGGGGCGGCGGCCGGCGTCTACACGCTGCCGCCGGCGACGCTGCTGCGCCCGGGCAGCCCGCCGAAAGCCCGCACCAAGGCCAACGACATCGTGGTCGCCGCGCTGTCGGAGGTGCTTGAGCAGTTCAACGTGGACGCGCAGGTGTCCGGGTTCAGCCGCGGGCCGACGGTCACCAGGTACGAGATCGAGCTCGGACCGGCGGTCAAGGTGGAGCGGGTGACCGCACTGTCGAAGAACATCGCCTACGCGGTCAAGAGCGCCGACGTCAGGATCCTGCCGGTGATCCCCGGCAAGTCGGCGATCGGCGTCGAGATCCCGAACGCGGACAAGGAGATCGTCAGCCTCGGCGACATCCTCCGCTCGCCGTCCGCGCTCGCCGAGCACCACCCGATGGTCGTCGGGCTCGGCAAGGACGTGGAGGGCCACACGGTCCTGGCGAACCTGGCGAAGATGCCGCACGTGCTGGTGGCCGGCGCCACCGGGTCCGGCAAGTCGGTGTGCCTGAACGGGCTGATCACGAGCATCCTCACGAGGGCGACGCCGGATCAGGTACGGCTGATCCTCATCGACCCCAAGCGGGTCGAGCTGTCGATCTACGAGGGAATCCCGCACCTGATCACGCCGATCATCACCAGCCCGAAGAAGGCCGCCGAGGCCCTGGAGTGGGTGGTCGGCGAGATGGAACGGCGCTACGACGACCTGGCCGCGTCCGGGTTCCGGCATGTGGACGACTTCAACAAGGCGGTGCGGGCGGGGAAGCTGACCCCGCCGCCGGGGTCCGAGCGCACCTACGAGCCCTACCCCTACCTGGTGACGATCGTGGACGAGCTCGCCGACCTGATGATGGTCGCGCCGCGGGACGTGGAAGACAGCGTCGTGCGGATCACCCAGCTGGCGCGGGCGGCCGGGATCCACCTGGTGCTCGCTACCCAGCGGCCGTCGGTGGACGTGGTGACGGGCCTGATCAAGGCGAACGTGCCGTCCCGGCTGGCGTTCTCGACGTCGAGCCTGGCCGACTCCCGGGTGATCCTCGACCAGCCGGGCGCGGAGAAGCTGGTCGGGCAGGGCGACGCGCTGTTCCTGCCGATGGGCGCGTCGAAGCCGATCCGGCTGCAGAACGCGTTCGTCTCGGAGAAGGAGATCCGGGACATCGTCGCGCACTGCAAGAAGCAGGCCGAGCCGGCCTACCGGGAAGACGTCCAGGCGGTGCCGGAGAAGGCCAGGGAGATCGACTCCGATATCGGCGACGACCTCGACTTGCTGCTGCAGGCGGCCGAGCTGGTGGTGTCGACGCAATTCGGGTCGACGTCCATGCTTCAGCGCAAGCTCCGGGTGGGTTTCGCAAAAGCCGGCCGGCTGATGGACTTGCTGGAAAGCAGGGGTATTGTCGGGCCAAGTGAAGGTTCCAAAGCACGAGACGTACTGATCAGGCCGGATGACCTCGATGAGGTGCTCACGTCGTTGCGGGGCGGATAGCGGGGGAGAGCGGGTGGCGCCGCCGTCCGCTTAAGTTCCTGACGCTAGGTGACTGATAACGTGCGCCGGGTACAAGGATTCACATCGAGATACCTGGAGGCGCGGTGTGAGCATTGGTGACACCCTGGCGGAGGCGCGACGTCAGAGGGGTCTCACGATTACGCAGGTGAGCCAGCAGACGCGGATCAGGGAAACGATCATCAGGGGAATCGAGCAGGGCGATTTCTCGTCGTGCGGCGGGGACTTCTACGCACGGGGGCACATCCGCTCGATCGCTACCGTGGTCGGAGTCGACCCGGTGCCGCTGATCAGGGAGTACGACGAGGAACATGGCCCGCCGGGCGGCATGCGCGCGTCGGAGATCTTCGAGCCTGCCACGCCGATCAAGATCCACGAGCCGCGGCCGTTCGGGCTCGGCAAGATCCTGATCGTCGTACTGCTCGCGGTGATCGGCTTCGCCGCCTACCACCTGGTCTCCACGCACGATACGCACTCGTCGGCCACCCAGGCGAACCTGCGGCCGGTGGTGAAGCCTAAACCTAAGCCGACCGTCACGCCCGCCGTCAGGCCGACAACCGTCACGAATACCGGGCCGCCGGTGGCGGTCATCAGGCTGACCGCAACCCAGGACTGCTGGGTCGGGCTGACGAACGCGGCGGGCCAGCAGATATACCAGGGCATCATCCCGGCCGGGCAAAGCATGACCTGGCGGGAACAGGACCCGGTGACCATGGTCGTCGGCAACCCGCCGGGGATCTCGCTGACCGTGAACGGCAAGCCCGAGTTGCAGAACACCCAGACGGTGGGGTACCTCAGCATCAACCCGTCGCAGCAAAACCCCGTCACGACTAGCTCACCCGCGACCCGCTGACCCGCGGCCGGTGCCCGGTGAGCGAAGCGCGGCGCCCGATCACATACCCTCTCGGTGTGTCTAGTTCCCGCACAGTCAGCCTTGTCACCCTCGGCTGCGCGCGCAACGAGGTCGACTCGGAGGAGCTCGCCGCCCGGCTGGCGGCGGGTGGCTGGACGCTGCGCGGCGAGGGGGAGGACGCGGACGTCGTCCTGGTCAACACCTGCGGGTTCATCCAGGCGGCGAAGCAGGAATCCATCGACGAGCTGCTCGTGGCGGCGGACTCGGGCGCCAAGGTCGCCGCGGTCGGCTGCCTCGCCGAACGGTACGGCACGGAACTCGCGGGCGAGCTGCCCGAGGCCCAGGTCCTCAGCTTCGACGACTACGCGGACATCGCCACGCGGCTGGACGACGTGCTGGCAGGCCGCAAGCGGCCCGCGCACGTCGCGAGGGACCGGCGCTCGCTGCTGCCGGTCAGCCCGGTCAAGCGGCAGGTGACCCAGAAAACCGGCCTGACTGAACTGCCCGACCTGCCGCCGGGGATCGCCCCGGCGTCAGGCCCGCGGCATATCCGGCGGCGCCTGTCCGGCGGCGTCACCGCGCCGCTGAAGATCGCGTCAGGCTGCGACCGCAGATGCTCGTTCTGCGCGATCCCGTCGTTCCGCGGGGCGTTCGTCTCCCGCCGCCCGCCCGAGCTGCTTGCCGAGGCCGGCTGGCTGGCGGCCGACGGAGTCCGCGAGCTGCTGCTGGTCAGCGAGAACTCCACGTCGTACGGCAAGGACCTTGGCGACCTCCGGCTGCTCGAGACGATGCTGCCCGAGCTGGCCAAGGTCGACGGCATCGCCCGGGTGCGGGTGAGCTACCTGCAGCCAGCCGAGCTCCGGCCCGGCCTGACCGACGTGATGACGTCGACGCCGGGTGTGGCGCCGTACTTCGACCTGTCGTTCCAGCACGCCAGCGGCCCGGTGCTGCGGAAGATGCGCAGGTTCGGCGACCGAGCGCGATTCACCGAGCTGATCGAGCGGATCAGGGACGCGTGCCCCGACGCCGGCGTCAGGTCGAACTTCATCGTCGGGTTCCCCGGGGAGACCGCGGCCGACCTGCGCGAGCTCGAGCTGTTCCTGAGCGAGGCGCGGCTGGACGCGATCGGCGTCTTCGGCTACTCCGACGAGGACGGCACCGAGGCCGCCACCTTCCCCGCGGCGGACAAGGTGGACGAGGATGAGATCGCCCGCCGGGTCGGCGAGTTCGCCGGCCTCGCCGAGGAGGTCATGGCGCAGCGCGCCGCGGACCGGGTCGGCGAGGAGGTCGAGGTGCTGGTGGAGGAGGTGCTCGGCGACGGCAGGTACGAGGGTCGCGCCGCGCACCAGGCGCCGGACGTGGACGGGTCGACCACCCTGGAAGCGGACCGTCCGCTGGCGCCTGGCGATCTGGTGATCGCCCGCGTGACCGAGTCCGCGGGAGCCGACCTCATCGCGAGCGCCTGACACGGCCGTGAGCGCCACGCCCGCCGACACCCCCGGCCAGGGCAGTCCCCCACCTAGGGGGACCAGTCCCCCCGGTCCCCCCCTGCCCCCACCCGGGAGGACCAGTCCCCCCCTGCCAGCTCAGGGCAGTCTCTCGCCTGAGACGACCAGTCCCCCTCCGCCCGGGCTGGTGAACATCGCCAACGTGCTGACGGTGGTGCGCATCCTCCTGGTGCCGGTGTTCGTCGTGTGCCTGTTCGCCGGCGGCACCGGGTGGCGGCTCGCCGCGCTCACGACGTTCGTGGTGGCGTCGGTGACCGACCTGCTCGACGGGCGGCTGGCGCGCAGCCGCGGGCTGGTCACCGACTTCGGCAAGATCGCCGATCCGATCGCGGACAAGGCGCTCACCGGTGCGGCGCTGATCAGCCTGTCAGTGCTCGGTGAGCTGCCCGGCTGGGTCACGGCGCTGATCCTGATCCGCGAGGTCGGCGTGACCGTGCTGCGGTTCGTGGTGATCAGGCGCGGCGTGATCGCCGCGAGCCAGGGCGGCAAGCTGAAGACGCTGCTGCAGGTCGCGGCGATCTGCCTGTACATTCTGCCCGCCTCGCTGAGCCCGCCGGCCTGGGTGCGGGAGGTTGTCATGGCCGTCGCTGTCGTGGTAACGCTGGTGACGGGCGCGGATTACGTGGTGCGCGCGGTGCGCCTGTACCGCGGTCCGGCCGGACCGAAGTCAGGCGCGAACGGCGGAGGGGCAGATGGCTGACGGGGTGGCCGGCAGCGACGCGCGAGAGCTGGCTACCGAGATCCTCCGGCTGCTGACAGAAAACGGCGAGACGATGGCCGCGGCCGAGTCGCTCACCGGCGGGCTGGTCGCCGCGGCGCTGACCGACGTGCCGGGATCGTCGAAGGCGTTCCGCGGCGGGGTGGTGGCGTACGCGACCGAGCTCAAGGCGGAACTGCTCGGCGTCGACGGCGACATGCTCGCCGACCACGGCCCGGTCTACGCGCCGGTCGCGGTGGCGATGGCCGACGGCGTCAGGAAGCTGCTGGGGGCGACGGTCGGCGTGGCCACCACCGGAGTCGCGGGGCCCGACCCGGCCGACGGCTTCGCGCCGGGCACCGTGCACATCGCGGTGAGCCTTGCCGAAGACACGGTGGTGCGGACGATGGCATTGACCGGAAACCGGGACGAGGTACGTAGACTGACAGTGGAGCGTGTCCTTGGTTTGCTACTAGGCAGGCTCCGGGAAGAGAAGTAGTGATTACAGCGTTACAGCAGGAGCGAACTCACGGATGGTGGCTCGCGAGCTGGCCGCACGGACAAGGTACCGTGGATGTAGCGGCGGTCAGCCCCCGGGTACTCCGTGAGGAGCTCGATGGGCGATTGGCCTGAGGAAGGGAGTGTGCGATGGTACTGCTTCGCCAATTGCTAGGCGACGTGCTGCGTCGTCTGCGCATCAGGCAGGGTCGCACTCTCCGCGAGGTGTCCGCGTCCGCTCGCGTGTCGCTTGGCTACCTCTCCGAAGTAGAGCGCGGCCGCAAGGAAGCTTCGTCTGAGCTGCTCGCCGCCATCTGCGCCGCTCTTGACACGCCGCTGTCGCAGGTTTTCCGCGAGGTCTCCGACAACTTCGCCCTAGCCGAGCTGCAGAACGAGCCGGCGCTCGGCGCCCCGCGCGAGCCCGGCCTGCGGGTTCCCGTCGAGGTGCCGGATGCGGCCAGGCCGGTGGACGGCGATATCCGCAAGGCCGTCGGCGACGTCACCGACATGGTGCCGGTCTGACGAAGCCCCGGCGTGGCCGGAAAGAGCGGCGGTTATATCCAGGCCTGCGGGCTGTCGGTGAGCAGCTGAATGGCTTCAGGTAGCTTGCCCGACACGATGTCCTGCAGCGTGACGGTTTCCAGCACCGCGCGCTCGTTGGCGCGCAGCGCGATCCACACCCGCTGCAGCGGCTCGGCCGCGCCCGGGTAGGTGACGTTCTCCGGCCGCTCGCCGCGCACGCCGAGAAGCTGCCCGTCGATCGCCCTGATGATGTCCGCGAGCGAGATCTCGTTCGCGGGCCGGGCCAGCCAGAAGCCTCCGTCCGGGCCGCGCTGGCTGCGCACGAGGCCGCTGCGCCGCAAGTGCGTCAGGATCGTCTCGAGGAACTTGCCGGGAATGTGCTGTGCCTGGGCGAGCTGCTCGGCGGTGACATGGCCGTCTTGCGCGGCGGCGAGCTCGATGGCCGCGCGCAGCGCGTAGTCGGCACGTGCAGACAGTCGCATGTTCGTAATTATGCAGCTTCCCGACCGGTTTTCGGACATCGGACCGCCCAGGACTAAGCTGCAATCGATCCCGCCGCACGAGAAGCAACACGGGACGCCGCCCGCTACCGGAGGGAACTGGACTGGATGGCTGGTTCACGGGACGTGACGGTCGAGGTCACGGTCAACGGCACGCCCCATAGCGCTGAAGTCCCGGCCCGCACCCTACTCGTGCACTTCCTCCGCGACCAGCTCAGGCTCACCGGCACCCACGTGGGCTGCGACACCACGCAGTGCGGGGCCTGCACGGTCGCCATGGACGGCGTCGCGGTGAAGTCCTGCACGGTGCTCGCGGCCCAGGCCAGCGGCCACGAGATCACCACGATCGAGGGCCTGGCGGGCGACGACAGCGGCGACGGCCTGCACCCCATCCAGCGGGCCTTCCAGGAGGAGCACGGCCTGCAGTGCGGCTACTGCACGCCGGGCATGGTGATGGCGATCCGCCAGCTGCTCGCCGACAACCCGGACCCCACCGAGGCCGAGGTCAGGCACGGCCTGAACGGCAACATCTGCCGCTGCACCGGTTATCAGAACATCGTCGCCGCAGCCCTCGCCGCCGCCGCGCACCTGCGGGAGGCATGACCGCGATGTTCCCCGCTGACTTCGGTTACACAAGCGCGCGCTCCCTCGACGAGGCCCTCGACCTGCTCGCCGCGGCCCAGGCCGACGGTGAGGAGGCCAAGCTGCTGGCCGGCGGCCAGTCCCTGCTGCCGATGATGAAGCTGCGGCTCGCCACGCCGGAGACGCTGGTCGACATCGCCGGCCTCACCGAGCTCACCGGCGTCAGCAACGGCGACGGCACCACGATCGGCGCGCTCACCACCTATCGCGCCCTCGCCCGCGACCCCCTGGTCGCCGGGCGGCTGCCCGCGATGACCGACGCGCTCGCCGTGCTCGCCGACCCGCAGGTCCGCGCCCGCGGCACGATCGGCGGCGCGGTCGCGCACGGCGATCCGGCGGCCGACCTGCCCGCGGTGCTGCTCGCCCTCGACGCCCAGGTCCGCATCACAGCGAGAAGCGGCAGCCGCGTCACCCCGCTCGACGACTTCCTGCA
>Ga0070698_100004960_pt1 | contig 14584 bp, 11 predicted proteins | sample KBSK1502metaG_FD_65477 | JGI IMG/M metagenome (GOLD analysis project Ga0070698, IMG submission 65477) | Corn, switchgrass and miscanthus rhizosphere microbial communities from Kellogg Biological Station, Michigan, USA - KBS K1-50-2 metaG | ecosystem: Host-associated > Plants > Roots >...
CGGCTGCGGCAATCGGCATCCTCTTCAAGCTGAACGCATCGATCTCGGGCGCCGAGGTGGGCTGCCAGGGCGAGGTCGGTTCGGCATGCTCCATGGCTGCAGGTGGCCTCGCCGAGGTCATGGGGGGCACCCCGGCGCAGGTGGAGAACGCCGCCGAGGTCGGGATCGAGCACAACCTCGGCCTGACCTGTGACCCGATCGGTGGCCTCGTGCAGATCCCGTGCATCGAGCGGAACGCGATCGCGTCGATGAAGGCGGTCAACGCCGCTCGTCTGGCGATCAACGGCGACGGCAGCCACAAGGTGAGCCTGGACAAGGCGATCAAGACGATGCGCGACACCGGTCGCGACATGTCGACCAAATACAAGGAGACCGCCCGTGGTGGTCTCGCGGTGAACGTCATCGAGTGCTGACTGCGCCGTCCACGCGTCCGTCGACCGTCGCCGGCACACGGTCAGGGCTAGCGCGAGGCGCCGGCTCGGGCTCGTTCCGGAGCTCCTTCACGAGCGAGATGCAGGCCCCGATCATGATGAACATGAACGGGAACGCGGCGAGGATGCAGAGGGTCTGCAGCGCGGCGAGGCCGCCGGCGAGGAGCAGGATGCTGGCGACAGCGCCCGTCATGACCCCCCAGAAAATTGTCACGAGCGCAGGGGGGTCGCTGCGGCCGCGGCAGGACAGCATGCCCATCACCAACGAGGCAGCGTCCGCGCCGGAGACGAAGAACAACGCGACGAGGATGACGACGATCAGCGCCGTCAGCCCGAACCAGGGGTACTGGCGCAGCAGCTCGAAGAGCGCGGTCTCCTGGCCCTTGTCCAGCGCCGCCTCGAGATCGGTCCCGCCCAGCTGCAGGTGGATGGAGATACCACCGAGAATGGAGAACCAGACGAACGTGACGAGGCTGGGCGCGAGAATGACGCCCAAGACGAACTCGCGGATCGTGCGACCCCGCGAAATGCGGGCGATGAAGGCCCCGACGAAAGGCGTCCACGACATCCACCACGCCCAGTAGAAGATCGTCCAGCCACTCAGCCACTCCTGGCCGCCGAAGGCGCCGGACCGGAAGCTCATCGGGGCGAGCTGCCACAGGTAGTCGCCCACTGAATCGGTGAAGGTGCTCAGGATGAAGACGGTCGGGCCGACCACGAAGAGGAAGAAGAGCAGCGCGATGGCGAGCACCATGTTGGTGTTCGAGAGGAACTGCACGCCACGGTGGACGCCGCTCACCGCCGAAACGATGAAGGCGACGGTGAGCAGACTGATGATGACGATGGCAACGGGGGTCGACTTGGGGACGTCGTACAACTTGTTCAGGCCCGAGCTGATCTGCAGGGCGCCCAGGCCGAGCGACGTCGCGGACCCGAACAGCGTCGCGAGGATCGCGAAGCTGTCGATGGCACGTCCGGCGTTCCCTTCCGAGCGCTTTCCAATGAGCGGGAAGAAGGCCGAGCTGATCAGGTTCGGTCGACCGTGGCGGAACGAGAAGTAGGCCAGCGCCAGCCCCACGACGGCGTACATCGCCCAGGGGTGGATTGCCCAGTGGAAGAACGAGTACTGCATCGCCAGCTGGGCGCCCGCCGGCGTGTTGGGCTCCGCCAGCCCCATCGGCGGCGAGCCCAGGTGCGAGAGCGGCTCCGCGACTCCGTAGAACACCAGACCGATGCCCATGCCCGCGCTGAACATCATCGTGACCCAGCTGATGGTGCTGAACTCGGGTCGCTCGTCATCGCGTCCCAGGCGGATCCGCCCGAATCGAGTGAAGGCGAGGACTACGACGAGGATCACGAAACAGGTGCTGGCGAGCACGAACAGCCAGCCGAAGCTGCTGATGACCCAGTCCAGGGCATGGGCTGCGGCGGTGGCCAGGCCTTCGTTGTCCAGGATTCCCCAGAGCAGGAAGCCGATGCTGAGGGTGGCGGCACTGATCAGGACCGTCTTGTCCACAGGCAGCCGCAGGTGTCGTTCGAGCCGATCCGACGGGGGCGGATTCTCGGGGCTGGTCATCATGCGAAGGTCCCTTCACTGGGTTCCTCAGGCCCATCGTGCCGGGCCGTTCGGCCTCGCTCTCATCATCACCCCGCCAACGGGAAACGGGCCCAGGACGCAGCCGAGAAAACCGTCAGCGCTCCTCAGTGGGAGACGCTGTCGGCCTCGGCAGGCTGGGGTGTGCTACCCCAGCCAGCCCATGCGGTGGCTGATGCGGCTGCCGGCCTCCCTGAGGTCGTCGGCTGCACCGGTGATCCGCTCGGCGTCGAACCGGTACGCCGGTCCGGACGCGCTCAGCGCGCCGACGACGGCCCCGGTGTGGTCGCGGACGGGTACCGCGGCGGCGTTGAGCCCGACCTCGAGCTCCTCGAAGGTCGTGGCGAAGCCGGTCTCGCGGACCTCGTCCAACTGCTGGAGCAATGCCTGACGCGAGGTGACGGTCTTCTCGGTGAGTGCGGGCAGCCCGGCCTTGTCGAGGATGCTGTCTCGCTGCTGGTCCGGCATGTAGGCCAGGAGGATCTTGCCGCTCGAGGTCGCGTGAAGAGGGGTCAGCTGGCCAACCCAGTTCTGGCTGGCCACGGCAGCCGAACTGCGTGCCTGCTGGACGTTCACGGCGTACTGCTCACGCACCACGGCGAGGTTGATCGTCTCGTCGAGGTGGGCGGCGAGGTCGTCGAGGACCGGCTGTGCCTGGCGCGCCATGTCGATGCGGGTCGGGATCGCGCTGGCCAGGCGCAGGATGCCGAACGCGAGCTGGTACTTGCCGCGGTCGGTGTTCTGCTCGACCAGATCGCGCTCCTCGAGTGCGGCGAGCAGGCGGAATGCCGTGGACTTGTGGACGCCGATCTCGGCGGCGACCTCGCTCACACCGGCATGGCCCTCGCGGGCGAGGATCTCCAGGACCGAGATGGCGCGGTCTACCGACTGCACGCCACCCTGACTGTCGCCTCCGCGACGTCTTGTTGCCGTAGGTGCTTCCTCGTCGCTCATAGCGCAACCCTACTGAACGGTCGGTGGTCCCAAGGTCTGCAGCGTGCGAATTGTGACTTTGGTCCTGCGATCTCTTGACACACGTTGGCCAGTGCTTCCAGACTGTTGCGCATTACGCGAACGGTTGTGCTATTCGCATCAAGGTGGAGAACAAGCCAGTCGCGGCTCTTCGGCCGGTGGCGGCGGCAGCTCAACTCCGCCTCGGTCGCGTGACCTGTCCTTCTCACCGCACCCGTCCCGGAAAGGCGAGCCAGTGGCCAACGCAATCAGGATTGACGGACGCAAGGTCGCAGCTGATCTCAAGCAGCAACTGTCCGACCGTGTCGCGGCGCTCAACGCGCGAGGCGTTCACCTCGGGCTGGGCACGATCCTGGTCGGTGACGACCCGGGAAGCCACTCGTACGTCGCGGGCAAGCACCGAGACTGTGCCGACGTCGGCATCGCGTCCCTCCGGGTGGAGCTGCCCGCGACCGCAACCCAGGAAGCGATCGAGGCCGCGGTCCTCCGGCTCAACGAGGATCCCGCCTGCACGGGTTTCATCGTCCAGCTCCCCCTGCCGGCCCAGGTCGACACGCACCGGGTACTCCAGCTGATCGATCCCGAGAAGGACGCTGACGGACTGCACCCCGCCAACCTCGGCAAGCTGGTCCTCGGCATCCCGGGCCCGCTTCCCTGCACGCCGCGCGGGATCATCGAGCTCCTGCGGCAGCACGATGTCGAGATCACGGGCCAGCGGTTCTGCATCATCGGGTGCGGCCTGACCGTGGGCCGTCCACTCGGCCTGATGCTCACTCGCCCGACCGAGCACGCCACGGTGACCCTGTGTCACGAGGCGACCATCGACATCGCCGCGCACGCCCGTGCGTCGGACGTCGTTGTGGCTGCGGCCGGCGTCGCCCACCTGGTCAAGCCGGACTGGATCAGCCCCGGTGCGACCGTGCTCTCCGTGGGGGTCACGCGCACCATCGAGGGCATCCTCGGTGATGTCCATCCGGAGGTCGACGCCGTGGCTGGCAAGGTCAGCCCGGCGACAGGCGGCGTGGGTCCGATGACGCGCGCCATGCTCCTCACCAACATCGTCGAGATCGCCGAGCGCAGGGTCGAGGCGGCCGCACTCGGGGCCTCCGTCAACGGCCCGCACCCGGACGACATCCTCGGGGGGTGGCTCCGTGACGACGCCTGCCCTCGTTGACTCTCGTGCGCCATGGTCCGTCGGCGGGCGAGTAGGGAGGTGCCGCGTGCTCGGCATCCTCAACGTCACTCCCGACTCCTTCTCCGACGGGGGCCGTTTCCTCGACTTCGATGCCGCGGTCGCCTGCGGCCTGAGGCTGGTCGAGCAGGGGGCCGACATCGTCGACGTCGGCGGCGAGTCCACACGTCCGGGAGCGTCGCGCGTCGACGAGACCGAGGAGCTGCGTCGGGTGATCCCCGTGATCCGGGCCCTGGCCGACGCGGGCGTGAGGGTGTCCGTGGACACGATGCGGGGCCACGTCGCGGCGCGCGCGCTCGACGAGGGCGCCGTGCTGGTGAACGACGTGTCTGGCGGTCTCGCCGATCCGTCCATGCTGCCGGTGCTGGCCGACTCGGCCGCACCCTGTGTCCTGATGCACTGGCGAGCCCACGCGAGGCACATGGACCGTCATGCCACCTACGGTTCGGTCGTCGACGACGTACTGGCCGAGCTCGGGGCACGCGTCGATGCGGCCGTTGCAGCGGGAGTCGCCGCCGGGAACATCGTGCTCGATCCCGGCCTGGGCTTCGCCAAGACACCGGAGCAGACCTGGTCCCTGCTCGCCGCCATCCCGAAGCTCCACAAGCTTGGGTTTCCCCTCCTCGTCGGGGCGTCGCGCAAGCGGTTCCTGGCCGAGTGCGTCGACTACGGCGAGTGCGACCGGGCACGTCCCGCGGACCGTGACGACGCGTCGAGCTCGGTTGCGGCACTCGCGGCGGCTGCCGGCGCGTGGGGCGTCCGGGTTCACGAGGTCGGACCGGCGGCGGCCGCCGTTCGGGTCGCGGCGCGGCTCGATGCGGCTCGCGCCGAGCCTGCTCGGGCAGCAGGTCGCTGATGCGGAGCCGCACCCGCTCCGACGTACTCGAAGGACTGCTTTCGCGGGTGCGCTACGAGGTGCTCCCGACCGAGAGCGTCGTGGACGAGGTGCAGGCGCACCTACCGGCGAGCGCCACAGTGACGGTGACTGCGTCGCCCTCCAAAGGCCTCGAGTCGACCCTCGAGATCGCCGAACGTCTGGCTGTCCTCGGGTTCGATGTCGTCCCGCACCTGGCCGCGAGGATGATCAGCGGGCCGGGCCACCTCGCCGAGATCGTGGACCGAATGCAGCGCGCCGGCGTCGACAAGGTCTTCGTGCCTGCGGGAGACGCCAAGCCCCAAGCCGGCCGCTACCACAGTGCGCTGCAGGTGCTCGAGGACCTGGCCGGTGCCGGCCACGGCTTCACCGAGGTCGGGATCACCGGCTACCCGGAATCGCATCCGAGCATCCACGACGACCTGACGGTCCAGGCCATGTGGGACAAGCGCCACCACGCCACCCAGATCGTCAGCAACATGACGTTCGACCCCAAGGTGCTGTCCGCCTGGGTCGCGCGCGTCCGTTCTCGCAGCGTGCAGCTGCCGATCCTGGTCGGCCTCCCCGGGCCGGTCGAGCGCGTGAAGCTCCTGCGCATGGCCACCAAGATCGGCGTCGGAGAGTCAGCTCGGTTCCTCGCCAAGAACGGCGGCCGCTTCACCCAGATCGCGGCACCGGGAGGCTACGACCCCATTCGCTTCCTCGGGGGTGCAGCGGCAACCATGGGTCGGGACGACATGAACGTGGCCGGTCTCCATGTCTTCACCTTCAACCAGGTTGCCGAGACCGAGGCCTGGCGTGTGGATCAGCTTTCGCGTCTGCACGGTCTCCGCGACCGGCGCGGCACAGATCGACGGGAAGCAGGGTGAAGCGACACAAGGGGCGCCCTGACTCCATCGAGGATCCGGCCGACGACCTGACGGTGACCCCGCCCAAGACCTGGGCGGCCGGTCTCCCGGCGGTGCGGCATGCGATCGAGTACTCGCTGGAGCAGACGACGGTACGCCGTACCGCGCTGACCCTGCTCAGCATCAACCAGGCGGGCGGTATCGACTGTCCGGGCTGTGCCTGGCCCGATCCTGGCCATCGGCACCGCAACGAGTACTGCGAGAACGGCGCCAAGCACATCAATGACGAGGCGACCAGCCGTCGCGTCACCCGGGACTTCTTCGAACGGCACCCGGTCACGGAGCTGGACGGGAAGTCGGACTACTGGCTCAACCAGCAGGGCCGACTGACCGAGCCGATGGTGAAGCGGCCCGGTGGCACGCACTACGAGCCCATCTCCTGGGACGAGGCCTTCGACCTGGTCGCCGGCGAGCTCAACGGGCTGGCCTCGCCGGACGAGGCGATGTTCTACGTCTCGGGCCGGCTCAACAACGAGGCTGCTTTCCTGCTGCAGCTGTTCGCCCGAGCCTTCGGCACCAACAATCTGCCGGACTGCTCCAACATGTGTCACGAGTCGAGCGGCTCGGCGCTCTCGGAGACGCTGGGCATCGGCAAGGGCAGCGTGCAGCTGGAGGACATCTACAACGCAGACCTGGTCTTCGTCGTCGGCCAGAACCCCGGCACCAACCACCCGCGGATGCTGTCGGCGTTGGAGGAAACCAAGCGCCGTGGTGGTCAGGTGATCGCGGTCAACACACTTCCCGAGGCCGGCCTGATGCGATTCAAGAACCCCCAGAAGGCGCGGGGGGTCTTCGGTGAGGGAACGGCGATCGCCGACCGCTTCCTGCGCATCCGGCCCGGGGGCGACCTGGCCCTGTTCCAGATGCTCAATCGGCGATTGCTCGAGGCCGAGGCGGCAGCCGGAGGCGGCGTACTGGACCGGGACTACATCGACGGGCACACGACCGGCTTTGAGGTGTTCGCCGAGCACGCCCAGACGATCACCTGGGAGCAGGCGCTGGAGGCGACCGGGCTCAGCCGCGGCGAGATCGAGATCGTGCACCAGCAGGTGCTGGCGAGTCGGTCCGTCATCGTCTGCTGGGCGATGGGCCTGACCCAGCACAAGCACGGGGTGCCGACGATCCGTGAGGTCGTCAACTTCCTCATGCTTCGCGGCAACATCGGCAAGCCCGGCGCGGGCGTGTGCCCGGTACGTGGCCACTCCAACGTCCAGGGCGACCGCACCATGGGCATCTGGGAAAGGATGCCGGGATGGTTCCTCGACGCACTGGGGACCGAGTTCGGGTTCGAGCCTCCTCGCAAGCACGGCTACGACTCCGTGGACGGTGTACGTGCGATGCGTGACGGCAAGGCCCGGGTTTTCGTCGGCGTGGCCGGCAACTTCGTGCGGGCGATGTCGGACAGCGACGTCACCGAGTCGGCCTTGCGCAGCTGCAGCCTGACGGTCCAGGTCTCCACCAAGCTCAATCGATCCCACACCGTGATCGGGGGAACAGCACTGATCCTGCCCACGCTGGGGCGCAGTGACCGTGACGTGCAGGACACCGGGGAACAGTTCGTGACCGTGGAGGACTCGATGAGCGCCGTGCACGCCACGCGAGGCAAACTCACGCCCGCCTCGCCACAGCTGCTCAGCGAGGTCGCGATCATCTCGCGCCTCGCCCAGCGCACTCTCGGGGACCGGCACGAGATTCCGTGGGCCGACTTCGAGGCCGACTACGGCCAGATCCGGGACCGGATCGCACGCGTGGTGCCCGGCTTCGACGACTTCAACGAAAGGATCAAGGACCCCGCGGGGTTCGTGCTGCCCAACCCGGTCAACTCCGGCGACTACCGGACGCCGAGCGGAAAGGCGGTCTTCACGGTCAACCAGCTGGAGTGGCTGCAGACCCCGCCGGGTCACCTGATCCTGCAGTCGCTGCGGTCGCACGACCAGTGGAACACCATCCCGTATGCGATGGACGACCGCTACCGCGGCATCCACAACGCACGCCGGATCGTCATGGTCAACCCCGACGACATCGCCGATCTCGGCTTCGAGGACGGCGACCTCGTCGACATCGTGAGTGTCTGGCACGACCGAGTCGAGCGACGGGCACCCGGGTTCACGCTCGTCGCCTACCCGGCCAGCCGGGGTTCGGCGGCGGCGTACTACCCGGAGACGAACGTTCTGGTTCCGCTCGACAGCGTGGCCGAGGTCAGCAATACCCCGACCTCGAAGGGTGTGCTGGTCCGGTTCGAGCTGGTCACGCTCTTGAACTGATGGTGCATCCAAGCATGTACTGACTGTACGTCCTCCGTAGTGGCGCATCCCTGCGAAACGGGGCCGTGGCGGACGCTCCCCCGCCTGAACAGGCCTCGATGTTGGCCAGCGTGACCCTTGACACACCAGCGATTCCCGTGCACTGTTGCACTGACAGTTCAACCATCGCACACGCCCAGTGTAGTCAAAGACAAATGGAGCCGACATGAGTGGACCTATCAGGTGGAGGCGGGCCGGCGAGGCACGCCGTGCTGCGGCCGTGGTCGGGGTGGTTGCCAGTGCGGCTCTCGCCCTGACGGCGTGCGCGGGCGGATCGACCGGGGCCACCGGCTCCGGAGGCACCGGTGCTGCCAGCGGGGCCGGCGTCACGGACACGACGGTGAAGCTGGCCTATATCGGTGACCTCTCGGGTCCGGATTCAGGCACGGAGCTGACCTACTTCAAGGGCATCAAGGCGGCGATCGACGTCGCCAACGCGAACGGTGGAGCGGGTGGGCGCCAGATCGACCTCATGACGGGCGACACAAAGTTCGACACAGCCCAGGCCATCAGTGAGTTCAAGAAGTACACGACCGAGGAGCCGGCGCTGGCCATTCTCGGCATCAACGTGTCCTCGATGTTCGAGGCACTCGACGCGCGGATCAAAGCCGCGCAGGTCCCGGTCGTGGGCCCGGTCGGCGTCACCAAGCTCACGCTGGACAACCCCTACGTCTACCAGGCACAGGCTGACCTGCCCACCAGCGCGGAGGCCATCGGGAAGTTCATGGCCGCCGAGCAGGGCGCGAGCTCCAAGGTCGGTGTCGCGACGATCAGTACAGCTTCCGGGGACGAGTGGTTCGATCTCTTCAAGCAGGCCGCTCCCGAAAGCGGTGCGACCGTCGCCAGTCACCAGAAGATCGACCCGGCGGCCGTCGAGGCCGCTGCGCAGGTGGCGCAGTTCAAGAAGGAAGGCGACACAGCGGTCACCCTGCACGCGGGTGGCGGCGGCGGTATCGCGCTGGTCAAGTCGATGCTGACGGGGGGGCTCGACGTCCCTGTGTACTCGACGTTCGGCGCCAACGGTCCCGCGCTCTGGGAAGCTGCCGGAGCCCTGGCACCCAAGGTCTTTGCGTTCGATGCCTTCGCTCCGCCGGACAGCGATGTCAGCGGACGCGCCGCCCTTGAGGCCGCGATGAAGGCCAACGGCGACTGGAACGACTACAAGGACGAAAAGAACTACGCCGAGGGCTGGGTGATCGGCAACGTCATCGTCCAGGCCCTCGATGCGGCTGGCAAGGACCTGAACACCGCCAGCTTCACGACCGCTCTCCAGTCTCCTGACGGTTACGACACCGGCGGTTACTCGGCTCCCATCAACTGGAGCGAGAACAACGGACTGTCCGACCCGTCGTCCATCAAGGCCTTCACGTTCGACCCTGCCCAGGGCCGAATCGTCGAGGTCAAGGCTCCCTGAACGCACGGCAGCGTGGGTGGCTTCCGCGCCACCCGCGCTGCCTCGACATCAGCCCTGGTCCAAGGAGAGCGATGAGCGACTTCCTCAACGCAGTCATCAGCGGCATCGGCTTCGGTTCGCTCTACGGACTGGTGGCGCTGGGTCTGGTCGTGGTCTTCAAGAGCACCGGCATCTTGAACTTCTCCGCAGGTGCACTCATGGCAGTCGGAGGACTGGTGGCCGCGAGCGTCGGCCATGGATTCTGGATCTCAGCCGCCCTCGCCATGGTGGTTGTCGCCGCCATCGGGGGGACGGCCAACCTCGCGGTCATGCGTCCCTTGCTCGGCCGTGGTCTGTTCCCCGGAGTGATGGTGACCATCGGCCTCGCGAGCATTCTCCAGGGGGTGGCTGGCATCAAGTTCGGCCACCAGGCAACCTTTCTGGACTCCCCCATCGAGCAGGCAAGCTTTCAGCTGCCTCTGCACACGACGGTCTCGACGACGCTCCTGGTGGCCTTCGTGGTCTCGGTGACCGCCACCGTGGTCCTCAGCGTTGGGTTCCGCCGTACGGCGGTCGGACTGCAGCTTCGCGCGGCGGCCTCCCGTCCCGAGGTCGCAGCAGCGTTCGGCGCCAACCCCACATGGATCTTCACCTATGCCTGGGCTGCGGCCGGTGCACTGGCTGCCCTGGCGGGTGCCCTGCTGGCGTCTCTCACGGTGGCCGACCTGTCGATCGGCGCGTTCGCGCTGCGGGCCTTCTCGGCCATGATCGTCGGCGGCGTGGACAGCCTCGGAGGAGCCATGCTCGGCGGCGTCCTCGTCGGCGTCATCGAGCTGCTGGCCGGCACCTATCTCGGCAACGACTTCCGGATTCCTTCGACGATGGTCCTGCTCATGGTCTTCCTGCTGTTTCGGCCGCAGGGTCTCTTCGGAAGCGCGGAGGTGGTCCGGCCATGACCACCGTGACAGCGGCCCGAGTTCCAGTGGTCACGGCCTGGCAGCTGGTCCGGTGGCTGGGACTCGCAGCGGCGGCCGCAGTTGCCATCGGTCTGCCGGACGTCCTCACGCCGTACTGGACGCTGATCGCGACCAACGCAGTGCTTGCGTTTGCGATCGCCGCTCCCTTGAACCTGCTGACCGGCAACACCGGCCAGTTCTCGCTCGGCAACGCCGCCTTCCTCGCGATCGGCGCCTACACCGGAGCGTTCATCACGCTCAAGCTCGACTTCCAGCTTCCGCTGGCGCTGCTGGCCGCGGCCGCCGTCGGGGCGCTCGTCGGCCTGTTGGTCGGCTTGCCGTCGTTGCGCCTCCGGGGTGCCTACCTCCTCATGTCCACGCTGGCGGCGCACTACCTCGTCGTCTTCGCAGCCCAGCGTTTCCAGACCAGCCAGTTCGGGGCCGCTGGTGCGATCTTCCCGCCCTTGCAGGTGGGCGGCGTGGACCTGAGCAGCGATCGCGCGATGTATCTGGTGATCCTCGCGTTTGCCGGTGTGATCGGCCTGGTCATCCACAACATCATGCACAGCGGGCACGGTCGCGCTCTCGAGGCCGTCAAGGCGCGCGACGTCGCGGCCGCCGCCTGCGGGATACGCGTACGCCGCGTGAAGCTGGTGGTCTGGTCCCTGAGCAGCGCCATGATCGCCGCCGCAGGAGTGCTGCAGGCCTATCTCATCGGCGCCGCAACCTTCGAGTACTACACGCTCGACCTGGCCATCGCGTCGATCGCGATCATCATCGTCGGCGGGCTGGGGAGCCTTGGTGGGTCCTTGCTCGGTGCGGGCTTCGTGACGCTGGTGCCGGTGGGGATCAACCGGCTCTCGGAGCAGTACGGCGGCCAGGTCGGAGGACAGGAGCAGGGCCTGCTGGCCCACCCACTCGAGCTGCAGACCATCGTGTACGGCGTCATCATCATCGCGTTCGTGATCTTCAAGCCCGAGGGACTGATCGGACTCGCGCGGTCCGCCGGCCGGATGGTGCAGCGCGCAGTCGGGGGTGCTCGTCATGCCTGACACTCCACTGCTGGAAGTCGACGGGATCGACGTCGCCTACGCCGGCGGCGCCCACGCGCTGGCCGGCGTCAGTCTCGCTGTTGCTGCCGGCGAACGCGTCGGGATCATCGGAGCGAACGGTGCCGGAAAGACGACGATTGCACGGACCGTGACCTGCGTGACCCGCGCCTTCAGGGCGACGGTTCGTCGCGGGGCGATCCGGTACGACGGGGTCGACTGCACCGCGTGGCCGGCGCACCGCGGGCTGCGCAAGGGGATCGTCTCGATCCCGGAAGGCCGCGGCATCATCCCGAACATGACGGTGGAGGACAACCTCCGCCTGGTGCTGGTGGGGCTGCCGCGGAACCAGCGCTCGAATGTCAGCGAGGCCTTCGCGATGTATCCGGTGCTCGGAGATCGTCGACGGTCCATGGCCGGGCTGCTGTCGGGTGGCGAGCAGCAGATGCTGGCCGTGGCTCGGGCGCTGCTGGCCCGCCCTCGTCTCATCGTCGCCGACGAGCTGTCGCTGGGACTCGCGCCGAGGATCGTCAAGGAGCTGCTGGACGGGCTCAGCGTCCGCGCGGCGAGCGAGGGGACGGCCATCCTGCTCATCGAACAGGCGGCCACGCTCTCGCTGCAGTTCGTTGATCGCGCGTACATCCTCGACCAGGGCCGGGTGGTGGCCTCGGGTTCCAGCAACGAGCTGCGCGAGGCGGGCGACATGACCGCGCGCTATCTCGGCGTCGCCGATCTCGCCGGAACGGGGGAACTGCTGTGACAGGTCCATCGGCAGGCCCCCTGGTGATCGACTCGATCGGGCTGCGCTTCGGTGGTGTCATCGCCTTGCGCGACGTTTCCCTGACACATTTCGCGGACGAAGTCCTCGGAGTCATCGGGCCCAACGGCGCCGGCAAGACCAGCCTGATCAACGCCATCACCGGCATCTATCCACCCACGTCGGGCTCGATCACGTACAACGGGGTCCTGCTGTCCGGGCGCAGCCCCGAGACCATCGTGGCCAACGGCATCGCGCGGACCTTCCAGCACAACCAGCTGTGCGGTGAGCTGACGGTGCGCGAGAACGTGATGCTGGGCTGTCACCGGCGGCTGGGGTACGGCATGGCCAAGGCCGCGTTGGGCGTGGGCTGGGCAAGGCGGGCCGAGCGACGCCTGCGAGCTGAGGTCGAGCCGATCCTCGAGCTGCTCGACCTCCGTGACCGCGCCGACGACCGCGCCGATTCCCTGCCCTATGGCCTCCAGAAACGGGTCGAGATCGCGCGGGCCCTGGCCCTGAGGCCCTCCACGCTTCTGCTCGACGAGCCGGCTGCCGGCACCAGCGAGGAGGACCGGCGCGCGCTCATCAAGATCATCCAGCACCTCAAGGCTGACGCTTCGTGCTCGGTCCTGCTGATCGAGCACGACGTGGGAATGGTGATGGAGGTCAGCGATCGGGTCGCTGTCCTCGACTGGGGCGAATGCCTGCTCGTGGACACCCCCGCCGTGGTTGCTGCCGACGAGCGGGTGCTGGCGGCGTACCTCGGCGTGGACGAGGCCGACCTCGAAGGCCGATCCCGAAGTGACCTGACCGCCGTACCGAGGAGCGCCCCATGATCGAGTCGTCGTCGCTGTTCGAGAGCCGCACCCTCACCGGGATGCTGCTCCACCAGGCCGAGCGCTCTGCAGACAAGGTTGCGCTCACGATCGTCGGGGAGAACCTGACGTACGCCGACCTGGTTGCCCGGTCCAACTCCGCGGCACGTGGCCTCCAGGGCCTCGGTGTCGGCCGGGGCGACGTCGTCGCCGTACTCACCGAGAACTGTGCGGACCAGATCGTCATCCAGTTCGCCACGGCGAGGATCAGGGCGGTGGAGGTCATGCTCAATACCGCGTATCGAGGCGGGTTCCTCTCCCACCAGCTCCGGGTCAGTGGAGCGCGGGTGATCGTCGTCGATGCTCCGCTGTTGCAGAACGTGCTCGACGTCGCGGCCGAGCTGCCAGAGCTTCGCCATGTAGTCGTCCGTGGGGACGCAGGTGCGCCAGCGCCGCCAGGCGTCTCGATGAACGGGATCGACCTCCTGCGTTCGCCGGACCCAGCCCCGCTCAACCTGGTGGATCCCGAGTGGTCGGATCCCTCCACGATCACCTTCACGTCAGGGACGACCGGTCCGTCGAAGGGCGCCACGATGACCCAGAACTACATGTGCAACTTCGCCGAGATCGAGGCGCAGATCTGGTACCGAACGCCTGAAGACGTCTTCTACTCGTGTGGTCCCTTGTTCCACCTCGCAGCCAAGGGCATCGCCGTGCTCGGGGCGATGCGGCGTGGTGTGCGCTGCGTCCAGGACGAGCGGCTGAGCGTGTCGACGTTCTGGGACCGCATCCGGCAGGAGAACTGCAACGCCACCCTCATGCTCGGGTCGGTGGCCATGCTCCTGTGGACGCGCGAGCCCGCCGACAACGAGGGCGTCGACACGGTGGTGGGCGTCCCGGCTCCTCCGGTGTCACTGCAGAAGGCGATGGAGGACCGCTGGAAGTGCAAGTTCGAAAGCGTCTATGGAATGACCGAGGCCGCACCTCTGTCGGTGACCGGTCCGACCATCCCGCTCCGCCCTGGGTCGTCCGGCAAGATCGTTCGGGAGTACTTCGACGTACGGATCTTCGACGACAACGACTTCGAGCTACCCCGTGGCGAGGTCGGCGAGGTCGTGGTCCGTCCGATGCAGCCGCACTCGATCTTCGAGGGCTACTACCGCGAGCCGGAAGCCACCGCGACGAAGTTCAGGAACCTCTGGTTCCACACCGGTGACCTAGGCAGGATCGACGAGGACGACTACTTCTACTTCGAGGACCGCAAGGACGACTACCTGCGGCGCAGGGGCGAGAACATCTCGTCCTACGAGGTGGAGACGGCCATCGTGAAGCATCCGGCA
>Ga0070698_100004961_pt1 | contig 14581 bp, 12 predicted proteins | sample KBSK1502metaG_FD_65477 | JGI IMG/M metagenome (GOLD analysis project Ga0070698, IMG submission 65477) | Corn, switchgrass and miscanthus rhizosphere microbial communities from Kellogg Biological Station, Michigan, USA - KBS K1-50-2 metaG | ecosystem: Host-associated > Plants > Roots >...
GGTGCGAATTGTGGAATCGCACGTGGAGGACGCGAAAGCGCGCGGGGCACGGGTTCTGGCGGGAGGGATGCGGTTGCCGGATTTGGGGGTGAACTTCTACGCTCCGACGGTGCTCGCAGATGTGACGCAAGAGATGCGGATCATGCGGGAGGAAACGTTCGGTCCCGTGCTTCCGGTAATGGCGTGCGCGGACGACGACGAAGCCGTGCGCTTGGCCAACGACTCCGAATATGGGTTGGCGGCGAGCGTCTGGACACGCAACCGCAAGCGCGGCGAGGGGCTGGCGCGACGAATTCACGCGGGTACTGTGATGGTGAATGACGTGATTTCGTGCTTCGGAATTAGCGAGGCCCCGCACGGTGGCGTGAAGGCCAGTGGGGTCGGGCGCACCCACGGGCGCTTTGGCCTGGACGAAATGGTGAGGGTGAAGTACCTGGATATGGACCGCATGCCGGGGATGAAGAAAGTATGGTGGCACGGGTACGGGGAGAGCTTTCGGCGGCAGATGGAAGGGTTTTTGGATATGCAATTCGCGCGCGGATTGCGTGCGCGGGTGCGCGGGGCACTGCGCGCGGCGGGAGTTCTGAGGCGGAAGCAGTTGTGACGCGCGACTGGACTGCGGCCGGCCCGACAGCCGAGGCGGCTGTCGCCAGCATGATTCGTTATCGCCACATGAGTCATTCGTCGATGCGGTCGCCGTGGCTGGGGGGCTGCGAGATGACCAGAAAACGCACGGGGCTGCAGGATGGATTGCGGATCTGGTGGCGCGTGCCGGGCAGAATCCGGACTCCGCTTCCGGCGGGAATCAAAACGTTCTCGCCATTGATTTCCATCAAGACTTCGCCGGTCAGTATGTAGAAGAATTGCTGGGCGCGCTCGTGGTGATGGCGAACCTCGGCCGCGCCCGGGGGCATGAACTCTTCAATCACGCTCACTTGCTTATCTTTCACCAGGTACCAGGCGTCACAATCGACGCCCCAGCGATAATGCTCGGCGTTTTCGCGGCTCACGGAAGCGGGCCTAGCTGGAGTTACGTGGATTGGCTCAGTGGGTGTTGAACTTGCTTGCGCCGAGGCAGGATCGACTTTCTTCGCCATGCTTTTCGTCTCCTAACAGTCCAGTGTAATCTTGTCGCCATGACGAATCCTACTTTTGCCAATTCGAGCTCCGATCCCGAGCGGAAACTCTTGCGGCACACGTTGGCCACGCTGGCTTATCGAGGCGGAAAAGCCGTGCGGAATGCGCCCGATGGCTTCGGCGAGTTTCAAGCGGGCGAAGGAGTGCGCACACCGGGGCAGATTCTGGCGCATGTTGGGGATGTGTGCGAGTGGGCGTTGTCCATTGCCATGGGCCAGCAGAAGTGGCACGACTCTAAACCGTTGCCTTGGGAGCAGGAGGTCGAGAGATTCTTCGCCGCGCTCAAAAACTTAGATGACTTCCTGGCCTCCAGCGATCCGGTACGGGTCCCGTTGGAAAAACTGTTTCAAGGGCCGGTTGCCGATGCGCTCTCGCACGTGGGGCAGATTGCAATTCTGCGGCGTCTGGCGGGTGGGCCAGTGAAGGGCGAGAATTATTATGTTGCCGAGATCCAGGCGGGGCGAGTGGGTGCGGACCAGGCCAAGCCGAAGCGGGAGTTCTAATCGCGCTGCGTCGATAGAATGAGGCGTCGCCGCCGCATGTGTTCGCCTGCGAGGTTTACGTTACAATGACCGCGTAAGGCCGAATCTGGCGGCGTTTGGGCCGCTCAAACGAGGGTACGTCTTTTGGCGACTAGCGAAGTGACCGCTTCTGGCTCGCAGAATATTCCGCAGCTTCCCAACCACAAGATCAAGGTCAAGAAGGCCGGGCAGCGCGCCTGCAACGAAAAAAATGAGAAGGGCAAATTCTGCGGCGGGCATTTGAAGCGCTGGTTCTATACCACAGACGTTCTGGAGAAGGCCTGTGGCGATGCAGAAAAAGCTTGGGGACCCGATGCGGAAGTCTATCGTTGCGAGCACTGCAAGACTCTTTACCTGCCCAATCCTGGGGAAGCGAAGGTTAACGTGGCGGGGCAGGGGATGATTTCGGTGTTCGGTCTGACGCTGCCGCCGAAGGAGAAGTGAGGAAGCCGCTAGCTTCTAGCTGCTAGCCACATGCGATCGCGTCGGACTGTGACGTTGCTCTGGGAAACCCTATGGAATTACTTTCCTTGCTCGTCCATGATTACGTGGTTGACCGCGAAGCCGAGCTTTGCTCGGCCGGACAGCCGAGGGCGGCTGTCCCCACATGAATTTTGCTAGAAGCCAGGAGCTAGCAGCTAGAAGCTTTTCTTCATGCACACTCCCAATCTCATTTACGACTGGAACAAGAATCACCCTCCGGGGCTGAAGCCGCCGGGGCCGGTGTTGATCAATGACGAGACCTTGCGCGACGGGCTGCAGTCGCCTTCGGTGCGCGATCCTTCGATTGCGGAAAAGATAGAAATTCTGCATTTGATGGAAGCGCTGGGGATTGATTCGCTCGACCTTGGATTGCCGGGAGCGGGGGCGCGCGCGATTGAGGCTGTGACTGCGTTAGCGCGCGAGATCGCGGTCCACAAGATGAAGATTCGCGCCAACTGCGCGGCGCGAACTCATGAGAATGACATTCGCCCGATTGCCGAGATCGTGCAGCAGACGGGGCTGCCGATCGAGGCTGCGACCTTTATCGGATCCAGCCCGATTCGAAGGTTCACGGAAGGCTGGACCGACGACTTTCTCCTGCAGACTACGGAGAAGGCCGTTAAATATGCGGTCTCGCTGGGGCTCGACGTCATGTACGTCACGGAAGATACGAGCCGGTGCGATCCGGAGACGGTCAAGCGGCTCTATGCGACCGCCATCAATTGCGGTGCGCGGGCGATTTGCATCTGCGATACGGCTGGGCACGCCACGCCCATGGGGGCGCTGGCGTTGGTGCGATTTGTGATTGCGGAGGTGGTGAAGCCTTCGGGCGAGAAGATTCGTGTGGACTGGCACGGACACAGCGACCGCGGCCTGGCGATTGCGAATTCGATGGCGGCGATTATCGCCGGGGCGAACTGCGTGCACGGATGCGCCATTGGCCTGGGCGAGCGCGTTGGCAATACCCAGGTGGATCAGATGCTGGTCAATCTAAAGCTGATGGAGATCGCGCCCTGGGATGAGCAGGATCTGACCAAGTTGAAGCGATATTGCCAGGCAGTTTCGCGGGCAACGGGCGTGCCGATTCCGGCTAATTATCCGGTGGTGGGTGACGATGCGTTTCGCACGGCGACGGGCGTCCATGCCTCAGCGATCATCAAGGCCTATCACAAGGATGATGTAGTGCTGGCTAACACGGTGTACTCAGGAGTGCCGTCGCATGTGTTCGGGCTGGAGCAGATTATTGACATCGGTCCGATGAGCGGAAAATCCAATGTGCTGTGGTGGCTGGAGCGGCACGGTGTTCCAGTGAGCGAAAGAGTCGTGGACCGCATCTACCAGCGTGCCAAGCAGAGCGATCACACGCTAAGCGAGGCGGAAATTCTGGAGTGCGTAGAAGCGGCGACCACGAAGAAATGATGGGTGTATGACTGCGATGCGACATGCGATTCTTGGCGCTGGTGGAGTGGGCGGAATGATGGGTGCATGCCTGGCGCGGAGGGGCGCTTCGGTTACGCTGGTGGTGAGGCGCGAAGCGCTTCAGAGCTATCCCAAACAACTACGTTTGGAAAGCCCGTTCGGCAAGTTCACGGTCGATGTTGCCGTGGCTGCGGAGGTACCTGCCGTTGACGTTCTCTGGCTTACGATGAAGGCCACGCAGTTGGAGCAGGCGTTGACGGCTATCAAAAATCCGGACGCGGTGACGGCGATGGTCCCGCTGCTCAATGGAATCGACCATGTGCAGTTGCTCCGTTCGAAGTACGGGTCTGATCGCGTGATTCCGGCGACGATTGCTGGCGAGATGGAGCGGGTCAGTCCGGGCCACATCGTTCACCGGTCGCCTTTTTTAAGGCTGAATGTTGCCTCCGCCGGACGCGCTCTGCTGGGGAGTACTCTCGATCAGCTTCAGCAAATGGGTTTTACATGCAATTTCATTGACGATGAGCCCACTCTGATGTGGGGAAAGTTGGTGTTCCTCGCGCCGTTTGCGCTCAGTACAACGGCTGCTGATAAGCCTGTCGGCGAGATTATTTCCGATCCACAGTGGCGAAGTTTGGCGGAAGCTTGCGTTCGAGAAGCGTGCGCCGCTGCCGTCGCTGAGGGCGCCAAGGTAGATGCAGAATCCATCCTCTCATGGGTGAAGACGGCCCCGGGAAACATGCGAAGCTCCATGCAGAAAGACGTGGAGCGCGGCAATCCACCAGAGCTCGACGCGATCGCCGGGCCCATCCTTCGCGCCGCTCGGCGACATGGGATGGAAGTGCCAGCCACCAAGAGGTTAGTGGAAGCCGTGGAGCAACGAGCCGGTTTGGCGCACTCCATCGCGTAAAGCCGAAGTAATCGGAAGTCGTAAGGGTAGGACAATCCCAAAGTCACAGGCCCGACCCGCCTGCGGCCCATCTTCCGTAACGTCCTAGTAAATCCCCCTTCGTTCCGGTGCGTTGTAAACTTACGCAATACTCCATGAGCCCGACTCCCCCGCGGCCGGATTTGCCCGACCTTGCACCAGCGGTGCAGCAGGAAGTGGCACGTCTGGCGGCCTCGCCCGAGGTGCGGTCGGCATTCAACTGGTTTCGCACGCAGGAACCGCAGTTGGCGCACTGGCAAATGGAGATGGCGCGGATCCCGGCTCCTCCGTTTGGCGAGTCGGCGCGCGGGGCGTGGCTGGCGGAGCGCTTCCGCGAAGTCGGACTGGACGATGTTCGTATCGACGACGTGGGCAACGTGTTCGGCACGCATCCCGGATTTGGCCGGCGATATGTGGCGCTGAGCGCGCACATTGACACTGTGTTTCCGGCGAACACGCCGTTGAATATTCGGCAGCAGGGAAGCCGCATCTACGGTCCGGGAGTTTCGGATAACGGTGCGGGAGTGGCGGCGCTGCTGGCAATTGCGGCGTTGCTGCGGACAGTTCGCATCCGGCATGCGCTGCCATTTGTATTTATCGGGAATGTCGGCGAAGAGGGTGAAGGCGATCTGCGCGGTATGCGCCACATTTTTACTACGCCGCGCTGGAAAGACTCGATCGCTTACAGCCTGGTGCTCGACGGTGCGGGCGCGGACACGATTGTGGCCGAAGCACTGGGCAGCCGGCGGTTTGAAGTGATCGTGCGCGGGCCCGGCGGACACTCGTGGAGCGACTTTGGCGCGCCCAATCCGATCGTGATTCTGGCCAAGGCGATCGAAACTTTCACCGCGACGCCGGTTCCGACCGCGCCCAAGACGACGTTCAACATTGGAGTGGTTCGTGGTGGGACGTCGGTGAATTCGATTCCTGAGTCAGCCAGCATGAAGGTGGATATTCGCTCGACCTCGATGACCGAAATGGAGCGACTGGAGCAGTCGCTCCGCTTAGCGCTGAACCGCGCCGTCGAAGATGAAACCGTGGCCGCCGAGATGCGATCGTCCGCGCAGAAGCGGCCTTCGGGAGTGAGTTGCGAGGTGGTCGTGATTGGGAACCGTCCCGCAGGTGAGTTGCGGCATGGAGCGCGAATTTTGCAGGTGGTGCGCGCGGTGGATGCGCAACTGGGCAATGCGGCGCAGGTGCAGCGGGCGTCGACCGACGCAAACGTTCCGCTTTCGCTAGGGCAGGAAGCCGTTGCCATTGGTGGTGGCGGGTCCGGAGGCGGAGCGCACACTCTGCAGGAGTGGTTCGATTCCAACGGGCGCGAATTGGGGTTGAAGCGAATTTTGCTGACCATGCTGGCGCTCGCGGGAGTGGGAAGTGAGTCTGATGTCAGGGGGGCTTCGTGATGCTGATCCGGCAAGGCCGGTTTCCTCAGGGGCTAAAGCCCGGATTTTCTTGCGTGCTTATCAGCACGGCCGAAGCCGTGCGCTTCCCAAGGCAAATCCAGCCGTCACCCCGATTTCTGTCATCAGCTTTCTTGCTCTGCTCGCTCGCCATGATCGCCGTGCCGTGCGCAGCGCAGAGTGCTTCTGAAGGTGAAACCATGGATTCGAAGCCCAAGGCGGACGTCATCTTTGAGCACGGGAATGTTTACACAGGAGTGTCTGCTAACTCGCAGTTCAGTTCGATTGTGCGCGAGGAAGCCATTGCGGTGCGCGGCGATCGCATCCAGGCGGTGGGCAAGAACGCTGTTATGGAGAAGCTGAAAGGACCGCAGACGCGCGTCGTCGACCTGGGCGGACATTTCGTCATGCCCGGATTCAATGATGCTCATCTCCATCTCGACGACGCGGGGAAGATGAAGCTCAGCGTTGATTTGACGGGCGTGAAGTCTCTGGATGAATTGCGAACGCGAGTAGAGAAGAAGGTCGAAGAGTCGAAGGCTGGAGATTGGATAGTGGGATCGGGCTGGGACGAAACGTTGTGGCCGGTTAAAGTACCGCCCACGCGCTGGGATCTGGACGAGGTATCGGACGGGCATCCCGTATTTTTGGAGCGAATTGACGGGCACATCGCGGTGGCCAACACGCGCGCTCTGCAGTTGGGCAGCATTACGCTGGCCAGCCGCAATCCGCAGGGTGGCCGAATTGATCGCAACGAAAATGGGGAACCCACGGGCATTTTGCGGGAAACGGCCAAGGACGCGGTTCTGGTGGTGATTCCGAAGCCGAGTCACCGGCTCCGTCGCGAAGGCCTGGAGCTCGCCCTCGCGGATCTGGCCGAGCATGGCGTGACGTCCGCGCAGGATTATTCGCCGGTCTGGGAAAATTTTCAGACTTACGAAGAACTGGAAAAAGAAGGCAAGCTGACGGCGCGCATCACGGAGTGGCTGCCGTTTGACGATCCGGTGGAGGAGTTGAGTCGAAAGCGTGACTCGCATCAGCAGTCGGACTTGATGCTGCACACCGGAATGATAAAGGGGTTCATGGATGGCTCGCTGGGATCGCACACGGCGGCGCTGCAGGAGCCGTATGCGGACGATCCGAACAACTCCGGCTTGCCGCGATACGAGGCAGCCAAGTTGAACGACATGGCGAAGGAGCGTGTGCTAGCGGGTTTCCAAATTGGTTTCCACGCGATCGGCGACAAGGGGGTGCAGATGGCGCTCAACGCGTTTGCGGGCGCCGAGAAGGCTGCACGCGAGGCCAATGTTAAGGCGCCCAACGGAGGCGACGACTTTCGCCTGCGCATCGAACACGCGCAAGTGACGACGCCGGTGCAGATCGGCCTGTTCAAAGGGCTGAAGGTGATTGCTTCGATGCAGCCCAGTCATTTACTGACCGACATGAACTGGGCCCAGGACCGGTTGGGGCCGAAGCGGGCGGCAACATCGTACGCCTGGCTGGCCTTTCTGAATAAAGGCGTGACGCTGGCTTTCGGCACGGATTATCCGGTGGAGCCGGTCACGCCGTTCCGCGGCCTTTATGCGGCGGTCACGCGCCAGAGCGAGGACGGCAAGCGCGAATACTTCCCCGAGCAGCGGCTCACCATGGATCAGGCAATCGCCGCCTACACTACGGGTTCGGCCTTCGCCGAGTTCGAGGAGAAAGAGAAGGGCAAGCTGGTGCCGGGAATGCTGGCGGATTTTGTTGTTCTCGACCGCGACATCACGGCGTCTTCGCCCGAGAAAATACTGGCCAGCAAGGTGCTGCTTACCGTCGTGGGTGGGAAAATGGTGTACGTGGCGAGTGAGATGCGAGTCTCGCTAAGCGGTCCGCAAAACAATACTTTACATTGAGAAGGATAAAACGGTTTCTAGGGTTTATGCGTCTAATACTCGAAGCCCTCGGTGTGGGCATCGACGCGGACACGCAAACCGGCCGCATTGTTCAACTGGGTATACTATAAAGGTTTAAACAGTTTCGGAGGCAAGTAGACATATGGATTCGCGCGCGATGTGGATGCGCATGAAGGCTCATCGTTGGGCTTATACGCTCACTATTTTGGCAACGCTTTCTGTCGGCATCTTGATTGGGACGGTTATTTCCTACGGAGTCAAAGGAAAAGAAGGGCAAAAGAGCGACGCGACGCCGCTCACTCTACCCTCGCCGCAGGAGATGTCGAACGCTTTTTCGCAGATTGCGAAACAGCTCGAGCCCAGCGTGGTCAATATCAATACAGAATCGACCATTAAGAACGTGCACCGGCGCCGGGGCCAGAATCCCGATGACGAAGACGGCGGTGGCGGCATGGACGATTTTTTCAACCACTTCTTCGGTGGTCCGGGCGGCCAGGCGGGTCCCGGCAACGATGGCCCGATCCGAGAACGCTCCCTGGGTTCCGGCGTAATCGTCGATCCCAAGGGATACATCGTGACGAACCGCCACGTGGTGGAGAAGGCGGACCGGGTTCGAGTGCGTCTTCAGGATGATCCGCCGGGCGTGCAGCATGACGCCAAGGTCATCGGCACCGATCAGGAAACGGACTTGGCGGTGATCAAGGTGGACATGGACCGCATCCTGCCCGCTGCGAAGATGGGCAACTCAGACAGCATGCAGGTAGGTGACTGGGTTTTGGCCGTAGGGAGTCCGTTCGGATTGTCAGAGACGGTGACCGCGGGTATCGTTTCCGCCAAAGGGCGTGACATTGTTCCTGACCGGCAATTTCAGACTTTCATTCAAACTGATGCTGCGATCAATCCCGGCAACTCGGGCGGGCCGCTGGTGAATATGAACGGCGAGGTGATTGGCATCAACACAGCAATTCTGAGCGAGACTAATGCCTATGCGGGCGTCGGTTTTGCGTTGCCCTCGAAGACGGTGGTCGAGGTCTACAACCAGTTGACCGGACCGGAGCACAGAGTCTCGCGCGGTTCCATCGGCATCATGTTTAACCAGGTCGAGAACCCGGCGATCGCTCGTGTCTACGGCTCCGGATCGGGTATTACCGTTTCTACTGTGGTGGCAGGTAGTCCAGCGGATCAGGCCGGCCTGAAAGTGGGCGACACCATCACCGCCGTGGACGGCAAGAAAGTGATAAAAGGAAACGACCTGGTCTCGGATATTGCCTCTCGTAAACCTGGATCGAAGGTGACACTGTCTTTTATTCGGAACGGGAAGCCACAGGAAGCGACCGTGACCGTCGCGGATCGCGCCAAACTGTTTGCTGCGCGGCTCGGGGAAGATCAGGAGAACGAAGACGAGAACACTCCCAAGCAGAGTAAGTTTGGCTTGACAGTTCGCAAGGTCACGCCGGAAATGGCGGACCGCCTCGACATGCCTGCAGGAAAAGGCGTGATTGTCCAGGACGTGAAACCCGGTTCCTTTGCCGAAGACGTGAACTTGGGACGCGGCGACATTATCCTGGAAGTGAATAAGCAGCCCGTTAACAGCGAGGAAGAATTCTCCAGGATCGAGTCGAGCCTGAAGAGCGGCCAGGACGTTGTCTTCCTGGTGCGGTCGCGAGGTTCGTCGCGGCAGGATGGAACGGTCTTCCTGGCCGGTACACTTCCGTAACTTCGAAAGTCCAAAGGGAACTGGCACTGTAGTCTTCAGTCGAGGATGATTACAGTGCCGGCGTCCGGTTGGGCTTTTCATTTTGCAGAAGTTTTGGATCCGTAAAGATTTTCTTGAGGCGAAAGTTTCGTGGTGAGAATTTGGCCTGAAATCCGAAGAGCAGGATTCGTCACCGGGTGTGCGCTGGTCGTGACTTGCGCGTGCGCTCTGGCGACCGCTCGCCAAAATTCAACCAGCAATACTGCAACGAAGAAGCCTGCGACCGCAACCGCGGCCGCCCATTCCAAGAGTGCGGTAAAACCTGCCAGCGCGACGAAATCCAAGACGCATACGGCTGCGGGAAAGCGCTCGAGAAGGAAGCGGGCACGCGGCCAGCAAAAAATTGACTCCGAGAGAGCCCAAGCCATTCAGGAAGCGCTGATTCGCGAACACTACCTGAAGGGGGAAGCCACGGGAACTTGGAACCAGGCCAGCGAAGAGGCTATGCGCCTCTATCAGGCCGACCACGGCTGGCAGAATAAGACGGTGCCGGACTCGCGGGCGCTGATCAAGCTGGGGCTGGGCCCGAGCAGAGACCATCTTCTGAATCCTGAAAGCGCCATGACCACCGTCCCGGACGCGCCACGAGCGGAACCAGTGCCCACCACGTCGCAGAACGCATCGCCGACGACATCGCACACCGGGCCGCCGACGTCGGATCCTCCGCCTGCGCCGTCTACCAACCAGACTGATACTTCCCGCCCGCAGTAAGAAGCATGCAGCCACACATCTCGATTAACTGAGAGCTGACAGCTTCAGTGCTGTTTTGCTAGTTCTTCCGGTAGGTCGCCATGATGGGCCGCGGAAAGTAGGGCAGCGGCTGATTGGCGATAATCGCAGCGGGATTCCCTTCGACCAGAGCCTGGGCAATTTCTTCGCCGCAGATTTCGGCAGCGGCATCGCGCGAGAGGGAAAGAATCGGGACCCGTTTTTCCGTGTCATGCGCATCGGTGGCGAGCACGTGTACGGCCTGATGTTCGAGCAGCCATAGCGCGGCGTGGTGCGCGCGTTCACCCCAGAATCCAGTCAGCGCCGAGCCCGTCAACTGAACGGCGCAGCCCTGCTCAGCCCACTCGACCACTCGTTGCAAACTCTCGCGCAGAATCGGGTTGCGCTCCGGATGCGTGATGATGGGCGTGATTCCAAGGTCGCCCAGCTTGCGAAAGGAATCCGCGGTCTGCGGCGGGACGCTGTAGTTGCTGAACTCGACCAGCAGGTAGCGCGTGTCTTCGATGACGTAACGGGTGGGATGGGCGAAAGCGTCCTGCAGGTTGTCGTAGGAAAGGTGGAAGTCGCAGCCCAGGCTCAGCGTAGGTTTGTCTCCAACTAACCGTTGCAAATGAGCGAGGAGCCCGCGGAGATATTCGCGATCGTAGTGATAACGGTCGTTGGCATGGGGTGTCGCGACCATGTGGGTGATGCCGTCCGCGGCCGCCGCCAGGCACATCGCGACCGAGACCTCCCACGATTTAGGGCCGTCGTCTACTTCGGGAAGGATGTGAGAGTGGATGTCGACCAAGATTGTAGGAACCCAAACACGCGCCCAAAAGTTGCTCTTCCGTACGATTTAAACAGATTCGGCGGCAAAGACCAAGGGAGCGAAAGTAACCCTGCTAAGCATTTAACCGCTGAGATCGCAAAGGAAATCCGCGAAGGACGCAGAGAAACCGAAAAGCAAAGAAACAGGAACGCAAAAGAAACAGAAGATGGCCGTGCGGCGGTTCAGATGTGCTCAGGCGAACTCTGTCTTCTTCGCGACCTCAGCGGTTAAATGCTTCTTCCGTATCGTTCCTGAATGAAATCCCCGATCGCGGCGTAGGCCGTGGCCAGCGTTTTTTCATCCGGCAGGAACACGATACGGAAATGCTGCGTCCCTGGTTTCTGCCCGAAGCCGGAGCCGTGCACAACCATGACATGTTTCTGGCGGATGAGTTCCTTCACGAAGATCTCGTCGCTCTCCGGGATGTCGATGCGCGGGTAGGCGTAGAACGCGCCGCGCGGGGCGACGCAGCTTACGCGCGGGGTTGACTCGCACCACTTCTGCGTGAGATCGCGGCGGGAACGCAGCTTGCGCTGCACTTCGGCGAGATGGTCCTGCGGGCCTTCGAGCGCGGCCTTGATGGCGTATTGTTCGGGATGATTGGCACAGAGGCGCGCGCGCAGCAGGCGTTGCACGCCTTCGCTGTATGACTTTACCGCGGTGGCTTCGCCGGAGACGATGCCCCAGCCGATGCGCCATCCCGGCACGAGGTAATTCTTCGACATGCCGCCGAAGGTCACGCAAGGCACGTCGGGCGCAACTGCGGCGAAGGCGATGTGCGGCGTGCCGTCGAGAATCAGTTTGTCGTAGATTTCATCGGAGAAGACGATCAGGTTGTGGCGGCGCGCGAGATCTGCGACTTGTTCCAACATTTGCCGCGTACAGAGCGAACCAGTCGGATTGTTCGGATTGATCAGCACGATGCCGCGCGTGTGCGGAGTGAGCTTGCGTTCGATGTCGGCCAGTTCGGGTTGCCAGCCGTCTTCTTCATTGAGATCGTAGGTATTGAGGGCAATCCCGAGCTTGCAGAGAATGGCGGAGTAGAGCGGATAGTCGGGGCGGGGCGTGAGGATGTCTTCGCCCGGATTGACTAAGGCGGAAATGCAGGCGTCTACGGTTTCGCTGACTCCGGAGGTGACGAAAACATCGCGCAAGGTGGTGATGCCTTTGCGCGCGGCTTCGCCGCGAATGGCTTCGAGAGCGACAGGAATGCCGGGGGATGGCGCGTAGCCGTTTTTGCCGTCGCGCATAGCTTTGTAAACGGCTTCGATGATGTGCGGTGGCGTCTGGAAATCGAAGTTGAGCGGATCGCCAATGTTCAGCGGAACGACTTTGCGTCCCTGCCGGGTGAGTTCGTCAGCCACACACGCCAGATCGCGAATGGCATAACGGATATTGTCGAGGCGCTTGGCGGCGCTAATTTCGCGCGCTTGTGTAATCGGCATGGATTAGCTCCCGAAAAGACAAAACACAAGCTTAACCGCAAAGTTCGCTGAGGACCACCGCAAAGTCGCGGAGAACTTCTTTTCTTGGCGTGCTCCGCCGATGCTCTCAGCGTTCTTCGTGGTCAAAGGCTGTCACTCTTCACGGTCGATCTGCGCCTTCTGCAGCTTGTCGGAATAGTCGACGTAAACCGACTTCCACTCCGTGTAGAAGTCGACGGCGCCGACCCCGCCCTCGCTATGACCGTTGCCCGTCGCCTTGGTGCCGCCGAAGGGCAGGTGCACTTCGGCGCCGATGGTGGGCGCGTTGATGTAGGTGATGCCGGCATAGAGGTCGCGAATCGCCGAGAAGGCCTTGTTCACGTCCTTGGTGTAGATCGCCGACGAAAGGCCGTACTCGATCCCATTCGCGATTTCGATGGCATCTTCCAGATCGTCACAGGGGATTATCGAAACCACCGGACCGAAGATTTCCTCCTGTGCGATGCGCATCTTGGGCTCAACATCGATGAAGACCGTCGGTTCCATAAACCAGCCGTACTGGTACTCGCCCTGGTCGAGCCGGTTGCCGCCGCAGATCAGCTTCGCGCCTTCATTCTGGCCGATCTCCACGTAACTGAGATCGGTCTGGAGTTGCTTTTCATTGATGGCAGGCCCCATCTGCACGCTTTCATCCAGGCCATTGCCGACTTTCAGCTTTTTGGCGCGCTCGACGTAGCGCTCGACGAATTCGCGATAGACGCCTTTCTGCACAATGATGCGACTGGTCGCGGTGCAGCGCTGGCCGGTGGTGCCGAAGCCTCCCCAGAGGCCGCCTTCGATGGCGAGATCGAGGTTGGCGTCGTCGAGTACGATCATCGGATTCTTGCCGCCCAGTTCGAGCGAGCAGTGCTTGAAACTCTTGGCGGCAATGCCTCCGATGATGCGGCCTACCGCGGACGATCCCGTCAACGAGATCGCGCGCACATCGGGATGCTCGGCGAGCGGAGTGCCTACGTCCACACCAAATCCGCTCACAATGTTGATGACGCCCTTGGGCAATCCAGCATCGGTGAGAGCGCGAACCAGATTAAACGTGGAAAGCGGCGTGTCCTGCGCGGGTTTGATGACGCAGGTGTTGCCGCAGACGATTGCCGGTAGAAGCTTCCAGGACGAAATCGCCATGGGAAAGTTCCACGGTGTGATCATGCCGCAGACGCCGATGGGCTGGCGCACGGCCATGGCGAACTTATTGGGCATTTCTGATGGCACCGTCGGACCGAACATGCGGCGGCCCTCGCCGGCGTTGTAATAGGCGGCGTCAATGGCCTCTTGCACATCCCCGCGCGTCTCGGCGAGAACCTTGCCCATTTCGCGGGTCATTTCCCTGGCATAGTCTTCTTTGCGCTCGATCAGAATCTCGGCGGCGCGGAAAACCACTTCCGCGCGGCGTGGGGCGGGAACCAGTCGCCATTTAGCAAAGGCGCGCTTCGCGGCGGCGACGGCGGTATCCACGTCGGCCTTGGCAGACTTCTGAAAGACCCCGACCAAATCGCGAGTGTCGGCGGGATTGCGATTTTCGAAAGTCTCGCCGGTCGAGGCCTCGACCCACTCGCCATCAATGAAATTCTTGAAAACTTTTGTGGGGCCATAGCTGAGGGTGGGCGGCGTGGTCAAAGTATCGGTTGCCATGATTTCTCCTTACAAATCCCTAAGAAGTTGATGCTACAACCGGCGAGGAAGGCGCGGCAAGAGAAGGACTTTCTCCAGGGGACCTCTCCCGCTGGCAAAGCGTCGAGGAGGTGGCAAAAGAGAACACGAATGGACACACCAAGGTAACCTCCCAAACTGATTACTTGTTTTTTCCTCTGTTTTGCTTGTGCTAACGTTTGATCTACCGCATATTTACTGAGGTTTTTCGGTCCAAAGTGTCTTCCTCGAATCGCAAATCGGGAATCCACGTTGCGTGGACGACCGTCACATACCGCAGTGTCGCCCTGCTGGTTCTGGCAGTCGCGGTGGTGTTCTTCATCGCCATGCGCGTGGCGTTTCCACAATTTACCGAGAACAGCCTGAAG
>Ga0070698_100004962_pt1 | contig 14580 bp, 14 predicted proteins | sample KBSK1502metaG_FD_65477 | JGI IMG/M metagenome (GOLD analysis project Ga0070698, IMG submission 65477) | Corn, switchgrass and miscanthus rhizosphere microbial communities from Kellogg Biological Station, Michigan, USA - KBS K1-50-2 metaG | ecosystem: Host-associated > Plants > Roots >...
CCTTGTCATCGAGCGCGCGCTGGTTGGGGAACAGGCCTTCCTCCCAGCCCGGCAGGAACACGGTGTCGAACTCCAGGCCCTTGGCAGCGTGCAAGGTCATGACGCTCACCATGTCGCCGCCCGAGCGCTCGGCGTTGTCGGTCAACAGCGCCACGTGCTCGAGGAAGGCGGGCAGGGTGTCGAATTCCTGCAGGGCGTTGGTGAGCTCCTTCAGGTTCTCGAGCCGGCCCTCGGCCTCGGGCGAGCGGTCGGCGCGCAGCATGTCAGTATAGCCCGATTCATCGAGGATGGTTTCCACCACCTCGACGTGATGGATGCCGCCCAGCATGGCCCGCCAGCGGTCGAAGCTCTTGATCAGGTCGCCCAGTGCCTTGCGCTGGCGGCCCTTCAACTCGTCGGTCTCCAGCGCCCGGCGCGTCGCCTCGAACAGCGAGATCTTCTGCGCGCGCTGGATCAGCCGCAAGGTGCGCAGGGCCGATTCGCCCAGGCCGCGGCGCGGCGTGTTGTAGATGCGCTCGAAGGCGAGGTCGTCGTCGGGCTGCACAGTGACGCGGCAATAGGCCAGCGCGTCGCGGATTTCCTGGCGTTCGTAGAAACGCGGCCCGCCGATCACGCGATAGGGCAGGCCCATCGTAATAAAGCGTTCCTCGAACTCGCGGGTCTGGAAGCCGGCGCGCACCAGGATGGCGATCTGGCTCAGCGGGTGCTTGTCGCGCTGCAGCGCCTCGATCTCCTCGCCGATCGTGCGCGCCTCCTCGTCGCCGTCCCACACGCCGCGCAGCGAGATGCGCTCGCCTTCCTTCATTTCAGTCCATAGCGTCTTGCCCAGCCGGCCTTCGTTGTGCGAGATCAGGTGCGAGGCGGCGGCCAGGATGTGCGGCGTCGAACGGTAGTTGCGCTCCAGCCGCACGATGGTGGCGCCGGCGAAATCCTTCTCGAAACGCAGGATGTTGCCGACCTCGGCGCCGCGCCAGCCGTAGATCGACTGGTCGTCGTCGCCGACGCAGCAGACGTCCTCGGTGCCTTGGGCGAGCAGCCTGAGCCACAGATACTGCGCCACGTTGGTGTCCTGGTATTCGTCGACCAGGATATGGCGGAAGCGGCGATGGTACTGCACCAGCACGTCGGGGTGCTTCTGCCACAGCGACACGCAGTGCATGACGAGGTCGCCGAAATCGACGGCGTTCACCTCGGCCAGCCGCTCCTGGTACTGGCGGTAGATCTCGGCGGCGCGGCCGTTGGCGAAGTCGCCGGCATCCTCGCCCGACACCTTGTCGGGGCTGAGCGCGCGGTCCTTCCAGCGCTGGATGATGCCGGACAGCACCCGGGCCGGCCATTTCTTGTCGTCGATGTTCTCGGCCTGCAGCAGCTGCTTGATCAGCCGTGTCTGGTCGTCGGTGTCGAGGATGGTGAAATTGCTCTTCAGCCCGACCAGCTCGGCGTGGCGGCGCAGCACGCGCACACCGATGGCGTGGAAGGTGCCGAGCCACATGCCGTCGGCCGCGCCGCCGATCAGGGCGGCGACACGGTCGAGCATTTCGCGCGCCGCCTTGTTGGTGAAGGTGACGGCCAGGATCTGCGACGGCCGTGCACGGCCCGTGATCAAAAGGTGAGCGATGCGGGTGGTCAGCACGCGCGTCTTGCCGGTGCCGGCCCCGGCCAGCACCAGCAGCGGGCCGCCCTGGTGGATAACTGCCTGGCGCTGCTCCTCGTTCAGGCCGTCGAGATGGGCCATGGACGCGACGGCGCGGCGCGCCGGCTGGGGATCGGTCGGCGCCGGATCATCGGTAATTTCAAACGGATCGGCGGGGGACGCCATGTAGCGTCATATAGCAATCGGAGCGGCAGACGCCTATCTTTCCGGGGGGAGCGCGCGCCGGCGTGGCGTGGAGGTATAGCGATGGCCCGAGGGAACGGTTCCGTGAACGGCGCAGGTCATGTTCCGACCGGCCGGGAAGGCGTCGAGGCGCGGCTGCCCGGCGTTTCCAATCTGTCGCCCGCGGTCGCCGGCGCGCTGTCCGCCGTGGTCGGCCTGCGCACCACCGTCCCCAAGGACCGCCGGTCGGCCCAGACGCTGGGCACCGAGCGCGAGGGCCACGGCGTGCTGATCGACGATCAGGGCCTGGTCGTCACCATCGGCTACCTGATCACGGAAGCCGACACCGTCACCATCACCGACATCGACGGCCGCGAACTGCCGGCCACCATCGTCGGCTACGACTACGAGAGCGGCTTCGGCCTGGTGCGCACCGAGCGGCCGATCCGCCTGAAGCCGATGCCATTCGGCGATTCCGACTCGCTCGAGCTGCGCAGCGAGGCCTATGTCGCCGGGCTGGGCGGCGAGAAGGCCACGCTCAAGGTCAAGGTCGCCGGCCGGCGCGAGTTCGCGGGCTACTGGGAGTATCTGTTGGACAACGCGATCTTCACGGTGCCGGCCTATCCCCTGTGGGGCGGCTCGGCGCTGATCGGCCAGGACGGCGCGCTGCTCGGCATCGGCTCGCTGCTGGTGCAGGAGGCGCTCGGCCCGGGCGCGCCGGCCTTCCCCGGCAACATGTACGTGCCGATCAATCGCCTGAAACCGGTCTTCGGCGAGCTGGTGGCCAACGGCCGGCTGTCGACGCCGCCCCGGCCGTGGCTCGGCCTCTTGACGGTCGAGCACATGGGCCAGCTCGTGGTCACCGGCATTTCCGACGGCGGCCCGGCCGACCGCGCCGGCCTGCAGCGCGGCGACATCCTGCATGCCCTGAATGGCGAGGTGCTGGACGACGTCGCCGACTTCTATCGCAAGCTGTGGGCGAGCGGCCCGGCCGGCACGGCGGTGACCCTGCGCATGGAGCGCGACAACGATTCCTTCGAGGTCACGGTGCGCACCGGCGATCGCGCGCGCTACTACAAGTACGGCAAGTACGGCTCCGACTGACGCTGCGAGAATCGGGAGAGACGTCGATGGCCAGGGCCTTCGCCTCGCAGGCGGACATGGCGGAAAAGAGAATCACGTTCAGCCGGCTGTCCGACCACGCCTATGCCTTCACCGCCGAGGGCGACCCCAACACCGGCGTCGTGGTGGGCGACGATGCGGTCATGGTGATCGACACCCAGGCGACGCCCAAGATGGCGCAAGCGGTGATCGAGCGCATCCGCACCGTCACCGACAAACCGATCAGGTACGTGTTGCTGTCGCACTACCACGCGGTGCGCGTGCTGGGCGCCACGGCCTACGAGCCGCAGCACGTCATTTGCAGCGAAGCGACGCGCGACATGATCGTCGAGCGCGGCGCGCAGGACTACAAGTCCGAGGTCCAGCGCTTCCCGCGCCTGTTCCAGGCGGTCGAGACCATTCCCGGCCTGACCTGGCCCACCATGACCTTCGGCGACCGCCTGTCGATCTGGCTGGGCAAGCTGCAGGTCGACATCATCCATGCCGGGCGCGGCCACACCAAGGGCGACACCATCGTCTGGCTGCCCGAGGAGCGCACCCTGTTCAGCGGCGACCTGGTCGAATCGGGCGCCACGCCCTACGCCGGCGACGCCCACTACAAGGACTGGCCGCAGACGCTGCAGAAGCTTCGCGATCTCCGGGCGCTGGCGCTGGTGCCCGGGCGCGGCGACGTGCTGGTCGGCGAGGAAGCGGTCGAGGAGGGCATCGCCGCCACCCAGGCCTTCCTCGGCGAGCTTTACAAGGCGGTGTCGGCGAGCGCGCTGGCCGGCGAGTCGCTGAAGCAGGCTTACGACACGGCGATGGCGGCGCTGCAGCCGCGTTACGGCAACTGGGCGATCTTCGAGCACTGCCTGCCGTTCGACGTGTCGCGCGCCTACGACGAGGCCAAGGGCCTCGACCATCCGCGCATCTGGACCGCCGAACGCGACCTCGAAATGTGGGCCGAGCTGGAATCATAAGCCTCCCCCGTCATACGGGGGAGGTGCCCCCGAAAAGGGGGCAGAGGGGGAGGGCTGCAGTCGAAATGCCTGCTTATTTCAGATCATGAGATTTCATAAATCGTCTTTGCAGCCTCCCCCCTCCGGCCCTGCGGGCCGCCTCCCCCTGGCGGTCGATGGAGGCTTTCTTGCCGTCTGACAAATCGCCGGTCATTGTCCGGCCGGCGACAGTCGACGACGTCGAGTTGCTGCATCGCTTCTCGGTCGATCTCGCGACCTACGAGGACAAACCCGACGCCGTCGCCTCGACGCCGCAGACCCTGGCGCGCGACGGTTTCGGCAAGGACCCGCAATTCGCCGCCCTGATTGCCCAACGCGGGGCCACGCCGGTGGGCTTTGCGATGTACACCTTCAACTATTCGGTCTGGACCGCCGCGCGCGGCATCTTCATCGAGGACATCTGGGTGGTGCCCGAGGAGCGGCGTGGCGGTGTGGCTCGCCTGTTGATGCAGGCGCTGGCGCAGGAGTGCGTGGCCAACGGTTTTAGGCGCATCGACCTCAACGTGCTCGACTGGAACCCGGCGCGCGGCTTCTACGAGCGCCTCGGCTTCAAATGGATCCGCAACTGGCTGCCCTATCGGCTGAGTGGCGAGGCCTTGGAGAAGCTGGCCAATCCGTCATCCTGAGCGAAGCGAAGGATCTCATGCCGGTTGCATGCGGCGATGAGGTCCTTCGCTACGCTTCAGCGCGGGGGTTACCCCGCGCGCGACGACATTACTTCTTCGCCAACCCCATGACCCGGCCCGCCTTGGCCGGCCGCTTCAGGCCCTTGTGCGCCAGCCACACCGCCTCCAGCCGTTCGGCCACCGGGGCGGGCCACGGCGCCGAACGGCGCGTGGCGTAGTCGATGTTCATGACTATCACCTCGTTGGTCGCGGCGAGGTAGCCCTCAGCGGCATGAAACATCTCGTGATAGAGATGGACCTTCTTGGCGTCGCGCTCGAGCAGCTGGGTGACGAAGCGCATCGGCGCGCCTTGCCGCATCTCGCGGTCGTAGGTGACGTGGGTCTCCAGCACGAAGGTCATGCCGAGCTTGCCGTCGACGTAGGGGCGGCCGAGCCCGATGTTGCGCATGAAGGCGCCCGACGCCTGGTCGAAGGCGAGCACATAGAAGGCGACGTTCATGTGGCCGTTCCAGTCGACCCATTCGGGCAGCACGGTCGAGCGATGGCTGTCGAAGGGCGCGCGAGTCACCAGCTCGGGCAACTCGTAGGGCAGCGAGTCCAGCATGGTCTATTTCTTCTTGATGCCGATCAGGCGGCCTGCCTGCTTTGGCCTCGGCAGTGCCTTGTGCGCCGCCGCGAGCTTCTCGATGCGCTCCAGGGCGAAGTCGGGCCACGGCGCGGCGCGGCGCGTCGCATAGTCGATGTTCATGAGCATCAGCTCGTTGGTGGCGGCGAGATAGCCTTCGTCGGCGTGGTACATGGCGTGGATGAAGTGCAGGCGCCTGGCGTCGTGATCGAGGATCTGGCTGGCGATGCGCAGCGGATCGCCCTCCTTGACCTCCCGCTCGTAGGTGACGTGCGCCTCCAGCACGAAGGTCATGCCGATCTTCTCGCGGGTGTAGTCCCAGCTGCAGCCGAACTGCTCGCACAGCGTATCGGTCGCCTTGTCGAAGGCCACGACATAGAAGCCGACATTCATGTGGCCGTTCCAGTCGATCCACTCCGGCAGCACGGTGGCGCGGTGGCGGTCGAGCGGCGCGGCGAGATCGAGTTCGATCATGGGGTACGGAGGTAATTTCATGCGGGCGGACCGTAGCGAAGCCGGGCCTCGCACCGCAAGTTCCGCACGACCCGTTGTTGCGAGGACCGACATGGCGAAGACGAAGGCTGTCGTGCTGGGCGTGGGCGCGGAGCGTGGACTGGGCGCGGCCGCCAGCCGCCGCTTTGCGAAAGAGGGGCATCATGTGCTGGTGGCCGGCCGCACCAAGGCCAAGGTCGAGAAAGTGGCGCAGTCGATCCGTGCCAACGGCGGCTCGGCGACGCCGCTCACCGTCGACGGCACCAAGGAGGAAGAGGTGATCGCCCTGTTCGACAAGGCGATGGCCGACGATGCCAACGGCGCGCCAGCCGACTTGGCCGTGTTCAACATGGGTAACAACGCTGCCGTCGATATCCGCGAGATGACGGCGCAGCATTTCGAGGACTCCTGGCGGGTCGGCTGCTTCGCCGGCTTCCTGTTCGGCCGCGAGGCGGTGCGCCGCTTGGCGCCGCTCGGCCGCGGCACGGTGATCTTCACCGGCGCCTCAGGCTCGCTGCGCGGCAAGCCGCGCTTCGCCGCCTTCAACGCCACCAAGGGCGGGCTCCGGCTGCTGGTGCAGTCGCTGGCGCGCGAGTTCGGCCCGCAGGGCATCCATGTCGCCCACGCCATCATCGACGGCGGCATCGAGGGCGAGCGCCTGTTGTCGCGCCTGCCCGACCGCAAGGAAAAGGCCGGCGCCGACGGCCTTTTGAACATCGAGGCGATCGCCGACAGCTACTGGCACCTCCACCGCCAGCACCGCAGCGCCTGGACGCACGAGATCGATCTCAGGCCGTACAAGGAGCCGTTCTGATTGCGCTGAAAGCGCGATTCCGTTTCAGACTGAGTGTTTAGGGTCGTGCGGAATCGGAGCGCCGCAGGCAAGGTCCAGATCTCGGAATGCCGATTGCCAGTTCTTCGCTGCGACGAGTTGGCCGCTCGTCAGGAACCGGGCCCCGACTAGATGGGCGCCCGCGAGGTTGGCGCGATCGAGGATGGCCCTAAAGAAAGTGGCGCCCTCGAGATGGGCGTCGACCAGCGACGCATCGCTCAGATTTGTTCCCCGCAGGTCTGCCTTGCGGAGATCGGCTCTGTCGAGGTTCACGCCGATGAGGTCCAAGCCATGCAAGTGCGCCTCGGCGAGATCCGGCTGCAATTCCGCGTGCGCCGCCCGCCAAACGTTCCACGCGCTTACTTCGCCCTTCAGCATCTCCAGCTGTGTCTTGTCGGCCATGGGTTGTTCCTCCACCAGCAGGTCCGCTTGTCGCGGGTGAGCTCTTCGCGATGCCCCTCAGTTGCCACCATCGACCTCTCCGTCCTGGACGAGCGCAAGCAGACCTTTGATCAGGTCTATGGGCCTCGGTGGGCAACCCCGGATATGAAGGTCGACGGCCACGACCGCGGAGACGCCGCCGACGCAGGCATATCCCCCGGCGAACATGCCTCCATCGACCGCGCAATCGCCCACGGCCACCACCCATTTGGGATCAGGCGTGGCAAGGTAGGTGCGCTCGAGCGCCTCCCGCATGTTCTTGGTAACCGGCCCGGTGACCAGGAGCACGTCGGCATGGCGTGGTGATGCCACGAAGCGAAGACCGAACCGCTCGATGTCATAGAACGCATTGTTGAGAGCGTGGATCTCCAGCTCGCAGCCGTTGCACGAGCCGGCATCGACTTCGCGAATGGCCAGCGACCGGCCGAAGCGTCGCCGTGCCATCCGTTTGAGCGCCGCGCCAAATTCGGCCAACGCCGCCGGATCGGCGCCGGGCGAGGGCTCGGTCAGAGGGCCGTGCACGAGGCTTTCAAAGATGATCTTGCGCATGCCGATCGCCTCTAGAGGTCATGGCCCGAGTACGAGCAGTTGAACGATTTGTTGCAGAGCGGAAAGTCGGCGACGATGTTCCCCTCGATGGCGGCCTCGAGAAGCGGCCACTGGAACCACGATGGATCGCGCAGATGACAGCGCTCGATCTGTCCGTTGGCGCCGAGGCGTAGCCAGATCAGGATGTCTCCGCGGAAGCCTTCCACGAGAGCGGCGCCTTCGCGTGCGGTGCCGCTTGCGGCGGCGACATCGGTGCGGATGTTTCCCGAGGGCAGCCGATCGAGGACCTGCTCCACGAGCGACAAACTCTGCTCTATTTCGCGAATTCGGATCCACACGCGCGCGTTGACGTCTCCGGCTTCGAGCACGGCAACTTCAAATTGGAGCGTATCGTAGGGCGGATACCCGGGCGCATGGCGGGCGTCGAAGTTTCGCCCCGAGGCTCGCCCGACATAGCCGCCACAGGCGTATTGGCGGGCGAGATCCGGATTCAGCACACCGGTGGTAACGGTGCGGTCTTGCAGCGAAGCGGTGTTGTCGTAGAGCTCGACCAAGGCAGGAAACCGACGTCGGGCTTCGCCGATGAGCGCCCGCAACCCTGCGATGCCCTCACCGCCGAGATCGACGCTGACGCCGCCTGGCACCGCGCAGTCGCGCATCAGGCGGTGGCCGAAGCACAAATCGGCGGCGCGCAGCACGCGCTCGCGCAGCACGCTGCAATGGGCGTGCATGAGCGAAAAGGCGGCATCGTTGCAGATCGCCCCTATGTCGCCGAAGTGATTTGCCAGGCGCTCGAGCTCGGCCATGAGGGCGCGCAACCAAATGGCTCGCGGCGGCACTTCGATGTGCAGAGCAGCTTCGACGGCGCGGGCAAACGCGATGCCGTAGGCGACCGTGCTGTCACCCGACGTGCGACCGGCGAGCCGCGCCGCCCGCCCGATGTCGGAGCCAGCCATGAGTCCCTCGATGCCCTTGTGGACATAGCCCAGCCGTTCCTCGAGACGGACCACGGTCTCGCCGTTGGCGGTGAACCGGAAATGCCCCGGCTCGATGATGCCGGCATGCACGGGTCCGACGGCGATTTCGTGCAGGCTCTCGCCCTCGGCCGGCAGGAACTCGTAAGCGCGGGTCTCGGGCGGACCGTGAGTCGGGCCGAGCGGATGGCTCAACCCCCATCGCCCATGGTCGAGCCACGGCCTGGGTTCAGGCGTTCCGTTCGCCCGTAGTCCGAACAGGTCTCGGATGGCTGCTTCGAGATGGAGGGCCGGCGGATGGCTCCGGGCGACCGAGGGGAATTGCCGGTCGGGGCAGTCGAGGCTCACGACGCCGATCTCGCCCGACTGTTCGTTGCGCAGCGCCATGTGAACGTCTGCGCGGTCGCCCCAGAGTCCGAGGAGCGCCCAGTCCGGCGCGCCGAGAAGACCGATTGCAGCGAGCCAGGATTCAGGCGTCACGACGGCACGCGGCCACGGATGATGGTGAGGCACCAAACGACCCTCTCTCATCAATTCGCCGATCCCGGTTATTTCACGCATCGTCTACCCCAACTGCCGGGCCACGTGTTGAAACCAGGCCACCAGCAATGGCGGCAGATAGAGGCCTGCGCCGAGCACCAGCGCCAGGTGCGCGTAGAGCGGCACGTAGGACGCCTGGGCCGGTTGCGTACTGCCCAGCGGATCGCCGAAGGCGACGCTGTTGAGGCGCAGCAACAGGGCGCCGAAGGCCACCAGAAGGCCGACGACGAGCGGGATCGTCAGAAGGGGCTCACGGGCGAAGGTCGAGCTGACGACTAGGAACTCGCTCATGAAAATGCCGAACGGCGGCATGCCCGCGATCGCGAACACGCCCAGCACGAGGCCCCAGCCCAGCACCGGGTGGGTCTCCGTCAGTCCGCGTATTTCGGCGATCTTCTGCGTGCCCTTGATCTGCGCGATATGGCCGACCGAGTAGAAGATCGCCGACTTGGTCAGGCTGTGCATGGTCATGTGCAGCAGGCCGGCAAAATTGGCCAGCGGACCGCCCATGCCGAACGCGAAGGTGATGATTCCCATGTGCTCGATCGAGGAGTAGGCGAACATGCGCTTGATGTCGCGGCGTCGGTACAGCATGAACGCGGCAAACAGCAGCGACGCCAGCCCCATAGTCACCATGAGCGGGCCGGGCGCGATCGCCTTGACGTTGGCCGCGAGCAGCATCTTGAATCGCAGCACGGCATAGAGCGCGACGTTGAGCAGCAGCCCGGACAGCACGGCGGAAATCGGCGTCGGGCCCTCGGCGTGCGCATCCGGGAGCCAGGCGTGCAGCGGCGCCAGGCCGACCTTGGTCCCGTATCCCAGCAGAAGGAAGATGAAAGCGGCATCGAGCAGCGCCGGATCGAAGCGCGCGACGCGCTCGATCAGCAGCGTCCATACCATGGCATCGACTCCGCCGCCCATCACCGGCTGCGCCGCAAGATAGATCAGGATGGTGCCGAACAGGGCGAGCGCGATGCCAACGCTGGCGAGGATGAAATATTTCCAGGCCGCCTCGACGGCCTCGTGGGTGCGGTAGATGCCGACCATGAGGATGGTGGTGAGCGTGGCGAGCTCTATCGCGACCCACATGAGCCCGATGTTGTTGGCGCTGAGCGCCAAGTTCATGGCGAACATCAGGACCTGGTACATCGAATGGTAGAAGCGCAGGTATTGCGGCGTCAGCCGGCCGATCTCCAGCTCATGGGCGATGTAGGTGGCGCTGAACACGCTGGTCGTGAAACCGATGAACGTGGTGAGGACGATGAAGATGACGTTGAGATCGTCGACGAACAGATATCGCCCCGGCTCCGGCCGGTCGGGAGAAAGCAGCAGCAGGGAAGCCACGAAAGTGAGCAGGGCCGCCAGGACATTGAGCCGGGCCCCCAACCGATAGCGAGGCAGCAGCGCCAGCACGGCCGCCGAGACCGCGGGGATCACCAGGATAGCGCTCAGCGCATCAAGCGCATCGAGGTCGAAGGAGATCGCGTTCATTCCTGGGTCCCGCGGAAACGGTCGAGCGCCTGCACGTCGACGGTGTCAAAGCGCTCGCGAATCCTGAACAGGAAAATGCCGATGACGACGAAAGCGACGAGGACCGAGAAGGCAACGCTTATCTCGACCACGAACGGCATGCCCTTGGCGCCCGTCGCCGCCAGGATCAACCCGTTCTCCGTCGACATGAAGCCGACCACCTGGCTGACCGCGTTCCGCCGCGTCACCATCATGAGCAGTCCGAGGAGGACGACGGAGAGCGCGAGTGCCACATCCTCGCGCGCCAGGCGGTCGGCTTCGGCTGTGACGCGCAGCATGACCGCGAGCGACAAGGCGACGAAGCCGATGCCCAGGACCATGGTGGGTCCGATGCCGATGACCGTCTCGATCTCCCGGTGAATCCCGAGCCGCTGAATGATGCGATGCAGCGCCACCGGGATGATGATGCCCTTGAAGACGATCGCGATCGCGGTCGTGATGTAGAGATGCGGTGCGTCCTGGATGTAGGCCTGCCAGCCGACCGAGAAGGCGAGGACGATCGAGTGCAGCGCGAAGACATTGAGCAGCGCGTAGAGACGATCCTGGTAGATCATCATGAAGCTCACCAGCACGAGGCCGCCGGCGAAGAGATGCGCGATATCGAAATCGAGGAGGCTCATTTATAGGCCCCGCGAGACGAACAGCAGCAGCGTCCCGAGCAGCCCGAGCATCAGCGCGGCGCCGAGGAACACAGGCACGCGAAAAACCCGCATCTTGGCGGTCAACGTCTCGAACAGCGCAAGCAGCGCGCCGCCGACAGCCAGCTTCACTACCCAAGCTGCGTTGCCGAGCAGGTAGGCGCCGAGGCCCGCGCCGGCCCCCACCAGTCCCCAGGGAACGAAGATGCAGGCGATCAGCGAGACATAAAGCAGCAGCTTCAGCGACGCCGCCAGCTCGATCACCGCGAGATGGCGCCCCGAGTATTCGAGGATCATGGCCTCGTGGACCATCGTCAGCTCCAGATGCGTCGCCGGATTGTCGACGGGGATGCGGGCGTTCTCGGCGATCGCGACGATGATCAGACCGACCAGCACCAGCCCCAGCGAGATGCGCAAGCCGACATGCGCGGACAGCATCACATCGGAGATCGTCGAGAGCTGGGTCGACTTCGCCACCAGGGCCAGGGTGAAGACGATCATCAGGATCGCCGGCTCCGCCAGGGATGCGATCATCATCTCGCGGCTCGACCCGATGCCGCCGAAGCTGGTGCCGACGTCTAGACCGGCCAGCGCCAGGAAGAAGCGTACGCTGCCGAGCAGGGCCGCGATGGCGATCAGATCGGCCGTCCAGTTGAACAACAGGCTGGTGGCGAAGGTCGGCACCAGGGCCGCGGCCACCCACGTCGCCGCGAAAATCAGGTAAGGCGCGAGCCGGAACAGCCAGGAGGCGTTGTCCGCCAGGACAACGTCCTTTTGCAACAGCCGGGCAAGATCCCGGTACGGCTGGATGATCGGTGCGCCTTGGCGCCGGAGCAGCCGCGCCTTGACCTTGCGCACGAAGCCCGTGAGCAGCGGCGCCATCAGCAGCACCAGCAGCAGCTGCCCGCCCTGGACGGCCAGGTCATGCATCAAAGCCATATTGCGAGCACCAGGAGGAGAGTGACGAGAACTGCGACGACGAGACTGAGATATCGTCGGATGGTCTGGAATTGCAGGATGTTGAGGCGGCCTGCCGTCGCATCGACGGCGCCGGCGACCGGCGCGTAGAGCGTTTCCCACACGAGATCGCGGAGTTTGACCGTCAGACGTGCCGGGCGGCGATCTCCAGGCGGCGACATTTCCACATGCTCGCGGGCCAGGAAGACGCTGGTGCCGAACACGCGACGAATCGGCTGCGCAAAGCTCCCGGCCGTGTATTGGGTGATCGGCCTTGGGTCGGGAAATCCGCAGTCCCACGGCGGAGCGCGCCGCAACGCGCGCGAGGCAAAGCGATGAATTGCATAGACCGCAAGCGAAGCCGAGAGGGTGATGAACAGGAAGATCAGCAGGCCGTTGTAGGAACTTCGGGGTTCGGCGATCGGCACGATGGAGAGCCACGGTACCGCGAGCTGGACCGGCATGCGGTCGCCGACGAGTCCGCTGACCACGGGCGCCAGGCCGTCGATGACCAGGCCCGGCAGGATGCCCGCCAGCAGGCAAAGTGAAGCGAAGGCAAACATCGCGACGAGCGAAAACCGATCGACCTCGCGCGCGTTCGCTGCGGCCGGCGAGCGCGGCCGGCCGAGAAAGGTGATGCCGAATGCCTTGACGAAGCAGGCTGCCGCAAGGGCCGCCGACAGCGCGAGCAGGGCGCCGACCGCCGGGATGAGAATCTTGAGACCCCACTGAGGCAGGTCGGGACTCTGAAGTATTGCCTGAAAGGTCAGCCACTCCGAGACGAACCCGTTGAGCGGCGGAAGGGCGGAGATCGCGACGCAGCCGACCAGGAAGGCAAAAGCGGTGAGCGGCATGCGGTGAATCAGGCCGCCCAGATGCTCCATGTCGCGCTCGCCGGTGGCCGTCAGCACGGCCCCCGAGCCGAAGAACAGCAGGCTCTTGAAGAGCGAGTGGTTGAGGACATGGAAGAGCGCTGCGGTGAGCGCGAGTGCCGCGGCCCAGGTCACCTGATTTGCCTGAAAGGCCATGGCGAGACCGAGCCCGATGAAGATGATGCCGATATTCTCGACGGTATGGTAGGCGAGCAGCCGCTTGAGATCGTGCTGCATCAGGGCGTAGAGCACGCCGAGCACGGAGGTGATGCCGCCGAGCGCCAGCACCACCATGGACCACCCCCACTCCGGCGCTCCGAGCAGGTCGAGCACGATGCGGATGAACCCATATACGGCAACCTTGGTCATGACGCCGCTCATCAGCGCCGACACGTGGCTGGGCGCCGCCGGGTGAGCGAGCGGCAGCCAGACATGGAGCGGCACGAGGCCGGCCTTCGAGCCGGCACCGAGCAGCGCAAACGTCAGCACCAGCGCGGCGGTCACCGGTCCGGCGTGATGGGCTCGCATCGCCTCGAAGCCATAGGCCCCATCGACGCCGGCCAGCAGGGCAAAGGCCAACATCAGGCAAAGCGTGCCGAAGCTCGCCATGATGAGATAGACGTAGGCCGCCCGGACGTTCTCGCCGACCCGATGATGGGCCATCACGAGCGCCCACGAACTGAGCGACATGAATTCCCAGGACAGCAGGAACGTGAACGCGTCGTCCGCCAGGACCACGAGATTCATGCCGGCGAGAAACACCGGGAAGAACGGCAGCACGCGGTGGGGAGCGGATTCATGCCGGCCGTAACCCAGCCCATAAAGGCTTGCTGCGGCGCTTCCCAGATTGACCACGATGAGAAAAAAGGCGGCGAGCGCGTCGACGCGGAAATGGGCGCCGAGCCAGGGTAGGCCGAGCGGCAGGGTGGCCGATGACGGCGGCGCGGGGCCGAGCAGACCGTCCACTGCGCCGCCGAGCGCGAGCACTGACGCGACAAGGCTTGTCCCGTAGACGATTGGCCCGGCGGCGGCGAGCCGCGCTGTCGCGGTGCCTATGGCTGCGGCCGCGAGCAACACGCCGACGCACCACAGGGCGAGCGTGGCCGACATCCTGGCTACCTTGTCGGCGAGCGAATCGGCATCGCCAGGGCGCCCCTCGGCCGTATCCCTCGGTCACAGACACTTCGCTGCGCACGCATCGAGCGTTCTCCCCCAAGCAACCGCTCAACTGTCGCGGGCTGATCTTTTCCGCTTTGCAGGAGACGCTTCTTGACCGACGCCCGTGTTCAGTATGCGAGGAAGCTCCTGCGAATAGCTGACGGTAACGACGCAAAAATCAAACGTGTGGCATATCCTCTTAGATGTCGCGGTGCGCCGCAAGAGGGCGGCGCGAATGCCGCCGTCGATATCCGCGAGATGACGGCGCAGCATTTCGAGGACTCCTGGCGGGTCGGCTGCGGGCGATCGCGAGCATGGCGGTCTTGGTCATGCCGTAGTGGATCATGTCGGCCGGGATGTTGAGGGCCGACTCCGACGAGATGAAGATCACCCGGCCCCATCGTCGTTCG
>Ga0070698_100004963_pt1 | contig 14576 bp, 13 predicted proteins | sample KBSK1502metaG_FD_65477 | JGI IMG/M metagenome (GOLD analysis project Ga0070698, IMG submission 65477) | Corn, switchgrass and miscanthus rhizosphere microbial communities from Kellogg Biological Station, Michigan, USA - KBS K1-50-2 metaG | ecosystem: Host-associated > Plants > Roots >...
GGTAGATGGAGTGCATGGTGTGTTGAATGTTACAGATTATTTGGCGGCAAAAGTGGCGCCGGTGTTTTTTGGCAGCGCCATTAATAATTTTGGTGTTAAAGAATTGCTGGATACATTTATTCGTATTGCTCCTGTGCCGCAATGTCGTCCGACATCTGCAAAAGTTGTTTGTCCTGATGAAGAAAAGCTGAGTGGTTTTGTTTTTAAGATCCATGCTAACCTTGATCCAAAGCATAGAGATAGAATTGCATTTATGAGAATTTGCAGCGGAAGATTTGAAAGGAATAAATATTATCATCATGTTCGCCTGGATAAAGATGTTCGCTTCAGCAACCCTTATTCATTTTTAGCCCGGGAAAAAAGTATCGTTGACGATGCATATCCCGGCGATGTAGTGGGATTGTTTGACACCGGCAATTTTAAGATCGGTGATACGCTTACTGAAGGAGAAAATTTTTATTTCACGGGCATTCCTACTTTTTCACCAGAGATATTTAAAGAAGTGGTGAATAAAGACCCGATGAAAACAAAACAATTGGAAAAAGGATTATTACAATTGACTGATGAAGGCGTGGCACAGTTATTTACTCAACACGGTGGTAATAAAAAGATCATTGGCTGTGTAGGTGAATTGCAGTTTGAAGTAATTCAATATCGGTTGCTGCAGGAATATGGAGCATCGGTTCAGTTTAATACACTTCCATTTTATAAAGCTTGCTGGATAACAAGCGAAGACCCAAAAAAGTTAGAAGAGTTTACAAGATTCAAAGGTGCAAATACAGGTGTAGATAAGGATGGACATACAGTTTACCTGGCGCAAAGCGAATGGTTTTTAAATACGGAAAGAACCAACAACCCGGCAATCGAATTTCATTTTTCAAGTGAAGTACATAAGAATTAAAAATTAAGAATGAATAATTAATAATTCTTTGAGATGGGAAATATCATTTTTGAAACGGAAAGATTAATTGTCAGGCAGTATGACTTTGAAACAGATGCAGAAAATTTCTTTTTGCTAAATAGCGATGATGATGTGATGCGATATATCCGTGCTACAAAATCAAAACAAGAATGCGATGCTTTTTTGAAAAAAATAATTGAGACTTATAAAATAAATCCTTTGATGGGACGCTGGGCCGCTAATGAAAAATCCACCGGAAAATTTGTGGGTTCATTTGCGATCATTCCAGTCGAAGATTCGGAGGATATACAATTGGGATATGCTTTCCTGAAAGAAAACTGGGGAAAAGGGTTTGCATCCGAACTAACCAAGGCTGCACTTGATTACTATTTTAAAAACACAAAGGCTGATCATATTTATGCAATAGCAGAAGAAGCCAATATTGCTTCTCATAAAGTATTATTGAAAAATTCGTTTGTGCCTGATGGAACAAAGAAGGAAGATGATAAAGAATTATTGAAATTTATTTACAGGAAGACTGTTTAATATTTCGCTACGACACCTGTATAATTATGCGGTGTTATTTTCTTCAATTCTTTTTTTACAGAGTTATCAATTTTCAAGTTCTCGATAAAATGATGAATTGATTTTTTGTCGATATAAGCATTGCCTCTTGTCAACTCTTTTAAAGCTTCGTAAGGATTCGGATAATTTTCTCTTCTTAAAATAGTTTGCACTGCTTCTGCTACTACCGCCCAGTTATCTTCCAGTTGCTGATGGATCATGCCATCATTGATAATAAGTTTATCAAGGCCTTTTTCAACAGACTTGAATGCGATCAATGTATGTGCAAAAGGAACGCCGATATTTCTTAGTGCAGTTGAATCTGTCAGGTCTCTTTGCAATCTTGAAATAGGAAGTTTTGAAGACAGATGCTCAAAAATGGCATTGGCCATACCAAGATTTCCTTCTGCATTTTCAAAATCGATGGGGTTCACTTTATGCGGCATTGCGGATGAACCAATTTCATTCTTTTTCACTCTTTGTTTAAAATAATCCATCGAAACATAAGTCCATATATCACGACAAAAATCAATAAGAATATTATTGATCCTTTTCATGCAATCAAAATGCGCAGCCAGGTTATCATAATGCTCGATCTGTGTTGTGAATTGCATGCGGTTAAGCCCTAATGTTTTTTCTACAAACTCATTACCGAGTTTTACCCAATCTACTTTTGGAAATGCAACATGATGCGCATTGAAATTACCGGTAGCGCCGCCAAATTTTGCACTGAAAGGGATATTGATCAACTGCTCCACCTGGTTTTCTATACGTTCAGCAAATACCATAAATTCTTTTCCCAGCTTTGTAGGAGAAGCGGGCTGTCCATGTGTATGTGCAAGCATTGGAATATCTTTCCATTCTTTTGCCAGCAATTTTAATTGTGTATTCAGGTTTAACAACGAAGGCAGGTACTCGTATTCTACTGCATGTTTCCAGAAAAGCGGGATAGCCGTATTGTTGATGTCTTGTGATGTCAATCCAAAATGTATCCATTCTTTTTCGTCTTTAGCACCACTTTTGTCTAATTGATGTTTTAAAAAATATTCTACTGCTTTTACATCATGATTGGTAGTGTATTCGATCTGTTTTATTTCCTGCGCATCTTCCGGGCCAAATTCTTCTGCAATTTTTCTAAGATTTTTTTCAGCTTTTCCTGACACCTTAAAAAATTTTTTTTCAGCCAGAAAAAGAAAATATTCAATCTCAACCAGTACCCTGTATTTCATTAATGCATACTCGGAGAAATATTCATCTAAATGCTGTACTTGTTTGCGGTAACGACCGTCAATTGGGGAAATGGCTGAAAGATTAGTTAGCTCCATGCTGTTTTTAATTTTTCCGAAGGAATCCCTTCAGGACTTGTTTCTTGCCTGCCCACCAAAGCTTATGCGTAGGTGAGTTTCTTCTATCTTTGCAGCGCAAAAATAACTCAATTGGGTAAGATAAAGGTTGGAATAGTTAGTTATCTCAATACAAGGCCGCTAATTTATGGATTAAAGCTTGAGCCTATTGCCTCGCAAATTGAATTGATCGAAGATAACCCTGCACGATTAGCTGAAATGCTAAAGAATGACGAGATCGATCTTGGGTTGATACCGGTTGCCGCGATTCATGAATTGAAAGAATCATATTTATCCGGTGATTATTGTATTGGCACCGAAGGCGAAGCTGCATCTGTTTGTTTGTTTAGCGAAGTGCCGCTTGAACAGATCAAAAAGGTTTATCTCGATTACCAGAGCCGCACTTCGGTCGAATTATTGAAATGGATAATGCGTGAATACTGGGGCATATATCCGGAAATAACAGAAGCGACAAATGAAGATTATAGAAAAGAAATAAAAGGAACAACGGCTGGGCTTGTGATCGGCGACCGTGCATTTGAACAAAGAAAGCTTTCCACTTTTTTTTATGATCTTGGCGCAGAATGGAAAAAGATAACCGGTCAGCCTTTTGTGTTCGCTGCATGGATCAGTAATAAAAAATTACCGGACAACTTTGTTGAGATGTTTAATAAAGCCAATGCCGTGGGTCTGAAACGTATTGACGAGATCGTAGCATCATATCCATTTGATCTTTATGATCTGAAAAAATACTATACTCTCCATTTGAATTATTTACTGGATGAAAGAAAGAAAAAAGCAATGGAGTATTTTTTACAAGTGATTGGAGAGCAGGTAGGAGAATAAGGTTAAGGTTTAGGTTAAACATTCTTAATCGCAATCTTATTCTTAAACTTTGAGCCACCCTTCCGGTATTAGATCCTGAATATCTTTTGGCCCTTTATTAAACCAATTTTTTGGAGCTATTACAATTTTCCCGGGATTGTCATTCAACCATGCTCCCCACCAGCTAAAACTGCTATTGGCAATAATATTATGCTTGCATTGGCTCATCAAATACAGATCTTCAATATGATCTTTTGTTATATTATCTGATACATATACTGATTGCGGGATCTGTAAATTTTCTTTTACCCATTTAATATCATCAGAAAAAAAATAAAAAACGGGACCAGGAACTTTTGAACTTATGATATCAATACATTTTTGATAATGATCAACAGTTAAAATGCCATGGTATTCGGCCGTAACAGGGTCGCTCCCCATATCACCGCGCCGTATATGCACAGCTACGCTCTGTTCATTATTTATTTTATTGGCAAATTCATTTACATTACTGATCACTTCATCCTTAAATCTAAATTCTTGTTTTATTATTTCTTTTGCTGGTAAAAAATATTTCTCACTTTGAAAATGACCTTTCAGGTAAACATTACGACCAAGACGTAAAACCTTTTCATCAAAAGAAAATTTTTTTTCACGATAATAGCTTCTTTTGTTAAACGGAGAAAAATATTGAAAGGCTTTTTCAAAATTGTGAGCCGGGAGCAGATCATTAATTTCCTGTTTGTCTGCAAATGCAATATTGGTTTGAAAATTCAGTAGATCAAAATTTCGGAGTTTATATTCATCAAAGGCTGAAACATCAAGTTTTAAAAAGGAATTTGTCAGATGAGCAAGCGTTTTTCCTGCTGCAAATTGAAACATTTGGTTTCCAAGACCTCCCTTGATTTGAGTAATGATCATTTTTTTCTTGCAAATACATGTATGCCGTAACAAAGTAACTCCGATGAGCCTTTATCTTTTTTTGAAAGATTTTGCAATATCCAAAGATTTAAATGAATAATGATCTTTTGAAAAACATTCAGATCCTTATCTGCATATTTTTTAGCAATTGATTTTATTCGCCTGTTCTCCTGTGCAACAAATTCAAAGAAATTACCATTTAACTGGATATCGGTTATTCCAAAATTATTTTCCGGCAAATATTTTTCATAAAAAAAGCGGCTTAGCCCTGAAGCAAAATGATAGGGGGCAAAATGCGTAAGGCTTACAAAAGGAGCAGTGATCAATAAATAGCCACCGGGCCTTACTAACCGGTTAAATTCCTTAATTACTCCAATTGGATCCGGGACATGTTCTAAAACTTCAGTACACATGATTGCATCCACTGAATGATCTGGTAATGGGATGGAAAGAATATCAGAAACAATATCAAGCCTGGTGTTATCCCATGTTCCTGTTTGCAGACCAACCTCACCATCACCGGTATATTGACCAAAATCCTGCGCTATATATTTCAAATGGCTGCAAAATTTTTTAAACTGTGATTCTCCTGCGCCTGCATCTAAAATAGTTAAGCCTTCGGGTATTTTTTTTAAAGTATGTTCGATCCACTTTACTCTTGCTAATTCATTGGTTGTTCCTACTGTAAACATGAGATTCAATTTTTTTTGAACCAAAAACATCCACAAGGATATTTTTGATTATTAATTATCTCAGTTTCGGCATTTCTAATAAGTCCGCCCTTATCTGGGATCAGTGTGAATTCTTTTAACTCGCATCCTGAAAAATATTCAACAATCTGCTCTTTGCTATAGAGGCGTTGTCCGTTGAATTGGATCATAGATTTGCCTAATGGCACTACAAAAAGTATATCGCCGCCTGTCATTACCACTCTTTTTATTTCATTAATAGCTTTAATATCTCCCTGCGGATCTAATTCATCGCCATAGCGACCTAGACCTATATGCTCCACCGTATGCATGCAGGAAACTGATGGAATTGAAGAGTCAGGAAAATTTAATGATTTTAGATCAGCAAAAGATGATTCATAATTTTTTAATTCTATATCTGCTGGCCGATAATCATAGAATTTAACGGGGATAAAAGCTGAAACAATAGTACTGAAACTAAGAATTGAAGATATATCAACGTGATAAGATGGTTTTGTTTGAGCAAGTATCCTTGCAGCCCATGCAGGATGATAAGTATAATGCCTGTCAAAAGCTGTTGTTTTCATTTTATCATTTAAACAAGGATATATCTCAGAAAAAGAAAGTTTGAGCCTATTGTCATTCTTTTTTTTAAAACTGAAGTATTCAAATAAGAATTCAAAAAACCTTATAACTCTTTTAGGAAATCTTATAAGAATGTTTTTACCGACTTGTTTAGCATATGAAACCAGGTACATTGCTGTATCAAATTAGATTTTTAAATAAATATCGCCAAACCCTGTTCTTTGAAAATGGTCTTGCTGAATTAAGTTTACCATTTCGGTATAGCTGATAAATTCAGGCAACTCAAATAACATTTCCTCACCCTTAGAATAATTATATTTATAATTCTTGTTGATTTCATTCATGTATTGAATACATTCTAATAACCTGTTTGTTAATTCTGGAACAGTATATTCAAGTGACAGACATGGAACAGGTTTGCTAAGACCTTTTAGAACTTGTAATTCATATCCCTCCACATCAATTTTACAAAATTTGGGAATACCAAATTCTCCTATTAATGCATCAAGAGTGGTTAGATCGATCTTTATTTGCCTATCCCAATTGTGTTGGGAGAACCTGTTTTGTTTTACATTATCGATCCATTCTTCAGAAACAGACGCTATCGTACTCACATCGGTTAAATACAAGGTTTTTTCTCCAACACTTTCACCCAGGCCTTTATCAATAATGGTAATGGAATTGCCGAATTTTTTTCTGAGTTCTATTATGCATTCCTGCTGTGGCTCGACCGCGATTACCTTACAACCTAAATCGAGAAATACTTTAACACGGTTTCCGACATTTGCGCCAACATCAAATACAAGATCACCCGGCTTGAGAATTTTTTTATAAAATTCAATTCTTTTTGAATGAAATGCTTTGTCTTTTTTTTCGTACTGAATTTTATCGAACTTTCTTTTAAGGCTTACCAAAGGTTCATAGAGCCCTAATTTTTTTAATGTTGTTACCAGTCCTTTACTCATTTAAAATAAAAATTAAAGCCTATTGAGTAATAGGCTTTTTATATTAGATGCAAAAATAAGGTCTTTAAAGACAAGTAATCGCAGTTCTTACAAGATTACCTGTGTTGTCTATCGTTACTCTCCAACACTGACCATTAGGGGATTTCATAATTATGCCGCTCCCGATTTGTTCTATATTAACATCTCCATTAAAAATGTGAAGTCTTGATTTTGCAGTCACGACAGGAACTGTTGACCCAATGCCAACAAAATTATTCGATCCGTTCGCAGTTAAAGTAAAAGTTAATGTTTGATGATTGAAGATTGCAAAATTGCCAGACCCCAGGTCTGTGCTTGCCGATCCTCCTATAAGAAAAGTATAATGCTTTGCAGGAAAAGCACCGGTTGAAGTATTAAACATCGTTAAAGCTGTATGAATAACATCATTTGACACCAGATGAAGAACAGCGTTACCTGCATTAGAGTTGGGCTGGAAAACAGAAAGAGGTACAATAGGATGAGGGTCCATACCAATTCCCACATTGCCTGATATATTCCTTATTCCATTGGGTGCAAGTTGCCACTTACTGGAACCAGTCGAAGCGATCGTATTTCCATTGATAGTAATACCTGTACCAGCGACGAGATTATGTGAAATTGTATTACCCGAAATACTAATACCAGTCCCCGCCTGATAATTACCAGAAATATTATTACCATTGAACAATAAGGTATTGTTTCCAGCTTGGTAATTACCAGCAATAGTGTTGCCATTGATCAGAATTGTGTTATTCGCTGCCTGGTAATTACCTGTTATAGTATTACCATTTGTAATGTTTATAGTGTTATTTCCTGCAAGCAATCTTGTCTTTTCAGAATATAGGGCATAAGGGACACTTAATAATTGTGTAGTTCCTTGTAATTGATAATTCGAGCCGCCGGCTGGAGCAATTTCCACTTTTAAGAACTTATCAGTTCCCGAAGCCCAATTTATGGTTGCAAAAGTTGATGTAACCGGGGTGCCCTTTCCTATTGCCAATGTAAAAAGACCATAGCTATTTGTAATTGTTGTATGTGTTTCTGAATATAAAACAGTACCTGTAGTACTTCCATCCAGTATTGAAAACCTTACGCCAATGTTTTGTGTTGGAATTATTACACCATCGGCTGTCCTTGCAACGGCCTGGTAGTTCAAAGCTTGCGGAGCCTGAGCACTCAAAAAAGTACATAGAAATAAAATCGCGGTAATGGTTAATAGTTTCTTCATTTGCGGGTTTTTATAATTGTTTGACGACTTTTAATACTTTATAATTATTGTTACATCCCGGATACAGTTTTATAAAATAAATGGCTGCAGGGAATTTTGTAAGATCAATAACGTTATTATAAAATTTCCCCTCTTTCAATAATCTTCCATCCGCAGCATATACTTTGTAATCAGTGATCCAATCATATCTTCCAACGAGGCGCACAATATTTCTAGTAGGGTTTTCAAAGCTTAATACTTTTTCATCGAAAAAATCACAGGGGGGAGGCATTTTTTTAATGTTAGGCTGCAACAGTCCCTGTGTTACATTATTTGTATTTCCACTAAGTGTAGTAATAGCAATTTCACCAATTGAATACTCAAAATAATAAGAATTGTCTTTAATGGTATTGCCAGTACTATTGACTACCGTTTGACCTTTGACTTTGGTGAATGAAACAAGAATTATTAATAAATAGATGATACGGGATACGGTGCATAAGCATTTCATAATTGTTTTATTTTCGGGAGAAAGAAGGTCAGCGAATTTGCATAAAGTAAATTAAAATTATTTATATAAAGAATATTTAATTTCATTTTCTTCCGGGACTTGAAAGCCTGACAGCGTAATAATACGAAAAAAATAATTGAACTGGTATTTGGGAACACGTCCATTGATATCAACATTAAAATTAATTCCTGTATCGAAGATTTTTTTTGTTTAGTACCATAACCTGGCCTTCAGTTTCAGAAGATAATCTATCGTAGCCTCTTTAAGAGCTATTCTTTTTTCTTTCGATGAAATAGAAAAAACTTTTTTCCATCCTTTAAAGAAGCCGCCTAAATTAAACCCCGTTTCTTTTAAATACTGTAGTGACCACATAATTGCAGTTGAATAAAAATACTTTTTCGGTAAATAACGCCAGGCCACTTTGCTTTTATTCAGCCACATCATTTGCAGCTTTTCCTTTTTCGGTTTTCGGCCAAGCGGCGATTCTTTGTGAAGCATAACTATCTTATCACTGTAAACAATAGAATAGCCGGCCTCGAGGATCCTGTACGCCAGGTCATATTCTTCCATTCCATAAAAAAAATCGGGAGGATACTCACCAAGTTTTTCGATCACTTCTCGCTTTATTGCATGGGCGCCACCGGCATAATAGTAAGTCTCAAAGAATGATCTGTTTTTATATTCTTCAAAATTTTTATGAGGCAATGCATTTTTTTGCATTTGCAAATTATCATAATATAAAACCTTAAATGAAACAATTGCCTTTGGTCGTTCTGTATTGTTGTTTTCAAATTCTTTCACAAGATTAACAAGCGAATCTTTGTTTTGAAGTACCGCATCATCATCCAGCATAATAATGATTGGGGCTTTGCCTTTTTGCAATGCAAAGTTTCTGCCATTTGCAACCCCTAAATTTTCCGGAGCATCAAAATATCGAAAGGGCAGGGTAGGGGTTGAGTTTATATAATTTTTTACCGAAGTATAGTCATCAGTCGAGGCATTGTTCACTACGATCACTTCTTCAAGCAATCCTGATGCATTATCCAGACCACTGATGTTTTGCAGCAGCTCCAGCATATCGGCTGGACGATTATATGTGATAATTATAAAACTAAGCGGTTTCAACTTTTGTTTTTACTGATGAAAATAGATCCTGGTAATTTTTAGTAAATCTTTCTATTCCAAAATTATGGTTTGCATAGGCAATATTATTTACAGATATACTTTCCATTTCTGGCCTGTGATCTTTTAACCACAATATTTTTTCCATTGCTTCATTGATAATAGCTTCTTCATTTTCTGTTTTGCTGAAAAGAAAACCATTCTCGTTATTTTTCACATGATAGGGGATATCACCAACTGCTGTCGATAATATGCCACAACCATAAGCCATCGCTTCCATAATAACCATCGGGAAACCTTCTGTTGATGATGTCAGGATCAATACATGTGCCTTTGAATAAATAGCAGCGATCTGTTTTTCATCATTGATATTTCCATGAAATTTTATAAAAGGATGATCTGTGTTTTTAATTGAACCGGATACATCTCCCATTATTTCAAATTGAATATTTTCTTTTTTCTCATTCAACTTATTTGCTATTTCTACAACAAGTCTTACTCTTTTCTCTTCCGTACTGCGACCAACATATAAAACAGTAAATGTTTTATCGTCTTTTAAAAAAGACCGATCAGGCAATTCGATTGCATTAGGAATATGTTTGATCTTATCTAATAAGATAGAGGGGATACCATACTGTGCATATAATTTTTTATGATCTTCAATTCTTTTTTCACTGATCATAACTGTCTTTGTAATAAATGGTAAGAAAGGTATCCTGATATATGAAAATGTATTTAAAGAATGGATCAATTCAATTTGCGGAATATTTTTCTTTATCCATGGGCTTATTTTGTAACCAAAATTACATTGCCCGTTAAAGACAATCGGCTTTTTTTGCTGGCTATTAATATGGCCAGTGATCATGCCACGATAAAAAAGATTCAAAAAATATAACCATTTGTTGTCTGTAAATTTTGAAATGTCTTTGATCTCACAGCCAGATTTTTTGAAATCATTAAGAAAGCGATCATCTGTAGATCTTTTTGTAAAGAAAATAATGCAATCATTCCCTCCCGTCGCATTGGTGATCTGTGCATGCACTTTTTCGGCACCGCCAGTGTGATAAAAAGGAAAAAAGAAAAATACACGGCATTCCTTTTTAAGTGGGGACATTAATGCTACCAGTCTTCCTACGAGTAAAAAAGGAAAAATGAAAACATCTTCAATGATTCTTTTTATGAGCAGCAGCTTGTACATTATTATCGAAAAAGATTTTTAATGGCTTTGGCAACACCTTTTATAAGATCCATAACCGCACTTCCAAAAACACTAAAGGCAAACCAACTAATATGGCTAAAACGATCAAGAAATTTTATTTTCATCATAAAATGTTTAAAGAATGGGTTTGCTTTTTTTAAATGAATAGTTGTTATCGAAGCATCATGTATTCTATATAGTAATAAAGGCTCATTCAATTTTGCGATTTTATAACCCCGGCTTAATAACCTTAACCACAGATCATAATCCTCGATATTTTTCTGGTACATTTTGTACTTCATTTTTTTTAATATTTCAGAACGTACCATCACGGTAGGATGGGCAATGCAATTTTGTTTAAGCATTGCTTTTTTTATTTGTTGCAGCGTAATGGTTTGCCTGTCCAGTTCCCAAATACCTGTTTTTTCTTCTTTATCATTCATGAGATCAATTGTACAGGCAACAACGGCAATATTCTCATTTTGATCAAGAAAGATTTTTTGCTTCTCTAGTCGCTCCGGCAAACAAATATCGTCAGCATCCATTCTTGCAATGTATTTACCATGTGCAAAAGTGATAGCTCTGTTTAATGAATAGATCAAACCTTTGTTCTCAGGATTTTTTAGATAAACTATTCGCTGATCTGTGAATGTATGAATGATGGATTCCGTGTTATCCGTGCTGCCATCATTGATAATAATAAGCTCAAAGTCTTTGAAAGTTTGCTGCAGCACACTTTGAATGGCTTTGCCAATAAATTTTTCACAGTTATATGCCGGAAGAATAACGCTGATAGCCGGAACATTCATGGCAGCAAAATAACCATAAAATCGTCAGGCATCAAACACGATTGGCAAGGGCGGTTTGGTTCCGGTTTCGCCACTCCATAAAAATGCCAACTGCCAACAGCAACAATAATACAATTGAAAAGATCGATGTGATACTTTTTCCTTTATAATAGCCCTGTGGTTTGAATTCAAATTTAATGTCATGCTTGCCTGCTGCGACTGCAAGTCCACGCAAAACATAATTCACTTTTACGATCGGGGCTTCTTTCCCATCAATATATGCTTTCCACCCGCTTTTATAATATATTTCACTAAAGACGGTAAATTGATTACTAGCGGCGTTAAAAGTATAAGTGATTACATCGTTATCATTTTTTACCAATGCAATGCTGGCAGTACTATCATAAACTGGTTCAAAAGGAATTGATGCCTTAAATGTATCCTGTACAACTGCGGTGTCCTTTGGATTGAAATTGCCCAATGAATTCATTTCTGCGTTGGCATCTTTTACGTATTGAATATTTTTTACCAACCAGCAATTACCTAATGCGCTGTCATTTTTTTGATATCCTTCAGTTTGGCCAATTCTATTTTTTCGAATAAGATATTTTGTATTAAGCATATTCAGCACAGCCAAATGAGGTTGTTGAGTTAATAATTTATTTTCGATCAATTCCTGGTAGATGGCAATCTTAGCGGGATGATAACCTCCAACGGAGTTGTAATAATAAGATGTGATATTTTCCTGAAATTGATCACCTGTAACATTATAAACCCGAAAGAAAGATTTATCGGCCAATATTTCATCATCTGATTTTGTCTTTACAAACGATCCTTCATTCTCTTGTTTATCTTTATAGTTTTCATAGTTGAGATATTTGACATCGATCGTGAAGCTGTCTATTAAGATAAAAACCAATAAGCCTATCCCCAAAACTAAATTGCTGATAGTTTTTCTTAGTGCCAGGAAAACCAGTAGCAATGCAACAAAACTAAAGCCAAGTGACCTGACTATATCGCCCATCATTAATGATTTGCGATCTTCTCTTAATCCTTCAAAGAAACTACTGAACATCTGCAGCCATTGTTGTGTCTGGGCTCCCCCGCTTTTTAATTGTTTCATGAGATCATTATCGGCTTCGCTCATGAAATCAGACATAAGGTATATGATGAACAATAAAGCAAATGTTATGGCAACAGCTATCAGCCCTTTTTTGAATTCAGGCAGAAGTGTTTTTTTATCTGTGGTATCAGCGATCTTACTTAAACCCAAAACGGCAAGAAGCGGTAATAACATTTGTGAAACTACAAGTATCATTGATGGGGCTCTGAACTTATTATATAAAGGCAAAGCTTTATATAGAAATCCATTCAATGCTTCAAAATAGCTTCCCCATGACATCATGATGGTTAATCCAACAGCTGTTAATATCCACCATTTATGTTTTCCATCAAGCACAAACATGGCAAGTATTGCCAAGACACATATAATAGCACCAACATAGGCGGGACCTGAAACTGATTCACCGGGCTTCGCCATTCCACCCCAATAGAAATTTAAGTATTGAGAAATCTGCTGTTGCGCTTCATTCGGAAAAGCTCCTAAACTTTCCACGGCTTTTGAATTTTCTTCTTTTACTTCCATGTGATCACTGCTGCCACCATACAAACGCGGAACCATCATTATTAATGGTTCAGTAATCTTCACGCTATAACTTAATGCATAATCTTTCGTCAGACCATCCGAAGCATTTTCATTTTTTACAGTTGAATCAACTAGTGCCCTGGCGCCACCGCGGATAGTTTCTTTCTGATATTCATAAGTTGAGAAAATACTTACTGCATTTACAAGCACTCCTGTTATTCCTGCAATGATCGTAAACGCAGCCGCCATTCCAAAATGCCGCCATTCTTTATTTCTTATCCAGCGCACGGCATAAAAAATTGTCATGATAGCAATGGTGAGAAAAAGATAATAATCTATCTGCGGGTGATTTTGGACAAGAAGTACAGAAGTAAACAATGCACTAAGCCCTGCACCGAGCCAATATTTTTTTTCATAGATCAAAATGACAGATGCAAGTAACGCTGGCATGTAAGCCATTGATAGCATTTTCGTATCATGACCAACCGATATGATAATAGGATTATAGGTGGCATAAGCGAATGCCAATGCACCAAGAATTCCAAAAACAGTTCTTACCCGGAGAACAACACATAAAAAATAAAAACAAATGCAGGCAAGGAAAAAGAAATTTACAGGCTTTGGTAACCCGAGAGAAAATATCTGGTGAGCTATCCAGGGAGCTTTATTATTAGAAGTATATCCAATTTGAAAAGTGGGCATGCCGCTAAACATGCTGTTTGTCCAAAGAGGGTAAACGCCATTATGTGTTTTAGCATATTCAGCTGATTGCTGAATGGAGCCTTTCCAATGAGTGATATCATGCTGCGAAACTACTTTCCCTTCCAGCACAGGTTTGCAATAAATGAAAGCAATTACAAGAAAGATCAATACTGCTATTCCGTGGGGAATTAGTTTTTTAAACCATGAACTCTTCATATAAGCGGGGTTGTTATGGCTGACAAAATAATGCTATTTTACACGAAAAATCCCCGATGCGCTGGCTTTTATTTTTGTCAAAACTGGCTTTCATCTGCAACTTGCTTTTTATTCCTGCTTTCATTTTACAAATTAAAAACTTCACCGGCGATCCTGATCTTTCAGCCTATATCATTATCATTGGATTTGTATTTGCAATATTGTTCAACCCTGTAACCAATCTTTGCTATTTGATCCTGTTTTTTACCAATAAAAAAATGCTTTCCATAGTACCCGCATGGCTTATTGTCATTAATATTTTATTTTTATTTTTTCAGATCATCTTTCTTTTGCTGATGAATATCCATAATTACGAATCATGATACATAATATTCTT
>Ga0070698_100004965_pt1 | contig 14573 bp, 12 predicted proteins | sample KBSK1502metaG_FD_65477 | JGI IMG/M metagenome (GOLD analysis project Ga0070698, IMG submission 65477) | Corn, switchgrass and miscanthus rhizosphere microbial communities from Kellogg Biological Station, Michigan, USA - KBS K1-50-2 metaG | ecosystem: Host-associated > Plants > Roots >...
AGGTCGCACGCCGACGCCGCGCGCCAGCTCGTCGCGCAGCGGAAGGAGACGCTGCGCGAGCTCCAGAAGAAAGAAAAGGAGGCGGCAGAACGTCTCGCGGAGACCGAGCTGCGGCACGAGGTCGGCGAATACGACGAAGCGCAGTGGGCGCAGGTGCACAAGGACGCCCTCGCCGACCTCGGCGCCGTGCGTGACGAGCTGATGGGAATCGAGCGCGACATCACGCGACTCGTGGAGCTGGATGCGCTCGTGAAGGCGAGGCCGGCACCGCCCGCGCCGCCGCCCTCGCGTGATGCGGCCGAGGAGCTGACGCTGACGCCATCATCGGCCCCCAAAGCGCCTGAGAAGCGCAAGACGCCGTTCGACGAGCTCGCGTTCCTCAAGTCCGTGACGGAAGACGATAAGAACGCGCCGTCACCCCGGCGCGCGAGCGGCGGGCAATATCAGCCCGACGAACTGCAGGACGCGGCGCATCTCGCGCCCGTCGACGAGGACGCCCCGGTCGAGAAGACGCTCAAGTGCAAAGAATGTGGAACGATGAATCTGGCGACGGAGTGGTACTGCGAAAAATGTGGGGGAGAATTAGCGGCGATGTAATTTTACGCGGACGCTTTCTCCTTCAGCCGTTTCACCAAAGCCGCCAGGCGTGACTTCTGCCGGGCGGCGTTGTTTTTGTGGATCAGCCCCTTGCGGGCGGCGCGGTCGAGCACGCTGGCGGCGAGTACGTACGCAGCCGCGGCGGCATCGGCCGTAGCGGCCGCGCGCACATGCTTGAGTGCGGTGCGGAGGGACGAGCGTTGAGCTTTGTTGCGAATGGCGCGCGAGCGCGCCTGGCGCATCGCTTTCTTGGCGGATTTGATCTTCGGCATGGCGCAGAAAGTAGACGGTAAGTTGCATCGGGTCAAGACTATACATATCTTTCGCCGTCACCTACCCGAGCACACGCTATCTCGTTCGAGTTTCTCCTGTGGGCTCCCGTGCTGCTGTTTTCGATGGTCGCCCACGAATATGCCCACGCCGAGGCGGCGTACCGGCAGGGTGATTCCACCGCCTACATGCTCGGGCGGCTGACGTTCAATCCCGCGAAGCACATCGATCCCTTCATGACGATCCTGCTCCCGATCATCACCGCGGTCGGGTCGGGGGGCCGCTGGGCGTTCGGGGGGGCGAAGCCTGTGCCCGTGAATCCGCGCAATTACCGGCACTACGTACGGGGAGACATCATCGTCTCCCTGGCCGGGATTGCGGTGAATCTCGTGCTGTTCGTCATTTTCACGGCACTCTTCGCGATGGTCGGGACCATCGCGCCGGCGTTACCGTCCCTTGCTCCGACGCTCGAGCTCGTGCAGCGGATGATGTACTACGGGATGTGGTACAATCTCGTGCTGGCGTTCTTTAACCTGATTCCGATCCCGCCGCTCGATGGCAGCCACGTGTTCTACCACCTGCTGCCGCCCGCGGCGGGTTTGCAATACCGACAGTTCCAGCGCTTCGGCTTTCTGCCCATCATGCTGATCAGCTATATGCTGCCAGGGGTCGTCCAGTTTTTCTTGTGGCCGGCGTACCAGCTGCGTCTCGCCGCGCTGCAGATGATCTGTCCAGTGGCGTTGGGACACGGTCTCCCCGCCTACGTCATGTGCTCATGAGCGGGCCGATCATGCGGGACCAATCAGCGTTCGTCGTCGAGCTCGAGAAGTTTTCCGGCCCGCTCGACCTGCTGCTGCATCTAATAAAAGAAGACGAAGTCGACATCACCGACCTCCCGATCGCGAAGATTGCGGATCAGTTCCTTTCAGTCATTCAGGACTTGGGGCTCAATCAGGCGGCGGACTACCTGGAGATGGCGGCGCGACTGCTGCGCATCAAGGCACAGATGCTGCTGCCGCGCCGGCTGGGGGACGACGAGTGGGAGGACCCCCGCGCGGAGCTGGTGCGCCGGCTGCTCGAGTATCAGCAGATTCGCGAGCTGGTCGACTGGCTGGGGCACGCCGCGGACGTGCGCGCCGAGCGGTTCGGGCGCGGTTACGAGGCGCCGCCCCCTGACGCCCCCCCCGCGCCGCTGCAGATCGATTTGAACGACCTGCTCGCGGCGGCCGAGCGCGTCATCTCGCTGATCCCGGAGCCGATGCTGCATCGCGTCGTCCCGCGTCCGCTCGACGTCGAGGGCGCGACGGCGAAGATCAACGCCCTCATCGCCGCGCGGGAGCAGTTTGGCTGGTCCGACATCGTGGGCCAGGGAGCCACGATCGTCGATGTGCTGTCGGCGTTCATCGCCTTGCTCGAGCTCGCCAAGCGCAGCGCGGTGACCCTTTCCCAACCTGAGCCCTTCGGCCCCATGGTGATTACGCGTGCAACCCCTCGCGAAGCTGCTTGAAGCGGCGCTGTTCGCCGCCTCGCGTCCCCTCACGCTCGAGGAGCTCGCGTCATTGGATCCAAGCGCCGGCGAACCTGCCGTCCGTGCCGCCCTTGCCGCCCTGCGGTCGGTGTACACCGAGGACCATGGCGTCGAGCTGACCGAGATCGCCGAGGGATGGCAATTCCTGACGCGCCGCGAGTACGCCGAAACAATCGAGCGTGCGCAATTCGCGCTGCGGCCCAGACGGCTGTCGCCGGCGGCGCTCGAAACGCTCGCGATCATCGCCTATCGGCAGCCGGTGGGCCGGCTCGAAGTCGACGAAATTCGTGGCGTCGACTCGGGCGCGGTCATGGACAAACTGGTGGAGCGGGGCCTCATCGAGGTCGTGACCCGCGGGGAAGGTCTCGGTCGCCCCCTGCTCTACGGCAGCACGCCCGGGTTTCTGGAGATTCTCGGATTGAAGGACCTGGAGGACCTGCCGCGGCTCGAGGAGCTGTCGGTGGCGCTCCGGCGTCCCACGCCCGTCGACGAACCCGAATGACCCTCATGCGCCTGCAGCGCGCCCTGGCGCGCGCGGGCGTCACATCACGCCGTAAAGCGGAAGACTTGATCCGCGCGGGTCGCGTGCGCGTGGACGGCGACACGGCCACGATCGGGATGAGCGTCGATCCCGAGTCTCAGAAGATCACCCTCGATGGCCGGGCGGTCCGCGGCGCGACTCGCACCACCTGGCTCGCACTCAACAAGCCGATCGGCTACGTGGTGAGCCGCTCCGATCCGGAAGGACGCCGCACCGTCTTTGGACTGCTCCCCAAGGTGCCGGGTCTCACGTACGTTGGTCGGCTGGACGTGATGACCTCCGGGCTGCTGCTCTTGACCACCGACGGCGCGGCGGCCCACCGGCTCATGCACCCGCGCTACGAGGTGCCGCGCACCTATTGGCTCGGCGTGCACGGCGCCGACGTCGCCGTGATCCGGGCGGCGCTTGGCTCGCGCATCGTGATCGACGGCCGCGCGGTGCGCGTCGTCGAGTCGCGCGTGCGGCCGCAGGGGAAGTCGGTCGAGATCGAGTTGACGCTGGCCGAAGGGCGGCAGCGGATCGTGCGCCGCATCGCCGAAGCGCTGGGACTCAAGGTCGAATGGCTGCACCGCGTGTCCTACGGCCCTGTCCGGCTCGGCAAGCTGGCCGAGGGCCACTGGCGCGAGCTTACCCGGCAGGAGATCGGAGCGATCGAGCGACTGCATGGAGCTGGCTGACCGGACGGTGATGCTGCTCGCCGGCAGTGGCCTCGTCGGCCACGCCGTCGCGCGCCGTGTGCTCGCGGCCACGCCGCCGCCCCGCCGCGTCGTGCTCGTGGCCCTGTTCGAAGACGAAGTGCGCGCTGCCGCGCGAGCGCTGGAGCCCCACCGCGGGACGGCGACGATCGACGTCGAATGGGGCAACATCTTCATGCCCGCCTCCGTCGCACGACTCGACATCGCGACGATCCTGGAGAGCGACGAGCACCGGGCCTTGGTGCTCGGGGATTTGCTCGGCGATCTGACCGACCAGGTGCTGGAGCGCAACCTGTTGTTTCGGCTCCTGATCCGCTACAAACCCGACGCAGTCGTGGACAGCATCAATACCGCGACCGCCTTCGCGTATCAGGACGTCTTCCAGAGCGCGCGGGAGCTGCGCGATCGCGCGCGGGACGGACGCGTCGATCGCGCCGGCGTCGAGCAACATCTGTTGCGTTTGCCGCTGCCGCAGCTGGTGCGCCACGCGCAGATCATCACCGAAGCGCTGCGGCGGGCGGGCACCCAGGCGTACGTGAAGATCGGCACGAGCGGCACCGGGGGGATGGGCTTCAACATTCCGTACACGCATTCGGAAGAGCGGCCGAGCGCCACGCTGCTGGCGAAGTCGGCGATCGCGGGTGCGCACTCGATGCTGCTGTTTCTGCTGGGCCGTACGCCCGATGCGCCGATCACGGTGGAAATCAAGCCGACGGCGACCATCGCCTGGCGCGAAGTGGCGCATGGCCCGGTGCGCCGCAAGGGCAAGGCGATCGCGCTCGTAGACTGCGACAAGCCGGTCTCCTTGAAGGAAGCGTTTGCGCCGGGCGCGACACCGTGGCGTGACCTCGGCCGGCCGCTCGATGGCGTGTACATCGACGTCGGGGAAAACGGTTTGTTTGCGCGCGATGAATTCGAAACCGTCACTGCGCTGGGCCAGATGGAGTTCATTACGCCGGAAGAAGTCGCCGACTACGTCATGATGGAGCTGCAAGGACGGCCGACGGGCAAGGACATCGTCGCGGCACTCGACGCCTCGACCGCGGGTCCCACCTACCGGGCCGGCCTGTTGCGCCGGAACGCGATCGGGCGGCTGCGGGCGCTGGAAGCGCGGCACGGCGACCGCGGCGTCGCCTATGAAATGCTCGGTCCGCCCCGGCTTACCAAACTGTTGTACGAGGCCTATTTGTGCGGCCGGCTGCGGCCCAGCGTGAGGGCCCTCGCCGAGAGCCGCCCGGCCGAGCTGGCAGCCGCTGCCGAACGGCTCCTGGCAGACGACGCGGCGTTACGGCAGCACATTATCTCGGTGGGATTGCCCGTTGTCCTGCCCGACGGCAAGCATGTGTATCGCGGCAGCACGGTGGTCGTGCCGCCGGATTCCGGTGACCCGCTGCAGGTGGCGCCGCGCGGGTGGGTGGACCTCAGGCCCGACCATTTCGGCATCTGGGTCCGGCGTGCGCGCGAAATGGTACGCCAGGGCGACGTGCGCGCGGCGGGGCCTCAGGGGTCGGGCAGCGATATGGACTGGAACGCGATCGATCCTGACGAGCCGATCGAGCCGTCGCGGTTCGCCACCTGGGTCTTTACCGTCGAGGACAAGGGGACGCGGATCAAGCGCTGATGGCGATAGACACTGGAGCTGTGGACCGTGCGCTCGGCGCGATCGGCACGACATTCCGGCTGACGCGCCTCTACCCGCCGTCGCATCCGGCGGTGCTCGAAGCGATGCGCCATATCACCGCGGCGCTGCCGGCACTCGCCGGGCTGGGGTCGGTCGAGTGGAAGATCGGCGCGACCGGCTTGCACTGGCATGGCCAGCATCTGCTGCCGCGCAACACACAAGTCGCCGAGCTCTCCGGCTTGCTGTTCGCGCGCGGGATCCGCTCGATTCAGATCAATCCTGGCGTGACACCCGAGCATTGGCTCGGTCTGTTCGGGGTTGCCGTGGGCAACGTGGCGCCTGATGACGCCGTTCTGGGACGTATCACGGTGCACCTGGGCCGCCGCGCGAGTCAGCGGCTGTCGGCGTCGCGCGCGTCTGAGGAAGCGGAGCCGCCTCCCGCCGCCGCCGCGCCGCCGAGTGTCGCTGACGCGCCCCAACCCCAGCCCCAGCCCCAGCCCCCGCCGCCGCCGCCCCTGCCGCCGGCGCCTCCCGGACCGGGACCAGTAGCGTGGAGCCCCACCGCAACGGTTGGTCCCAGTCGCGCGAGTAGCGCGTTCCGGCCCGATGTGCTGCCGGCCGACGTCGAAGCACGCCGGGCCGTCATCGCGTTGCAGGCAGCGTCGCGGCCGGAAGATCAGCGCGTGATCATCGCCAAGGTGCGGCAGCTCACGCCGGATGTCATCGCATTGCGCGACATTGGCGCGGTTGCCGAAGTCGTCGCCGGGCTCGACCGCTCACTCGGCAAGATTCAGGATCCCGAAATCCAGGAATTGATCGGGGAGGTGGCGGCGGCGCTTGCGGATGAGACTATAGTGGAGCGTATGGTAGCGCGGCTGGGGGAGCCCCGGGTGCCGCCTGCCGAGCGTGCGCATCTGGTCCACGCGGTCGGCGCGCTGGGGGCGGTGTCCGCGGGGCACGTGGTGGACGCCTATCTGCACGCGCTGCCGGAGCTGCGCGAAGCATATCGCGCCGCGATGCGCGCGGCGGGCGAGCGCACCGTGGAGTTGCTCCAAGCCCGAATCGAGAGCAAAGTCCCCGAGGTCGTCGCCGCAGCCGCCGAGTTTCTCGGCCTGAGCGGGAGTCCGGAGGTTGGCGAGTCGTTGATCCGGCTGACGCGTCACGCCGATGAGCGCGTGCGCGAGGCGGCGCTGCTCGGTTTGGCGGAGCTGGGCGGCCGGGAGATCTCGCGGCCGGCCATCCCTTCGTTGAAGGACGAATCGGTGCTGGTGCGGACGGCGGCAGCACGCGCGGTCGCGGCGGCTGGGGACGTCGGCGCGACGACCGTGCTGGTGCGCCGTCTGGAGCAGGAGAAGGACGAAGGGGTATTGGCTGCGTTGCTCAAAGCCATCGGCCAGCTCGGTGCCCCCGAAGCATTGGAAGTGCTGGCGAAATTCGCCGAGCCGGGCGGCAAACCACGGCGCACTCCCTTTGTGCGAGCTGCGGCAATCGAGGGGCTGGCGCGACTGGATCGATTGGAGGCAAAAGCGTTGCTGGAACTCTACGCGCGGGACAAGGAACCGACCGTGAAGCGCGCAGCTGAGGCATCACTCAGATGACGACGCGCGCGGGACCGGGGGCCGGTGAGAAAGCGGGCGCCACCAAGACGCAGGACGCGGCGCTGGCGCAGACCATTACGCGCGAGGTGGCGAAGCGCGTCGTCGGCCAGGAGGTCATGGTCGAGCGGCTGCTCATCGGCCTGCTCACCGGTGGCCACATTCTGCTGGAGGGCGTGCCGGGATTGGCGAAGACGCTCGCGGTGCGAACTGTCGCCGAAGCGTTGCGGATCAGCTTCTCGCGGATCCAGTTCACGCCTGACCTGCTGCCCGCCGACGTGATCGGCACGATGGTGTACGACCAGCGCTCGCAGGAGTTCTATCCCAAGAAGGGGCCGCTGTTCGCGAACCTCGTGCTCGCCGACGAAATCAACCGTGCGCCGGCGAAGGTACAGTCGGCGCTGCTCGAAGCGATGCAGGAAAAGCAGGTGACGATCGGTGGCGAGACCTTCTTCCTCGGCGAGCCATTCCTCGTGCTCGCGACGCAAAACCCGATCGAGCATGAAGGCACCTATCCGCTTCCCGAAGCGCAGCTCGACCGCTTCATGCTGAAGGTGCGCGTCGGCTATCCGACGCGCGACGCGGAAAAGGAGATCGTGGGGCGCATGGCGTCCGGCCGGCCGATCGAGGTGCAGCGCATCGCCGAGGCTGACGATATTCTCGCCGCGCGCAGCGCGATCGCCGAGCTGTTCATGGATCAGAAGGTGGTGGATTACATCGTGGACGCGGTGCGCGCGACCCGCGAGCCGCAGAATGTCGGGCTCGCGGAGCTGAAGCCCCTCATCGCCTTCGGCGCGTCCCCGCGCGCCTCGATCTACCTGGCCCAGGCCGCGCGCGCCCACGCCTATCTCCGCGGCAGAGCGTTCGTCGTGCCCGAGGACGTGAAGGCGATGGCGTTCGACGTGCTGCGCCACCGCGTGCTGCTCACGTTCGAGGCGGAAGCCGAGGACATGACCGCCGACCAGGTCATCGCGCGAATCCTGGAGGCCGTGGGCGTGCCGTGACGTATACGGGCGGAGAGCGCCGGCGGGAGGTCACCTCACCGCTGCGCCGCCGGCGGCGGGGGGTCCCGGCCGAAGTCCTGAAGCACGTGAAGGGGATCGAGCTCCGGGCGCGCAACCTGGTCAACACCCTCTTCACCGGCGAGTACCGGTCCGTGTTCCGCGGCCAGGGCATCGAGTTCGCCGAGGTCCGCGAATACCAGCAGGGCGACGATTTCCGCGCCATCGACTGGAACGTGTCGGCCCGGATGGGCCATCCGTTCGTGAAGACGTTCATGGAAGAGCGCGAGCTGACGCTGCTCCTCATCGTCGACCAGTCCGGCTCGTTGCACTTTGGCCGTCCCTACACCAAAGCCGGTCTGGCCGTCGAGGTCGCCGCGGTGCTGGCGCTCGCCGCCGCGCGGCACAACGACCGCGTGGGCACGCTGCTCTTCGCCGATGCGGTCGAGTACGTCGTCCGCCCCGCGAAGGGACGAGCCCACGCCTTGCGGGTCATTCGCGACCTCGTGGCGTTTGCCCCGCGCGGGCGAGGGACCAACCTCGCCGGCGCACTGCGCTACGCCGCCAAGCTGCTGCGGCATCGGGCGATCGTGGTGGTGCTCTCGGATTTTCGCGCCGAGGGGTGGGAAGAGGCGCTGGCGCAGGTCGCCGCTCGGCACGAAGTCGTGGCCATTACCGTGGACGATCCGCGCGAGTACGACATCCCCGACGCCGGCTGGGTCGAGCTGGAAGACGCCGAGACGAGTCAGCGTCTCCTCGTGGACACGAGTCACGCCCCGACGCGCACACGGATTCGTGTCGCCGCCGAGCGATTGCAGCAGGAGCGCACCAGAAAACTTCTGCAGGCCGGAGTCGACCGCGTCGCGCTCCATACCACGGTGCCGTACGGGCCGCCCCTGCGGCGCGCGTTCGCCGAGCGGGCGCGGCGGATGAGCCGGTGATCGGACTGCTGTTCCTCTTAATCCAAGCTCCGGCTGGGGACGGCTGGGCGGTCGCGCCGAGTCGAGTCACGGTCGGGGACACCATCCGCGTCGAACGGACGGTCTCCGCGCCGGCGGGCTGGCGCATTCGTGCCGGCCGGCTTTCGTCGGGTTCGGTCGCCGAGCCGCTCAGCGATGCCGTGGTGCTCGCAACCCCTACGCCGGGGCAGTGGGTCGTGCGTTATTCGATCGTCGCCTGGGCGCCGGGACCCGCCGCGCTGGAGATGCCCGCCGTGTGGCGCCTGGGTCCCGACGGCAGCGTCGATTCGGTTCCCGGGGGTACGGCGACATTCCGCGTCGCGAGCGTCATCCCCGACAGCGTGAAATCGCCGGGACCGCAGCCCGCGGTCGGACCGCTGCGCCTCGATCGCTCGAGCCCGATTCCGGTGGTTGCCGCCGCGCTGCTCGCGGGAGGCGTCCTCGCACTCCTCATCGCATGGAAACGGCGTGGGCCGCGAGTTGTGGCTGCCGGTGCCGGTCGGGCGGGTGACGCCGAGGTGCCGGATGCCCGCTGGCTGGCGGCGGGCGAGCCGAAGGCGGTGGCCGCGCGCGCCGCGCAGCGGCTGCGGCTCGCGTTGGCACATGCGATCCCCGAGGCTCACGCGGCGTTGAGTACCGAGGAATGCCTGGCGGCGGTCGAACGCGCCCGGCCCGACGCGCCGCTGCGCGACTTGCGCGAGCTCCTGCTCGCGCTCGATCAGGTGGCATTTGCCACGGCGCACGGCGTCGAAATCGCGCCGCTCGCCGCCCGGGCGCGTGCGCTCGCGCGCGAGCTCGGCAATGGAGCCCGGCGGTGAGCTTCGCGCGTCCCCTCCTGCTCGTGTTGCTGCTCGCGTTGCCGTTGTGGTGGTGGTGGCGCAAGCAGCGGCTGGCGCGTCTCGCCGGCGCGCCGGCGAGCGACGTTCGCCCCGCACTGGGACCGGTCGCGCGACTCTGGATCGCGCGTCTGCCCGTCTCGCTGCGTTCACTGTGTCTCGCCGCCTGGATCATCGCCGCCGCCGGGCCGCGGCTGGGCTCGGCACGCGCCGAGCTGCGCAGCGAGGGGATCTCGATTGTCCTCGCCATGGATATTTCGAGCAGCATGCTCGCCGAGGACTTTTCTCCAATCAACAGGCTCGACGTAGCGCGCCGCACCGCCACGGAGTTCGTGCGCGCCCGCTCGTCCGATCGCATCGGACTGGTCGCGTTTGCGGGGCAGGCCCTCACCCAGGTGCCGATCACCACTGATTACGAAGTGCTCGAAGAGGCGATCCGTCAGATCCGCGTGGGAATCCTGGAGGACGGCACGGCGATCGGTACGGCGATCGCCACCAGTGCGAACCGGCTGCGCCGCGCTCCCGGCAAGAGCAAGGTGATCGTGCTGTTGACGGACGGGGTCAACAACAAGGGCACCGTCGACCCGCGTACCGCGGCGCATGCGGCGGCGACCTTCGGAATCAAGATTTACACCATCGGGGTCGGGAAGCAGGGCGAGGCCCCTGTGCCGACCGGCCAGGGTCCGCTCGGGTTGCGCTACGAGACGATGCCGGTCGAAATCGACGAGCAGCTCCTCAGCGAGATCGCGCTGACGACCGGCGGCCGCTACTTCCGCGCGACGGACGCGACGTCGTTGACCAACATCTTCACCGAGATCAATCGGCTCGAGAAGACGCCGGTCCAGCAGCTGGTCTACCATCGGTACGAAGAAGCGTATCGCTGGCCGCTGGGGATCGGGCTCCTGGCGCTCGCGCTGGAGCTGGTGCTCGCCGGCACGTTCGCGGTGCGCGTGCCATGATCACCTTCGATGCGCCGATCGTCGTGGCGCTCGCGCCGGTCGTCGGGGCCGCCGTGTGGGCGGCGGCGGCATGGGCGCGGCGCTCCCGGGTGCGGCGGGCGGCGGCGTGGTCGGAGGTCACCGCACGGATCGCGCGTTCCGCCGGGAAGCGCGGGGCGCCCGCGCTGGGTCTCGCGGCCGGGCTCGCCGCCGTCGCGCTGTCCGGGCCGCGCTGGGGCGAGGAGCAGATCGTCACCGAAACCCGCGGACTCAATGTCGTGCTCGCGATCGATATTTCGCGCTCGATGCTGGCGGAAGACGCGAAGCCGAGCCGTCTAGGGCGGGCGCTGCGCGAAGCGCGGCGCTTGGTGCAGGATCTCGACGGCGATCGTCTCGGGCTCGAGGCGTTTGCGGGAACGAGCTACATCTTGTCCCCGCTCTCCGTCGACGGCTCGGCGATCACCCTGTATCTCGATGCGCTCGATCCAGACGTCGCGTCCGAAGGTGGCACGTCGCTCGCGCCGGCCCTGGCGCAGGGAATCGACTTGCTGCGGGCCAGCCCCGAGATCGCCGATCGCGTGCTCGTCCTCTTCACCGATGGAGAAGGCCACGATTCTCTCGAGCAGGCGGTGCAGGAAGCCCGACGATTGGCGGGACTCGGTATTCACCTCATCCTGGTGGCTGAGGGCGGCCGCGAGCCGACCAGAATTCCCGTGCGGGACGATCGCGGCACGCTCGTGGCATGGCAGCAGGACCAGGCGGGGACGACAATTGTGACGAACCGCCATGATGACGTGCTCGGTGCGCTCGCGGATGCTGCGCAAGGGACGATCGTTGCAGCCGAGCTGCCGGACCAGGCGGGCGCCGTCCGCGATCTGGTCGCGTCGTACAAGCGCGCCACCGCCACCGAGAACCGGACGCAGCGCGGCCGGCCGCGCGCCTGGATTCCATTGTTGCTCGCGGGGCTCGTGTTGGCCGCGCAGACGTTCACGCGCCGCACAGCGGCACTCATCGCGGTGCTGGTGTGTCTGCTCCCGCGCGTCGGCGCGGCCCAGACGCCACGACTCCGCTCCGGCGCTGAGAAGGCGTGGGATCGCGGCGATGCGCGCGGGGCGGCGGCCGGCTATCTCGCCGAGTTGAAAGCGCACAACGACGACGACACCGCGTGGTACAACACCGGCACGGCGGCGCTCGCGGCCGGTGATGTCGCGCTGGCGCGGACGTCACTAGCGCACGCCTCATCGTCCGTCGATCCCGAGCTCCGGTTTCGGGCGCTCTACAATCTCGGCCTGCTGGGGTTGCTCGAGGCGAAGGCGGACAGCACCAATCGCGAGGCGCATCTCGCCGATGCCGAGCGCGCGTATCGCGAGGCGCTGCTGCTGAAGCCGAACCACCTCCGCGCAAAATGGAATCTCGAGCTCGTAAACCGGATGCGTGGGGGCGGTGGACAGACGAACAAGCCGAATCCACCTCCGCCACCGTCGTCTGGGGGTGGCGGCGCGTCACAGCAACCGCCGCCGCCGCAGGGCGCAGGTGGGGGAGGCGGCGGCATGAGCGAGTCGCAGGCGGATCAGGTGCTTCGCTCCATCGGCCAGGAAGAGCTGCGTACCAAGCGCGATCACACCGGGCGTACCCGCCGCGCCGCGCCCGCGGGGGTCAAGGACTGGTGACCGGCATCGTTGCTGTCGTCGCGGCATTGACGGTCATGCAGGGCGCCGAAGTGACGGCCGGCGTGGATCGCACCCATCTGCGGGCCGGTGAAGAGCTCACGCTGACGATTCGGGCGCGCAGCCGCGCGAGCGATCCCGTTGAAATCATGATGCCCTCGTTGAACGGGTTCGCGATCGTCGGTACCCGCGACATGACGGAAGTCTCGTTCAACGGCGCGTTCGGATCGGTCCGCACGACAGTACGCGAGCTGCAGCTGCGGGCGCAGCAACCAGGCGCGCTGCTCATCGGGCCGGTGCGCGCCAGGCAAGGCGTGAGCGTCGTGGCGACCGATCCCATACTCGTCACCGTCGACAGCGCGGCCGACCGCACGGCGTCGACCCTGAGCCCGCTGGCGCGGTCGCTGCTCGAAAGCACACCCGCGCCGGTGTCGCGACGCGTTGACCGCGTCGCACTCACGATGCTCGTGCCGAGCGACACGGTCTACGCGGGCGAGCAGGTCGACCTCATCGCTGCGGCATGGATCCCCCGCGACCTCGGCCAGCGCATGCGCCGGCAGCCCCTGCTGACCCTGGTGACTCCGGAGGGCGTGTGGGCGTATCCCGCAGCGATTCCGTCCGGCGTGGCGTTCTCGCGGCAGGTGGGCGGGCGGTGGATCGATCTCTACATCGCGCATGAGGTTGTGTTTCCGCTGACGGCAGGCCGCCTGATCGTTCCGCCGGCGTCGGTCGAATACGCCCTCCCCGTCTCGTTCTCCTTCTTCAGCCGGGAGGAGCGCTATACGCTGCGCAGCGATTCGATCGCGCTTACGGTGTTGCCGCTGCCGCCCGCGAATCCGCCGGCGAGCGTGGTCGGTGAGAAGCTGAAGTTGGACCTCGAGCTCGATCCCGCGGCCACGCGCGTCGGCGAGCCCGTCGACGCGTCCGTCACGATCACCGGCATCGGCAACGTCGCGCTGTGGCCCGAGCCGCCGCTCAAGTGGCCGACTGGGTTTCGCGTCTATCCCGCGCAAACCGAAGTCCGCATCGAGCCGGACGCGGGACGGATCGCCGGAAGTAAGACGGTTCATTTTCTCGCGGTGCCCGATTCCTCCGGCAATTTCGTGTTGCCTGAAGTGCGCTACAGCTACTTCAATGCGACGACCGGCCACTATGAGACGGCGAGCGCCGCGCCGCGCGCGTTCGCCGTCGCGCCCGGCGCGGAGCCGCGAGCTGCACGCGTCCTGCCGCCGCTCCTGCCCGCCTCGGGCGAGCTCGCATCAGACCGCGTGAGCCGGACCCTCGGGTGGCAGGGGTGGCTCGCCCTGCTGCTTGTTCCCCCGGCGTTCGCTGCGCTCGCCCGCCGCCGCCGGAGTCGACCGCCAGCGACGGCCGTGGTGAGCGGCGCGCCTGAGCGCTCACCGTTGCGTCGCCTGGAGCGAGAGTTCCTCGCGGTTCTGGCGAGCCATGTCTCCGATCCCTTTGCGCGCGACGGGGACGGGCTCGCGCAGGCGTTGCGCGCCGCCGGAGTCGACAGCGCCGTCGCTGACCATGTGAAACGGTTGCGCGACCGGCTGCGCGCCGCGCGCTACGGACCGCGGGGACTGGGCGATTCGGCGGAGCTGGCGGCGGAAATCGAGCAGGTGCTACGGGTCCTGGGTGCGGACGGATCGGTTGGAGGGGGGGCACGGCGGCCGCATCCGATTGTAACAGCGTTGGTTCTGACCGCGATCGTGGGGGCGCAGCTTGTTGCGCCCCTACACGCCCAAGCCGTGACTCCCACCGCGCGGACCCCGAGCGCGGAGGCGCTGTTCGAAGCAGGCGCGCTGCGCGCAGCGACCGATTCGTTCGCCGCCCGTGCCGCGCGTGAGCCGCGCGATCCCGCTCATTGGTACAACCTCGGCGCAACGCTGTATCGCGCGGGCGCCGACGGCAAGGCGACGGCGGCGTGGATCCGCGCCGCGCGCCTCGCTCCGCGCGAGCCGGCGATCCGCCGCGCGCTGCGGTTGTTGCCGGCGCCGGACCCGGTGAGCGCCGAGCTGCTGCAGGTCGGGTGGGCGACGCCTGCGGAATGGGGGCTCGTCGGCGCTGCCGGTTGGCTCCTGCTCTGGCTCGTGGTTGCTTTCGGCGGTCGCCGCCGCGCGGTGCTCGGCGTGTTCGGCGCCGTCGCCGGCGCCGCGCTCGTGCTGGGCGCGATCGAGTGGCGGCGGCGGGACCAGGCGATCGCCGTCGTGATCGCGGAGACCGCACCGGTGCGCGCCGCGCCGTACGGCGGGGCCAGCGCGGCGGCCTCTGTCCCGGCGGGCGGTGCGGTCCTGATGGTCAGGCGCTATGGTGCCTGGGTCG
>Ga0070698_100004966_pt1 | contig 14573 bp, 8 predicted proteins | sample KBSK1502metaG_FD_65477 | JGI IMG/M metagenome (GOLD analysis project Ga0070698, IMG submission 65477) | Corn, switchgrass and miscanthus rhizosphere microbial communities from Kellogg Biological Station, Michigan, USA - KBS K1-50-2 metaG | ecosystem: Host-associated > Plants > Roots >...
CCCTCATCCTCCTCGGGGAAGTCCACGTCGTAGCTGAGCAGGGCCTGCAGCTCGAGCAGCGCGCCTCGCAGTGCCTCCACCCGCCTCGACAGCGCGCCGTCGAGCTGGTCCAGGGCGGCACGGGCCTGGTTTGGCGCGGTGGCGTCCACCAGGTCCCCCACCGCTTCCGCCTGGATCAGGTCCAGCTTGCCGTTGAGCACGGCTCGCCGGGTGAATTCGCCGGGTGCCGCCTGGCGGGCGCCGGCGGCGAACAGAGAGGCCAGGACGGCCGCCGGGGTCATCACCCCGCCATGGCAGGTCAGCTCGACCATGTCCTCTCCGGTGTAGCTCGCTGGCCTGGGGAACACGGCATAGAGCCCTTCATCGATCGCGGATCCGTCCCGCCCCAGGAAGCGGGCGAGCCGAAGTGCCCGCGGCTGACCGGCTCCGAAGCCCTCGATCACCTGTGCCGCTACGGCAAAGGCGCCGGCACCGGAGAGCCGAATGACCGCGAGCGCCGAACGACCCGGTGGGGTCGCCAGCGCCGCGATGGGGTCGGAGAGCATGAGGGAAGACTACGTGACAAGTGACAGGTGACAAGTGACGGGGAACGACGGGTCACTTGTTACTTGTCACTGGTCACTTCTTTTGCTTGGGAGGTGCGGGTGGCGGCTGGGGATTGCGGCGCAGCCGCTCCTTCGACAGGAGCCATTGCTGGGGGATGCTGGCCGTGTTCTGCACTGCGTAATACAGGTTCAGGCCCGAGGCGAAGTTCAGGAAGAGCACCGTCATCATGACCGGCATGACGTACATCATCATCTTGGTCTGCGGACTGGGCGGCATCCCCCGAGACCCCACCTTGCTCAGCACGAACATGGTCAAGCCCATCAGCACCGGCACGATGTAGTGGGGATCGGGCCGGGAGAGGTCGGGAAGCCAGAGGAAGGACTCACCCCGAAGCTCAATGGTGTTTCCAAACACGAAGAACAGCGCAAAGAGCACCGGCATCGGGATCAGCAGGGGCCAGCAGCCGCCGAACGGATTGACCCCGTGTTCCTTGTAGATCTTGAACATTTCCTGCTGTAGCTTCTGGGGCTCCTGCTTGTACTTCTCCTGGATCTCCTTCAGCTGCGGCTGAATCGCCTGCATCGCCATGCTGGAGCGCATGGCCTTCTGGTTGAGGGGCCAGAGGATCAGGCGAATCATGATACCGAAGCAGATCAGCACCACTCCGTAGGCCAGATGGAGATGGTCGTGCATCCAGAGCAGCAGCCAGCGTACCGCCACGGCCACCGGCCGGATGACGGTGCGCAACCCCGGCCACCCGTAGGGATTGACGTCGTCGAAATCGTGACCGATCTGGCTCAACCGCCGATATTCCATCGCGCCGGCGTACACCTGATAGCCGAATTTGCCGTCGGCGGTGAGCGGCATGCTCACCTCGATGTCCGCCCTGGTCGGAGCCTTTCCCGCGCTGGCCGGCGGAGTCGCCGTCGCCCCGCTGATCCGGGCCCTGGTGGTGTCCAGGACGAAGATCGCGTTGACGAAGTACTTCGACTTGACGGCGACCCATTCGAACGGGCCGGGAAACGTCGTAGTCTGGCCCGCGTTGAGCTTGGAGAAGTGGGTCGCCGTCGCCCCGTTGGTCTTGGTCACCACCGCGAGCTGGCGCTGGTTGTCGATCGAGTCGGCCTCGGTGTTACGGATCCCCGGCCCCATCCCCACCAGCAGGACCGCGCCGTTCGGCCCCAGCCCGTTCACCTGGCCCTCGACCGTGAAGAGGTAACTGGTGGGATCGAAGCGATAAGTCAGGTTCACATCGACGCCACCCCGCGAAGCGGTCAACGTCAACGGAGTTGAAAGCGAGGCCGTCAGCGCTTCGGCGGAGGGGGTGAACACCCAGCGGTTCAGCCGCAGGGTGTCATTGCCGACCAGGAGCTTGAGGCCGAGGAGATCGCTTTCCGGAGGCAGAACCTGGACCGTCTTGCCGGTGTCCGACCTGGCGAACGACTTGTACCGCGGCAGGGTGATATCCACCAGGCGGCCGCCCAGAGTCGTGATACCGAATTTGTAGAGCGGAGACGTCACCTGGACGATCTGGCCCCGCGAGGTATCCGCGGCCGTGGAATCGATGCCCAGGTGGGGAATGCTGTCGGTGGGGGGACGGCCGCCCGAATCAGGCGCCGGTGCCTGCTGGGCAGGGACCGGCCGGGGCGGCCGCTTTATGAAAACCGAGGGCACGACCGCGATCACAATCATCAACGCGATGGCCCAGAGTACTCGTCGATCCATGATTACGTGGCTTCAGGGAACAGGGTCAAAGCCGCCAGGGTTCCACGGGTGGCAGCGGACCAGCCGCCGGATACCCAGCCATCCTCCGCGAGCAGCACCATACTTCCGGACGGCCTCCAGCGTGTACTGCGAACAGGATGGGTGGAAACGGCAACTCGCAGGCAACAATGGCGAGAGCGTCAGCTGATAGGCCCTGATCAGGGCCGCCAGCAATCGACGTGGCACCAGCAGCAACCACTCGAGCATCAACCCGCCGGACAAACCAGGTCGCGCCACGCCAGCATTTCGTCCCGAAGCAGCTCGAAACCGGCCTGATACGCCGCGGGACGGGTTCGCACCAGCACGTCCCACGCGGGTTGTCGAGCCTGGATCTCCCTGCGCCATATCTCCTTGAGCCGGCGCCGCAAACGATTACGGGCCACCGCGGATGCCTGGAACCGGGGTACGATCAGTCCCATTCTCGGGTGGCCCGTTGCGTTCTCGGTCCAGATTATTTCCAGGTGCGCTGCTCGATGGCGGCGCCCGTCATTCAGGCAGCGGCGAATCTCAGAGGCTCGCCCGAGCCGGCTGGCCCGTGCCAAGCGCTCTGATCCCGTCAGGAACCCCCGTGCTTCGACGGCAGGGAGACCGTAAGCCGTTTCCGGCCCTTCTTGCGCCGGCGGGAGAGTACGGCACGGCCCCATCGGGTCGCCATCCGGGCCCGAAAACCATGCTTATTGATGCGCCGGCGATTGCGCGGCCGATATGACGGTTTCATTGTTCCTTATGTCCTCCAATGAGCCCGAGAAGCTACCTAGCCCGGTGCCTTCGGGTCAAGGTTGGCATCCCCACAGCCCGGCCCGGAGCCACACATCATGAAGACCTGCACAAAAGCCGCTGCATGGCTTGCCGGCATTTGCGCCCCGGCGATTGTGGTCATGGGATGCGCCACCCACCTCCCGCCGCATGGTGGGGCTGGGCAGGTCAGCGATCCGAAGGCGCTCGCCGCCAGCATCCTCAACAACGCCGACATCGCCAGGACCAAGACGATCTGCCAGGCCATTCTCGCCAATGGGTTCGACGCGGGGTCGGGCTATCCGTCGGTCTGGATCCGCGATTTCAATACGTTCATCGAGATGCTTCTCGAAACCCAGCCCTCGAAACCCGTACGGGACGAGCTCCTCAAGTTCTTCCAGTACCAGGGTGCCGACGTAACCGATCCGCCGCCGCCATCGCGCCCCTATCCGCGCTTCGGCACCATCGCCGGGAACATTCTAGACGGCTACTACCCGTCCAGCGGCAGGCAATTCAAGAACACCGCCGAAACCGACCAGGAGACGTCACTCATTCAGGCCGTGCGCAAGTACGTGGATAAGACTGGAGATCGCACGATTCTCACCGAGGTCGTCAACGGCCGGTCCGTGAGCCTGCGAATGGGCGATGCTCTCGACTACCTGTTGACCAATCGATTCTCGATTCGGTATGGACTCCTTTGGGGAGCGACCACGGCCGACTGGGGCGACAACCAGCCGGAAGATTCCCCCGGCGCGTGGCTCGACGACAAAACGCATCCAGCCATCGACATATATGACAATGCGATGTTCCTCATCGCGCTGCGTGACTACATCCACCTCGTTGGCGACCCTGCCGGCAAATGGCAACCGATCTTGGACCGCACCCGGGCCAACGTGCGTCAGCACTTGTGGGACGGCCACAAGTTCAAGGCCCATCTGTATCTCGACAGCGGATCGCCCTTTCCCGGTTGGTTCGACGAGTCGGAGGTCTTATACCACGGGGGAACGGCGGTCGCGATGGAGGCCGACCTCCTGAGCCGGCCCGAGATGATCTGGACGATCCGGAGAATGCGGGACGATGTGGTCAAGGCCGGCGCCAGGACCATCGGGCTCAATCAGTATCCACCCTATCCGAATGGGTTCTTCCTGAACCCGGTGCAAGCCGCCCCCTACACCTACCAGAACGGGGGCGATTGGCCCTGGTTCGGCGGTCGGATGGTTCAACAGATGGTGCGGCTTGGCTTTGTCCAGGAGGCTTATGACGAGCTCCAGCCGATGCTCAAGCTCTTCGTGAGGGACAGCGATCTGAACGAGTGGTACACGCCTTCAGGAACGGCTGCCGGTTCTGAGCGGTTCAAGGGAGCCGCGGGCGCCATCGGAACGGCGATTGCTGCGCTCGAAGCCTGGGCCCGGGCTCAGTGAGTCGGCTCGGCCCAAGTGCGCCACCGAGGCGGAATTCGCCGGCCTGGCGAGTGGAGGCACTGAGGGCCCCGGTCAAGGTTGACTTTTCCACATCCAGCCCGTACAATCGTGGGCCCTTGCAAGCCCCCCACCGTTGATCGAGTCACGATGCAGCTGTCTGCCAAAGAAGCCTGGAAACGCATACTCGAAGAAGCGCATCGCGAATTACCTGAACATACCGTCCGCACCTGGTTGGAGCCGGCGGAGGCGATCGCCCTCGATGACGGGCGCCTGATCGTTGGCGCCCCGGACCACTTCGCGGCGGAGTGGAACGAATCCAAACACGCCAGCCTGTTGTCCCGGCTGGCGGAGCCGGTCATTGGGCGTCCCACGTCGGTCGTGTTCCAGGTCCAGGAGGACCGGCAGCGCCGTCCCCAGATGGATTTCTTTGTTGCTCCCCAGGCAGCTCCTGCGGCCGCCGTGCCCAGCGCCAATCCCAGCGCCCAGCCGCTGAACGAGCGCTACACCTTCGACACCTTCGTCATCGGGAAGTCCAACGAACTGGCCGCCGCCGCCGCCCACGCGGTCGCCGAGGCGCCGGGCAAGACCTATAACCCGCTCTTCATCTACGGCGCGACCGGGCTGGGCAAGACCCACCTGATGCAGGCCATCGCGCACGCGGTCTGCGAACGCTCCCCCGACACCCAGGTGCTGTACGTCGGCGCCGAGCAGTTCATCAACGAAGTCATCGAGAGTATCCACAGCCGGACCATGCCGGAGTTCCGCCGCCGCTACCGCAGCGACGTGGACCTCTTTCTGGTGGACGACGTGCATTTCCTGGAAGGCAAGGAAATGACCCAGGAAGAGTTCTTCCACACCTTTAACGCGCTCTATGAAGGGAAGAAGCAGATCGTCCTGACCTCGGACCGGCCACCCAAGGAAATCCCCGGCCTCGAAGCCCGGCTGGTGAGCCGGTTCGAGTGGGGCATGGTGGCCGACATCGGCCAGCCCGACCTGGAGCACCGGATCGCCATCCTGCGCAAGAAGCAGGAACAGGACCACCTGGAGCTGACCATTCCGGACGACGTGCTCCGCTTCATCGCCGAGCATGTCCGCTCCAATGTCCGGGAGCTCGAGGGTTGCATCATCAAGCTGCTGCTTTTCGCCTCGCTGAAGCACCGCGAGGTGTCGATCGAGCTGGCCCGCGACGCCCTGTCGGACAAGATCAGGCTGGGCGAGGAGGCCGGCGCCCCGGCGCCCCGCGCGCTGCCGACCATCGACAAGGTCCAGGAAGTCATCGCCCGGCGCTGGGGAGTGACTCCCGAAGGCCTGCGTTCCAAGGCCCGGATCAAGACCCTCACGGTGCCGCGCCAGATCGCCATGTACCTCGCGCGCGACCTGCTGCAGATGCAGCTGGTAGAAATCGGCCAGGCCTTCGGCGGCCGCGATCACTCGACGGTCATCCACAGCGTCGACAAAGTACAGCGCCAGATCGCCCGCGATCGCAGCCTGCGCGAACGCATCGAGATGGCTCGTCAAGAATTGTTCGCACAATAGTCGCCGGGACGAATGTGGCGATGTGGGTAATGCGGAGAAGGCCGGGAAAACGGCAAGTCCGTCCCCGCCGCCCACACGCTACCAACATGCCGACCAGGGGTGAAGTCGTTACGGATACTGCCGGTACCCAGTGCATCCACATATCCAGACGCTCTACTACTGCTACTAGTTCTATATATTCGGGTAGTTACAGTCTTTATCAGCCTCACCGGGGAGTGAGATGAAGTTTACGATCGCGCGAGAACAACTCCAGGAAGGATTGCTGGCCGTAGCGGCAAGCGTGCCGAGCAAGACCACGCTTCCCGTCCTTTCCAACATCCTCGTGGAAGCCAACAAGGACTCCCTGCGTCTGTCGGGAACCGATCTGGACATTGGGGTCTCGACCAGTATTCCGGCCTCGGTGGACCAGGAGGGGGCGATCACTCTGCCCGCCAAGAAGCTGGTGGAGATCGTCCGGGAGCTGCCCAGCGCCGCCATCCGGTTCACCGGTTCGGGCGAGCAGCGGATGACTATCGAGTGCGGCCGGACCAAGTTCCGGCTGCTCGGCCTGCCCCGGGAGGAATTCCCCGCGTTTCCTGCCGTAAAGTTCGACGGGGCCTGGAAGAGCTCGGCCACTGACCTGCAGAAGCTGATCGGGCACGTCGCCTTTGCGGCCAGCACCGAGGAGAGCCGTCCCATCCTCAACGGGGTACTCTGGGAGCTTCGCCCCGAACGAATGCGCATGGTGGCGACCAACGGACACCGACTGGCCCGGATGGACATCCCAACCAAGGGCGGCAACGCGAAGAACCAGGCCGACCTGATCGTGCCGCCCAAGGCCCTGGAGCAGATTCGCCGGCTGTTCGGCTCCGAGGAGGAGTTGGAAATCGCCCGCAGCGAAAACCACCTGGGCTTCCGCTCCGCCACTACCCACGTCTACACCCGGCTGATCGAGGGTCCCTATCCCAACTACGAACAGGTGATTCCCCGGGAGAACGACAAGGCGGCGACCGCGGACAAGTCGGCCCTCACCTCGGCGCTCCGCCGGATGAGTATCGTCGCCAGCGACCAGACCCATCGGATCCGGATGCAGTTCGCCAACGGATCCTGCAAGCTCTCGGTACAGACCCCCGACCTGGGCGAGGCCCAGGAAGAAGTGACCGTGACCTACGAGGGCGATCCGCTGGAGATCGGCTTCAATGCGGCGTACCTGCTGGAGATCCTGAAGTACATCCCGACCGACGAGGTCCGGCTGACCTTCAAGGGGCCGGAGCGGGCGGCGACCTGCGAGCCGGTGGGGTGGGACGATTCGGCGAGCTACCTGACCCTGGTGATGCCGCTACGGCTGGTGGATTGACGAGTCTGGCGGCGTAATCACGCTATCGAACGGCAAGGGAGCCGGGACCGTGTCAAACGGTGCCGGCTCTTGTGGTATCACGAGGGTAGTATCGAGCGTCGGCGCCGGGAGCACCTCCGTTTCCACCTTCGGCACCTCGACATTCTCTCCCCGCATTCGACGCAGAATCAGGTTCTGCCGCCACCGCATCCGCCCCGGGCGAAACCCCGGATTGGATGAGAGCGGGAACGGCAGCGCGCCGGCCAGGGCGGCGGCCTGCTCGGTGGAAAGCCGCCGCGCCGGGCGATTGAAGTACTTCTGGCTGGCCGCTTCCACTCCCCACACCTCGTCACCCAGTTCCGCCACGTTGAGGTAGAGCTCCAGGATCCGCTCCTTGCTGAGCGCCGCTTCCAGCCGATAGGCCGTCACCGCCTCCTTCAGCTTGCGGAGCGGATTCCGGGAGGGAGAGAGGTAAAGGTTCTTCGCCAGCTGCTGGGTGATGGTGCTGGCGCCCCGGAGGGCGTCCCTGCGCTCCCAGGCCCGTCCCAGAACGGTCATCAGGTCCTTCCGGTCCCGCGCTGAACTCCACGAAAATGCGTCACGCTGGTAGCCCAGCGCGTGGCGCAGTGACCGATAGTCGATCCCGTGGTGATTCCAGAAATCGTCATCCTCACCGATGGTGACTGCCCGGGGCACCGCCTTGGCGATCGAGTCGAGGGGCACCGGGTGATAACTGCGTTGCGGCGTCCGGGCATCGGCCTGCCCGCGCCGCATGCGCATGAACGCCGATTCGGCGGGAAAGTGAGAGCGAAACCAGACGGGAGGGGGCCAGACAGCGAGGAGCCAGAGGAAGCAGAGGGCGAGGATCCAGAGAACCGCGCGGCTAGCCTTCCGAAACAGCGATCGTTTGCGCGGTGCCCCCTCTCCCGATTCGGGAGAGGGGGCCAGGGGGTGAGCTCGGCTCACGGCAGCAGGCGGAGCGTGTAGCGCGAGGTGGCGACGGTCGGCACCGTCTGCCCGACGGCGGGCACCGTGATGGACATGCCGACGGAATCACTCACGCTGGCCTCGAGCAGCCGGCCGTCGGCGCTGATGCGATGGGTGCCGGTCGCGGCGCCGCTGCCGGTTATGCTGAGTTCCTGGCCATAACTGGTGCCGGTGCCTTCCACCTGGTAGGCCGTCGTGCTCTGCAGTACCAGCACCCGGACGCCGCGCAGGGTTTCCAGCTTCTCGGCCCGATATGCCGTGGTGCGATGCTCCTGCACGCTCAAGCCGTTGACGATGGTGAGCGTCATGGACGAGCTGTCGGACCACTGGTCCCCGGGCCGGGCGCCGGTCGCGGGAAGTACCGGCAGGAGTCGGCGAAGGCTGGTCCGCACCTGCTCCCCGAAAACCGATGGATGGTCCGGCTCCAGCGACTCCACCCTGCCGTTGGCCGCGAGAGCTCCCTGCCACCGGGTGCCGACCGCGCTGTCCACCAGGGATTGCACCAGGTTGTCGGGGAAGCTCAAACGCATGGAATCCAGCACCATGGTCATCGCGAACCCGGCCCCGGCCGGCGCCAGGGAGATCGTGAGGTAGGAGGTTTTCTCGTTCTGGCTGCCGAAGGAGCCGTCCGGCATTTCCATCGCCAGGCTATCCCGGGATTCGAGCAGGTAGTGAGCGACAGGCAGCGCGCTGTACAGCGTCGCGTTGTCGCGCTTTTCCGCGCCGACCGCGGGAGCTGGAGTCGGCCGACCCCCGGCGGGAGTTGCCGGAGTCGGCGTAGATGCGCACGCCGCCGCCAGCAGGATGGCCGGGAGCCGGGACCAACTCCGGGGAGTCATGCCGCTCAGTGGATGATCGTGATCGTCGCCGTGTTGGTGGCCTTGATCGGAATCGGCTCGGGCAGCTGGGGCGTGGTGATCTGGAGATCGGAGTTGACCGTCGAGTTCCCGCCCAGGTAATGGCCGTCCTCGGAGACAAAGTAGGTCGCCGTGCCGGTGCCGGTGCCGTCGACGCCCAGCGTTCCGCCGGCATTATTGATCTCCCCGGTCTGGGAAAGACTGAACGCGGTCTCGATCCTCAGGGCGTGGGTGCCGTTGTGGTTCTCCGCCCCGGCCACCTTGTAGTTGGTGACGGTCCGGGTCGTGATGGACTGCCCGGTCTCATTCATCGAGCTCTCGGAGGTGTCGGTCCAGTTGTCGCCCACCTTCGCGCCCCGCTTCACCCGGGGGAAGAAGTTGGTGAGCAGGTCGCCTCCACCGACGGCGCCGCTATCCATCCGCTTTACGCCGGAGAGCCGTCCATCCGCATCCATCAGGCCATGCCAGGTCCGTCCCCGCGCGCTGTCCAGGGTGCTCTGCGCCGGGAGGGCATTGGTGTCGGCCTTGAGCATCGAGTCCAGGACGGCGTGGACCGTCCGGCCCCCGGCGGTGTCATTGAGGGTGATGGTGAGATAGTTCACGAGGGCGATGTTATTGTGCTGCTCGCCCTGGCCCACCGCGGAAAGATCGACGACCTGTTCCGAGCGCGTTTCGACCTTGTAGCGGGTCGTCTGCGGGGCTGCGAACACAATTCCGCCGGCCAGGCCCGCCAGGGCCAGCGCCGCGAATGTGGAACGTGATGCGAACATTGAATCTTGCCTTGGTTGAGGGTCAGGTAGATTGGCCAATTTTTGTTTTTCCAAAGACGGCGACGATTTCTTCCGCGTCGGAACTCACCCGCAGCAATCGCCAACCGCGTTTCAGCATGTCGGCGCGCCAAGTGACCACCTTCGCCCATTCACCGGGCGAGGTGCGAAACACCCGCAAATGGGCTACGCTCTCCCACTTGACCGGATAGGGCCGTTCCGGGCCGTCATTTTTCACTGCCGCTCTCTGTTAATGCCCAGAAATGTCGAGGGCGCTAAAGTTCGCCAGCCAGTCACGACCGAGCAAGGTGCCCTACCCGAGCAACAATGAGGCCCCGGAGCCGCTGTGGCGCCGGGGCCCCGGGGACAGGGCCGTAAGCCGAGTTCTGTTCTTCCTTTACGCCACGTGAGCAGCGCTGGAAGGATGGTCATCTCTCTGGGATGCCTGTCACCAGACACCTCTAGCAGCCTACCCGCGGCTGTCCAACCGGATCACTCCGGAAGGGCGGTGTGGGTCACACCTCGCCGCCTATTTGGCCTTGCTCCGACTGGGGGTTGCCGTGCCGCTTCTGTTACCAGAAGCGCGGTGGGCTCTTACTCCACCGTTTCACCCTTACCCTTCGCTCGCTTGCGCTTGCTCAGGGCGGTCTGTTTTCTGTGGCCCTATCCGTCGCCTCATCGGCGCCCAGGCGTTACCTGGCAGTCTACCCGGCGGAGCTCGGACTTTCCTCGGTAACCCGAAGGCCACCGCGACCACCGCACCCTGCCCGTCCGGCAAAGATAACCGGCAGGGGCCGCCCGGTCAGCCTTCTCCTGTGGTCCGGGCCAGTCCCTGCTGGGCCTGACGGAGATAGGGCTCCAGCACGGGAGAAGTCGACTCCTTCCATTGGGCCAGCACCGCCCGGTATTCCGTAGCCGCCGCATCCCGACGCCCGAGCTTCTCCAGGGCGGCGGCCCGAAGCAGGCGGACCCGCCCGACCATGCTCCAGCGATAGTCGAAACCGCGTTTGAACAGGTGTTCGGGATCGAACCCGTCCAGGATGTCGATCGCCCGCTGATAGTCTCCGAGCAGGTACCACGCCTGTGCCTCGTAGGGACGCCGGTCGCTGATGTCGCCGCTCCACCCGGCCCGCATCTGCAGCGAATCCTGCTCGCCCAGGATTCTCCGTGCCTCGGCGGACTCCCCCCGTTTGACCGCGATGAGCGCCCGGAATTCCTTGGGCAGTGGTTCCCGGGTGAGCGCCTTGAGCTCGGTGAGCGCGGTGGTGTCGCCTTCGCCGAACAGGCCGACCGCCGCCGGGGTGCCGGAGCGGGCCAGGTCCGGCCGCCGCGACTGCGGCGCCGTCCGCGCCTCTTCGGCGGCGTTCTCCCACAACCGCCTCAATTCGGGGATCGGTCCGCCGGAGCCGGCATAGAGCATTCCCAGCGCGACCCGCTGAAAATGCTGGTAGGATTGCTCGTCGATCATCCCCGGCCGGATCAGCCGACGCACCGAGTCGCCCAGCTCGATCGCCCGGGTCGCCGCGTCGAGATCACCCACGTAGGAAAACACCCCCGCCGCGGTATTCACCTCGACGTAACTCGAGGGCGGGGCAAGGGTGAAATCACCGGCCCCCACCGTGTCCATGGCGTGCCGGAAGGCATCCACCGCCCCCTCGATGTCGCCTGACGCGAACCGGATCCGGCCCTCGGTAAACACCAGGTCGGGCCGGTTGACCCCGGCCGGCATGGCCCGGGTCCGCTGCAATTCCGCCAGGGCGCCGTTGAAATCCCGGCTGGCGATCATCACCTCGATCAGGTTGGTGTGGGCCCGGATCGCATCCGGCTGATTGGTAACCCACTGGCGCCCCGCCGCCAGCGCCTCGGCGCGGGCCAGGGCAACGGCTTGTTTGACCCGGGTGCTGTCGAGAGCCGGTTGGCCCTTCTTCGACCCGGCGAAGCCGAACGAATCCCGGCCCACCAGGGCCAGGTAGGGACGCTCGTTCGACGCCTGGGTCAACATGTTCATGATGTGCTCGTACGCCAGCGTGTAGGCCGGGTCGAGCTGCAGGGTGCGATTGAAGGACCGGAGCGACGCCGTCTGGTTGCTCGCGAAATTCACAGTGCTGGTGTCGTGGAACAGCGCATCGCCGAGTCCATACCAGGCATCGGCATCGTTCGAGTCGCGCGCCAGCAGCGACCGATAGAGCGATTGCGAGGCCACGTAGTCCCCATTCAGGAAGGCGCGGTACGCGTTGATCACCGTGCGCTCGTGCTGGGGCAGGCCATTGGAGAATCGCGTGGCCTGGCCGATGGCCTGGAAACTCAGGCTGTCGTTGGCCCCGACCAGCCACCCGCGGGTCAGTGCCAGCTTGTAGTAGGCCAGCCCGAACGTGCTGTCCTCATTCAAGGCGTGACGAAATTCTGTTTCCGCGCTGGTCAACTCCCATTGGTTCAGGAGGTCGATGCCACGCAGGTAAGCCCGGTACGCCTCCAGCGAGCGGGTGGTCAGCAGCGACAGGTTGGATCGCACGTCTCCCGGCGCGCCCGACAGGTCGAGCAACCGGGCCGCGAGTTCGTCATAGAGCGGCCGGGGATCCTCCCCACTCGGCCCGTCCACCTGGGCGACGTCAATTCGCTCTCCCGAAGCCACGTCGTACACCCGGGCCGCGAGGTGGAGAGAATCGCCCGACCGGGTGAAGTCCCCCAGGACCACCGTCCACACCCCGGCATCCCGGGCCAGTTGCCGTGCCATCTCCAGGCCGATCGGTGCGTCGACGGCCAGCTTGCGGTGGCTCAGCAGGTCGTGCAGCCGTTCGTGGTCGACGACCGACAAGTCGTTCCACTGGGACATGTTGAGCGAGAGCATGTTCACGCTGCCCTCGCGCAGCCAGTCAACCGTCCGGTCACCCCGCAGGTTGTCGAACGGCAGAATCAGCATCGAATGCCGGGGATTGATCCCTCGGGGCGGCCCATCTCCCCTGGCGAGCGCCAGCGCCACCCCGCCCAGGGTCAGAGCCAGGGCTCCTGCCCCGATCAGCATCGGCATCAGCTTGCGCCGGCCGGGAAGCGGCTCCTGCCGCCGGGGAACATCGCCACGGAGCGCGCGGCTCATTTCGGTGCCGGTCTGCCAGCGCCGGTCGGCTGACTTCTCCAGCGCCCTCATGATCGTGTAGGCGAGAGCCGCCGGCGTTTCGGGGCGCACCCGTTCGATCGGTACCGGTTTCTCCGAGAGCTGCATCGAGATGACCGCAGCGCCGTTCGCGGCGCGAAACGGCGGCTGCCCAGCCAGCATTTCGTAGCCCACGATCCCGAGCCCGTAGAGATCGCTTCGGGTATCTACCGTTTCGCCGGCCGCCTGCTCCGGGCTCATATAAGTCGGGGTACCGACGGCAATCCCCTGGCCGGTGAGTTGATGCGAAGTTTCTACGGCGGCCACTCGAGCGATGCCGAAATCGGCCAGAAGGGCCCGACCGCTGGCCTCATCAAGCAGGATGTTTTCCGGTTTTATGTCCCGGTGCACCAGGCCAGCCTGGCCGGCGGCGGCCAGCGCTTCCGCCATGTCCGTCAGGATCCGCGCGGCTTCTTCGGGGCTGAGCTTTCCGACCCGGGTCAACCGTTCCCGAAGACTCTCTCCCGGGACGTGGTCCATCACGTAATAGAAAATCCCGGTGGCCTCACCGGCGGCGTGCACGGCAACGATGTTGGGGTGGCGAATCTTCGCGATCATCCTGGCTTCAGCCAGGAAACGCTGGATGATGGAACCGTGCACCGACAAGTCCGGGTGCATGACTTTCACCGCGACCGGTCGATCCAGGGCGGTATCCGTGGCGAGAAACACCATGCCCATACCGCCTCGGCCCAACTCCCGTTCAATCCGGTAGTGGGTGCCGAGCGCGGCCTGCAGCCGGGCTACCAGCTCGTCGGCTTCTATGGTCATCGCACCAATCCGAGTGGGACGCAGTGCATGGAGACTCCGTCGGGGCTACCGGGTCGAATTCAAGTCTATATGGGCGGTTCAAGCTTGGGGAGTGAGCCGAAAACGGTCCTCCCATAGATGCGAACGGTGCCCAAAAGGTTGCCTAAGAACAATCCAATCCGCGACTTCGCGTACCTGGGCTGGTTTGAGCCAGCGTTGACGCTGCCGGGCTACCGTTGTGTCGTCTTTTCCAGAGCCGTATCCAATGCAGAGGGTCGAATTCCAGGCTGACTCGATCGCCCACATCGTGGCCACGGTGCTTCGGCCCGACGAGCGTCCCCGGGTAGACGCCGCCGGCAATGGCTGTTTTGCCGTCGTCCACCGGGACTCCATCCCCGAGGCTATAAGGGTAGTACGAGAACGGGCCGTTGATGCCGTCATTCTGTCGGTGCACCGCTGTCCCAGTGCCCAGATTGACGCGGTTGAGCACCTGGTACGCGATTTTCCCGAAATCCCTACGGTCGCGCTGGTCTCCCGACATGACCCCGAAGCGAGCCAGGCCTTGCTCGATTTGGGGGCTACCGGGATCCGGCAAGTTGTCGACGTAACCGCCCCCAGCGGGTGGCAGCGGCTGAGGGAGCTGGTCTCCGGACCGGCCAGCCGCTCCTCCGCCCGGATTCAAGGCCCCCTATTTGACGTTCTGGGGGAGGTTCCGGCAGACACCAGGCTGTTCTTTGAGGTCATGAT
>Ga0070698_100004967_pt1 | contig 14571 bp, 13 predicted proteins | sample KBSK1502metaG_FD_65477 | JGI IMG/M metagenome (GOLD analysis project Ga0070698, IMG submission 65477) | Corn, switchgrass and miscanthus rhizosphere microbial communities from Kellogg Biological Station, Michigan, USA - KBS K1-50-2 metaG | ecosystem: Host-associated > Plants > Roots >...
CGCCGCGGGCCTGGATGAAGAGGCTGCGATAGATGGTCTCGGGTGACACCTGACGGCTCGTATCGTCTGGATAGGTGCGCTTGAGCCAACCGGCAACCTGCTCCGGTGACCACTGCAGTTGCAGCTTGCCTGCTACGATGCGCGCCAGCGCTCGGTTCTGTGCCAGTTTACCGGTCTTGGGGCGACGCCCCCGATCCCAGGCGGACTGGTCGGCCTGACTCGCTCGGTAGCATTCTTGGCCACCGTTGCGCTTGATCTCCCGACTGATCGTGGAGGGCGCTCGACCGAGTTGCGCTGCTATCGAACGCATTGAATGACCCGCAACCACCGCGCGCGAGATCTCTTCCCGTTCGGCCAGGGTCAGCGCCCATCGGGAGCGGTATCGTGGGGCCGGACGGATCCCGCCTGTCGCTGCCAGAATAGACTGTATCGACGAGTGGTTCCGATCAAACAACTGGGCGATCTGCTGCAGAGACTCACCCTTCTGCCAGCGCTCCCACATCAGCGCCTTCTGGCTCTCCGTGTAATGGATCCGAGGTCTTTGCTTCATCTGCAACACTCCTCTGATTGCTTAGGTCATAGTGTGTTGCATCCACCGGTTGAGTCCACACCCTAGAGCGGACAGTCGTTGGCGCTGTCGCCGGAGGACTGGTCGCCGCACCGCTCCGGGCTCGGACGCGGCCGGCGATAAAATCCAACGATCCCGGTCGGGGCAACCCTCGCCGCGACAGGATCCATCTGTAGGCCAGTTGTGAGTTACGTGTAATCCAATCGCGCGCACCATGACGCCATCGGCTGGAATCGATGGCTGGCTCAGTTGAAAGAGCTAAGTCATGATGGCCGTTACGATAGGAAAGGGCCGAAACCATGGCACAGTCTCCATTAGCGTTGTCCCCCGCAATTCCCAGCCACGGTCTCGCGGGATGCGTTCCAATGGCGGGTCATGCGCTCGCTTATGCACTCGTTGTTTGTCTTGCGGGTTGCTCGCCTATGCCTTCACGCAACCCGCACAGCGGTGAGCTCGAGTATCGCTACCGCCCGCCGTCTTCGGTGAAGGAGGACGACCGCAAGGAATGCGTCGTAAGGGCTGAGGACGTCGCCCAACGTGCAAGAGTAAGTATTAGTGCGACTGAGGAGAACACCGCCAACACCGCGGGGGTGCTCTTTGGTGCGCTCGGAGCAATGGCTAACGTCGGCTATGCGGTTGGGCGAATCCGCGCTGAGCGAGAGGCGGCCTATGAGAAGACGATGCGTGCGTGCTTGACCGAGAAGGGATACTCACTGCCTTAGGCGTTCCAAGTCTCGCCTGACGTTGCAGGTCGCTCGGAATGGAAGAATTGATTTGCGAGTCGGAGGCGTTGGGAGAATTCTCACGTAATCTAAAGGCTGGCGATTATGTATTCGTCAATCAGCGACCCTTCACGTGCTCGGCTCATCGTCGCGTTTTTTCTAATTGTCGCGGTGGGATCGATTCTAGTGCCACCGCTCGCGCTGTTCGTCGACGGACCGCGACGATCATTGCGGGGCCCGGTGGGCGCCGAGCGCGCGCATGCACTCGCAGGGGAAACCCGTGGCGGCGCATACTGCAGCTTCCTGCTTGCGAAGATCGACACCGCGCTCAAGGTGCGTCTGGATCGGCAAACCGCCGAGCAAGCGCAAGCTCGCATCGAGCGGCATTAACCGGAGGACGCCAAAGTGATCAGGGGACGCGCTCTTCTCGCTTTTCTCGCCGCCTCGGTCGCGACCGGCTTGGCCTTGGCAAGCATGGCTGCCGCGGCGGCGTCCGACTGCAAGATGGTACAGATTGTGGAGTTGCCGGTTCGTCTGGAACACAACAAGCTCATTGTAGACGGCGCCATCAACGGCCAAAAGATCGGCGTCATGCTCGATACCGGGATGACGAACACCCTGATTGTGCGTTCAGCCGCGGTGCGGCTCGGACTGGCCCGACAAGAGGCCAGGGGTTATCGGATGCTCGGCATAGGCGGCGAGACCCACGTTGAGGCTGCCTTGGTCGACGAGTTCAAGATTGGTCAAGCCACACGGAAAGGCTGGCGGATGCTCGTCGCCGGCGAACATGACCTAGGTGATGACGTCGCCGTTCTTCTCGGCGAGGATTTCTTCGACCAAGTCGATGTCGAGTTCGATCTCGCGCACAATGCGGTGAGGCTCTTCCAGCCCAAGGATTGCGACAGGGTGTCGCTGGCGTATTGGGCGGGCGGTGATGTAGGCGAGGTCGAAATCGACGCGGTCCATGACGTCAGCCCGCAGATCATCCTGACGGTCCTGATTAACGGCCAGCCCGTACGGGCACAGCTCGATTCCGGAGCCGGAACTTCGGTGCTGGACAAGGCCGATGCTGCCCGCCTGGGTGTCACGCCGGACACACCGGGTGTGGTCGCCGTCGGCAGCGGCGCCGGACTCGGCCAGAAGTCGGTCGACTACTGGATCGGGCCGTTTCAGAGCTTCGTCATCGGCGATGAGATCATCAGGGACACGACGATCCTTTTCGGCGACCTGTGGAAAAACACGACCTATGCCAGGGACGGCAGCCGCGTGCCGCAAAAAGTCGAAGGAACACCGGCGATGCTGCTGGGCGTGGACTTTCTGCGTGCACATCGGCTCCTGGTTGCCCATAGCCAGCGGAAGATCTACTTCTCGTATGCCGGCGGCCCGGTGTTCCAGAGGACAACGGCGCCGGGGGCCAGTAATGTTCCGCGAGCATTCAAGGGAGCTGGAGCGTCTTGCCAATACAGCTCCGAGTGTAGCGGAGAGCTGGGTTGCATAAACGCCCAATGTCAACGTTTTGCAAGTACGGCTGATCAGTGCCGAGGTCACACAGAGTGCAGCAGAGACGAGTGGTGCATTGGATCGCCACGACGCTGCCAACCTCGTTTCACCGAAGGGATGGCATGTAACAAGGATGCCGATTGCGAGGGCGTGCTGAAATGCCTGAGCGATCGGTGCGTTCGGCCAAATTGATTACCGCAGGTCAAGAATCTCTGACCGTCTGCTATGGGGAGCTACGACTGTCTGGAACGGGTCGAACCGCGACCGTCGACGATCGGGCCGAGTTCGGCCACAACCGGTCATAGCGCCTCGTCCTCCAAAGCAGACGCTCGCGACGCCCGCCAAACATTCCTGATGCGAAGAAATCGGCCGACTCGCCTTTGGCAGGCGCGGTCACTCCCGGTTGCGCGAGCGGCGAGCGGCTCGCAGAATGCAGTTCCAGGGGTCATTCGGGCCCCGCCCGTCATGACGACAACACCTCGCGCCGACCGCTTGCTGCCGCCCGGCACGGTCACGTTCCTGTTCACCGACATAGAGGGCAGCACGCGGCTGTGGGAGACGCAGCACGCGGCGATGCAGCGGGCGCTCGCACGCCACGATGCGATCCTGCGCGACGCCATCGAGGCGAACGATGGTTATCTCGTCAAGACCACCGGCGATGGTGCACATGCGGCGTTTGCGATCGCGGCGGATGCGATCGCGGCGTGTCTCGCCGCGCAGCGTGCGTTGAAGGCACACGCCTGGGGCGAGCTCTCCATCAAGTCCCGGATGGCCCTGCACAGCGGTGGAGCTGAACAACGCGACGGTGATTACTACGGTCCCGCCCTCAACCGCGCGGCGCGGTTGATGGCGGCAGGGCACGGCGGCCAAATCCTCCTGTCGCTGGCCACCGAGGAATTGGTGCGCAACCATCTCCCTGCCGATATCGCGCTACGCGATATGGGCGAGCGGCGATTGAAAGACTTGATCCGCCCGGAGCGCGTTTATCAAGTCATCGCTCCCGATCTCCCCGCCGACTTCCCTCCGCTCAAGACCCTCGATGCGCGCCCCAACAATCTGCCGGCGCAAACGACGCCGTTCATCGGTCGCGAGAACGCGATTCGCGCTGTCAAAGAACACTTGTCCAACGCCAACGTGCGCCTGCTGACGCTTTCCGGTGTCGGTGGTACGGGCAAGACGCGCCTCGCGCTACAAGCCGCCGCGGACATGGTGGATGAATTCGAGCATGGCGTGTTTTTTGTCCCGCTCGCCGTGCTCAACGATCCCGTGCTGGTGTTGCAAACGATCGCGCAGGCCTTTGACGTGCGCGAAGCCGCGGGCAGACAGTTAAAAGAACAACTACAGGACTACCTGCGCGAGAAGCAGATGCTCCTCGTGCTGGATAACTTCGAGCAAGTGATCGATGCCGCGCCACGGGTCACCGATCTCCTGACTGCCGCGCCACGGTTGAAAGTATTGGTGACCAGCCGGGAAGTGTTGCGCCTGTCCGGCGAAACGGATTATCCCGTTCCGCCCTTGTCCCTCCCCGACCCGAAGCGGTTGCCGCCGTTGGCGAGGCTCACGCAATACGAAGCGGTGGCGCTGTTCATCGAGCGCGCCGTGGCCGTGAGGGCTGCGTTCGCGATCACCAACGAGAACGCCCGGGCCATCGCCGAGATCTGCCACCGGCTCGACGGTTTGCCGCTGGCGATCGAACTGGCCGCGGCGCGGGTGCGCGTGTTGCCGCCACAAAGAATGCTGGCGGAGCTAAGCCATCGCCTGAGCTTTCTCATGGGCGGGGCGCGCGACCTGCCGGCACGGCAGAAAACGCTGCGGGGCGCGATTGATTGGAGCTATGACTTGCTGACGGGTGACGAACAGAAACTGTTCAGGCGACTGGCGGTATTTGTCGGGGGATGCGCGCTGGAAGCGATCGAGACGGTCTGCAATATTGAAAACGATTTGATTGTTCTCGAGACCGTCGAATCGCTCGTCGGCAAGAGTCTGGTGCAGCAGACCGAGGCCCATGGCGAACCGCGCTTTGCGATGCTGGAAACGATCCGCGAGTACGCCGGGGACAGGTTGCTTGCCGCAGGCGAGTCGGGACGCGTGCGGGAACGGCATCGGGACTACTTCCTGGCGCTAGCGGAGGAGGCGGTGCCGAAACTGGTGGGTGCGGAGCAGACAGAGTGGCTGCAGCATCTGGAAGAGGAGCATGAGAACCTGAGAAGTGCTCTGGAGTGGAGCCTCGTGGAGGCGGGATCGGGAAGAGGTCTTCAGCTTTGCGGGGCACTGCAACGATTCTGGGTCACACGAGGGCATCTCTCGGAGGGCCGGGAGTGGTGTGCGCGAATATTGGGAAAGGCGGGAGGTGAGGAGCGAACGCCCGAGCGCGCGAAGGCGCTCAATGCAGGGGGCGTACTAGCCTATCTTCAGACCGACTATCCACCCGCTCGGGCGCTGTACGAGGAGAGCCTGGCGATCCGAAGGCAATTGGGCGACCGGAGGGGCATGGCCGCCTCGCTAGGCAATCTAGGGCAGGTGACCTCCGAGCAGGGCGATTTTGCCTCCGCCCGCGCGCTGCATGAGGAGAGCCTGGCGATCTGGCGGGAACTGTGGGACCAGAGTGGCATCGCCGTCTCGCTGAACAACCTGGGAAATGTCGCTCTCGACCAGGGTGACTATCCGGCAGCCCGGTCGCTGCATGAGGAGAGCCTAGCAATCAGGCGGGGACTAGGTGACCAGAGTGGCATCGCCGCCTCGCTGAACAACCTGGGAAATGTCGCGCACGACCAGGGCGAATATCCGGCAGCGCGGGCGCTCTACGAGCAGAGTTTGGCGATCGTGCGGGAATTGGGAGATCGGTGGCGCATCGCCAGATCGCAAAGTGATCTGGCGATTGTGGCCCACGATCAAGGCGACTATCGGGTCGCAGGGGCGTTGCACCAGGAGAGCCTGGTGATCCGGCGCGAGCTGGGCGACCGGCTGGGGATTGCCATTTCGCTGGAGGGACTAGCAGCAGTAGCCGCTGCTCTCGGCAACTTGCTGCGCGCGGGCCGCCTCTGGGGCGCCGCGGAGCGACTGCGGACGGAGGTCGGATCACCGTTGTGGCCAAGGGGTCGGCCCGAGTACGATCGGCACGTAGCCGCGGCACGCGCGGCGGTGGGCGATGACGCTGCCTTCGACCGCGCCTGGCAGGAAGGCTATGCTTTGACGCTCGAGCAAGCGATAGAGCTCGCATTGGCGGAGCCAGTTGAGGGAGGATGACGATACCCGCCTTCGGCACCTTGTGATTTCCTTGGACCCGAGACGGATAAGCGTTTCAATCACACGAGTCTGAAGTGGTGGTTCGGCCAAGCGGGTCAGAAGCGGCCCTCGCAAGCGCAGTTGCCGTTGCAGTCGCAATGCTCTCGACACGCCGTGCCTCCGGGCACAGCGGTGTTGGGCGATGAGTTCACCACGCAACGCGCATTTGAATCAAGGAGTCGCCGTTGACCGATGTTTCTTCGAGGATCGTCCGCACGATGTGTCCGATGAACTGTCATCCGACGCTCTGCGGCATGCTGGCCGAGGTGCGTGACGGGAAGCTCGTGGGCGTCAAGGGGGATGAAGCCAATCCGGACAGTCAGGGTTTCCTCTGCATACGAGGACAGGCGTCGCGCGAGATCATCGACAACCCTGCGCGCCTGCTGCACCCGCTGATCCGCGATCGGCGCAGCGACGATTTTCGGCGCGCCACTTGGGACGCCGCGCTCGACCGCATCGTGTCGGCCATGGCGCAGTCCGATCCGCAGTCCGTGGGGATCTGGCCTGGCCACGGCGTATTCGCGACCAACTACGGAACGCGCATCAGTTCGCAGCTCCTCGCCCGATTCGCGAACTTCCACGGCTCCCAGTTTTGGAATCCTTCGATGATCTGCTGGGGTCTGGGCGCCTTCGGCCTCGGGCTCACCGGCATGCTCGAGACGAACACGAAGGAGGACATGGGCGAGCATTCGCAACTCATCATCCTCTGGGCGGCGAACCTGACGAGCCAGCCGAATACCGCCCGACACCTGCTTGCAGCGAAGCGCCGAGGTGCACATATCGTCACGATTGACGTGCGCCGGACCGAGGCCGCCGCGAAGTCGGACGACGAGCTGATAATCCGGCCAGGCACCGACACCGCGCTGGCATTGGCAATGATGCATGTGATCTGCGCCGAACAGCGTTACGACGCGGCGTTCGTTGCGAGGCATACGGTAGGGTTCGATCAGCTCGTTGCGCATCTGAACGCGTATCCGCCGGCTTGGGCGGCGGAAGTCACCGGCATTCCGGCCGAGCGGATTGTAGCGCTGGCGCGAAGATACGCCGCCACGCGGCCGGCGATGATAGTGCTCGGCGGCAGCTCGATGCACAAGGGCGCCAATGGCTGGCAGGCTGGACGTGCAATCGCCTGCCTGCCGGCCCTGACCGGTAACGTCGGCATCCCGGGCGGCGGTTTCGGTCCGCGCCATGGCAGCGCTGCCCATGGCCGTGGCCTGGGTAGCATCGTAGAACCCCGAAGCAGAGCGCCCGGGACGGTCATCCCGAACCAGATGTCCGCAGTTGCCGCAGCCTTGCGCGAGGGCCGCATTCGAACGTTGCTGCTAATGGGCACGAACATGCTGTCGTCGTTCGCCGATGCCACGGAGGTTGCCGCTGGGCTGGAACGAACCCGGCTCGTCGTGAGCTACGACCTTTTCCTGAATGACACGGCGAAGCGCTTCGCCGATGTCGTGCTACCGGGAACCGCCTGGCTGGAGGAGCTGGGATGCAAGATGACGCACACGCATCTCTATCTCATGGAGCAGGCGCTCGAGCCACCCGGCGAGACGCGGTCGCTCTACAGTTTGGTGAAGGATCTGGCCGGGCGACTCAACCTCGAGGGTTTCCATCCTTGGGCTTCGGAGGAGGCGATGGTGGATGCCATCCTCGATCACCCTTGCACCGGTCACGCGACCGTGGCAGCGCTGCGGGCACAAGGCGGCATCCGCGCCCTCAACGTCTCGCACGTTGCCAATCCGACCCTGGACTTCGAAACTCCGTCGCGCAAGATCGAGTTCTACTCGGAGCAGGCGGAGCGTTTGGGCCTGCCGTCTTTGCCATCACACGACATGCCCACAAGGCAGGAACCACGGACGGGGCCGGCTGAGCGTGCCTACTCGCTTGCCCTCACCCAAGGGCGAACGCTGACGCATTTCCACGGTTTCTACAACAACGGGCAAGAACTGCCGACGCTGGCCCGACGTGAATCTGAGCCGACGTTGTGGATCTCTCCGGCCGATGCCGCGATACGCAATGTCGCCGACGGCGCGCCGATTCGCATCTTCAACGAGCGCGGTGATCTGCTGGCGCGAGCGCGAGTCACTGATCGCATATCCTCAGGCACCGTGTGGATGCGCGACGGATGGCCGAATCTCAACCGACTCACGCTCGGGGCGCCGGTATTGCCGGACGCGGCGGTCGATCTGTTCGCGTTCGCCGCGGGGCAGGCATCGTTTGATGCGAAGGTTGAAGTGGCGCTAGTGTAGTCAAACAGTGCACTGGTGAAGGCTGAAATGGCAACAAGCCTTCCTTAACCGAGGATTGTCCGCTTTCCATCAGTGATGGACCGGCGAACGTTCATTGACGGTGTTGTGGGCGGTTTCCTCGCCTTGTCGATCGCTGCCAAGGCGCAGCATGCAGGGAAGGTCTATCGCATCGGTTGGCTGCGAGAGGGAAATCTTCAAATACCGAAATCCTTCTGGGACGCCATGCGCGACTCCGGCTGGATCGAGGGCCAGAATGTCACCGTCGAGCCGCGGTACGCGAGCAGGGTAGATCAGCTGCCGGCCCTTGCGCGAGAGTTGGTGCAGCTCAACGTCGACCTGATCATGACGGATGGAACGCCGGCGACTCAGGCGGCCAAGGGCGCGTCCGGGACCATTCCGATCGTGTTTGCCATCGGTGCCGATCCGGTGGAACTGGGGTTCGCCACCAGCTTGGCGAGGCCAGGCGCGAATCTCACGGGATTCACGTTCAGTGCGAGAGCCGAATCCTGGAATTGTGCGTGCCGCTACGGTCCTTGGCGTGCAGGTCCAGGCGATTCCGGTTCACGGGCCGGAAGGCTTGGAACCGTTTTTCGCGGCTGTACGGACCGCGCGCGTCGACGCCATAGTGTTTCCAAATATCGCGTGGACGGGTCCGCACGAGGAGCGCATCGCCGCGGCCGCGTTGAAAAGTCGTGTGCCAGCAATTGGTACGTGGCGAAGCTTTGCGAAGTCGAGTGGCCTCCTGTCCTACGGTCCGAATCCCAGTCAACACTGGCCGCGCCTGGCATCGCAAGTCGACAAAATCCTCAAAGGCGCAACGGCCGGCGATCTTCCCGTCGAGCAGCCGACGAAATTCGAGTTGGTGATCAACATGAAGACCGCGAAAACACTTGACATCACGATCCCGCAATCGCTGCTGCTGCGCGCCGACGAGGTGATCCCATGATGACTCGTTGCGCGTTGATCGCACGCCGGCTTTGCCCCTCGGAGAGTCCGCGATGAAAGCCTTGCTTCGCCTGTCCGTCGCCTTGGCGTCGGTGTTGGTTATCACAACGGCGCCTGCGCAACCTCCGGCCAAACTCGAAGTCATCGTCTTTGCAGGCGGCTTCAACTGGCCCATCTGGGTCGCCCAGGAGAAGGGGTTCTTCCGCGAAAACGGCGTGGAGGTGAACATCACACCTACGCCCGGATCTGTCTATCAGCTCGTGAACCTCATCGATGGCAGGTTCGACATCGCGATTACGGCCATCGACAACCTGATAGCCTACCGCGAAGGTCAGGGCGAGGACCCGAAGATTGGTCCTGACCTGATTGCTGTGATGGGTTGCGACCAGGGCTTCCTGAAGTTGGTCACCGTTCCTGAGGTGAAGAGTATCGCGGATCTGCGCGGCAAAACCGTGTCGGTGGATGCGCGCACCACGGGCTACGCGTTCGTCCTGTTTGAGATCCTGGACCGCAATGGATTGCGCGAGCCAGATTACAAGGTGGAGCGTGCGGGTGGCGTGCTGCAGCGGTTCCAGGCGCTCATGGAGAAGAAGCACGACGGTACGTTGCTGCTGTCGCCGTTCGAGGTGCAAGCCGAGGTACGCGGGTTCAATACACTCGCGTCCGCGAGTCAGGTGCTGGGACCGTACCAGGGCCTCGTGGCAGGCGTTCGCCAATCGTGGGCTGAGAAGAATCGCGAGGCTCTCGTGGGGTTCATCCGTGCCTATGCCCGCACCGTGGAATGGCTCTATGACCCGCGCAACAAAGCGGAGGCCATCGTCCTGTTCAGGAAGAATCTTCCCAATGTGACCGCGGAAGGAGCCGAGGCGTCGTACCGCCTCCTGCTTGATCCGCAGACCGGATTCCAGCGGCGCGGTGCGATCAGCCTGGACGGGGTGAATCGGGTGCTATCGTTGCGGAGCAAATGGGCCGAGCCGAAGAAGGAACTGGGGCCGCCGTCGACATACTACGACCCGACCTTTTACGACGCTGCCATGCGTCGTTGATTGCCTCGATCTACCGGGGTCGCGGCCACGCGCGGAACGCTGGTTATCTGTCGTACCCCAGACTTGATCCAACAGCAGTCTGTGAGATCGTAATTGCCTCGTCCGGCCGAGATCGGCCAACTGGAGACATTCGGCAGCGACGCGAAAATATCCCGAAAGCAGTCGGCCGGCGGGCGTGAAGCCCCGCCGCAAGGCGTAGTATGGTTGGACTTTTATTCGTCGACGTGGTGATTCAGTCATGGATCGGCGGACGTTCATTGGCACTATCTCCGTCGGCATTCTCTCTCTGCCGTTCATTGCCGAGGCGCTGCAGGCGGGAAAGCTTCCGAGGGTAGGGGTTCTGCGGGCCGGCGCGCCTGACTTGGTCATCGAACAATTCCGGCAAGGCCTGCGGGATCTCGGGTGGGTCGAGGGCCAGAATGTTGCCGTTGAGTACCGATTCGCCGGGGGGCGGCTGGATCAGCTTCCTGACCTTGCCGCCGACTTGGTTCGGCTCAAGGTCGACGTCATCTTTGCGCCTACGTTTCCCGCCGCCCTTGCGGCGAGGAACGCCACGCAAACCATTGCGATCGTTTACGCCGGGCATGCGGATTTCGTTGAGGCCGGACTCGTGACCGGCTTGGCCCGGCCGGGTGGGAATATCACAGGGGTTACGACAAGTGGCGTGGAGCTTGGCGCCAAGCGCCTCCAGCTGTTGAAGGAGGCGATTCCCACCATCTCCCGTCTGGCCGTGCTTCGGCACCCGGCGAATCCAGTGGCGGCCTTTGCGTGGAGGACAACTGAGCCAGCTGCGCAGGCGCTCGGGATAGGGCTTCAAGCCTTAGACGTGCGAAGTCCTGATGACTTCAACGGCGCATTCGAAGCGGCCACCAAAGAGCACGCCGAGGCCCTCCTAGTGCTTCCGGATAACTTGATCTTCGATAACCTGAAGCGGATCGCTGACCTCGCGGTCGACCATCAGCTCCCAGCGATGTTCGAGCAGCGAGAATTCGTCGACGCCGGTGGCCTGATGTCCTATGGAGCGAACATTGCAAACGTCAACCGGCGCGCCGCCTACTACGTGGACAGGATCATTAAGGGTGCCAAGCCCGCCGACCTCCCCGTCGAACAACCGACGAAGGTTGAGCTAATCATCAATCTCAAGACCGCGAAGGCACTCGGCATTACGATCCCGCAATCGCTGCTGCTACGCGCGGACGAGGTGATCCAGTAATGGATCGGCGAACGTTCATTAGCACGACAGTCGGGAGACGCCTCGTCGCACCGTTCGCCGTCGAAGCGCGCGTTAGTGCTCGATGCACGCTCAGTGGCCTAAACCTCCCTTATTAACCCGGACGCGCCGCAAACGGCACGCGCCCCGTTAAACCGAGCGGTCACCTTACAACAGCAAGGAGCTTCGTATGGTTACGACAGAACCGGCAACGCCAACAACGGCTGAGATGGAGCAGGTCACCAAAGCAAAACTGATGGAAGACCTAAAGAGGGTGTTCGTCGACCTGGAGGAATTGCTCAAGGCCACCGCCAGTCAGACCGGGGAGCGGATCACGGCGGCGCGCGCCAAGGCGGAGGAATCGATGAAGGTCGCAAAGGCCCGGCTGGCCGAGGTGCAGGCAGCGGTGGCGGCGCAAACGAAGGCCGCCGCCAAAGCCGCCGACGACTATGTGCGGGCCAATCCATGGCAAGCGGTGGGTATCGCCGCGGCGGTTGGTCTTATGTTCGGCATGCTGATCACACGCCGCTGACCCGGATTCATTACCACTGCAGCGCAGAATCCCGGCTCAGACCACGGCGGAAGGCTGCTCGAGTCACTGACACCGGCGTGGGGCGAAGTGTCTTACGCACTGCAGGGTACGCGAACTAATGGGCCAGCTCCCGTGACCGCACGAGGCGAACTATGCCGGCTTTCAAACTCATTCACGCCGCAGAGCTGGATGAGTTCACCGCTGCACTCAAGAGGTACGGCTGGCGGGAAGAGGATTTTAGCGTCGCTGAAGAGGAGTACGATCCGGCCAGGGCAGAAGTTGAGGCGGAAACTGGCGAAGTGATCATCAGCTGCACCCTGACACATAGAGTCGGCGTGTACTACCTTGGCCGCGGGTCCTATTGGGTAACGGATTTCGTGGACGATTTGCAGGCTGGAAAGTTCGGCAAGCCGGCGCGTGCGCCAGGCACATGACCGCTGCGGGCGGTGCGTGCGACCGCACGAGCTGCGCGGCGAGCGACAGTGCGACCGTTTCGGCAACCACTTCCGCCGTTGTGTCGAGCATCGTGCCGTCGACGACTGAACTTAGGTGAGAAGCACACTGGCGGTCACCAGTGGCCAGACCTATCCGCCTACGGAAGTCTGCGCCGCGTCGCTCCGTAGTCGACCAACAGGATGGGATCAAGCACTTCTGCGTCGACACTGTCACGCCAGATCCACCACGAAATCAAATCGGGCGGCTTGCCCGTTACCGGCTGCCGCGCTCGCGATCAGTAGCCTGGGATCGAACAGGAAATCGCGCTCGGTTAGCCAGCGTCGGATCGTAGTTGCCCTCGTCCGGCTGAGATCGGCAACTGGAGACATTCGGCAGCGAACGCGAAAATATCCCGAAAGCAGTTACCCGCCCAGCGGGCATGAAGCCTCGGCGGGAGGCGTAACATGGTTGGACTTCTGTTTGCCGATGAGGTGATCAGGTGATGCACCGGCGGGCATTCATCTTCGGCATCGCTTTCGGTCTCGCGACGTGGTCCCTCGCCGCCAAGGCGCAACAGGCGGGGAAGGTGTCACGCATCGGCTATTTGGGCACATCCACACCCGCTCTCGAGCGCCACCTCATCGAGGCCTTCCGACGGGAACTCCGCGACCTCGGTTACATAGAAGGCCAGAACATAGTCATCGTGTACCGATGGGCGGAAGGGCAGGATGATCGGCTCCCCGGCCTCGCCGCTGACCTAGTCAATCACAAACCGGATGTTATCGTGACGAGTGGCACACCTGGCACGCTTGCGGTCAAGCAAGCGACTACGACGATCCCCATCGTCATGACTTCGAGTAGCGATCCGGTGCAGGTCGGGCTCGTCGCCAGTCTCGCCCGCCCCGGGGGTAACGTCACCGGGCTTAGCATCGTGGCGCCAGAGTTGGAAGGGAAACGCCTACAGATTATCCAGCAGCTCATTCCGAGGCTCTCGCGCCTCGGGGTGCTCTGGAATCCGGGGAACCCGGCCACCAAGCAGGTGTTTGAAGAGACGCAGGTGATCGCCGAACGATTGCGCGTGACGCTTGAGCCCGTGGTGGAAGTGCGCCAGGTCGACGAGTTCGAGTCCGCCTTCGCGAGGATTGCCCGGGCGCGTCCCCAAGCGCTCGACGTGCTCGTGGACCGCCTCTTACTGGCGCACCGAACGCGGATCGTTGATTTCGTAGCGGAACAGCGGCTGCCAGCGATGTACCCATACCGGGAGTATGTCGACGCCGGGGGACTCCTGTCGTATGCGCCGAGCAATATCGCGCTGTTTCGTGGCGCGGCGACCTATGTGGACAAGCTCCTCAAGGGCGCGAAACCCGCCGACCTGCCGGTCGAGCAACCCACCAAGTTCGACCTGGTGATCAACCTCAAGACCGCGAAGGCCCTTGGTCTCACGATTCCGCAGTCGCTGCTGCTACGCGCGGATGAGGTGATTCAGTGATGGATCGTTCCGCGTTATTCGCGGCTTTCGGGCTGCTCGCCGCAACTGCCCGTCAATTTGATCTGCTGACTGTCCGCTTCTGAGAAATCCGACCGTCTCGTCAGGGTCGACAAGCGCCCCTCGGCCAGGATCAACATGAAGCTCCTTTTCCTCTGCAGAGAGCCATTCATGTATGCCATCACAAACACTGCCCCCAAGACCGAAGGACGTGCCGTACCGTGGAACAAAGGCAAGCTGCTCGGCCAGAAGCCACCACTGAAGCTGAAGGAGATCTGGGCCGTCCGGATTCGACTGCAACTGGATCATCGAACCCGAGAACTCGCGTTGTTCAACCTCGCCATCGACAGCAAGTTGCGCGGGTGCGATCTGGTCGGCCTGCGCGTTCATGATGTGGTCCAAGGCAGTCACGTCACCACCCGGGCGATTGTTATGCAGAAGAAGACCCAGCGACCGGTGCAATTTGAGATCACGGAGCAATCGCGGGACGCGGTCGCCGCCTGGATCACGGCGGCCCATCTGAAGCCGGAGCAGTACCTCTTTCCAAGCCGCGTTACGGAGTCACCCCATCTTTCGACCCGGCAGTATTCCCGGAT
>Ga0070698_100004968_pt1 | contig 14570 bp, 13 predicted proteins | sample KBSK1502metaG_FD_65477 | JGI IMG/M metagenome (GOLD analysis project Ga0070698, IMG submission 65477) | Corn, switchgrass and miscanthus rhizosphere microbial communities from Kellogg Biological Station, Michigan, USA - KBS K1-50-2 metaG | ecosystem: Host-associated > Plants > Roots >...
GCAGCAACGGGTGACCGGAGAGACCCGGGTCCATGTGGCGCCGGGCCGCTTCATGGTGACCGGGTCGCGGAGTCCCTACTCGATGATGGACCGCTCGGTGGCCACCTACGGCGAGGAGAATCGTCTCTGGAGCGGGGAGGAGGCCCGCGCCTTCGCCCGGATCGGCGCCATTCCGTCCCTTCTGGCTGAGCGCGCCGGCGCCGCGGGAGACCGTTCCACGGGTCACGGTTCACCGGTCACGGGTAACTGACGTGGTCACCACCACCCGCCTCCGGCTCCACCGGATCGCCTCGTCCACCCGGAACGCCCGGCTGGCCAGCGACGTGATCGTCGGCAATGAGATCGTGGCCAAGGAAGGCTACGTGCTCGCGGTGCGCATCCTGGAGGACAAGTCCACCTACAACACCGTGGAAGACCTCTCCGGCCGGATGGTTTCGCTGCGCGCCGGCGATGTGCTGGCCGGTACGCTCGGCATTCGGCGGGCGCTGCGCGGCTACGCCGGCGAGGTGCCCTCCGAGATCGCCGTGGGTGACACCATCAACGTCCTCAACCTGGGCGGAATCCTGGGCCGCTGCACCTCGTCCAATCCCGACATCGGCCCGCCGTTCAACGCCGAGGTGCTGGGCGCGGTGCTGTCGTTTCCCGAGCTGGGCGACCGGATCGGCCGCCCGGCCACGATCGCCGACGGCGCCGTCCCGCCGGCGGCTACGCTCGACTGTACGGTGCCGGTGGTGTATGTGGCCGGCACCTGCATGAATGCGGGCAAGACGGTCGCGGCCACCGAGCTGGTGCGCGGGCTGACTCGCGCCGGTCTCCGGGTGGCGGCGTGCAAGCTGACCGGCGTGTCCCTCATGCGGGATACGCTCTCCATGCTCGACGCCGGCGCCATTGCCGCGCTGACCTTCAACGATGCCGGCGCGGCCAGCACCCACGCCGGCATGACGGTGCCGGTCGCCCGGGGCCTGCTCAACCGGCTCACCAAGGAGCGCGGCAGCCGTCCCGACGTGATCGTGGCCGAGCTGGGCGACGGCATCCTGGGCGAATACGGCGTGCAGGACATTCTCCGGGATCCGGGCCTGATGGCGCTGGGGGCGGCCCACGTGATGGCGGCGCCGGATCCGGTGGGCTGCTGGGGCGCCCACCAGCTCATGTGCAACCAGTACAACCTCCAGATCACCTGTTTTACCGGCCCGGCCACCGATAACCAGGTCGGCCGCGACTACATCGCCGCGAACTTGAACATTCCAGCCCACAACGCGCTCCGGGATGCGGCCGGGCTGGTGCAGACGGTCCGCGCCCACCTGGGTGCCCCGATAGCGGGAGAGGCCTGATGCGCGTGGCGGTGGTCGGGTCCGCGGGTTATGTGGGAGGCGAGCTGCTCCGGATCGTGCTCCAGCATCCCTCCGTGACGGAGTGCACTGCCGTCAGCCGGAGCCAGGCCGGCAAGCCGATCTCGGAGGTGCATCCCGGCCTGGCGCTCATTTCCGACGCCCGATTCTCCGGCGCGACCGGCGCGGAAGCAGCCAAGGGCGCCGATGTCGTGTTCCTGGCGCTGGAGCACGGCCAGTCGTCCGAGCTGATGGGAGAGGTGATCGACGCCGGACCCGGCCTGATCGTGGATCTGGCCGCCGATTTCCGAATTCAGGACGGGCGGCTCAACGAGCGCTGCTACGGCGCGCACAAGGCCCCGGCGCTGGTGCACCGGTTCCGGTACGCGCTGGCCGATGTGCTCGGCACCCAGCTCCGGGGTGCGACCGCGCTGGCGGCGCCCGGCTGCTTCGCCACGGCGGCGCAGCTCGCGCTCTTCCCGCTGGCCGGCCTCGCCCTCGCGGCCCCGCCGTCGATTTTCGCGATGACCGGATCGAGCGGCGCGGGCGTTCACCCCAAGCCCACCACCCATCATCCCGCGCGAGCCCACAATCTCTTCGCCTACTCGGTGATGGGCCATCGGCACGAGGGCGAGATTCTCGAGCAATGGCGCTCCTGGACCGGTGATGCCGCCGCGAGCGCCCGCCTCATGGCCCATTCGGGGCCGTTCGTTCGGGGGATCTACACCACGCTGCACGCGACGCTTGCCGCTCCGGTCGGGCGGGATGTCATGGCCCAGCGCTACGCCGGTGCCTTCGCCGGCCGGCCGTTCGTGCGGCTGACCGAAGCGCCGCCCGAGCTCACTCATGCGGTGGGGACCAACCTTGCGCTCATTCACGCCACCGCTTCCGAAGACGGGCGCGAGGTGCAGGTGATGGTCGCAGTCGACAACCTGATCAAGGGCGCTGGAGGGCAGGCGGTGCAAGCCATGAACCTGGCACTTGGTCTCGAGGAAACAGCCGGACTCAAGCTCGCGGGGATGTATCCATGTTGAACGGCAACGCCTGGCTTCCGGTCTACGCCCAGATGCCGATCTCCCCGGTGTCCGGGCACGGCTCCTGGCTGGTGGACGACCACGGCGATGAATGGCTCGACGCCTACGGCGGCCACGCGGTGGCGTCGACCGGTCACTGCCATCCGGTTGTGGTGCAGGCCATCAAGGATCAGGCCGCCAAGCTGATCTTCTACTCCACCGCGGTGCCGCTGCCGATGCGGGAGGAGCTCGCCGATCTGATCGCGGAGCGCTGTCCCGGCGACCTGTCCAAGGTGTTCTTCTGCAACTCGGGCGCGGAAGCCAACGAGAACGCGCTGGCACTCGCGCGCAAGGCGACCGGGCGGCAGAAAGTCGTCTCGGTCACGGGCGGGTGGCATGGCCGCACCGTCGCCTGCCTCGCTGTGACCGACGGCGCCAAGTACGAGGCCGGCGCGCTTCGAGCCGGCATGCCGCTGTCGGACAAGGTGCCGTTCAACGATACCGAGGCCATGATGGCGGCGGTGGACGGCAGCGTGGCCGCCGTGATCATCGAGCCGGTCCAGGGGCTCACCGGGGCAAAGGATTGCTCGGTGGCCTTCCTCGAGTCGGCCCGGCGCGCCTGCAGCGCCGCCGGTGCGGCCCTCATCTTCGACGAGATCCAGTGCGGCGTGGGCCGGCTCGGCGCCTTCACCGCCGCCGAGTGGTACGGCGTCACCCCCGACATCATCACGATGGCCAAGGGCCTGGCGTCCGGCTTCCCCATCGGTGCGATGGTGGCGACGAGTGCCCTGACCAGCGGACTCAAGCTCGGCGACCTCGGCAGCACGTTCGGCGGCGGGCCGCTGGCCTCCGCGGCGGCCCTGGCGACGCTCAAGGTAATTGACGACGAGGGGCTGCTCGAAAACGTGAAGGCGGTGAGTAACTACCTCAGGGCCGCTGCGTCCCGTCTGCGTCTCCCGGTGCAGGGCCAGGGGTTGCTGCTGGGGCTTCAGATGTCGAGGCCGGCGGCGCAGGTTCAAAAATCCCTCTTCGCGCACCGGGTGCTGACCGGTACCGCATCGGATCCGGCCATACTCCGGCTGCTGCCGCCGCTCTCGTTCTCTATCGGGGAGGCGGACCTGCTTTTCGATGCTCTGACCCGGGTGCTCGCATGACCAAGCGCGACTTCATCAGCACAGAAGAGTGGGCGCCGGACGAAATCGACTCGCTGCTCGACCTTGCCGCCCGCGTCAAGCGCGGCGAGGTGACCGGCGGTCTCGAGAAGCAGGTGCTCGCGATGGTCTTTCTCGATCCGAGCCTGCGTACCCGCTCCAGTATGGAGACGGCAATGTTCCTGCACGGCGGCCACGCCATGGTGCTGGAGCCGGGGAAGGGAAGCTGGACTCTGGAAACCGAGCCCGGCGCGGTCATGGACGGCGCCGGCGTGGAGCACCTGATCGATGCCGCGCGGGTGCTCGGCCGCTACGCCTCGGCGGTCGCGATCCGAAGCTTTCCCAAGGGAACCGTGTGGGCCACCGAGCGGCAGGACAAGATCGTCCGCAATTTCGCCAAATACTGCGACAAGCCGGTGATCAACCTCGAATCGGTGCGCCGGCATCCGTGCCAGGGGCTCGCCGACGCGCTGACGCTGCAGGAAAAACTCGGTGACCCTCGCGGCAAGAAATTCGTGCTCCAGTGGGCCTGGCACCCGAAGCCGCTCCCGACTGCCGTGCCGGTAAGCGCCGTGCTCGCCGCCGCGCATCTCGGGATGGACATAACCATCGCCCATCCGCCCGGATATGAACCGGACATCGACGACATCCGGGCCATGAAGGCCCTCGCCATGCGGCGCGGCGGGCGGGTCCGGTCCACCGATGATCGTGCCGAGGCGCTCGCCGGCGCCGACGCCGTCTATGTCAAATCGTGGGGGGCGATCTCCGAGTTCGGCAGACCGGAAGCCGAGCGGGCCCTTCGGATGCCCTACCGGGACTGGCGGATGACCGACCCGGGAACCAGCATCGTGATGCACTGCCTCCCGGTCCGCCGGAACGTGGAGATCGACGACGCGGTGCTGGACGGTCCTATGAGCGCCGTGTATGACCAGGCGGAAAACCGGCTTCACGTTCAGCGCGCCTTGCTGCTGACGCTGATAGGCAAGAGGTAACAGCCAAGATGATTGACTCGACCAAGGGCATCTCGGGACTGAAGGGCGCCTTGCGTTACGTCCGCGCCTACCGCGACCACGTCTTCGTGGTCAAGCTGGGCGGCGACGTGCTCAGTGACGCCGAGATTCTCGATCACGTCGCCGCGCAGCTCGCGCTGCTCCAGTCGCTCGGGATCCGCATCGTGGTCGTGCACGGCGGCGGCCCCCAGGCCAGCGCGGTGATGCGGCGCCTCGGCCAGGAACCGCAAATGGTGGCGGGCCGCCGCGTTACCGACGACGCGGCGCTCGAGGTGGCCAAGATGGTCTATCCCGGACTGCTCAGCACCGAGCTCCTCGCCGCGCTGCGGTACCACCAGGTCCAGGCGGTAGGACTCTCCGGGGTCGATGCCGATCTCCTGACCGCCCATCGCCGTCCACCGGTGAACGTCAAGGCGGATGACGGCAGCACCAGTCTGGTGGACTACGGCCACGTCGGCGATATCGACGGCGTGGACCCCCGCATCCTCGTGACGCTGGTCGAGAATCGCTTCGTACCGGTGATCGCCTCTCTCGCCGGTGACGGCGAAGGGAACGTCTACAACGTCAACGCCGACACGGTGGCGGAAACGCTGGCCATCGCCCTGAAGGCGCACAAGCTGATTTTCCTGACCGGGGCGCCTGGGGTGCTCCGGGACCGGAACGACCTCTCCAGTCTGGTCACCTTTGCCGACCCCGACGACCTGGAACAGCTCCTTACCTCCGGCGTGGTGGAGGGTGGGATGCGGCCCAAGGTCGAGGCGTGCATCCGCGCGGCCACCGGCGGCGTGGAGCGGACTCACATCATCGACGGCCGGTTGCACGACTCGCTGCTGCTCGAGGTGTTTACCGGCTCAGGCACAGGCACCATGATCGTGGGCCGGAAGGAAAAGGCCACTTACCTCGGAGTGGATCTTGCCGACGGAGATCGAGCTTCTTAAGGAGCTGGTCGCGATCCCGTCGGTGAGCGGCACCGAAGAGGCCATCGCGCGGTTCCTCGAGGACACCGCCCGCCGCGCGGGACTCGATGTGGTCACCGACGAGGCGTCGGTCACCATCTCGGTGGAGAGCGGGCGCCCCGGGCCGACCCTGGCGTTCATTTCCCATCTGGACGTGGTGCCGCCGGGCGAGGGCTGGACCAGAGACCCTTTCGTGCCGGTGATTGAAGGCACCCGGCTCTATGGCCGCGGGTCGGGAGACGCCAAGGCCTCGGTCGCTTCGATGACGCTGGCCGCCGCCGACGTGGGCGGATCGCTCGGCCGAGGCAGGCTGCTGGTGATCATGGGCTACGGCGAGGAAACCCGGAACACCACCATGGGCAAGGCGGTCGAGCGCGCCGGCTCGGTGGACGCCGCCGTTGTGGGTGAGCCGACCAACCTCAACGCGGCGGTTGCCCAGCGCGGTCTGATGATGGCGGACCTGATCGGCCGGGGAGACCAGCGCCACGCGGGTTATGCGGGAGACGATGGTGCCTTCACCAACGCGATTATCGCCCTGGCGCGGGACCTGGCCCGGCTCGACGGGCTGGTGAACGAGCGAGTCCACCCGATCCTGGGGGTGACTACCGTGACGCCCACAATGCTCGCCGCCGGCGTCAGCCGGAACGTGACGCCGCCGGCAGCCAAGGCGGTGCTCGATATCCGGAGCACGCCGGCGTGGCCCCACCATGAGCTGGCGGCGGCATTGCAGGAACGGCTGGAATGCGAGCTGGTCATTACCTCGAGCCGCCTGGTGCCGTGCGAGACACCCGCTAACTCGCACTTGCTCGAAGTATTCCGGAAGGTGCGTCCGTCAATCGGCACATTCGGGAGCCCGACCTGCTCCGATTGGGTCTTCGTGCGCCAGGCGGATGCGATCAAGTGCGGCCCCGGGACCAGCCGTCGGTCCCACACGCCGGACGAATATGTTGACCTGCCCGAGGTGTCCGAGGCGCGCGGGTTTTACGCGGCCGTGGCGAAGGAGTATCTCAAGTGAGGACGGGCCGGTCAGGCGGTCGGGCGGTCGGGCGGTCGGCTACGCTGTGGAGTGTAGACGCTGAGCTGGATCAGGCCATGCTTGCCTACACGGTTGGCGACGACCGCGAGTGGGATCAGTACCTGCTGCCCTGGGACGTGCTCGGGAGCCTGGGCCACGTCGAAGCGCTGCGTGCCTCGGGGCTGCTCACCGCAGGCGACCACCGGAAGCTCCGAACCGGTCTCCGTGCCGCGTTCCGTGCGGTGCTCAACGGGCGGCTGACCATCGGACCCGAGCACGAGGACGCCCACTCGGCTGTCGAGCTCTGGCTGACGCGGCGAGCCGGCGCCGCGGGGGAGCGGCTCCATACCGGCCGCTCGCGGAACGACCAGGTCGTCTGCGACCTGCGCCTTTTCCTCAAGGACAACCTGTTGGCGCTTCAGGTCGCTGCCCTCGGCGTGGCGGCGGCATTGCTCTATTTCGCCGAGCTGCACCGGGACGAGCTCTGGCCCGGGTACACGCACACCCGAAGGGCAATGCCTTCCTCGGCGGGGCTCTGGGCCGCCGCGTTCGCCGAAGGGCTGCTCGATACCGTCGAAGCCTTACCCGGCCTCTGGCGCCGGGTGGACCGGTCGCCCCTGGGAAGCGCGGCGGGTTATGGGGCACCCCTCCCCTACGACCGCGAGCGGGCCGCCCAAGCGCTCGGTTTTGCCGGCATCGACCACAATGTGGCCACCGTGCAGAACGGGCGCGGAAAGCTCGAGGCCGACGCCCTCTTCTGGTGCGTCCAGCTCGGCCACGACCTGTCGAGACTGTCCGGGGACGTCATCCTCTTCACCGGCGAGGAATTCGGCCTGTTACGGCTACCGGCCCGGCTCGCCACCGGATCCAGCATCATGCCTCACAAGCGCAACCCCGATCTCTTCGAGCTCACCCGCGGGCGGGTAGCCGGGCTCGAGGGCGATCTCGCCGCGGTGCTCGCCATCCGGGGCAAGCTCACCAGCGGGTATCACCGGGACTTTCAGCTCCTCAAGGAGCCGCTCATTCGCGGGCTGGGGCGCACCGAGCAGATGCTCGGCATGCTGGCCCTCGCGATTCCCCAGCTCGAGGTGGACCGCGCCCGGGGGCTCGATGCCTTGTCCGGCGGGGCGCTCGCGACCGACGAGGTAATGCGCCGAGTCGAATCCGGCGTGCCGTTCCGGCGCGCCTATCGCGAGGTCGCGGCCGCCCTCAAGCGGGGAGAGGCCTTTCCAACACCTTCGGCAGCCAAGGTGCTCGCCCGGCGGCGCTCGGCCGGCGGACTGGGGCGGCTCGGCCTCGACGCGGCCTGGCGCCGAGTCGAACGCGCCCGGCGCTGGAGCGAACAGGAGCTAGCCCGGTTCCACACCGCGATGGACCGACTGCGGGGGCCCAGAACACGATGACCGGCGACCGCCGCCAGCGACACCTCAAGATCCTCGAGCTGATCACGACCCACGCGATCCATACCCAGGAGGATCTGGCCGACGCGCTGGCCCGGGAGGGCTGGGATGTGACCCAATCCTCGGTGAGTCGCGACATCGCGACGCTTCACCTGATCAAGGTGGACGGTGCCTATCAGCGCCCGATCGCGGCCAAGAAGGCGCGGCACGACCCCGACGAGCAGCGGATTTCCGAGGGTGTGCTCACCATCGAACCGGCGGGAGACGCGCTGGTCGTGCTGCATACACCGCCGGGTGAGGCGAACCGGGTGGGAGTCGCGCTGGACCGGCTGGCCTGGTCGGATGTGCTGGGAAACATCAGCGGGGACGACACCATTTTCGTGGCGGTGCGAAACACTGCCGCGCAGCGCCGGTTCATCCACTCCGTCAGGCGGCTAATGGCGGCGGGCTAACCCGCGCACCTGCAACAGCCACCCACAGATTCCACAGACAACCCGGCTTCCAATGTGCGTCATCTGTGAAATCTGTGGGCGATAGGTCATGAGCGGCCTAGTTCGTCGAGCGTCGCCAGCTCCGCTTTATGCAATGCCGTAACTCGCGCCTTGAGATCGCGGCGGAGGGCGGCGCTCTGCGTGGCATCGAGCGGGAAATCGCGCTTGGTCGCCGCCACGCGATCGGTCAGGGTCAGCATCTCCCTCACCTCGCGCAGGGCCGGCACGCTGTCGGGCAACGCCGCCCGCGCCAGCGCCGACCAGTCCTCGCCCAGCTCAGCGTACCGTTTGGCCAGCGCGCGCAGCTTCGGGTCGGAGAGTGCCGTGCCGGATTCACCCAGAAACTCTGCAAAGATCGGCCGGAACAGCCCGCCTCCGGTGCCGAATCGCTCGATGAATTCATAAACAGACCAGAGACCGGTATAGAGCAGCGGGCCGGGCGGAAAGATCTTTTCCCAGGAATCCGCCGCCTTGCTGCCGTCGAGCTTGTCGGCCCAGGTCTTGAATGCCTCGAGCGTGAAGTTCTTCATCTTGCACTTCACCAGCCCGTCGACGCAGGCCTTGATGCTGGAGCGCACCAGCGGCTCCAGCGGCGGGGTTTTCCCCGACGGCTCCAGCGCCAGGATCCGGTTTTTGAATTTCTTGATTCGGCCGCGTGCCTGGGCCAGGTCCGGCAAGGGAATCGGGATCGGCTGATCGGCGAGGTCGCCGATGAGCGCCGTACCGGCGTTGTCGTCGATACCATAGATGGTGATGACGTGGTAGCCTCCGCCGCTCCACGACGCCGGCATTGAGCGATGGGGAAGGTGAGCGGCATCCACCCAGGCCATCACCGGCCGGCCGCCTTCGAGGAGCTCACGCAGGTGTTTCTCGGCCGGCTTCACGCCGGTCGATTCCTTCACGATCGAGGTAACGCCGAGCCGTTTGCGCGCGCCGGCGGTCCAATTGGCGTCGTCCTGCCAGCCGTGACGCCCCGCGACATAGAAGGACGAGAAGTTCTCCTTGGCGTAATGGAAGGCGAACATGCCGGCGCCGATGCCGCCGTCGAAGCCGAACACCATCGCCTCGCTGAAGGGGGCCCTGGTGTGGGGATTACGGACGCCGGCGTGCGCGAGCAGCGAGCGCAGCGCCGTTGCGACCGGATTCCGGCCGGAAAAGTGGTGGGCCAGGGATTTGGATTCGGGGGTATCGGTCGCCTGCTTGACGATCTGCTGGCGCGCCGTCGAGTAGCTCTCACCGGTCTTCTGCATCCGGGACCGGACCAGCTGCTTGAGATGCTTGCGCTCGGTCATTGTCCACACTCCGTCTCGGGGCCGGGAAGCCGGACCCTACGCGTCGACGCTTCCCGGCCGGCGAGAAGCGAGGTGGAGAACGACCGCACGACCTCGAGGACAGCGATCCCCTTTGCCTCCGCGGGTGCCGGACGGCGTAGGCGTCCGGTCAGGAGGTCGGGCGCAAGGCGGCGCCGGCCAATTATGCTAGCAAATGACGCGGGTTCGCGGAAGGGGTGCTAGGGCGGGGACGCCGGCTTTGTGCCGGCCCGGTGGCGCACGGCGGTGATCTGGGCCATGATCGCCAGCGCGATCTCTTCGGGATCCCGGCCGCCCAGGTCGAGCCCGATCGGTCCATGCAGCCGGGCCACCTCGGCCTCGGAGAATCCCAGCTCGCGGAGCCGATCGCGGCGGTGCGCCTGGGTCTTCCGGGAGCCGATGGCGCCGACATAACCCGCGGGAGACCGGAGCGCGAGCTCCAGCGCCGGCTCGTCGAATTTCGGATCGTGGGTGAGCAGGCACACGCAGGTGGAGGCATCGAGTCCGATCTTCCGGAACACCTCGTCCGGCCACCCCAGGATCAGCTCGTCGGCGTCGGGGAATCGCTCCCGGGTGAGGAACGCTTCCCGGCCATCGGCCACCACCGTGTGATATCCCAATGGCTTGGCCAGGCGCACCAGGGCGGTGGCGATGTGGACACCGCCGAACACCAGCAACGTCGGCTTCCGCGGAAAGACCTCCAGGAAGACCTCGACCGGCCCGGCAGGGCTCTCGATTGTCTCCACCCGGCTGGTGAGCCGGGGCAGGGCGTCGCGAGCCGCGCGGGTGAGCGCCTCGGTGAGCCCGTCGGGTACTGTGCCGAAGGTGCGGGTGTCGGCGCCGTCTTCGACCAGGACCCCGCTGCCCAGCGGCGCCGCTCCGCCGATCACGCTGGCGAGCACGGCGTTTCGGGTGGCTCGAGCCGCCTGCAGCAGCTCGGGCCGCACCACCGGCTCGACGAACACCTCGATGGTGCCTCCGCAGGACAGGCCCATTTCCCACGCGCGCTCGTGGGTGACCCCCCAGCCGACCTTCTTGGAGTTTCCGCTCGTGATGGCGGCGCGAATCTCTTCGGCGGCGGCCGTCTCGACACAGCCGCCCGACACCGAGCCGGCCATGCGTCCGTCCAGGGTCGCGAGCAGGCAGGCGCCTTCAGGTCGAGGGGCCGAACCCCAGACCTGGGTCACCACCGCGCGTCCGACCGGGCCCGACGCCGCGAGCAGGCCATACTCCGCCAGAAGATTTCGCATCAGGCGCTGGCGGCGTGGGGTTCGGCGTCGAGCTGCTTCAGGTCCTCCGGGGTATCGATGTCGGGATTCGAGCCGGCCACTGAGATCAGGCGCACGTTCACCCGGTGGCGAGCCAGCAGGGTGCCGAAGCCTTTCTCGCCCTTCATTTCGTCCGCCAGGTGCCAGAGGCTGCGGTCCACCAGCAACGGATGCCCGGGATGATCGGGCGCGTCACGATACGTCGGACGCACCGCCGCCGCTCCACCGCGGGACCAGGCCTCAACCAGGGCCTTGATGACATCGAGGCGGATCAGGGGCTGGTCGGCGAGGCAGACCAGGATGGCCTGCTGGGGATCGGCGGAGGTGCGGTTCTTGGCGGACTCGATTCCGGTGCGGATGGTCATGGCAAGGTCGCCGTCCTCCACGCGCATCTCCTCGGCATGGCAGCGGTACTCGGCTGCAATGCTTCGGATACGCTCGTCGCCAGGACGATGGACCACGATGGTAGGTCCGATCAGGCCCGCAGCCCGGGCTCCACCCAGCTTCAGCAGCACGTGACCGATCAGCTCCCGGTCGTGCCACTTGGCCAGAAGCTTGTCGCCGCCAAACCGCTCGCCCCGCCCGGCGGCGGGAACCAGTCCGAAGACTTTCACGATGTGGGTGAGGCTACCCAACCCCGGAGGCGGGGTCAAGCCGATATGGGAGAACCCCGGGTATCGCGAGTTGGATACGGTAGATGTCGCCGCAGGCGGTGAGGTAAAGGGACCTCCCGTCGGGACCGCCCCAGGCGCAGTTGGCGGGCTCCTTCTCGGTTCGGATCACGCCCAGGATCCGGCCTGACGCGCTGACGATCCAGAGCCCGCCGGGGCCCGTCAGGTAGAGATTGCCCTGGATGTCGACTTTCATCCCGTCCGGCGGCTGCCCGGGCTCCCTGGTCAGATCGAGAAACACGCTGCCGCCCTGGATGTCGCCGTCCGGCAAGACTTCGTAACGCATCCAGATCTTCTGCTTCGGGTCGGAATTGGCGACATACAGGTACTTCTCATCCGGTGAGAAGGCCAAGCCGTTGGGCCGGGTCATGTCCCTGCTCAAGAGCTGGATCTTCCCCGCCGCGACCCGGTAGAGCCCGTTAAAGGCGAGCTCCTTCTTCGGGTTGGCGTCCTCTCCGGGGAGACCGTGCGGCGGATCGGTGAAGTAGAGACTGCCGTCGGATCGGTAGACGACGTCGTTCGGGCTGTTCAGGCGCTTTCCGTCATAGCGATCGGCGAGCACCGTGATCGCACCGTCTTCTTCCATTTGGGTAACCCGGCGGTTCCCCGGCTCGCAGATCGTCAGGCGTCCCTCCCCGTCGAGGGTCATTCCGTTGGAGCCCATGCCCGCGCCGGGCGGGGTGTCGGCATCCGCGTAGCCGGTCCTGGTGCGGACCACGGACGCTCCCACCGACGGGTCCCATTTGCGGATTACGTTGTGCCGAAGGTCGCCAAAGAGGAGATACCCTTCCGGCATCCAGATCGGACCCTCGGTATAGCCGAACCCATGCGCTACTCGCTCCACTCTGGCACCGCGCGGAACGATCCGGTCCAGCTCGGGTGCCCTTCGCTCCACTCGCCCGAACGCGTTCACCGAGCCCCATCGCATGAGGTGCTTCGCCATCTGCTTCGTCCGCGCCGCACCGGACCGGAGCGGCGCCGGTGCCAGGAGGCCGATCAGGTAGGGCAGCGCGGTGGGCGGCCATGGCCGGGTTCGGAGCAGTTGGACGATCTCGCGCACGGCGCCGGCTCGGTCGCCGTTGGTCCCGCCCATGTACGCGTAGTACGCAAGGGAGCGGATCAGCGGAACCAGGCGCCTGGCAATGAACCGGCGCTCCGGGACGGTGCAGCGGCCGGCATGGGAATGGAGCACCTCGAGCTTCATCCATCCCCACTTCCTGGCCCGTCCTTCCCGGGGGCCCGACATGCTCTCGGGACGGTACCGGCACCGGACCAGGGAATCGCGGTGCAGCGTGATGGGAAAGCGCTGGGCTATCCGGAGGTAGCAGGCGTAGTCTTGCCCGCCCGAATCGATGAACGGCCCCACCGCGTCGAGAACCCGCCGGGGGATCAGCGTCTGCGCGGGACAGGCGATCGGGTTGGTGTCGAGCAGCACGCGATGAAACTGGCCGGAGACCTCGCGGGCGCCTTCCTCATGGATGAGGTGTCCCAACGGGCCCCCAAGCAGGCTGAGTCGCAGCGGGGTCTCCCCCTCAAACTCCACGCCGTCGCACGCGATCAGGCCCGAATCCGGATGCCGCGCGGCCACTTCGAGCTGCACGGAGAGCTTGTCGGGAGTCCAGAGGTCGTCGGCGTCGAGCAGCGCGATGTAGTCGCCCTGGGCCACCGCCACGCCGGCGTTGCGCGCCGCGGCGAGCCCGCCATGCTCGCGCTCGAGGTAGCGGATGCGTGAGCGGTACGGCTCGATCCGGGCCGCCGTGTCATCGGTGGATCCGTCGTCCACCACGATGATCTCGGTTCGGGGCCAGGTCTGGCTCAGCGCGCTATCCAGTGTTTCGGGGAGGTAGCGGCCGGTGTTCCAGGTGGCGATGACGACGCTGACCAGCGGCTCCGTCATCGCACCGACTCCCGGTCCAGGGCCGCGATGGTGCGCCGAAGCCCGTCCTCGAGCGAGGTGCCGGGGCGCCAGGTGAAAGCGCCGAAGGTTCGCTCCATATCGGCGATCCAGGGCGTGGCGTCGTGTGCCGGGGCGGTGAATACGCCCCACGCCGGCTCGGCCGCCGATTCGGTGAGCCGGAGCAGCAGGTCGGTCACCTCGCCGATCGAGATCGCGGTGCCCGAGCCGGCGTTGAACACGCCGCCCCGGAGCGCTTCGGCGCGGCGTCCCGCTTCCAAGTACAGCTCGACCACGTCATCCACATAGACCCAGTCCCGGGCGATCTCGCGGCGGGAGAGCGTGATCGGCTGGCCCGAGAGCGCTCCGGCGATGACCCGCGGCACCAGCCGCCGCGGATTATCGTCCGGACCGTAGGTGGAGAAGAGCCGCAGCGTCACGATCGGGCGTCGACGGGATTCGGCCACGCGTTGGGCGTACATCGTGGCGCCGAGCTTCGTGATTCCGTGGAGCGTGTCGGGCTCGCAACGATCGGCCTCGCTCAGGGGGCGGGTGCTGGCGGTGTACTCGAAGGAATCGCCAGTGGTGACCAGGCTCCGATAGTCCACGGCCTGGCACGCGTCGATCAGATTGACCGTGCCGAGCAGGTTGACCTCGATCAGCTCGGCGGCGCTCCCGGTGGCACCCGCGACGACCGTGGCGGCGGCCAGGTGATAGATCTGCTCGGGCCGGATCTCCCGCATCAGCGTCTTGAGTCCCGGATGGCCAAGGTCCGTCGTGTGGCAGCGCAACTCAGGCAACACGTCGAGGAGCCGGTGAAAATTCGACTGGGCACGGCGGAGCACGTGCACCTCGTGGCCTTCGCGCACCAGCCGCCGCACCAGGTGCGATCCGACGAAGCCCGTCGCCCCGGTCACCAGTACGCGCGACGGCGTCACGCGAACAGCCGGTAGAGCGTGTTCCCTGCCTCGGTGGTGACATCGTCGGGAATAGACGGAGCAGTGAGCAACCGGGTCACTTCGCCCAGGACGCCGCGCAGCTCCTTGCCCGTCTCGGCCCGGCA